>Ga0078972_1017674_pt1 | contig 10165 bp, 11 predicted proteins | sample YelNatPaOPGAMG01_FD_67568 | JGI IMG/M metagenome (GOLD analysis project Ga0078972, IMG submission 67568) | Hot spring thermophilic microbial communities from Obsidian Pool, Yellowstone National Park, USA - OP-RAMG-01 (SPADES assembly) (version 2) | ecosystem: Environmental > Aquatic > Thermal...
TGTCCGGAACAGCCGCGTACGCGAGGGTAAAAGTTCCATTTATGCTGATTGGGAGAAAAAAAGAGATTCTGGAGGAGTTGTTCCCGGGCTGGAACAACACGAACCACCGTAAGGCGCTTCTGGTTGTCCGGGGAAGGCACATTCATATTTCGATTCCTGTGGAAAAGGACAAGCGGATCAATCCCGAGCCGGCGGAGGTGATCGGTTGCGATGTCGGTATGACAACCCCGATCAGTCTTTCCAACGGAAAGACCTACGGCAAGAGTTTCAACGAGTTGGTGAAGAAAGAATGGGACAAGTATCTGCGGCTGCAAGAGACACGCAATAAGATCAGGGCACTGAAAATCAAGGCCGAAAAGAGGCTGGAAACCTGTGATGACCCGCGGGAGCGCGAACGCCTTCTCCGGAAGATAAACGAGTATCTCCGGCATTTGTCGGATCACCGCTGGAGCGAACTCCGCCGACGCATCAAGGCGACGGTTTCGACGGAGATCGGCCGTGCCGTCAACCTTCTGATCAGGGATCTTGCTAATGTGTCCAACACGATGATCGTCATGGAGGACCTGACGGAGATGAGCGCCCAGGGAGCAAAGCGTTCTTCCCGAGGCCGCTTTGACCTGTCAACATGGGCGCGCGGCGAGCTTCAGGACCATTTGAAAGAGGATCTGGAATGGCTGTATGGGAGCGTCGATTATGTCATTCCGGAGTATTCAAGTCAGCAATGCTCGGAATGTGGACATGTTGATCGTGAGAACCGAAACGGCAAGACCTTCAAATGTAAGCGTTGCGGACATATGGAAGACGCCGACATAAACGCCGCGAAAAACATCCGGAAACGTTTATCGGATGAGGAGTTACGTGAAATCGCCGCGAAGTATTTCTGGAACCAGGATATACGCCGACAGAAGGTCCTGGAGATTCTCCTGCAAAGGGCGAACAAGGACCAAGCGGCGTAACTAAACTATCATGAAGCCGTAAGGTTCACCTCCAGCCCCTCAAAAGGCGGAGGTGCCTCGCAGCAGAGGGCGGAAGCTCCGCCCTTCAGGGCGGGGAGGCTTCACCCGATGAAATGTACGACTTTTACAAACGGCTGGGCAAAAAGGTCCGGATCGTGATCAGCGTCGACGGTTACAAGAACAGTCACGACAAAAGCAGGCCGTCGATCGACGGCAGGGGAAGCTGGCCCCTTCTGGCGGCAAATCTGTCGCGCTACAAAGAGCTGAAGGAAAACCACCAGGTCGACGTGGGAATAACCTACACCGTCAACAAGGCCAATCACAACGACATCTACTCGGACTATCTGACGATATACAGGATCACCGGCATGCCTATCGGCACCCTCTTTGTCCACGAGGACAACTGGAAGCCCCAGGATTTCGTTACCATCAGGGACCATGCCCGCCTGCTGCACGATCGCCTGGCGAAGGACAGGACCATGTCCGGCCTGTGCGCCCGGCGCCGGGCCAGCAACCGGACCTTCCCCACCATCTGCGCCGCGGGAGGCGATTCCTTCGCCGTCAATCACCGCGGCGATATCTATCCCTGCCACCGCTGCTACTTCAGCGGGCCTCAAGACACGCTCCGCCTGGGGAACATTTGCAGCGGCCTCATCCCGGCCCAATTGGCCCTCGTTCGCGAAATCAACAGCATCGGCCGCCTGCCGGCCAGGTGCCGGGAGTGCCCTCCCGGGGTCTGGCAACGCTGCCACCCGTGCTTTGCCGCCAACCATGCGGCCTACGGCGATTTCCACCGCGTTGCCGAAGCTTATTGCCGCCTGCAGCACGAGCTTCACCGCTTTCGTCAGGGATGAAGGGAACCGCCCCTTCAGATCCGGGAAGCCGCGGCCAGGGCACGGGTACCCAGGTACAGCCCGGCGACGACGGCGGAGACGAAAAAACCGGTCGGCCATCCGGTCAGGTAGGCCAGGGTCAGGGAAAGCCAGACCGTGAGAAGGGAGAAGACCACGGACAGGGCCATGGCCTTGCCCGGGCGGCAGGTCAGGTGGTTGGCGGCGGCGGCGGGACCGATCAGCAAACTGAAGGAAAGCAGGGCCCCGGCCACGGGCACCGCCACCGTGACCGCCAGGGCCGTCACCAGCAGAAAGCCGGTTTCCACCAGGCCCACGGGCAGGCCCCGGGCCTCGGCCACCTCCCGGGCATGGGTGACCAGGAGCAGGGGACGGTACAGGAAGGCGACGGCCAAAAGACACAGTGCACCCACGCCGGCGGTCGCCAGGACCTGGGCCCCGGTCACCCCCACGATCTGGCCGAACAACAGGGCGTAGGCCCCGGTGGCGTAGCGGCCGGTCAGGACCAGGAACAGGGCGCCGGCGCCCAGGGCGGCCACCAGGGTGAGGGCCGTGGCCACGTCGCCTTGCTCCCGCTTCTCCAAGCGGCTGACCGCCAGCGCCCCCCCGACGGCGAAAACGGCCAGCCCGTACAGCGGATTCACCCCCAGGAACACGGCCCCTGCCGCGCCGGCGAAACCCGCTTTGGGCAGGGCGTGGGCAAAGAAGGCGGCGTTTTTGCGGACGATGAAGAAACCGGCCACCGCCGCGGCCACCGCCACGGTGGTGCCGCTCAACCAGGCCGCGGCGAGGTAGGCGGGCATCAAGGCGGTCACGCTCCTTGCCGGGACCCGGTCCCGAGCCGGGCCGCCAGATAGAACACCAGAATCAGGGCGGCCGTAAAAAAGCTCACCGGCCAGCCGTGTCCCCCCGGCGGCCACCGGTAGCTGCCGTAGGCCAGGAAGACGCCCGCCCACACGGCCGCGACACCCAGGAGGGCCGCCCAGAACATGGCCCACCCCGTTTTGGCCGTAAGACGCACCGCCGCGGCCGCCGGTCCGATCAACAAGCCGGTGGAAAGCAGCGCCCCGACGACCAGGGAGCCTTCCTCCACCACCACGGCCAGAAGGAGAATGAAGACCAGGCTGACCAGGGTGACCGGAATGCCGCGCGTTACGGCCAACTCCGGTTCGATCGAACAAAGGAGCAGGGGGCGGTACAGCGCCCCGGTCACGGCGGCGGTCACCAGGCTCAGGACGGCGACCACCCGCACCGTGGAAGGAGCGACGACGAACACCGACCCGAACAGGACCAGCATGGGCGCCTGCGCACCCCCGGCCAGGCGGGTGTCGAAGTACAGCAGCAACGCCTCCACCCCCAGGGCCAGGGCCAGGACGATACCGGTCGCCAGGTCCCGTTCGCGGGCGCGCCGGCCCAGCAGTTCCACCCCGACCGCCCCCAGCAGGCCGAAGAGGAGAAATCCCCACAGGCTGTTCACTCCGGCCAGGAAGGCCCCGGCCGCCCCGGCCCCGCCGATGTCGGCCAGGGCGTGCCCGGCGAAGGACTGTCCCCTCAGAACCACAAACACGCCGATCACCCCGGATACGGCCGCCACCACGGCCCCCAGCGCCAGGGCGCCGTGCACCTCCGGGCTTTGCCAGAATCCCGCCCACATACTCATGCCGGATGCCCCGCCGGGCAACAATGCGTTTCCGCGGACAGCACGTGGGCGCCGGCGTCGCCCCCGAGCACCAGAATGCGCCCCTTGACCCGCAGCACTTCCACCGGGTAGCCGTACAGGCGGCTGAGCACCTCGCTGCGGAAGATTTCCTCCACCCGGCCGATGGCGGCCCGGCCGTCGGCCAGGTACAGCACCCGGTCCACGACCGGCAGCAGCGGGTTCATGTCGTGGGCCACCAGGAGCACGGTGACGCCGCGTTCCCGCGCCAGGCGCGCCACCAGCCCGACCACCTCGTGCGCGCTCTTGAGATCCAGGCTGGCCAGCGGCTCGTCCAACAGCAGCAGCCGGGGTCCGCCCAATAGGGCCTGGGCGATCAGCAGGCGCTGCTGTTCGCCGCCGGAGAGCCGGCCCACGGGCAGGTGCGCGTACCGGGCCGCGTCCACGGCCTCCAGCATCTCTTCCACCCGGCGGCGCCTTTCCCGGCCGGGCAGCGGGAATCCCCACCGGTGGCCGTCCAGCCCCAGGGCCACCAGATCCCACCCCCGCAAAGGGGTATCCCGGTCCATGCGGACGTTCTGGGGCACGTAACCGACGGCGCGGTTGCCCCGGCGCGCCGGCTGCCCGAATACGGTGACGGTGCCGGCGGCGGGCAGAAGCCCCAGGACCGCCTTGAGGAAGGTGGATTTACCCGCCCCGTTGGCCCCGATCAGGCCGATGAATTCCCCGGCCTGAATCCGTACGTCGATGTTGTGCAAGACGGGGCGCCCGCCTATGCGCACCCCGAGGTTGCGCACATCCACAACCACCTCGCCGGTCATGACACCACCCCCGTGGAAATACCGCCTTGCAGCGCCCGCTCCAGATTCCTGGTCTCCTCCTCCATCCAGGCCTGGTAGGTCTCCCCCGCCGGCATGGTCTCGGTGACCCCCACCACCGGCACGTGATTGTCCCGGGCCAGTTGCAGGAGGGCCGCCGTCACGCTGGAGACGGCCTGCCGGTTGTAGATCAGGGCCCCGACCTTCCGGGCGCGCAAAAGATTCTCCTGGATGTCCACATCCTGCGGCGCCGGATCGGTACCGTTCATGACCGCGGCCTGGAATCCCCAGGGGGTCTGAATATCGAGGCCGGCGGCGGCCAGCAGGTAGTCGGCCACCGGTTCCGTGACGGCCACCCCGTATCCGGCATAATGCCGGCGCACCTGGTCCAGTTCCTGCCGCCAGGCCTGCAGCGAGGCGTCGAAGGCGGCCAGCCGGCCGGCAAAATACCCGGCGTGCGCGGGCAACTGGCCGGACAGGGCCCGGGCTATGGCGGCGGCCACCCTGGGCATGGTCGCCGGATCGTACCACAGGTGCGGGTTGGGCGTGTTTTGCGGATCGCCGAGGACCGCGGCCGCCACGATGACCACGCGGCCCGGGTGGGGCGAGGCCGCCTCCAGTTTGTCCATGAAATCGTCATAACCCAGCCCGTTCTGCACGACCAGGGAGGCCCCTCCCACCAGGGAGGCGTCCCGCGTGTCGGCCTCGTATGAATGCGGGTCGGCGTCCGGCGAACTCATCACGGACGCCACCGTGACATAGGGACCCCCGATCTGGCGGATGACGTCGGCGTATTCGTTTTCCGCCCCCACGGCACGCACGGTACCGGGCGCCGGATTCGCCGCCTCGCCCGTGCCGCAGCCGGCCAGCAGAGTCGCGCCCAGGGCGAGACCCAACAACAGGGCCCCCATCCTCTTCCGGGCCCCCATCCCGCTCCCGGGCCCAATCCGTCCCATAGCGGACAACGACAGCTTCCCCCTCCCGCTAGCACGTTTCCGGCCCTTCGGGCCGGCAGGTTTCACAATAGCCGAAGATTTCGAAACTGTGCCTGGTGATGGCAAACTTCTGCTCCCGGGCGATCATTTGCCGGTCCGCCGAGCGCAGGGGGCAGAAATCTATGGCTTCCGAACGGCCGCACTTCAGACAGATCAGATGGTGGTGATGTTCGCCCGGACCCAACTGGTAACGGGTTTTACCGTCCGGCAGGTTTATCCGGCAGACTATTTCCAGGTCGTGCAAGACGTTGAGGTTGCGGTAGACCGTATCCAGGCTCACGTTGGGATGCTTGGCCAGGACCTTCCGGTGTATTTCCTCGACGCTCAGGGGGGCGTGCGAGCAGCCATCCCCCAACGCCCGGAGGATCTCCTCCCGCTGGGGGGTGATCTTGTAGCCGTGCCGTCGCAGCCTTTCTATGGCCGGGGCCTGGTACATCGTATTTCCTCCCGACTACGAAAATTACTATTTAGAGGTCAATACTATTTATATCCCGCCGGCGGCCCCTTGTCAAGGGGAGAACCGGAAGGAAAACCCTGCCCCCGCCGCGAACTCCCGGGAGGGGAGTAGTCATAAATAACGCCGGCGGATAAAATAAGGCAGGATATCCGGGATATGGGGAAGGGTACATGGCCGACCGCATAGACATGCCCCCGGGCCGCACCCGGCCCGGGGCGCTCATCAATTTTGCACTTGTCGTTATTATTCTTGCCATGTTGGTGGCGGCTTTTCTCTATTTCGACAAGCGACACGCGATTTCCACCGCTATTCTAAGCCTGGGCCTGACGGGGTACGTACTCGCCGTAATTTTAATGGCCCTCTTCTATATGACCCCGATACCCTCGGAATGGCTCCTCGTCCTGTACCTGCGCATCTACGACGTATACCTGGGGGTTTTTCTTTCCTGGCTGGGAGCGAACCTCAGCTCCCTGATCATTTACTTTATCGCCAAATCATTCGGGCCAAAGCTGTTGGCAAGAATAGTTTCACCCAAATACTTCGCCAACGTGGACAACTGGGTAAAAAGGAAAGGCGCCTTGGGCCTCTTCATCGCCAGACTGCTGCCCGTTCCGGCTTTCGCCGTGAACTACGTGGCCGCCGTGATGCCGTCGATCAGATTTTGGCCCTACCTGTGGACGGCCGCCCTCTCCATTGTTCCCTACTATGTGACCACCGCTTTGGTTTTCCTGGGAGTGTCGAGAGGAACCTGGTCGTGGCTGATCCTGGGCGCCGTCGCCGTCGCCGTCTTCTGGGGCGGCGGCTGGGTCCTGAACCGGCGGCAACTGTAGTGGCCGTGCGATGGGCAGCTTTCCGGGCCGGCGAAAATTCCCGGACCGTCAGCGCTCCGGTATCATGTTTCGAGGGGCTTATTTTTTTTTTTTTTGAGAGACTACTCTTTGGGTGAGAATCATGAAGATTTGCATTATCGGAGCCGGAGTGGCCGGCTTATCATGCGCACTTACCCTGGAGAAATACGGTATAATACCCGACGTAATTGAGCAATATGAGCGGATCGGCGGAAGAACCCCTTTCATCAACTGTTATCTTCAGCTATATGGGAGACCGATTCACGATAGGCCGCGTTATCTGGCCAGCCATTATGGCATAACTTTCCAACCGGTAAGCCCAATGAATAAGCTAATCATGCTGAGTCCCAATAATATTGCCGTGGCAAAAGGACGGCTTGGCTATATTTACAGCAGAGGCCCTTCGGTCGATTCCATAGAGAACCAGATTTATGCCCAATTACAAAAGACAAAGATAAAATTCGACACTCTTGCTGATTTTAAAGAGCTTTCTGAAGGATATGACCGCGTCGTGGTCGCCACCGGCTCCCCTTATATCGCCAAGGAACTCGGTCTATGGACGGATCTCTTTCGCTCGTGGACAAGAGGTGCCGTGATGCAGGGCGAATTCGATCCCACGGCCTGGATTACCTGGTGGAACAAATCCTATGCCAATGATGGATACGCCTACCTCGGCCCTTTTGATGGCAAAACGGCTTCCCTGGTGTTCATAGCATCCGGTATCCGGGAGGATGAAGTTGAGTCAAGATGGCGAATGTTTTTAGACGTTGAGAAGTTAAACTACAAGGAATTAGATAGTTTTCTTTTAGAGCACATAGCCGGCCACTGCTATCCCAAGGAAACAGGTAATCTTATGTTTATCGGCAACTCCGCCGGTCTCATGGACTCAATGCTCGGTTTCGGCGATTATAATGCCATAGTCAGCGGGGTGCTTGCCGCTGAAGCCATTTACGAAGGATCGTCGTACCAGAAAAAGGTCGCCATTTTAAAAAAGAAATTAAAACAGGCATATCTTTACCGCCTTGCTTTTAACAGGTTTACAAACGACACCTACGACAAGCTATTCAATATAATGAAAACGCAGCCCATCAGCAAGATGATATACGATACAAATCTTGACGTAATCGGCCTGATTGGAAGATTATTGGAACTCGCTAAAGGTAATCCATCCGTATTCAGCCACTTCTGACATAAACCCCGTCCGGAGACGCTTCCTTCCGCAACCACTCATCCCCACGGTGCAAAAGCCTCATCTCCCTTTTCCCCCTTCTTCCCCGTTTTTCCCGCACGAAACGATCAAATCCCCGCAACGTCCTCTTCCGCCGCCACCCGTCAAAACAGATGCGTGCCGCGGCGGCCGCCGGCCCCTCACGGGCAGGGGATACCGGCCTTTTCGAACGAATCCGGCCCTTTGGACATGATTATCGATGTATTCGACCGGATTGTCGCCCACACTGACGTTTTGCGCGGATAATAATCGAAACATTGTTGGTAATTTCAGGAAGGTATAGGCCAACCGCACGGCGAATATCTGTCCACCACATTGACCCTACCCTCAGAGATGCGATTCGGAGCAAGGCACCTTGATTGTCGGCACCGCATACCCTGTTGACCAACGGAGGGTGACCATTCGTGAGAGTTTTCCTTGCCGGCCGTCGTCTGGTCTTGTACCTCGCGCTGTTGGCCACGCTGCTGGGGGCCACGGCCGCCTCCGCCGCCCCGCCGGACGGCCAAACCGTCGCCGGGTCGCCGGGGATACCGGTTGCGCCAAGCCTCTCCGCCGGCCAACCGGCGGCCGGCCGGTTTCAAGACGTGATTATCCTGCAGCCGTCCCCCGGCGGCACCGGAAAAGCCCTGTCCCTGTCCTTTACCGTCGGCGGTTGCGACTACGCCGTGAACGACACCGTATACACCATGGCGGTGGCCCCTTTCATCAAGAACGACCGCATCTACCTGCCCGTCCGCTGTATGGCCCATGCCCTCGGCATGGGCGATGCCGACATCGCCTGGGATCCCGCCGGAAGGGCCGCGGCGATCAGCGGCGGCGGCCATCGGGCGGTCTTTGCCCTGGACAGTACCACCTACACTGTCGACGGGGCGCCCCACACCATGGAGGCGGCACCGACGGTAGTGGAAGACTACATGTGCCTTCCCGTCAGTTATTTCGCCAACGCTTTTGGCTACAACGTAATCTGGCGGCAACAGGAGGACCCCGTCCCCGCGGCCGCCCGTCTGCCGGCCGGTGCCCGGGGGCTTTACGTGGTGGTCGACACGGCCATTCCCGAGCACCTCTACGTATGCCGAGATGCCAGCGTCGTTCTGGCGACCTATTGTAATACCGGGGTCCCCCAGGCGCCGACACCGACCGGTATTTTCACGGTCTTGGCCAAGATGGCCAGCGACGACATGGCCGGCACCAATCCCGACGGGTCGAAATACTTCGATCCCGGCGTTCCCTGGGTCATGTACTTTTACGGCGGGTGCGCCATTCACGGCTTCGTCCGCCCCCGTTACGGTTACCCGCAGAGCGTCGGCTGCGTCGAACTGCCCGTGGCCACGGCCAAAAAGGTCTACGACCTGGTACCGGTGGGTACCAGGGTATACATAGAATGAGCGGGCTTCCGAGGCGCTGGGCCAGGTGACCGCCGGGTGTGCCGTTTGGATACGGGGGTTCTCCAATGGCGCGGCCGCCCGTCCCGCCCGGGGGCACCGGCCGTCCCTGTCAACGGCGGGCGCCGGGCCCCGTGGCGCGCTCGTCGGGACCTTCGCCCGGTCCCCGGACCCGGCACCGCTTTTGCATGATGCGTCGGGCACGGGTCTTGACGGCGGGTTGGATGTCGGGTACCATATAAGTAAATCCATATATACTAATAGATCCACAAAGGAGGAACGAGATGCCGGAGCAGGTCGTCTGTCAAAGGTCCACGGGCCTTTCGCTCCTGGACCGCTACCTGACCCTGTGGATTTTCCTGGCCATGGTCGCCGGCGTCGGTACCGGCTACTTCTACCCCGGTGTGGAAGGACTCCTGAAGCACGTGCAGGTGGGAACCACGTCCATTCCCATCGCCGTCGGACTGATCGTGATGATGTACCCGCCCCTGGCCCGGGTACGCTACGAGGAACTGGGCCGGGTGTTCCGCCACGTGCGCGTCATAGTGCTGTCCCTGGTACAAAACTGGGTCATCGGTCCCGTATTGATGTTCATCCTGGCCGTCGCCTTCCTGCGTGACCGGCCGTCGTTCATGGCCGGCCTGATCCTGATCGGTTTGGCCAGATGCATCGCCATGGTCATCGTCTGGAACGACCTGGCCCGCGGGGACGGCGACTACGCGGCGGCCCTGGTCGCCTTGAATTCGGTTTTCCAGGTGATCTTCTATTCCTTTTTGGCTTACGTCTTCATCACCGTCATTCCCCGTTGGCTGGGCCTGACCAGTCTCGTCGTGCACGTCTCCATGGCCGAAGTGGCCAAGAGCGTAGCCATCTATCTCGGCATACCGTTCTTAGCGATGCAATCAAATATAAGCAGGTGGTAGTCATGCAGTAGAGACTAGCCATTTCGGAATAACGTAAGGGGTAACGCTGA
>Ga0078972_1014743_pt1 | contig 10162 bp, 11 predicted proteins | sample YelNatPaOPGAMG01_FD_67568 | JGI IMG/M metagenome (GOLD analysis project Ga0078972, IMG submission 67568) | Hot spring thermophilic microbial communities from Obsidian Pool, Yellowstone National Park, USA - OP-RAMG-01 (SPADES assembly) (version 2) | ecosystem: Environmental > Aquatic > Thermal...
CATTTGTTATAAATACCCCGTCAGTCCGCCTGCGGCGGACTGCCACCCCTTTTAAAAAAGGGGAATTAAAAGCAAAAACCCCATCCAGTCATTGCGAGGAGCGATAGCGACGAAGCAATCTAATGCGAGATTCATCGGACACGTGGTCCGATATGCTTCGCTCGCAATGACAACGTCTCGTCATTGCATAACCGGCGGACTGACACCCCTTTTCGCACAACCGTGGCACAGCCGTCGCACCCCATTGCACAGCCGGCGCACAGCCGGCAGAATGACAATCCTGTTTAATCCGAACTTAACAGCGCCGCAAGTTCGTCTGCTCCTACGGCATATGTGCCAAGCTGGGATACCGCGATGCTTGCGGCGGCATTTGCGATATAGCAGGCGTCGGCAATGCTTGCGCCGACGCTTTTAGCAACCGCAAGAGTAGAAATAACGGTATCTCCCGCTCCGGTAACGTCATATACTTCTTTTGCGCGCGCTTTTAAATGCAGGGTTTTGTTCCCTTCATAAAAAAGCGACATACCCGCTTCGCCTCTTGTTATGAGCAAATAATCCGGTTTTACTTTCTTAATGATTGCCCTGCCTGCCTTGTCAAGAGTTTTTTCATCGTTGATTTTAATCCCCGAACCGCCTGAGGTTTCATTAATATTGGGCGTTAAAATAGAAACGTTTTTATAGAATTTAAAATTCTCGACCTTAGGGTCGAGAGCAATAAATTTGTTCTTTTCCCTTAAAAAGCTCACGAGAGAAGAAAAAAATTTTCTTTCTATAAGTCCTTTGCCGTAATCCGAAATTATAACGGCGTCTATATCGTCCGCTATTTTTTTTATTCCGTCCATAAGGCGTTTATAAACCTGAGACGTAAATTTCCCGTTGTCTTCCCTGTCGAACCTCACGATTTGCTGATTGTGCGCAATAACTCTGGTTTTAATAATGGTTTGAAAGTTTTTTAAAGTCAGAATTTGCGATGAATCTACTTTTGCTTTTCGCTTATCTTTACCGCCGCCCTTGCCGACCAGATGCTTTAGTATTTCACCGTTATAGTCGTCCCCGACGACTCCCGCAATATATACTTTAGCGCCGAGCTTGGATGCGTTGCTCACGACGTTAGCCGCCCCGCCGGGCAGAATTTTTTCATGCTTGACATTTACCACCGGAACAGGGGCTTCGGGAGATATTCTGTTTACAGTTCCGTAAACAAAATGGTCAACCATAATATCCCCGACAACAAGTATCCTTGCCTTGTCGAATTTTTTTATTATATTGAGCAGATTTTTAGACATATTTTGAAAACAAATCGAGCGTTTTTTCGGCACAATTGTTTATATTGAATTTTTCTGTAATCGTTTTTCTAGCTTCCTTAGCAATTTCCATTGCCGCATCTGTATTATTATACACGAAAATCAGCTTTTGATAAATAGCATTTATATCGCCGCTCTTTACTGTAAAACCGTTCCTGCCGTCCTCCACGACTTCCGGCATGCCGCCGGCATCGGAGGTTATGACCGCCTTTTCCATAGCCATAGATTCCAGCAAAGCAAGAGGAAGACCTTCTTTTAAAGACGGAAAAACAACCGCGTCCAATTCGTTAATGAAAGAAACAAGATTGCCGCCTACAAACCCTACGAAATACACCGAATTATAAATGCCTAAATCTTTAGCTTTTTTAATAAGCTCGTCTTTTAATAGTCCCGTTCCGGCAATAAAAAAGTTGGATTCAGGTATTTTAAGCAAAACAAATTTAGCGGCTTCTAAAAATAGTTCCACTCCCTTTTCGCGGGAAAGCCTCGCGAGCATTCCGACGTTAAACGATTTGCCTCTGCCGTTTGTTTCCTGACCGGAGGAGGATGAGGCCGAATCAGCGAGCGGGGTGGACGGGGAGTATTTTTTTTTGGTAAGACCTTCCGCTTCGGGATTGAATTTTTCAGTATCTATTCCGTTATAAATAACGCCGAGCTTTCCGGCGTTCATACCCTGCGAAATCAGGTTTTCTCTTACGGCTTCGGAAACGCATATCACGTAATCGCTGTATTTATACTGGGTTCTTTTGTTAAGCCCGTGGGCGGTCGATACGGATTTTATTCCCGCAATTTTAGCGGCTAATGCTCCTATAAAATTTGCTTTCGACAGGTGTGTATGAATTATATCGAATTTGTTTTTTTTTATAAAATACGCAATGCTTAATATTGCTATGGGGTCATATTTTAATCCTGCGCCTGTAATTTTAAAAGGCAAGCCGCTGTTCTGCAAAAATTTTAAAACCGACAATTCCGGATTTTTGCCGTTTTTGCCTGACGACGATAAAATAAAAACTTCATGTCCCTTTTCCGCAAATTTTTTAGACAGATTTACGACGTAATTTTCTGCTCCTCCGATATTAGACGGCGTTATAAACTCTAAAATCTTCATTTTTTCTATTTATTTTCAATCTTTGACTGGACAAAAAAGGTGTCAGATTTGAAATCTGACACCTTTTTTCTTTTTATTTATTTTTAATTTTTAAAAAAACCTTTATTTTTTTTACCGCGTTAGAGGTTTCGTTTACCGCATCTTTTGCTAATTTATAAATAAGCATTTTAAAAAACTGCGATACCCCTTTTTTCTCTTTCATAAAGGTCTTAAAATCGTCTATATCCCAATCCTGTTTAGACGCAAGTTCTCTGAACGGAGCAGGATGAAAATCGAGATTTGTTCTTTCAATTCTTTCAAGCCAGCTGAAATCGGAATATACATATTTATCAACCCGCGGGTCGTAGTTGGAAACCCAGTTTTTTAACCTGTTTATTATCTGAAAATTATAAAGCCTTTCCATTTCTTTGTCTTTTTTATACATACCGGCGGGATTTTTTGCCCTGCCGTAATGAAACATATTGACGCCTAATTCAACGGCATTTTTATTTTCAATATTTATCTTTACGCCGTTTATATCCTTAAAACCCATAGCGTCCCCCCATGAAAAAACGGTTCCGTCGTTTCTTATAATCCTGACTTCTTTATCGTAAAAAAACTTTTTTTCCGACTTCTTCGCATAGGAAAAATATCCTCCGAAAAAATGTATATAATCGAAGACGAAGCCTTTTACGTCTTTATTGCCGAGATTGTCCTCCAGAACCCGGATTATTTTTTCGTAATCTTTTTCGTGGATTCCTTCGTCGCACTGAACGTAAAGCCCGTAATCTCCGGTAATTTCTTTAATCGCTATATTAGTTTTTTCCGACAATATTGAACCGCTTCTCTTTTTAATATTCCAATCCGTATATATAAGTTTTATTTTTGGATTTTTTTCGCTGAATTTTTCAATATCGCTTTTTGTGTCGTCGGCGCTTTCGCATACTGCGACTACAAACTCGTCGACTAAAGGCAGGGCAGAGCTTATAGATTCCTTAAACGGATATCCCATTAAATTGCCGTTCCTGATAAAAGTAAAGCCCGAAATTTTCATTTTTTTTAGTTTATTTTTAATTTACCTGAATTTAATAAAAACTCGAATCCGGCGGCCAAATCTTCGAGCGTAATATTTCCCAAGCAGTCAGGATAACCGTGCATTTTAAAACCTTCTTTAGGACAATCACGATAAAAACAGTGATAGCATTCTATTTTTTTATCTATTATGTAAACATTGCCGTCCGAAGGACCGCAGACAGCCGGGTCGGTAGAACCGAAAAGAGCGATTACCGGAACATTTATTGCGGAAGATAAGTGCATTGTTCCGTTATCTACACAAACCGATAAAGACGATTTTTTAATCAGACCGCCGAGAGTAAAAATATCGGTTAAACCGGTTAAATCGGCATTTAAATGTTTATTTTCTATTTTGGCGTAAATTTTTTTAGAAATCTGCCTGTCGTTCTTGCCGCCGGTAATTACGGTATAAAAACCTTTTTTGTTTAAGTAATCCGCAAAGAGAGAAAACAGCTCAGGGTTTGCTTCTTTGGATTTTCTTGTGGAGCCCGGAGAAAATAAAACAAATTTAAAATCTTGCGTATCTATGTTTATCCCATAACCATTAAAAGAATTTCTTAAAATATTTTCGGCATTTTTAATGTCGATATCTTCGACGTTATAAACGTATTTCCTGTCGAAATATTTTTCTCCGGCGTTTATATAGAACGGTTCAATAAATTTTAAGGATTTGTCTATATTATTTAAATTTTTATCGAATATTATACGGTCGCGCAAAAAAAAATTATTTAAAAACTTTCTCTGCCCGACCTGTTTTTTCGTGAACAAAGAGCCTAAAAGAGAAAATTTAAAAGACGTTAAGAAATTAATGCAGGCGTAAAATTTATGTCTGTTCTTTTTTGTAATACCGTTAAGCGTTGCATACAGCTTAAGAATACCGGCAATGCCCCTGATTCCGTTAATTCTATCAGTTTCTATAATCCTATGTATATCCGGATTTCTTCGCAAAACATACGCGGCGTTTTTAGAAACGACGGCGGTAATTCTGCTTTCCGGAAACCTCCGCTTTAGCGCCCTGATAGCCGGAGTCAGCGTTAAAACGTCACCTATATAGTTATGTCCGAAGAGCAAGAAATCTTTTGTATTATCCGAATCTTTCATTTGTTTAATTTATAATAAAATATTCAACTAAAATCTGATTTATACGAAATTTAAACAATATTAAACGATATTATTTTTTGTTTCCAAATCCTGCTTTATTATTTCAAAAACGGCATCGGGAGTAATTCGTTTCATGCATAAAACGCATTCAGTCAAATTATTATTTTCTATTTTATTTAACGGACATTCTTTTTTAAAGCACGGTATACATATAAGATTGTCTCTTAATACGGTAAAATTTTTTCCGAACGGACCGGTTAATTTAGGGTCTGTGGGACCGAATAAGGCAATAGTTTTAAGTTTAGAAATTAATGCAGCGATATGCATAAGTCCCGAATCGGGAGTTATAAAATAATCCATTCCCGCAAGCAGTTCTTTTGCCTGCTTTAAAGTCGTCCTGCCGACCGCACTGGCGATTTTAGGGCTGTTTACAGCGTTTAATATTTTGTCCGACAGATAATCTTCGCCTTTACCTCCGAATATTAATATATTTGCGTTAAAAGAATTTATTAATCTTTCAGAAATTTCTATAAAATATTTAACCGGCCATCTTTTAGTCTTCCAAGCCCCCGTCGGATTTATTCCTATAAATATTTCTTTTTTTTCCGTCTTCGGAAAATTGCTTTCTAAAAAATCCAAAGCGAATTTTTTATCTTTTTCCGTTGTTACAAGCGTAGGTTCAGGTTCTTCTATTTTTGCGCCTCCGACGGCGGACGCTAAAAAAAGATAAAATTGCACGGCATGTTCAAGCGGTCTTCCTTTTCTTGATATTTTTTTATTGCTTAAAAACCTAAGGACTGCATACTCTTCGACGTATCTTGCGCGGGCTCCGCTTAAAAGCGCAAAAATAGCCGTTCTGTCAACCCCCTGCAAATCTATCGATAAATCATAACGGCGATGCCTTAATTTTTTAACTAACGATAAATAGTCCCTGATTTTAAATTTTTTTTTATCGATAATTAAAACTTCATCTACATTAGGGTTTAAAAGAGCAATATCTTTGGCTTTATCTTCTACGAGCCACGTGATAAAGCTATCGGGGTATCCTTTCCTGATAGATTCTATTGCGGGCGTTGCAAGAAGGCAGTCCCCAATCGAACTTAATTTAATAATCAGTATGTTCATAGATAAATAAAAAGTATAATAAAATTTAAATAAAAGTGAAATAAATTAAATTACCCTAATCCCGATATCCCGTCATTGCGAGGAGCGTTAGCGACGAAGCAATCTAAAGCGAGATTCATCGGACACGTGGTCCGATATGCTTCGCTCGCAATGACAACATCGCTCGCAATGACAAAGTTACTCGCAATGACACTTCGGGGAAATTAATAAAAAAGTCTGACTTTCCAAATTTTTCTTTTGAATTTAAAAAAATCTGTATTATGCCTTATAGCAACTCTTTTTAGCGCAAAAAAATCTGCTCCTTTTTTTACTATGCCGGTTTTAGTAATACAAGCGCCGTAAAAACCTGCTTTTTCGACCAGCTTTTCCGTTTCTTCGCTATAATCTCCGTAGGGATAAGCAAAAAAGTTTACACTGACTCCCAATAATTCCTCCAGCTTTTTTTTTGAAAGGGAAATTTCGTTGAAAGCTTCTTCGGCCGAAATTTGCGTAAGATGAGGATGCGTCATGGTATGGGCGCCTATTTCTATTCCGTATTCGCACATTTCTTTAAGTTCGGATAAACCGAGCATTTCGTCTATAATTTCCCCGTTTTTTATATCCCATTTGTTAACCCCGCCTATAAGTCCCGCGACCACAAAAACGGTTGCTTTTACCCCGTTATTCCGCATGACCTTTAACCCGCCCGAATAAACCGACTTAGAACCATCGTCAAATGTAATGGATGCATATTTTTTATTTTTTCCGCCGTCCGAAGCCGAATCAACGACGGTCTGAGGAATATCCGGCGAACAGGTTTCATTTGTTTTGTAATAATAATCATATAAAGTTTTAAGTTCCGAGAGCGTTAAAAAAATATATCCGGTACTTTTTAAATATTTGATTTGCCTGTCGAAATCGTCCTCTGTAACATAAAGTCCCGGGAATTTTGCGTTTGAAGGGTATTTTCCTATTTTATGATATAAAAGAATCGTGAATTTCGGATTTTTAGCCATATTAAATATATATTATACTATAAATATAAATTTTTTAAATTGTATATTCCTTCAAAACATTATAATATATTTATTAAGAAATAAAATTATTGAATATAAAAAAAATGACCGAAAATTTAGATTATAAAAAATATAAAAACGCCAAGATTTCTTTATCTATAATAATTCCGGCATACAACGAAGAAAAAAGAATTAAACAGACTGTATCGGCATTAAGGTCTTATCTGAAGCATAGAAAATATATTTACGAAATTATAGTCGTAGATGACGGAAGCGCTGACGGAACTTTAAGCGTGCTCAAAGATATGCTTTCTACCGATTTAAGGGTCATTTCTATCACCAAAAGCGGTAAGGGAGCGGCGGTTAAAGAAGGCGTTATGTCAGCAGATAAAGAAAACAAGTATGTCTTTTTTATGGACGCGGATTTATCGACCGACCCCTCAGAAATCGGGGCATTCATAGACATATTCGAAGAAGAACCGGAAACAGGCGTAATAATTGGCTCCCGCTATCTGCCGGAAGGCTCGGTTATAATTCAGCCGCCCTTCAGAAATCTGGTGGGCAGAACATTCAGCTTTATCAAATCAAAACTCCTCGGAATAAATTTCTTCGACTCGCAATGCGGATTTAAGGCATTCAGGATGCAGACCGCAAAAAAGCTTTTTGCAAAATCCGAAATAAAAGGCTTTTCTTTTGACGTCGAAATACTGTATATTGCGCTTTTGAACGGCATTACGGTAAAAGAAAAGAGCGTGAACTGGCGTCATAAGCCCGGAGGACATGTAAATCTGATTGCCGATTCTATACCTATGCTGATAGAACTTTTTCAGGTATTCTTAAATAGAAATAAATATTTTTTATAAATCTGACACCTTTTTCACACCTTTTTCTCAAGTTTGGAGTATCAGTATGACCGTTAAGGCTTTTAAAAAGCTGGATAAATCTTTTTACATTAGAGAAGACACGGTAAAAATAGCAAAGGAACTTATAGGGAAATATTTATTGACGGATATCGGCGGAGATGGAATTACCGGAGGAAAAATAGTCGAAACGGAAGCATACTTAGGAGCCATAGACAAAGCATCACACGGATACGGAAACCGCAAAACCGAAAGAAATAAGAATCTTTACAAAGAGGGCGGTTATGCTTACGTTTATTTTATCTACGGCATGTATTACCTGTTCAACGTGACAACAGGCAGGCAGAATTACGCCGACGCCGTTTTAATAAGGGCTATAGAACCAGAAATAGGCATAGACATTATGCTTAAGAGAAAAGAAAATAAAACACATAAAAATAAAGACAGGGGCAGAGGCATAGACAGAGGCAATGGCAGAAGTATAAACAGAGGCAATGGCAAAGGTATAGGCAGCTTTAACAGGATTACATCCGGACCGGGACTTTTAACTATCGCCCTCGGAATAGATTTAAGACATAACGGTATCCCGGTCTGCGAAAATAATAAAATAAATAATACAGATAAGAAAAAAAATGGGCTGGAAATATGGCTTGAAGACCGGAATATAAATATACCGGATGAAGATATTATCGAAACGCCGAGAATAGGCGTAGGTTACGCGGCGGAACACGCACTTCTGCCGTACAGATTTAAGCTTAAAGGAAATAGATGGGTCAGCAGATAATTGATAGGGAACGAAGTAAAAATGAAAGTAAAAGTAAAAGGCATTTGTTATAAATACCCCGTCAGTCCGCCTGCGGCGGACTGCCACCCCTTTTAAAAAAGGGGAATTAAAAGACAAAGACACAGTCCAGTCACAGTCCGGTCATTGCGAGGAGCGTTAGCGACGAAGCAATCTCGCTTTTATAAAAGGGAATTAAAAGGCAAAGACACAGTCCAGTCACAGTCCGGTCATTGAGAGGAGCGTTAGCGACGACATAGATGGGTCAGCAGATAATTGCTTGGGAACAAAGTAAAAGTAAAAGGCATTTGTTATAAATACCCCGTCAGTCCGCCTGCGGCGGACTGCCACCCCTTTTAAAAAAGGGGAATTAAAAGCAAAAACCCAGTTACCCAGTCCGGTCATTGCGAGCGAAGCGAAGCAATCTCGCTTTTGCAAAAAGTGTAATTAACGAAAAAAGTGTCAGATTTAAAATCTGACACTTTTTAATGACGCCTTTTTATTTCTTTTTTGTGGACGGTTTCTTTGTTTCTTTTTTTATCGGCTTATTTGCCATATTGTATTCACCTCCGGTTATTGAGTAGGAACCATTTATATGTTTCCTTAATTCCTTCGCTGAAATCGGTTTCCGGTATAAAATTCATATCTTTTTTAATTTTCCCGTAGCTTAAACAGCTTGTCTTCTGCTCTCCGAGTTTGGCTGGTCCGTGAACCTCTTTATATTTATTATCGAAATTTTTATTAATTTCTTTAAATAAATCGTTCACGCTTATCTCAATAGACGTGCCGACGTTGTATATTCCGACTTTATCGATATTTTCCAGCGACAGAATATTCGCCTTGACTACGTCTTTAACATAAACATAATCGCGGGTCTGATTTCCATCTCCGTTAATGACCGGTTGTCCGCCGTTAAGCATCTTATTTAAAAAAATCGCTACGACTCCGGCTTCTCCGTAAGGGTTCTGCCTCGGACCGTAAACATTTCCATAGCGGAGAGATACATATTTAAGACCGAATACTTCGCTGTAATAATTTAAAAATTTATCCGTTGCAAGTTTTGCTATACCGTAAGGAGAAAGCGGCCATTCCGGGTGGTTTTCGGGAGTTGGTCTAACATCCGTATCGCCGTATATAGCCCCGCCGGTTGAAGAAAAAATAAATTTTTTTAGCTTAATATCGTTGGAAATTTTAATTAAATTTAACGTCCCCATGATGTTTGTCCGAGCATCGAAAAGAGGGTCTGAAACCGATTTTCTGACGTCTATCTGTGCCGCAAAATGATACACTATTTCGGGCGATTCCTCCGAAAATATTTTTTCTATTTTTTCAAAATCGGTAATATCGGCTTTTATGAATTTTGCCTTCGGATTAACATTATATTCAAAGCCCGTTGAAAGGTTGTCTATTATAACTACGTCGTTGCCCCTGTCTATAAGTTCATCCGCGACCTGGCTTCCGATAAATCCTGCTCCGCCGGTTACAAGTATTTTCAATATGTTACCTCTCCGCTCCTGTTTTTAGCTGACGTACGTAAGCCATTTATCGTATTTTTTATTTCCGCCTTTGACTATGTTAAAAAAGGTTTTTTGAAGTTCAAGAGCAACTTTGCCGGCTTTTCCTATTCCGATTTTCCGTTCATCGATTTCCCTCACAGGAGTTACTTCTGCCGCTGTTCCAGTTAAAAAAACTTCGTCGGCGACGTAAAGCTGGTCTCTCGTAATTCTTTCTTCTTTAATCTTTAAGCCCATCTCTTTTTCCATAACTTCTATAACGCTGTTTCTTGTAATGCCGGGTAAAACAGATGATAGAGGCGGGGTTTTTATATAGCCGCC
>Ga0078972_1017680_pt1 | contig 10158 bp, 8 predicted proteins | sample YelNatPaOPGAMG01_FD_67568 | JGI IMG/M metagenome (GOLD analysis project Ga0078972, IMG submission 67568) | Hot spring thermophilic microbial communities from Obsidian Pool, Yellowstone National Park, USA - OP-RAMG-01 (SPADES assembly) (version 2) | ecosystem: Environmental > Aquatic > Thermal...
TTATTTTTTTTCAGAAGCATGCCTTAATTTTAACAAAATTAATTAAGTTTATCAAATTTTTTAAACGCTCGGTTGCTATTTCCAGTGAGTATACCCAGTATAGTTATTCCTTGAAAAATCAATTAAAAAGATGTAATATAACAGACAGAATTTTTGATTTATGCAGAGGACTTTAATTATTTTTTCGTCAGGAACAGTAAAAGCATATTCTCCCTTGCAGAAGGAGACAGACCGCTATGGATATGAACTTGAACTTGACGCATATTATACCTGCTTTGAATTTTATGTGCCTTTCAGAAGACAGACAAGAGAAAAAATGAAGGAAGAATCTGAATTGAATATGTATAAAGCACTTTTTGAGAAATCAATTGTACCAAATTTTTTTGTGATTGAGCCGAGCGTGTATCCTTTCCCTCTGGGGTACGAAAGTTTTTAGAATCCTTGGCAAAAAATAAATTTTTGAGTTATATATTATTTATTTCTCTGTTCAAGTTTAAGTGTAACAGTAGTCATATCTGAAATTTCAGAAGGGCCGAAATACTGAATTGGTCCAGGGAAAGTATAACTTTCAGTTATAGCCCAGTTTTCTCTTTCCTTTTCAAGAAGTTTAAATGGGGCTCCGTTAAGGTCAACAAGTGCTTTTTTAATAACTGGTTTTTCTTTTCCTTTTCTTCTTTCTATATTCATCATCATTGTAAGTGGTATTCCACCACATTGCCACTCTTTAGGTTTTCTTGTGAGTTTTCTTATAGAAGACATATATCCACTTAGCCCATTTAAAGCAAGAACTGCTGAGTTGTATCCAAGAGCATAGCAATAGTTTGCATCAAAATTTGAAGGATCCCCACATCTTCCTTCATAACCAAAGAAATGTGAAAGTGCAGAAAATTTTCCAGTATATTTACCTTCCTTTTTTAATTCGGAAAGTTTTGCTTTCACCATATCAATTAAAAGTTTTTCTGTCTCTATTAAAGAAACCTGAACATTTCCATGAGGGTCTCTATCTAATAGAAGTTGTGAGGAGATATTCTCAGGCAGTGATTTCATAAGAGTTGCAAGTTTCTCAGGAAGTTTTGTATAAATGAAATTCTTCTTTTCTGTGATATCTGACATTGATTTTAGTTGTTCTTCATTTTGGGCAAGGACATCGTTTAATGCAGATATAAGTTCTTTCATCTCAGGAATAAATTCTATTAGCCCTTCAGGGACAAGGATAACACCAAAATTCTTCTTTGCTTCTGCACGTTTTGAAATTATATCGGCAATCTGGTCAACAATTTGTGATAAGGTAATTTTTTTTGCAAGGATTTCTTCTCCTATAAGAACAATGTTTGGCTTTGTCTTTAGTCCAACTTCAAGTGCTATGTGAGAGGCGCTTCTTCCCATAAGACGAATAAAATGCCAGTATTTTCTTGAAGAACAGGCATCTCTTTCTATATTTCCTACAAGTTCTGAATAAAGTTTTGTTGCAGTGTCAAAACCAAACGATGCTTCAATTTGATTGTTTTTTAAGTCACCATCAATTGTCTTTGGAATACCTATAATACTTATATCTATTTTTTCATTCTTAAAATATTCTGCAAGAAGTCCGGCGTTTGTATTAGAATCATCTCCACCTATTATAACTAATGCTGAAATTCCATTTTCAAGTAATGTCTTTTTTGTCTGTTCAAATTGCTCAGGTGTCTCTATCTTTGTTCTTCCTGTTCCAATCATGTCAAAACCGCCAGTATTTCTGTATTTGTCTACAACTGGAGCGGTTATTTCCTGAAATTTATTTTCGATTATACCAGAAGGTCCGTCCAGAAAACCTATAAGTTTGTTTTTTTGATTTGCTTTTTTAAGTGCATCAAATAGTCCTGCTATTACATTGTGTCCGCCTGGCGCAGGCCCACCTGAAAAAACTACTCCTACTTTAACAACCTTTTTTGATATTTCAGGTTTTTTTCCTTTTACAAAATTTACCTCTGGCATTCCATAAGTATTAGGAAAAAGTTTTTTAAGTATTTCCTGGTCTGAAGCACTTTCAGTTGGCTTACCAAACTTTGGTTTTATTGATGTAGGTCCATTTTTAAGTATTGCTGGAAGTTGTGGTTTAAAATTTTTCCTTGCTGTTTGAATTTCAGAAACAATTTGTCTTGCCATAGTGGTTTGAACCTCCTGTTTATAAGATTTATTTGCAACCAATTATTATTATAACAAAATTTTTAACAAAAATTAACAGAATTTTAGAAAATTTTTGAGGGACTTTATTTATAAATTTTCATTGACTTGATTGAGAAATTTTGCTATAGTATTTTAGAAAATAATTAAGGAGAAATAAAGATGGCTGTAAGATTTAACAAAAGAAAAAGAACATTAGAACAGACAGAATATTATTATGAACTTCAGGACCCTAAAGAGCCAAAACTTTACAGGGATATTTTTTCATACGGAGAAGTTCCGAAAATTGCTTTTAATTATCGCCTGGTGCCTATGGATCCTCCTGAAAAAATCTGGATCACTGATACAACATTCAGAGATGGCCAGCAGTCACTTCCACCTTTTACAGTTAAGCAGATTGTAGATTTATACGATTTACTCCATAAACTTGGTGGGCCAAAAGGAATAATAAGAAGTTCTGAATTTTTTCTTTATAGCAAGAAAGACCGCGAAGCAGTTGAGAAATGTCTTGAAAAAGGTTACAAATATCCTGAAATTACTGGCTGGATTAGAGCAAACAAAGATGACTTTGAACTTGTAAAGAAGATGGGACTAAAAGAAACAGGGATTCTTACTTCTTGTTCTGACTATCATATTTTTCTTAAACTTAAAAAAACAAGAAGAGAGGCACTAAGGGACTATTTAGATATTGTAAATTCAGCGCTTGAAAGAAAAATTATACCAAGATGTCATTTCGAAGATATTACAAGAGCTGATTTTTATGGTTTTGTTGTTCCTTTTGCAGAGGAACTTATGAAACTTGCAAAACAAGCAAAAATGCCTGTAAAAATTCGGCTCTGCGATACACTTGGACTTGGAGTTATTCATCCGGGTGCATCTTTACCAAGAAGTGTTCATGGAATTGTCTACGGACTTTCTCACCTGGCTGAAGTTCCGCCAGAATGGCTTGAATGGCACGGACACAATGATTTTTACAGAGCGGTAAGCAATGCAACCGCTGCATGGCTTTATGGTTGTTCAGGTGCAAATGGAACATTGCTTGGAATAGGTGAAAGAACAGGAAATACACCTATTGAAGCACTTATTATAGAATACATTGGTTTAAGAGGAAATTCTGATGGAATTAGAACAGAAGTTATAACAGAAATTGCTGAATATTTTGAAAAAGAAATAGGGTATAAAATTCCGCCGAATCAGCCTTTTGTTGGAGCAAATTTCAATAAAACAAGTGCTGGAATACATGCAGATGGTTTGTTAAAGGATAAAGAAATTTACACAATTTTTGATACAGAAAAAATTCTAAATAGACCTATTGATGTAACTATTACTGACAAATCTGGAGTAGCAGGTATTGCTTTGTGGCTGAACAATAATCTTAATATTCCTAAGAATAAAAAAATAGATAAAAACCATCCTGCTGTTCTTAAAATTAAAGAATGGATTGATAAAGAATACTCAAAAGGCAGAGTGACCCCGATTTCTGATAAAGAAATGAAAAAACTTGCCAAAAAATATTTTCCAGAATATGTTTGAAAAAATTATAAGTTTTTTGGGAATGTTTGTTCTTCTGGGTATTGCATGGCTTTTTAGCAGTAATAAAAAGTCAATAAATCTTAAAACCGTCCTGATGGGAACACTCCTGCAGATAGTTTTTGCTGTCCTTGTTCTGAAATCACCTCCTGGCAGAGCCTTCTTCTTATTTATGAATAATGTAATAGTTAAACTGCTTTCTTTTGCTGATGCAGGAGCAGAATTTCTTTTTGGAAACCTTGTAACAAATCGTCAGAGTTTTGGATATATTTTTGCATTTCAGGTTTTACCTACAATAATATTTTTTTCTTCTTTGATGGCAGTTCTTTATTATCTTGGAATTATGCAGTTAATTGTTGTTCTATTTGCAAAAATTATGACTAAGTTTATGGGCACTTCTGGAGCAGAGTCACTTTCCTGTAGTGCTAATATTTTTGTAGGTCAGACAGAAGCGCCTCTTGTTGTTCGTCCTTATGTGGGCGATATGACAATGTCAGAACTTCTTGCTGTTATGACAGGAGGTATGGCTACTATAGCAGGCGGAGTAATGGCTGCTTATGTTGGAATGCTTAAAGATTACTTTCCTGAAATTGCAGGTCATCTTCTTAGTGCAAGTGTAATGTCTGCTCCTGCTGCTCTTGTTATGTCAAAAATAATCTTACCTGAAACAGAAGAACCAAAAACAAAAGGTGTTGTTAAAATTCATTATGAGAAAACAGATGCAAATATAATAGATGCTGCTGCAAATGGTGCAACACTTGGTTGTCAGTTAGCACTCAATGTTGGTGCCTGCCTTATTGCTTTTATGGGATTGCTTACATTGATAAATGCTATTCTTGGATTTTTAGGCGGATTTATCGGATTACAGGATTTAAGTTTACAAAAAATTTTTGGTTTTGTTTTTTCTCCTCTTGCATGGATAATGGGTGTTCCATGGAAAGATTGTTATGTCATTGGGGATTTAATGGGACAAAAAACTGCTATCAACGAATTTGTAGCATATTTTAATTTTGCTGTTTATTTGAGAGATAATCCAGGTGTTCTTGACAAACGTTCAATAGTAATAGCAACTTATGCTTTATGTGGCTTTTCAAATTTCCTTTCAATTGCAATACAAATTGGTGGTATTGGCGGGATAGCACCTCACAGAAGACATGATTTAGCGAAACTTGGTTTGAGGTCTGTTCTTGCAGGTTCACTTGCCTGTTTTATGACAGCAACAATAGCAGGTTTTCTGATTTGAAATCGATAAAATTAAGAAAAACATTAAGATTCAAGATTCTTATTCTTTTTTTTCTTGCAGTTCTATTTCCTGTCTTGATTATTACAAATATAATCATATCTATAAGTTCAAAATCAATTTGGTCTGTAATTAAAAGGGAACAAAGTGAGATTGTTCAAAGAGTAGGCGATAGGGTTTATTTATATATTCAGGATACAAAAAGATTAGTAAGGAGTATAGCAAATCGCGATTTTGATAGATTGAATCAGCGTCAGATAGGACAGATTTTTGTTGATATAATGAAAATGATGCCAGATTTTATAGAATTAACTTTTTTAGATAGAAAAGGAAATGAAAAAGTGAAAGTTACAAGGTCAGAGTCATCAAGAAAAATCTTTGAATTTAATTCATCATTAATTAACAGAAGTGGTTTAGAAGAATTTCAAAAAGCACTTACAAAAGAAATTTATATAAGTCCTGTGATGTTTTCTGGTGTTCGCATTCCATATATACTTATTTCTTGTGGAGGAAAAGATGGAGTAATAATGGCAAAACTTGATTTTAGAGGAATCTGGGATATAATTTCAAAAACAGAGGTTGGAAAAAACGGATATTCTTTTATTGTAGATAAAAATGGTCTACTTATTGCTCATCCTGATACGGAAAGAGTTATAGCTCATGCAGATTTTAGTTCGCTTATGATAGTTAGAGATTTCCTTGAAGGTAGAAGGAATATTTTTAGAGAATACAAAGACGAAAGGGGAGAAAAAGTTATTTCATTTTTTTATTCAGTTCCAGGAGTTGACTGGGGCGTTTTTACATGTTTACCATACAAAGAAGTCATTGAGCCATTAAATAAAATGCTATGGCAGGCAATCTTGTGGTCTTTTTTATTTACAATAATTTTTTTGTTTGTTGGTTTAAAATTTGCGAGTGGTCTATTAAATCCTTTGCTTAAACTTCGTGAAGTAGCAAGCAAAATTTCACAAGGAAATTTTGATGTAAAAGTTTGTATCGATTCTGGTGATGAAATAGAAGAACTTGCTGTTGCTTTCAACAATATGGCAACTGCACTTAAAGAATTGGAACAAATAAGGCAGGATCTAATTTCCATGATAGTTCACGATATGAAAAGTCCATTGAGTGGTATGATAGGCAGTATGGACTATTTAATTACAAGCAAGCAGGATATTTCTTCACAAAAAGAAATTCTTTCAATTATGAAAAAGTCAGCAGAAAACCTTTGTTCTCTTATTCAAAATCTTTTGGATGTTTCAAAGATGGAAGAAGGAAAACTGAACTTAAATAAAAAAGAAGTTAATATTTCAGATTTTGTAGAAAGTATTTCAGAACAGTTTGCTCTTGCCTGTCAAATAGAAAACAAAAAATTCAAAAAAAATATTGACACTGATGTGTCTATGATTTCAATTGACGAAGGTCTTATTGTGCGTGTTTTGAACAATCTTTTATATAATTCTCTACAACATACTATTGATGGTGGAAATATATGGTTGAATGTTTCAAAGAAAGATAATTTTGTTCAGTTTGAAGTTGGAGATGATGGGGTTGGAATACCAGAAGAATATAAAACAAGGATTTTTGAGAAGTTTGTTCAGGTTGAAAGAAAACTGGCACATTTAAGAACAGGAACAGGACTTGGTCTGACTTTTTGTAAGATGGCAATTGAACTCCACGGCGGAAAAATATGGGTTGAAAGTGAAGAAAAAAAGGGCAGTAGATTTTTCTTTACTATACCTTTAAGTTAGTTTTTGTAGTTGGATGGCCTTGCCGTGCCTAAATTGTCTGCCAGTTCATCAGACAATTATCCAACAGCATAGCGTAGATCAGGGCTTTAGTCCTGAAAAAATTCGGTGTGAAAAGTAAGTAATTAGCAATGAGTAATATAATCAGGAGATGGAGGGATGTCAAAAAAAATCTTAATAGTGGAAGATGATAGACCTCTTGCAAATTTACTATCTCTTAGCCTTTCTAAGGTTGGCTATGAGACAGCAGTTTCTTATAATGGAAATGATGCCCTTAAAAAACTTAAAAACATATTATTTGATTTGATAATAATTGATGTTATGTTGCCAGATATTTCCGGGTGGGAATTGCTGAGAAATATTAAACAGATAGCCGAGTTAGAAAAAATTCCAGTTCTAATGTGCACAGAAAAAAACCTTGTCAAAGATGTTGAGCAGGCACTATCTCTTGGCGCTGTTGGATACATAATTAAGCCATTTGAGATTGAAAGAGTTATTAAAAAGGTTGGTGATATTCTTGGAGTTTATTGAATGCCCAAATTGCGGTTATAAAAATAAATCTATTTATAAATACTGCTCAATATGTTTCAGTAAACTCCATTCTTCTGAATCGTTCTCGCGAAGATATGCACATTTGCGAAAGGTCTCAAATATAAACAAAATTCTTTTTATAATAGTTGTTCTGCTGGTCACAATTATTTTGTTCAGAGCGGGTTACATTAAGTTTTGAGGTGATATATAATATTTTTCGCACATTTGTAGTTAATGCTTGACAAATAAATAAAAAAGGCGTATCCTCTTACTTAGAAAAAAAATCAAAAAAGAAAGGAGGATACGCCAATGGTAAGTATAACAAAAAATAGAGAAAGAGTAAAGCCCCAGGAATTAAATTTTGATGAAGAGACGATATCTGAGCGTCTAACAAAGTTAGTAAAAGAAAAAACAGTTACAGAGGAAGAATTCTGGGATAGTCTAAATAGTTATGTTTTAAAGACACTAAAGAAAATAATAGAAGGGTGTTTAATAGAAGAGACAAGGATAATGGTTGGAGCAGATTATTATGAAAGGAGTCCGCAAAGAGAGGCAAAACGCAGTGGATATTATAGTAGAAGTCTTGTAACAAGAAATGGGATAATAGACGGGATAATAGTACCAAAATTAAGGAAGAAGAAAACCAAAGAAGGGTTCAAAGTTCTTAAAAGATATGTAAGGCATGTTGAAGACATAGATGGGATAGTAAGAGATATGTTTTTAGCTGGAGTATCAACAAGGAGGGTAGGAGAAGTGCTAAAACCACTATTAGGATGCAGATACACAGCAGGATTTGTAAGTGACATAGTTAAAAAAATAGATGATGAAGTTCAAAAATTTCATAATCGTAGATTGAGTGATGATTACATTTATTTGCTATTTGATGGGCTGACAATTAAAGTTAAATACAATGGGAGAGTTCACAGTAAAAAAGTGTTAGTAGCATATGGGATAACATCAAGCGGGCATAGACAGATAATAGACTATGCATTAGCAAAGGGAGAATCAACAATTGCCTGGGAAAGTTTCGTCAATAATCTGTATATGAGGGGTTTAGAAGGTAAGAATCTAAGATTAATTACAACAGATGGCAATGAAGGTTTATTAAATGCACTTCAGATGGTATATTATAGAGTACCAAAGCAAAGATGTTGGGCACACAAATTGAGAAATGTTGCTAATAAATGTTCCAGGAAATTGCAATCATCAGTAGTAGCAGAAGCAAGAAAAATATATCAACAGGAGACAAAGAGTTCTGCTATAAGACAATTCAAGCGATTTAAACAGATCTGGCGAGCAGTAGTTCCAGAAGCAGTAGAATGTATAGAAAAGAATTTAGAAGAATTGTTGTATTTTTATGATTGTCCTGTTGAGATGTGGAAAAAAATCCGCACGACAAATGTAATAGAAAGGTCATTCAGAGAAGTTCGTAGAAGAATAAGAACTATATCTACCTTCACCAATGTAAGCAGTTGTGATAGAATTATCTATGGCGTAATAAATTATATGAATTCTAAGTGGGAGGAGAAACCTTTAAGAGAACTTCTTAAAACAAAATGTGCGAAAAAATCTTGACATTACCAAAAAAAGTTTAGACTTGTTGATTTGTAAAAAATATTTTACTATAATTTATTTATACCAGTAGATGGTATCACTTTCGAGATTCTCAGATAAGATTTTATGGTCCTTCTAATGTGTATGGATTTTAGCTCATTTTAGTGTTTTTTTACTATTTAGTGAAGTTATGCATAGTCGTAATACAGACTGATAGAGTCAGGAAATTTCTTGAAGATATTTGCTAATGTTGTTAGAAAGATGAAGCCAAAAATTCTTGTTATTGACGATGAAGAGAAGTTGTTAAGAATAATAAACCAAATGCTCAGCAATGCAGGGTTTGAAGTGATAACGGCTACTACTGGTCTTGAAGGAATAGATAAATTGGAACAGTATCGTCCTGACTTGATTATTCTTGATTTAGTTCTACCCGACATTGATGGATTAGAAGTATGTAAAATCACCAGACAAAGTAAAACGACAAGGGATATTCCTATAATTATGCTGACTGCAAGAGGAACATTGTTGGATAGAATTAGTGGCTTGCGGAGTGGCGCTGACGATTATATAGTCAAACCATTTAATGCACAAGAACTAATTGAACGAGTGAACGTGATATTGCGTAGGAGTCAACTAAAGATGGAGGGTGAAAATGAACTAATTTCAAAAGATATATATGTGAATATTTCCAGACATATTGTCAAGGTAAAAAACAAAGAAATTAAACTCACTCCGAAAGAATTTGAATTACTATGTCTTTTCCTCAAACGGAAGAACCATCTCCTTACTAAAGCATCCCTGTTAGAAAACATTTGGGGATATGATAAAGTTGGAGAAATTAGCACAAGGAGAGTAGAAAGGCAAGTGCAATCACTCCGAAAAAAACTTGGTAGAGCTGGCGAAAAGATTGAAACCGTCTACGGTTATGGATTTAAGTTTGTTGATAATAGCTCTTAAAAATTTTCGCAGGAATCTTGCTAAAAATCGCAATTTTTAGAAGTATTCTGCGCCATAATATTACGGAATGAAAAAAACTAGATTAAATGTAACAGGATATTTGTTTTTATTACCAAATATAGTTGGGTTCCTGTGTTTTACTTTAATTCCTGTTGTTGCATCTTTCGTCTTAGCTTTTCTTCAGTGGGATATATTAACACCGGCGAAGTTTGTTGGCCTTTCAAATTTCATTTCACTTCTAAAAGATAAAGATTTCTGGTATTACTTATATAATACACTGTTTTTTATGCTGGTTATACCACTTAATATGGCGGTTTCACTTGCATTAGCATTACTCGTAAATCAAAAACTTAAAGGAATAGTGATATTCAGAACAATTTATTTTCTTCCAGTGATATGTTCGACGGTTGCAATTGCGTTACTATGGCGCTGGATATA
>Ga0078972_1017682_pt1 | contig 10155 bp, 7 predicted proteins | sample YelNatPaOPGAMG01_FD_67568 | JGI IMG/M metagenome (GOLD analysis project Ga0078972, IMG submission 67568) | Hot spring thermophilic microbial communities from Obsidian Pool, Yellowstone National Park, USA - OP-RAMG-01 (SPADES assembly) (version 2) | ecosystem: Environmental > Aquatic > Thermal...
GTTCCTCCTGCGGCCACCGGCAGAAAATGCCCATGTCCGACCGGACGTATCGTTGTCCGTGTTGTGGAATGGAAAAAGACCGGGACCACAACGCCTCCCTGAACATTTTGAGACTCGGGCTGGAGTCTCGGGGTTAGCCCCCGGAAGCTCCGGCGTTCACGCCGGGGAGCAGTCACGAGTCTTTAAGCATTGTAAATCGTAAGCGCAAACTTTTCAATTTGTAAAGTTAAAGATTCCCTCCTCCTCCTTTGACTCCAATACGGCAATGCCGTATTGGAGTTTATGATTGTTGAATCCTCCCTCTTCTCCCGTCTCGTTTACGATTACCTTTCCGGGGAGGAGTACGAAGACCTGAAACTCTTCCTCGCGTTGAATCATCCATTCCATGTTCGACACGCCAACGTACGTCAAAAAACTTGAATTGGCCGGGTTCACGGAAACTCAGGCCGAAGTCCAGGTCGAGGTTTTTTCTGCGGTATTGGAAGAGATCAAGATGACGCTTGCGACAAAGGACGATCTTCTGATTATGGAGGAACGCCTGACCGGGCAGATGAATACGCGCTTTGCCCAGATGGATGCCCAATTTCACTCTTTGGAGGAACGCCTGACCGGACAGAATCACTCTTTTGAGGAACGCCTGACCGGGTAACTGAAAAGTACCATCGCCGAGTCTCAAAACACGACCCTGAAATGGATTGTCGGTCTTTTTGTGACGCTCCTCGGTGTCTTTATTGCCCTCCTCAAGATTCACTAAATCTCTTTGATCCCTTGTTCTGGATTCCTTTTTCAGCCTTTTCAGGAAGGTCGAGGGGGCAAGACTCCGGAAAGAGCCCAATGACTATCGCAGTGCCATCAATCTTCCCCGCCGTTTCCCTCCGAATACTTGAAGATGTTTGATGAAAGAAAGAGATGAATGAGTGAGTGCCTCTTGTTTCGCCACTCTCCCATGAGGTAAGATTATCCCATGTTTGACACTCACACGTACGTCAAAAAGCTTGAATTGGCCGGGTTCACAGAAACTCAGGCCGAAGTCCAGGTCGAGGCTCTTTCTGCGGTATTGGAAGAGATCAAGGAGACGCTTGCGACAAAGGACGATCTTCTGATTATGGAGGAACGCCTGACCGGGCAGAATCGCTCTTTGGAGGAACGCCTGACCGGACAGATGAATACGCGCTTTGCCCAGATGGATGCCCAATTTCACTCTTTGGAAGAACGCCTGACCGGACAGATGAATACGCGCTTTGCCCAGATGGATGCCCAATTTCACTCTTTGGAAGAACGCCTGACCGGACGGATGAATACGCGCTTTGCCCAGATGGATGCCCAATTTCACTCTTTGGAGGAACGCCTGACCGGACAGAATCACTCTTTGGAGGAACGCCTGACCGGACAGAATCACTCTTTTGAGGAACGCCTGACCGGGCAACTGAAAAGTGCCATCGCCGAGTCTCAAAACACGACCCTGAAATGGATTGTCGGTCTTTTTGTGACGCTCCTCGGTGTCTTTATTGCACTCCTCAAGATTCACTAAATCTCTTTGATCCCTCGTTCCAGGTCTCTTCGTTCTACAATCCATGAACCATTTCCGTAGATGTTACTTTCGCCACCATTCTTTCCAATGTTTTTCGATCCAGCCTTTCGGAATGGAATCTATGCGGGCCTGCCACACTTCCCCAGACGCGCGGAAGTCGTCTGCCACTCCCCGGCAGCATGTTACCTTCTCGTCAGTCATCGGCCCCCTTCTTGTTTTCCAAGGGCGACCGTCCCCGGCGGATGAGCCGGGTCGCATCCCTCAGATCTGCCCATTCGAACAATTCGGCCGATTCCTTGCTGTCTTTGGTAGTGGAAGACTCTTCCTCATCGAGACTCTGGAGGGCCTTGTGCAGGCCTGACCGGCAAGGTCAACAGGAACTTTCCCCATTGTCTAGCCCAACTTTCGGAAAAAATCATATTTTCGTCCCAAAATCCCACCTTCCAGAATTTCTAAGTCTCTGACATTCCCGAATAGCAACTCTTTAATTTTCTGAAAAACCCCGAAAAGTACATACTATTTCAAATTAGTACTTTACAAATTAATTTCATTAGCATACAATCACTTACAGGAATCAAGACTCATTTCCTTATTTTATCCTTGCATGTCGGCCTCTTACACTCCTCCCGGAGAAACAATGTTCATCCGCACCTGCAAGAACAAGAAGAAGAACGGCAAGGTCTACCAATCCCACCAGCTCGTCGAAACCCTCCAGACGGAGAAGGGTCCCCGGACCCGCATTATCTTTTCGCTGGGCCGGCTCGATCTCGAGCCCCGCCGCATCAAGGAGCTCGAAGCCCTTTTCCGGGAGGAACTCGAAGAGACTCCTTCTCCGAAAGCGGGACTCCCCGGTCTGACCCTCATTGCCGATCCGGAGCTCGTGGCTATCGTCGAAGCGGCCATGCGCGGGGATCTCACCCCCGGCAAGAAGGAGAAGACTCCGGTACCCCGACCCACCGGCCGGGCCGCCCTCGACCCCGACTCCCTCCAGACGGAGGAGAACCGTTCCCTGGGCCCGGAGATCCTGGCCGTCGACGCCTGGGAGCAGCTGGGGATCTCCTCCGTCCTCGCCCGTCAGGGCTTCACCCCCAAGGAGCAGGCCCTGGCCTGCGCCCTGACGGTCGGCCGCCTCGTGGCTCCGGGAATCTGCCGGGCCACCCACCAGTGGATGAGGAAGACGACCGCCCTGGGCGAGATTCTCGGAACCCCGGAGGTTCTTGAAGTCGGGCCCGACGCCCTCTACACGATCTCCGACCGCCTTCTCGAGAAGAAGGAGGCTATTGAGGCCGCCCTGGTCCAGAACACCCGGACCCTTTTCCCGGCCGACTCCCTCGTCTTCCTCTACGACCTCTCGAACGTCTACATGGAAGGGGCGGCGAAGGGGAACGCCTTGGCCAAACGGGGCCACTCAAAGGAGAAGCGCTCCGACTGCCCGCTGATCAGCTTCTCGCTGGTCGTGGACGAGAGGGGCTTCCCCATCGCCTCCCGGATCGGCCCCGGCAATCAGTCGGAGCCCGAGACCCTTCCCGAGGCTCTCGACCGTCTCGAGGCTCTCTCCGGCCTTTCCGTCTTCCCCGGAGCGAAAAAGCCCACACTGGTCATGGACCGGGGCATCGCGACGAAGGAGAACATTGCCCTCATGAAAACGAGAGGCTACCACTACTGCGTGGTGGAACGCCGTCCCGTGGAGAAGGAGTACACGGAGCTCTTCGAAAAGGCCCGCGAGACCTTCGAATGGTTCGCCCCCCACTCCGAGAGGCCTCACGAGGGGGTCTGGCTCCACAAGATCCTCGTGCCGGACGCGCCGACGGAGAAGGGAGCCGGTCCGGACAAGACGGACGCGGCGACGGAACCGGTCGCCCGCGTCCTGGTCCTGTCCACGGAGCGCAAGGCCAAGGAGGACGCCATGGACGCACTCAAGGAGACCCGCTTCGCGACCGCCCTCGAAGCGCTCCGACGCTCCATCCGCAAAGGGTCATGCCGGAGCCCCGACACCGTCTCCCGCCGGATCGGAAAGATCCTGTCGCGCTTCCCTTCCGTCGGCAAATACTACAGCGTCGTCGCTGTCCCTGTAGAGCCTGTCCCTCAAATCGTCTCTGAGAACGAGGAGACAAAGACGCCGGTCGGGAAGGGCCGAAAAACCCAGACTCCGGCGGCGGGACCCCGGATCGCCGACCTCGTCTGGACCCAGAACGTAAAGCGGGAGGAACGAAATCTTCTCACCGGCACCTACGTCATCGAGACCAGCCATGCCGACAGGACAGGCCGCCAGATCTGGTCTCTCTACACAACCCTGACTCAGGTGGAAGACGTCTTCCGGAACCTGGGAAGCGACCTTGGCATCCGGCCCGTCTTCCACCAGAAGGCCGATCGCTGCATGGCCCACCTCTTTATCTCGATACTGGCCTACTTCCTTCTCTCGAACATCGAGCACCGGCTCCGCGAAAAGGGCGAAACACGCTCCTGGAAGACGCTCTGCGCTCTGTTCGGCACCCTCTGGCGGACCACCATTACGGGCCGGGATCCCCATACCGGCTTCGACTACCGCATCCGGGTCTCCTCGAAGCCCGAGCCGGAACAGCGGGGCATTCTCGACAAGCTCGGCATCAAGAGCCTTCTCCGCCGGGTTGTCTCCCGCCTCCGCCCAGAGAACAAGGAGGCCAAGGAACTGTCTTCCGGTTCAAGTACGTAAAAATGACATCGATTATGACTAAGGTGCCTTCACGCCTTTATTATTTTTTAACAAATCGAAAGATGGGATAAGGGAATAACGAGGATCACCTCTCCGGGAGTTTTTTGCACTGAAGTCAGGTAATCCGGAGAGATCTCGTTTGCCGCCAGGCTTCCCTCTTCCTTTTTTTCGGCCTTTTCTGGAAGGTCGAGGGGGCGAGTCGCCGGAAAGAGCCCATTGATTATCGCAGTGCCATCAATCTTCCCCGCCGCATCCACGCCGGAATCAAAAATATGCTCCTGGATCCTCTCCGAATACTTGTTCCATGCGCTCACGGGGATGAACATGTAGTTCCTGGCGATCACTCCGACCGCCACATGGCAGGTGAGGTGGTTTGCGAGATTGGCGTCGCCGCAGACCTGGATTGCGGCCGAGGTGTAAAGCTTCCTGAGGTCGTGGGGGGAGAGGGGCCTTTGCCCGGAAAGCTCTGGATACTTCGCCGCAAGCCGTTCGAGGATCCGGAGCGAGACTCCCCGGATATCACGGATCCGGAACAGGGGGCGGGCGCTATCTGGACCGGGCGGGGTCATGTGTACGACCTGTTGGAGAGTCTTCCTGAACAAGGGGGGCACGGGGAGGATGTAGTCTCTCCGGTTTTTTGTCTCCTTGAGCGAGATCACGAGATCGTTGGCATTGACAAAACTCAGATGGCCTGGCGTCAGTCGCTTGCCATCACCATGGCGCATCCCGGTCAGAAGAAGGAAGAGCGCGAATCCGGCCGCATCGCGCACGCGGGGATTGACGTCGGGGTCCTGGTTGAGGCGGAAGGCTTCCCGACCCCAGTCAGCGACAACGGAGGGATTCATGTAGTAAGCCGGCGGAAGCTCCCGGACGCGATCCCGGGAATGAAGGGCCTTCCGGCGGGGATTGCTGAAGGGATTCTCTCCGGAAAAGAGCTTGATGTCTTTCATGTAGTTGAAGATCGCCCGAAGGATCCTGATCGTGGTATTTCGGACCGTCTCCCCCCGGAATCGCTCCCGGCTATCATCCCGGACCTGGACGATCCCGTTTGATATGCCGATGGCCGTCCTTTCGTCAAAGGTTGCGAGCGGATGGTCGAGATAGCCGGCGCAATAGCGCGTGACGGTGTATCGGATATCCTTGATGGTCCTAGGCCGAAGTAGAGTTTTCTTGGCTTCGACATAGGTTTCAAGGGCTTCCGCGAGGGTCAACGAGTCCTTTGGGGGGGAAGGGGGGAGAGTGGAAGCGGAAGAATCGGAGATCTCCTGCCGCCTTGAGAGGATCTCGGAGGCCCGGAGGCGGGCCTCTACCACGGAGATCTCGGGAAAGCGTCCGACCATGTAGTGGATCTGGTCGCCCTCCTCGCGATAGCGGACCATGAAGCTCTTTTCCCTGACCGTCAGACGAACATAGAGGCCCGGGCAGGTCGTATCGTAAATGTCGGTAAAACCTCCGGAGACGGAGAGAGTCTCTATCAGGGAGTCGGTCAGGGGGCCTTCCAGAGATCCTCCTTGGGGGGACAGAGATGTGGAGAAAGGGGGCCTTCTCCCTGTTGTCTAAGTGTCAGCGAGAATGCCTGACTGCGGTCTGTTCGCAAGAATAAGGGAGCCGGAACGCACGAGGAAGACTAACCCAGACGATGGGCCGGAAGCAATCCTGTTGGGGCGCCAAATGTGACCTGCTGGAAAGAACTTTAGGGCTTCTATCATCGAACCTATAGGGTTGGCTGAGAAATCCGTGAACAGGCAGGGCGTGAGTCGGCGATCAAAGGATCCGGGGGCAGGGAGGGGAGGTTTCAACTTTTGCCGCATGTTCCGGAGAGACGGGGAGAAACCGATAACCCGATTTGCGAAAATGATGCAGAGACTCAGCGCCTAAAACCGCCATGGTCTCCCCCTTCAATAATTTCTTTATATTGTCTTGTTTGACTATATTTCATGACCTCTATAAGTCTATTTCATTTCGGAGACAAAGCAAGCCGATGCTCACGCCCTTGATCGCGCATCCTCCGGGGAGTGACTGTCTGGTGGGATGGGGGGGATCCCGGTTTTTCGACGCTCTTTAACCGGTGTGCCGCCTCAGTGGGAAAGGGGTGGTCCGAGGATTGTTCCCTGTATGCTTGCCTCCCGGAGAGCTTCGATGAAAAAGGGAGGAGTGTCGGAGGTGGCTCGTGAAGCAACGCTTAACTGTCGACGAGTCTCCGTTCGGGATGCGAGGCAGGAGAGGCGGACCGTGCGTGATTCTTCAAGGTCCGGGCTGGGGGGAGGAGGGAGAGCCAGAAGAAGCCGTAGGGGCTCAAGGTAAAATGAAAGCGGGCGCGGGCAATGAGGGGGAAGGGGTTTTTGTCGAAGAGCTCCACGATCGAGTAACCCCTGTAGCGCGAGAGGTCGAGCGTCACCGACTCCGCCCGGTCCGAGAGGTTGTTGATGATGAGGGCGACATCTTCTCCCATCTCCCGAAAGTAGGCAAGAATCGAGCGGTTTTTCGAGGGAAGGAAGTGGAGATCTCCCCTTCCGAACAGCCGCGCGTTCTGGCGAACAGCGATCATCTGCCTGAGGGTGTTGAGGGGGCTGGTGGGGAAGCGGGCCTGATTCTCGACATTGACGATATGGTAGCCGTAGATGGGGTTCTGGATGACGGGGGAATAAAGGTCGGACGGGTTGGCCCGGGAGAATCCCCCGTTCTTGTCCGAAGACCACTGCATGGGGGTCCGGACGCCGTTTCTGTCTCCGAGGTGGACATTGTCTCCCATACCGATCTCGTCGCCGTAGTACAGGATGGGCGTTCCCGGCAGGGTCAGAAGAAGGCTGTGCATCAGGTCGATCTTGCGCCTGTCGTTTTGCATGAGGGGGGCCAGCCGTCGCCTGATGCCGATGTTGAGTCTCATTCGGGGATCCTGGGCGTAGGTCGACCACAGATAGTCCCGCTCCTGGTCGTTAACCATCTCGAGGGTGAGCTCGTCGTGGTTCCGCAGGAAGATGGCCCACTGGCAGGAGTCCGGGATCCGGGGAGTCTGCTCGAGGATGTCGATGATCGGGCGGTTGTCGCTCTTTGCAATAGCGATGAAAAGCCTCGGCATGAGGGGGAAGTGGTAGGCCATGTGGAACTCGTCCCCCTCGCCGAAGTAAGGTAGCACGTCCTGGGGCCACTGATTGGCTTCCGCAAGAAGCATCCGTTCGGGGAACTCCCGGTCGACCTCGGCTCGTAGCCGTTTCATGAAGGTGTGGGTCTCCGGGAGGTTTTCGCAAGAGGTGCCCTCCCGCTCGAAGAGATAGGGGACCGCATCGCACCTCAGTCCGTCCACCCCCAGTCCGAACCAGAACTTGACGACCTTCAGAAGCTCCTCCTGAACCTTCGGGTTCTCGAAGTTCAGGTCGGGCTGGTGGTGGAAGAATCGATGCCAGTAATACTGCCGGGTCCTCGGCTCCCATGTCCAGTTCGACTTTTCCGTGTCGCTGAAGATGATCCTCGTCCCGCGGTATTTTTCGGGGGTGTCGCTCCAGACGTAGTAGTCCCTGTAAGGGGAGGCGCGTGAGGAGGCGGCCGAAACAAACCACGGATGCGTGCGCGAGGTATGGTTTAAAACCAGCTCGCTGATGACCCGAAGTCCCAGGGCGTGGGCCTTGTCGATGAAGCTTCTGACGTCGTCCATCGATCCGTAGGAGGGATGGATGGTGTAGTAGTCCCGGATGTCGTAGCCATCGTCGCGAAGAGGGGAGTCGGTGAAGGGAAGGAGCCACAGGGCGGTGACGCCGAGGTCCTTGATATAGTCGAGTTTTTCGATGAGGCCGGGAAAGTCGCCCACACCGTCGTGGTTTTTGTCGAAGAAGGACTTCACGGGAATTTCGTAGATGATGACGTCCTTGTACCAGTCCGGGGCACCGTGGAGGGCGGTCACGAGGGGGATCCTTTCCTGTGCTTTTGTTCCGGTCGGGAAGGCGGCCGGACAAGTTCGAACCACATGAAGGCGTAGGGGGTCAGTGTCATGAGGTAGGGATGGCGGGGAATACGCGGAAAGAAAGATCCGCCGAAAAGCTCACGGGGAAGGAGCGTGGCGTATTCTCCCAGGTGGAGAAGGCCGCATATGGAAGATTTCGAGAGGTTGTGGAGGAAGAGGCAGAGCGAGTCCTCCCTCCGGCGGACAAAGGCGAAGAGGGCGGGATGGGTCGTCTCGATCGTCCGGAAGGTTCCGTGGGCCGTGAGTGCCGAATGGCGGTTTCTCGTCTCGATCATCCGGCGGATGTTCGAAAGGTGGGAGTCGCTGAAGCGCTCCTGGCTTTCCACGTTGATCATGGTGTAGCTGAAGGCCGGATCGTCGATGACCGGATTGTAGAGCTCTTCGGGGTCGGCCTGGGAGAATCCGGCATTTCTGTCGGAGGACCATTGCATGGGGGTTCGGACCGTGTTGCGATCGGGAAGATGGGGGTGGTCTCCCATGCCGATCTCGTCTCCGTAGTAGAGGACCGGCAGTCCCGGGAAGGTGAGAAAGAGACTTGAGCAAAGAAGCATGCGCCGTCTCCCGTTTTCCATCAGCCGGGCCGGGCGGGAAAGAATCGTTCGGCCAGGGAGGACTCCCGAAGGAGAGGGGAGGACATCTCCGTCCTCCTCCCGGAAGCTCTCGAAGGTCTCTTCGGAGCGCTCCCGCAGGTCAAGAACCCAGCGGATGGGGAGTTCCTTTTTTGCGTAAGTCTCCTTTTCCCCCGAGAAAAGAGCCTGGGCGAGAGGCTCCTTGTTTTCCTCCCGGACGGCCCTGATGAGAGAAGGGAAGAAGCCGTTGAAGTGATAGAAGATGCGGGGGTCCCTTTGAAGGGCTCCCCGGAGCGGTGTTCCTGTTTCGAGGAGGAAAACCCGGTCCGGAAAAGCGCTGCGGAGGGGGGCAACAATGTCGTAAATTTCTCTGGCAGGCTGGGCGATTGGTTCTATTCCCCGACTTCCCTGTTTGTTGAGCCGGCCGGATCCGGCAAGGCGAAAGCCGTCGAGTCCCAGAGTGAGCCAGTGTTCGAAGACCCTTCTGATCTCTTCTCGAAGCTCCGGGTCTCCATAGTTCAGGGATGGCTCGGCCCTTCTGTCCTGGTACCAGTAATAGCGGCCGGTGTCGTCGTCTTTTGCCCAGCTCTGGAGCTCGAGGCTCTCCTGGGAGGACGGCGGGGCAACCATTCTGTCGGCCCAGAAGTAGCTGTTCCTGAAGTTGCGGCCATGCGCTTTCCGTGAATCGAGAAACCATGGATGGTGGGTGCTGGTGGCATCGATCGGGAGGGAGGCGAGGACGCGAAGTCCTTTTGCGTGGGCGGCCTCGAAAAGAAGGAGAATGTCGGAAAGGGAGCCGAGCACGGGGTCCGGACGCATCCAGTCGACAAGAGGATGTCGGGCGTTGCCCGGAAAAGATTGAAAAGGACAGTTCAGAAGGATGCCCTTGACTCCCAGGCTCTCGATATACCCGAGTCTGTCGAGGATTCCCTGAAAGTCTCCGATGCCATCGCCGGCATGGTCCTGAAAGCTTCTTATGTAAATCTCGTACAGGACTCCGTGGGAGATCCAGTCGGGTGTCTCAGTCACGGGGGGGGCTCCAAAGCGAATAGGCATATTCTGGCACATCTGATCGCGCGGCCTCGAGGCAGAGGCATTAGGGGCGCGAGGACGGACCCTTTCGAGATCGTTCATGGGCAATGACGTTCTAATCTTGGGATATTCTCGTGGGGGAGTCAACTCCGGACCCTCAAATGAACTCTCCCGCCACTAAGCTGACGCTGTAGTGGGGGTTACCGATCTCACGAGCGGACGTTCCTCTTTCGCCGAGGATGCGCGAAGGCATTTGGGCCTTTGCGTCTTATGATCCTCTCCGGAGGCTTTGACTTCGGACAGTTCCTGCCCTAGTTGTTTCTCTTTTCCGATCCCGCACCGCCGGACCCGTTTCTTCTGAATATCCCCCTCC
>Ga0078972_1017683_pt1 | contig 10155 bp, 8 predicted proteins | sample YelNatPaOPGAMG01_FD_67568 | JGI IMG/M metagenome (GOLD analysis project Ga0078972, IMG submission 67568) | Hot spring thermophilic microbial communities from Obsidian Pool, Yellowstone National Park, USA - OP-RAMG-01 (SPADES assembly) (version 2) | ecosystem: Environmental > Aquatic > Thermal...
AAAAACACAAAATCCACCTCCGTGGATTCCCGATCCCCGGTTTTCCGCCATCCCCGCCATACCCGACATACCCGACATCCCCGCCATCCCCGACACAAAAAAAACCAGAGGCTGGCATACTGCGCCCTCCTCTGGAGAGATTGTGCGATCGAAATTACGCGGGTTGGTTTTTTTGCCGCCCTCCCTGGCGAAAGACTAAAAAATTTCCTCTCCCTCAGGCGGTGGAGAAAGGGTTGCTCAGCTTAAGGCCCTTATTCCGGCTTCGCAAAACCAAGCCCAATGGCAATAAACCAAGTAATAGCAACATCCAAGATGCATTTTCAGGGACAACAGGAGCAAAACCAGCATACACTGCCGAATTTGACATTCTCACTCCAATAGTATTTATATCATTGGGAGAACTTACTGTTATCGTTCCAGTAAATACATTTGAGCCATCACCCAGAATAGCACCACCATAAGGAGCCAATGCCTGATAATATCCACCATTAGTTATACTTGTAGTCCAAGATCCAGCACCCACGGAGTTTGTTCCAGAGCTAGTAGAAGCACTACCTACACTTGTGATGATAGGTGATACACTACCCCAACCGAATGCATTATTAGTAGGAGTGTTGGCTTTATTGAAAAAACCAATTTGAACATAATTATTAATATTATCAGGTGTTGGGGATTGATTTTTATCTGCATAAATAGATACATTCCATGTTGTGTCATTCAGAGAACTAACTATCACATTATATGTACCATATGCACCGCTAGTTTGCGAGGTCGCAGTTATATATGCAGTACCTGCATTTGCCCTTATCAATCCTCCAACAGTTAATAACATGCCGATAACCAAAACAAATAAAATTCTTTTCATTTTCTCACCTCCTTTCCATAATAGAATCCCGCGTTACTTCGTACGCACATTTCCTGGCGGCGCCGTTGCGGCGGAAGGATTCCCCGCCCCTCCGGCGTCGTAACCAAGCCTGTTTCCAGCAAGGGGAACCGCCGCGATCAGGGTGGAGGGATCGCTCTTCTCCACAGGAGGCAATGAGACGAAACCGTTCAGAACCGCCGCCAGCACGGGTCTGTTCCCGGAGATTCGAATCGCCCCGGGCGGCTTCACCCCCTTCGCCATCGCCTGATCGTACGCCAGGTTCCACTGGTGAAAAACCTCGTAAAGATACTGCCAGCTTACGGACAGCCCGCGTGTCTGGTCGGTCATGCAGAGCCAGCGCGCGTCCGGAAACCTCTGGCGCAGTTGCCCGATGCTCCCGTCATCCGCGGGTATCCATATGGCGGGGCGATCCGCGTCCCACGCCACGATCCACGGCTGGTCGGTCATGATCGCCTCCTGGTTGGACACCATCCCGCGCATCGCCCGCACCGTGGCGGTCTCCTTCAGAGGCTGCGTCTTGTCCTGCAGAAACAGCTCGCTCAGCAACGGGAAGGTCACCGCCACCACCACCAATGTGGTGAGCGCCACCCTCGCGCCTCCGCTCAGCCGCGCCTGCTGCGCCAGATAGAGCAGATACGCCACGGAGAAGACCATCATGGCCGGTATCAGCGACACGAACAGCGGCATCTGTATCTGGAAAAGCAGCATCCCGAAAAAGATCGCCGTAAAGCAGAGCATCATCGCCACCCGCAGGCTATTCGCGGCGCGATCGGTAAACCGGAAGAGCAGGCTCGGCAGGAAGAACGCCAGCACCCAGCTCGCGGTGACCTGCGGGAACGCCTGAATGACCTCCCCCGCGCCCAGCAGTATCTTGCGCACCACGTCGTTGAACAGCCCCTTTCCCGGCGCCATCTCCGAGCGCATCAGCCGATAGGCGATGTAGCCGGGGTAGCTGTTCTTGGTGAACATCCAAAGCTCCATCCCCCTCAGGCCGAAGATCGGGTTCCCCGTGAGCCGCGCATTCCGGATCATCCACGGACAGACCAGGACAACCAACGGCATCAAAAACCAGAGGAACGCCCGCATCCGCTTGCGGGGGAACAGCCAAAGGATCATCCCTATGATGACCGGCAGGAACCAGAAGAAGACGGGATCGGTAAGATAGAGCAATCCGGTGAGCATCCCGGCAAGGAACAGCTTTCCCTTCGGTATCACCGGCACGCCCCGGTCCGCATTGGCTTCGCGCACCCGCGCCAAGTCGTAGATCACGATCATCAGGCAGGTGGAGAGGAAGACGTATAGCGTGATCGGCAGCCCGGAGACGGCGTACTCCAGCATCAGCGCGTTGATGATCAGGATCAGCGTGGTGTAGAGCGCGACCTTTCGGTTGAAAATCCGCATTCCCAGGAGGTACACCGCCGGTATGGTCAGCAGATAGAATATCCCCGACACCAGCGCGGAGACGGAATCCTTCGCGCCGAGGACTCCGAACGCCAAGGCGAGCAGAAACGGGAAAAGCGGCCCGTGGGTCAAATCCGGCTGAGCGTAAAGGTTGTCGCCGTGCGTCAGCGCGAGCGGCCTCAGGAAATAGGTGGTGAAGCCGTGCCCGTTCGCGAGGTTCCGCGCCAATTGGGCGTAATCCAGGGAATCCGGGTTCACCAAGCCGGGAAACATCATCCTGTAATAGATGTAAAGGACCGCAGGCGGTCCGAAGATCGCCAGGATGGTCAGGAGGATGGTGCGCAGGGACCGCTCCGACGGTTCGGGAACGCCGTCATCCGGCTTGCTGGTCGGAAGGGGTCTCACCCTCCCGGTTGGTCTTCTTTCGGTAATCGTTCTTGCCACGTTATTCTTGCCTTTGCCTGGAATAAGACTCCCTTCTACTGCGCAATCCGGAGTCGAAATGCATCCCTCAATTTTGTGTCAATACCGCCTCATTATGGAAATGCAGGGAACCGAGCGCGTGTGCAATAAATTGTTGCATAAATTGATAAAAAACCGGGGATCGGGGATCGGGCGGATGGCGTTCCGGATCCGAGCCGCGAATGAAGCGTTCGCCGCCGTTTGGCGAACGCGGAATGAGCGGGCAAAAAACGGTGATTTTATCTCACGCAGAGACGCCAAGACGCGGTTTTTGAATCCAAATTCCTCCCATCCCGCCCCAACAGCCCTCATTTCCCAACTTGGGTATCGGTCTCCGGTCATGTAAAATAACCTGATTTAATTTCACAAAGTCCCCGGTCATATAAAATAACCGGCAGGGGGTCCTGCGGACAAGCGTCCTGCCGGACGCGGGGAGGGGTGTTTGATAGATTTCTGACATCGCCAAAACCATCCCTTAAAAAGATCCTACAATCTCTCAAACCTCCACCTCCGACCGAAGGTCGGTCGGGCGAAGCCCCCCCTGCCGGTTATTTTATATGACCGGTGTATATGTAGTATTTGATTGTTTCCTTGTCATTCCTCCTCGATGATCACAAACATCCTCTCCGCATCCTCCCAAAGAGTGTTCAGGGAATGATGCCGCTTTTGATTGAGCACATAATGTATCACATCGGATTTGTTCCTGGAAGAGAAGCTGAGAACTCCATAGTTATCCTGCCAGCCGAAAAAATTGTCTTCCCCTATCTGAGTTCTTGCGAATGTTGAGGAAACACCTTTGATTCGTTTCATGATGTCGGAAATGGAGTGTGTGGCGGGAATCTTAAGAACAAGGTGAATATGATCCGGCATGCCTCCTATGGCCAGTGTATCACAACCAAGCCTGTTCGCCTCCATCTCGATGCAATGATATAGTGAAGATTCGAGACATGATGTGATGATCGGCTCACGATGCCATGTCGCCCAGACAAAATGCAAATAAACCTCAATTCTGCTTCTTCGCATTGGATCCCCCTCTTGAGAGATGATCAAAATTATACAACATATTCCCCTCATAATATCCACATAACCACCGGTCATATAAAATAACCCAAAGATGCCAATCGGTCCCCGGTCATGTAAAATAACCGGCAGGGGGTCCTCCGGACAAGCGTCCTGCCGGACGCGGGGGGGAAGGTTGATAGATTTCTGACATCGCCAAAACCATCCCTTAAAAAGATCCTACAATCTCTCAAACCTCCACCTCCGACCGAAGGTCGGTTGGGCGAAGCCCCCCCTGCCGGTTATTTTATATGACCGGAGTCGATTGGCTTTTTAATCGTCTGCTTTGACTTGTTTTATATGACCGGTGTATGGAGGGTTATTTTATATGTAGTATTTGGTAGCTGCGAATTTATTCGCCGGGGGGGTTCGGGTCTCGGGGTTCGGGGATCGGGTCTCGGGGATGGAGGATGAAGGGAATCTGGGTTCAAAAACTGCATCTTGGCGTCATTGCGTTTAATTCATCCCCCGGCGAATAAATTCGCGGCTAACGAACACACAAAATCCACCTCCGTGGATTTCCCACACCCGACACACCCGACATACCCGACATACCCGGCCTTTCCCCGATCCCCGAACCCCGAACCCCAATCCCCGAACCCCCATCCCCGAACCCCGATATACCCGTTACCCTTCTGTCTCCCAAATCACATTCACCATCTCCCGCGCGGTGACATAATGCAGACGATACCGCTTGCCGTCGTTATACCGTGATTCCGCGTCGGAGAAGAGCGCATCCAAATCCTCGCCCAGGAGGGCCGCGCGGTTCGCATCCGCCGCCCCGTGGCAGTGAAGTTTGATGAAAATCCGATCCGGACGTCCCTGCACGCCGATACCCGCTCGCACCCAGCGATCCAACCGCGAAGGGTGATATCGCCTGGATGCCGCCAGATCGCTGTCATCCATCGCGATCCGCAGCCGTCCTCCCCTCCGTTCGATATAAGGCGCAAGAACCCCGGGTACCATCAGCAATTTCGAACGATCCCTTCTCCGCTCCCCCTTCACTATCTTCGTATTTTCCATGCTTAATTTAATTTCCGTGTGTTCCGTGTTTTCCATGGTTAAATCACTTTTCGTGGTTGACACCTTTACTCTCTCCCCCCAGTCATAGGATTTCGGACGCTTCGGGTCATCCACGGCATAATACAGCCTGTTCATCAATCGCGGCTGAGCGCTGCATTGCCAAGCGGGAAAGGTGAAATCCGCATAGCACCCCTCTTCCAGAAGAATACTGATCTCGTCGTTCACGCCGCAGGGATTGGGATTTTCCTTCCACCTGCTGTTATCCAGCGCCCAGTTGCCATGAATGAAGCCAAAGGCGGGCCCGCCATCCGGCCATGCCGCGAGCATCCCCTTTTCCGCCCAGAGCCGTTTCGCTTCCCGAAGCTTTTGTCTCAGCCCATCCGAAGTGTCATTCCAATGGTGCAGATGTATCTCAAGCTCCCCCCACCCCGCATCACATAATTCGGCGATATGCGAAAACTCCCATTCATCGTACTCGTCGTAAGGGTAGAAGAAGCTGTGCGGAGGATGGCACCCGTCGGCATCCCGATGTTTGGAAGCGATGTCAGGATAGCGGCGGAGCCAATCCTCCACCCTCTCCTGCGCAAGAGCTTTTGGAGGTCTCCCTACCTGTGGCTCGTAATGATCCACCAGACAGAGATGAATATCCGTTGGATTGCCGGGATGCGCCCCGATGGTGGGACGAAGCGGGTTCGAGCTTAGGAATGCGCGCAAGGCGATGCGAAGATTGAAGAGACCAGATGGCAATGGATGATTTCCTTTGCGGTTATATGCAAAAAATACCCGCATTTATGACAAATTGTAAACGGAATTGCACGAAACGGTCAAGCGGATGTACTTATAAGAAGACGATATCACAATATTGTTGATTCGAGTTGAACTTTATGAAAAACGTCATTATCCAGGATATGCAAAACAAGGTCAAATGGTATGACCGCCCTGTCACCACTTCCAATATTTTGAGGATGATGCTTAGTGATGGCAGCGGAGCGCAAATTACCTATCGTCTGATGCGGTACTGCCAGACCCATCATCTCAAACCTCTTGCTCTCTTCCTCTACCGCTACAATGCCTGGATAAGCCATGCGCTGATTGGGAGAGGAGCGGATTTTGGACCTGGGTTTGTGCTGGTGCATAGCATCGGAGTGGTGATCAATAGCGATGTCAAAGCGGGTAAGAATCTTGTAATCGAACATGGCGTAACGATTGGCGCCGAAAAATTCAAGAGTCCGAGTATAGGGGATAACGTATTTATCGGCGCCGGAGCGAAAATAATCGGCGCGGTAAAGATAGGAAATGATGTTAAAATCGGCGCGAATGCGGTCGTGACGCATGATTTGCCGGATGGGGCAACCGCAGTGGGGGCGCCCGCGAGAGTAGTCAGGATATATGGGGAGAGAATAAGCAAATCCTCTCCAAAGGACGAGGATCTTTTTGTAACCATTACGGATGGAGAATAAGAGACGTGAGCCCTCACCTGAATCAAAAAACCCGATTTCATTCATCCGATAATAAGCTGCACGGACAAAATATTATCTGCTTCGCCAAGGATTGGAATGAGGATCCCACGAGTTGCAACCATGTATTAAATGAACTTTCAAAAAACAATAAAGTCCTTTGGTTGAATTCCATTTCAACCCGTACTCCCAATTTTTCATCCGGACGCGATGTGAGAAAAATCATACGGAAAGTGAAAGATTTTCTATCCGGCCCACAACAAAAGTCGGAAAACCTTTGGGTTTACACGCCCATTGTACTCCCTTTTCCAAAAAGCAAATTTTCCACCTATATCAATCTCTGGATTTTAAGGTTAACCTTTCACGTATTGATAAAGAAATTAAAACTATCTCATTTTATCCTATGGACTTTCGTGCCAACCTCGGAGCCCTATTGCCAATCCCTTGGCGGTGATTGGATCATTTACTACTGTACGGATAGCTTCTCCAATTTCACCTCTGTGGATACGGAACTTATCAGCAATATGATCCGAAACCAGGCTCGCAAGGCGGATGTTGTCTTCGCAACCTCCAATCTACTTGTCGAAGAGTTGCGGGAGTTCAATCCAAATACCCACCTCGCCTCGCACGGAGTCAATTACGAACAGTTTTCACGCGCGCTTTTTGAGGAAACGGAAGTCCCCGCCGAATTGGCGTCATTGCCCAAACCCGTATTGGGATATTACGGGCTGATCGAGGATTGGATGGATCAAAACCTTCTCGTTTATCTGGCTGAGAGGCATCCGGATTGGAGCATCGCTCTCATTGGTAAAAGTTGCGTGGATACCTCTATCCTTGAAGCGCATCCTAATATCCATCTTCTTGGACGCAAGCCGCATTCCCTGCTGCCCAATTATTGCAAAGGATTTTCGGTTGGGTTGATCCCTCATCATGTAAACGAATTGACGAAGCATATGAACCCCATTAAGCTGCGGGAGTACCTATGCGCGGGTTTGCCCATCGTCTCAACCGATCTGCCGGAGGTGCATTATTACGGAGAACATTGCAAGGTCGCGGAGAGTTACGAGGAATTTGAGAGAGCGATACAGATGATACTCCATACCGACACCCCCGAATTGCGGCGTAAGAGGAGTGAAAGCATGAAAGAGGAGGGATGGGGAGGAAAAGTGGAGAAGATAGGCAATACCATTATGTCTTTGAAGCTATGATAAATTCGGTTCCTCGCTACAATGCCTGAGGATTATTTTTGGTTATTCCAAGCGTTTTTACATCAGCCCGCAGATTTCGTTAACCTCACGTTCGCAACACGGCAATAAATTGACCGTGCTATCAATGCAAAATCCCCTTCGGGGATTGAACCAATCCACAACCCGCGCGCGGGTTTCGTTTGCATAGCACGGTCAATTTATTGCCGTGCGATTCCGCGCTATTCTGTACGACGTCGTGCGACGTAGTATGACTCCATGTATCATCTTTATCACCCAAATATTGTCATGGCTCGCTGCGGGACGCAAATATTATCTCGCATCCCTGTCGACCAGTATCCATTAAAACCAAGCAGGGAACCACGTCATCACCCATCTTGCCAGATCGCCGGGATGCGGGAAGGGAAGCAGGGCGCCGGCGAGGAAGCGGCGCGCGGCGGGCATCTGCCGGAAATAGAACAGCTCACGGCCGTACTGGCGGCATATCTGCCGGCGCTTACGGGAGGACATGGCAGTATCGATGCCCAGGCGCGCAGTCAGCGATTCAAGGTTTGCCAGCTCCGCCATGGCCATGCGCTCTGACTGCCTGGACAGACTGCCTGCCGGCGGCTCGTAATCCACCAGCTTCTCCGGCGCCACGGCAAAGCGCCATCCCGCATGGGCCAGCCGAAGCCAGAGGTTGTAGTCTTCCACCGAAATCAGCTCCCGGCTTTCATCAAACCACCCCACCTGTTCTAAAGCCGATTTACGAAGTAAAACTGATGAAGTAGTTATGGCATTCCGTTTCCAGAGAGTAACAAATGTAAGATCGTTCTGAAGGGGAGCCGGACGGGCATAAATGACCGCCACCTTCGGGTCATCCATTAACGCGGCCTCCCGCTCCAATCGCGCGGGGAGGCAGGTGTCATCCGCATCCAGCAATGCCAGCCATTCGCCTTTCGCCTCTTTCGCGCCGAGGTTCCGTGCCGATGCGGGACCGCCGTTTGCTTTCCGCAGCAGCCGCACCGGCGCGGGGTACTTTTCCACCACTTCGACGGTGTTATCGCTGGAGCCGTCATCTATGACAATAACCTCCAGGGGTGGCAGTGTTTGAGCGAGTGCGCTGTCAATCGCTCGGGCGATATAGGCGGCGGCGTTGTAGGCGGGGATAATAAAGCTGATTGTTGGACTGCTCATTCTTTGTTATCCATAACCTGCCGGTACATATCCAGCATCTGCTTTACCACCACCGGCTCGGAGAAGTTTTCCACGGCGTGCTTCCTTGCCAATGAGGATAATTCAGCTCTGAGGGCAGGATCTGCAAAACGTTCTAATTGTTCCGCCAGCGCGCCTTCCCGGGAGATATCATTCAAGCATCCTGCCGGGCCTGTCATCCATCGCAGGGTTTCGGTGGAATTACAGGCTGCCGGAAGACCACTGGAAAGAGCCTCCAGCATGGCAATCGGCATCATTTCATGCAGGGAGGCGATGGCAAAGATATCCGCGGCGCGATAATAGAGAGGCATCTTCTCGCGGGGCAGGCTGAGCATGAATCGACCGCTTTTCCCCAGCAGTGCGCTGCTCTCTGCGATCAGCTCATCCGAGTCCGCTTCTTTGCCACCGGCAACAACCAGCATGGCAGGCTGGTTCAGGGAACTGCGGAACCGGTCAAATTCACGGACCAGTACATCTATCCGTTTGTGGTGGCGCTTGATGGCTGCGGCGCAAAAGACAATTAGAGTGTTCTGGGGAAGTCCAAGCTCATCCCGGGCAGCAGCTTTATCACCCGGAGAGAATCTCTCCACATCCACAAAGTTGGGCGCCGCGAATGCTCGCTGCGAGGAGGGCTTTACTTTCATCCAGCTTTCCAGATAGCATGGCGCCAGATGCTGAAGATACGTAAACCGGCTGAGGAACGCGGCATCTTCCTCTGTGCCGTGCGCCAGGATGACCCGCGGATGGGAAAGCCCCATCCGATGAAGCCGTTCCATGATGAGGGCGATATGCGGGTCCTGCACATGCAGGATATCGTAGTCCCGCCGAATAAGCGGCCAGAGACGCAGTGCGAAGGTGGTCTGCTCTATCTGATATCCGGACCCCATGCCATACCGCCAGCCGCCAAACGGGCGAAACCTGCGAACCCATGCTTGAGTAGACGGCTCAAAACGCCGGGAACAGGGAATAACCTGCGTCCGGGGATCATCAGGCTTTCCCGCGCCCTGGAACAGAGTGACCTGCTGTCCGGCGCGATGCAGCGCATGTGCGGAATCCTCCGCCCAGGTCTCTATGCCGCGGCTGATATGCCCCAGGCCGGAGCAGGCGATTGCTATTTTCATATTTAAGTAATATCCTGGCGTTTAGTGTTTTCTTTAATATGGAGAAATTTAATTTGGTAAAACAGATATTCTTCCTGCCGGGTTTATTCTTTTCAATAAACTATCAAATAAAATGTTCAGTATAAGAATTTTGCCAAAAAAAGGAGAGTTTTTTAATTTAGGACTAAAAAAAGTTTTTAATAACAAATCTCAGGGGTCATTTAATGAAGGATTTGATTACATCTTAGAAATTGAAAATGTAAGTCCTTGTTCTTTTTTGGATAAATAAACCTGCCAAAAACAAAAACTTAAATTTAATTACAATGCATCATATATTTGGTTATTCAAAAGATTTTTATACCTCTTTA
>Ga0078972_1017684_pt1 | contig 10155 bp, 9 predicted proteins | sample YelNatPaOPGAMG01_FD_67568 | JGI IMG/M metagenome (GOLD analysis project Ga0078972, IMG submission 67568) | Hot spring thermophilic microbial communities from Obsidian Pool, Yellowstone National Park, USA - OP-RAMG-01 (SPADES assembly) (version 2) | ecosystem: Environmental > Aquatic > Thermal...
TACAGCATAATCTGTGCAAACTCGCTTCTAATAGACCCAAACTATGCTGGACCATCAAGCCCGCTTTGGGACTACGGAAACTTATGGGATCCAGCGGACGTTTCAAAATTTTACGTTAAGCCTCCGCCAGTAACAGCCGACAAATTCAACCTTGCAGAATGGGTCAGGCTTAGACGTAAATAGCCCTTTTTCTGTTTGGGGTGAAAGCTTGGGAACCATAAGAAGCGAGTATTCTATCGAACAGTTTGAGGCTGCCTTACAAAGGTTTGCTCATCAGCTTCCAAGCATGATGCAGAGGATAGACGAGATACATGTTAGATCAGAAAACATGGCTGTTGACTTAGAATTCAGTTACGGCGTTAAAGGCGAGATAGCGAAGATTTACGTGTCGTTTTATAAGAGGGATAAGCCGGACTCGTGGGGAGAGCTGCTGTCCTTCACGGTTGAGCCCAAAGACTATGTTGACAGCCCGCATATAACGAAGATTCACTATGAGGGGGCAAGCGACAAGCAGTACAGCGAAAAGATCTTGGCATGGCTTAAAAGCCTCTTAGGCTCAGAGAAGCCTGCAGTAAGCTTCTCGCTGAGGGACTTCTCAAAGAAGGTTGACAGGAGGCTTACAGACTACAAGGCTTTTTCGAAGGGTTAAAAATGGAATCCCTTGTCAGAATTTTCAGGGAATCCCTATTCAAGGCTTTCTACGACTGGCTTGAAAAGAATAAGGCGGCTATTGGCGAGAAATGGTATGTTTACGCCTTCAACGAGGCTAAGAGGGCTGAGGATTTAGCCGACAACGCAATAGGCGTTGTTGGAGCAGCCATGTGGATGTTCAACACCATAGCGAACTGCGGCGTAATGGCAGGCGTAGGACCAGACGGCTACAGCCTACAATATTTGGAAAACTCAAAGATTGACGAGGCCTCAACAAGGAGGCTCCTACAGGTGATTGTGGCATGCATGAACCTTCAACACCTGCCAATTGAAGAGGCTAAAAAGCCCATTCCAATAATTGGCAGCAGGAAGTTTTCACTGAAGCTTTTCGTGGAGGATAGTAAGCCATAAATACCGCTTTGTGATGTAAGATTTATGGTGTTGGTATGCCTAAAGGACCCGAATGGCTAACAGTAAGGCTGACTCCGGAGCTGATGGAGAAAATGAACTCCTATCTCCTGGCGGTGGCCAACAAAATGGGCCGCATACCCCAAGGCCTAAAAACCAAAATAGTCCACGAAGCCCTCGAGGAATGGTTCAAAAAACACGGCAGTGACTTCGAAAGGTTCACATAAAATTTTTCTACATGGGGTGAAACCCTGTTGCCTTTTTTATGTACGAATTTTGTAGAGTACAGTGAAAAACGAAACTACGTATAACTTTCTACAATATGCGGAAAAACTAAGCCTCATAACAGAAAGAGTTCATGGAAAAATTGGTGAATCTTTTAATTTGGCTTGAGGATAAGTTTTGTGAAAGTGTTCTACACGTAGACATAAACTTTAAATGATTTCGATTTCATTTCTTTTTTGAGGGTACTGGTATCGTGCGAAACAATACAGATTGTCTGGCTGATGAAATCCGATGGAAGATTATTAAGGCGATGTTAAACGATTTTCCACAACTCAGGCAACGTGTAAAAGAGTATTTTGAGGCTGGAGGCTAATCTTTGCGCGTTAGCTCCATAGTTTTTTAGTTTCTATATTTTGCTTTATATTCGCGATTTATTTCGCTGGGCTTTCCATTCAAATAGCTGACGCATCGTTGAAAGTGCAGTTTTTGGCCCTCGCCACATCCTTTTTTGCAGTCGGGATAATGGTGCTCATCTGTTTGGGGATATCTTTGGCATTGAAAAAGGCTTTAAAGTTTTAACTCGTTAGAGACTCAACTTATCTTGAACCTTTCCTGAGGAAAATTGAATTGTGTCTTCTTTAAAAGTCGCTTTGAATTTCCACGTTATTCATGAGATTTCAAATGTGATAATCATAAGGTTGTATGTAGTTGTGTTTGGGATGAGAACTTCGAGATAGGAGTAAACGTATGAAGCTCCAGTGCTGTCTGCTGCTGACGCTGTCATTGCAATATAGACTGTGCTTGACCCCGCGAGATCATACCAGTTTCCAAACTGCTGGCTCATACTTCCGTTATAGATGTATATTTGGCGAGATAATCCGCCACCATTATAGAAGTAGATGGTGCAGTTTGACAAACGCCCAATATTTGATTGGTCATAGGCTCTGAGGCGAATTTTCCAGGCATCTGCAACTTGGTTCACAGTTTTAAGGATATAGTTGTAGTTGGCTGGCTTCGGAAATGCTAAAGCAACAAGTTGACGGTGGGAAATCGTTACAGTGTATCCCGCATAGTTTGCGAAGAATCTTCCTTTGACGGTATGAGAACCGGCTGTCAGTTGCTCATACCATAAAGATGTTGCTGAGTCAGCGTAGTTGCTGCCATAGGGAGACTGCCAAGAGGCAGAGTTAGATTTATCAGCACCGTCAATTTGCAGTTGAACCCCTTTACCATCATAATCTTCAGTTGTGCCGTGTGGGTTTCCTCCAACATACATCAGAAAAATGTCTGAGTCTCTCGCTAATGATAGGGTTAGAACCGCTTGAGTATCATCAACTGGTGTTCCAGAAGTTGTTGATACTGCTGTTGATGATTGCACAAACCCATAGGCGACTAAGCATGTTGGAAAACAGAACACTATGAGCTGGCGCTCATCTATCGTTGTCGTGGAGCGCGCGCGCGCGCGCAAGCGCTGTTTGAAAAGAACCTGCCCTTAACAGTGTGGGATCCAGCGCTTAACATGGTTACATAAGTGATGGTGACGGAGTTTGCCTTATTGCTTGAGTATGGAGACTGCCACTGTCCGGTTACAATGTCAACGCCGTCAATGTTGATTGTTATGCCTTTGCCTCTTGCAGGCTCGGTTGAGCCGCGCTTGTTCCCAACATTATAAACGATAAAAGCTAATGAGTCTTGATTAAGAGTGAAGGTTAGGGTTGCCTGAGGGTCGTCGACGGGCGTGCTGGACGTGGTTGTTGCCTTAGTTGTAGACCTCACATAATTTGCAACAATGCCTGAAAACCAGAAGGCTGCAATTTGCCTCACATCTATGCCCACGGTGTATCCTGGGTAATTTGCAAAAAATCTGCCTTTAATCACATGTGAACCGGCAGCCAATGTGGTGGCATAGACTACTGTAACCGAGTTTGCGTAATTGTTTCCGTAGGGAGATTGCCACGAGAAGGCAACATCAATACCGTCAACGTTTATAGAGCATCCCTTACCATCATAATCCTCGATTGAACCGCGTCTGTTTCCAGCATTATAAATTATGAAGATTGGAGCCTCCACTTCCAATGTGATGTTTAAAACAGCTTGAGGGTCATCTACAGGGGTTCCTGAGGCTGTTGAAACCCTTATATTGGACGACTTGAATGCGTAACCATAAGCAATACCTAATGGCGCTGTGACCTTAACCTTAGCGCTTGTGTTATTCATGTAAATTGTGCTTATGCCAGCTGTTCCCTGTTGCAGAATCACTTTGGGTGTTTCAGCCGCGATGACCGCCGCATGACTGTAGAGTGTATTATATACGCCACAATTAGCTGGCGCACATATAGCAGCAAATAAAGCAATGCTCATTAGCGAAATGGTGAAGGTTTCTCTTTCCATAATCATTCCCTAAAATGTAAAAAAGTAGAGTTGCTGGAGCTATTCGCCTATTACAATGAGCCGCAGCACCACCGTGACCGAGTCTGTTGATAGCGCGCCAGCTTTCCATTTGATCTCCCATTGGACACGCCAAGTGGCGCCTGCAGGGATGGTGATTGAGCCTGTGGATGAGCCTGCTGTCCCAACTATAATTGTCGAGCCCTGCTGTGTGTTGCTATCGCTGAAAACCTTCACGTAAATATAGTCGATGTTTGTTGTTGAGCCGCTCCACGATTCGAATTTAAGCTCTATTGTGCGGTCTGCACTGTCAAAGTTCTCTATTCCAACAGCCGCCTCGTATATTCTTGTTGCGTTCGGCCAGCCTCCCATGCTGTTCAAGCACACATACGTGCCATTAGTGCCTATAGAAGCCCCTGCAGCAACACTGTCACCTGCTGTAACGAACTGGACCTTGGCTGTTTCAGCGGATATGGGCGATGCCTGCATATACATTACGTTGTAGACACTTGCGCTCGCTGTAACTATGAGAAAACCGGTCAAGAACAGAAACAACGTCCTCAAAAGCCTTCTTCTACTTTTGCCATCCATCACTTCATCCCTCCTTCATCCTTTCCATGGTCATCCTCCATGCTCATGTCAGGTTTTTTCGCGTTGACGGTGCTTTGTCTTAAAACTGTCCTGATCACTTTTACCATAGTTTGTGGCTTATAGGAAACAATAATGCCAAGCCCGAGGATGACTATGCACGAACTTAGAGCTATGTATAAGGTTTCAATGGGCACAACGGGAAGCCATGGCAAAGAAGGGGCAAAACCATTAACATAGCTGGAAGCCGCGTAATATGACAAAAAGGTTACTGGCATGGTTAAGGCTCCGAGAAAAGCTATAGCGGCTCCCAAACGCTTCTTAACAACAGCAACATAAATGTTAATTGCGAATCCAGCCATCAAAGCAACCGCTAAAAAGGATACACTACACCAAAAACGCGCCTCAACAGAAGAAATGAAAAAGGCATAATCCACCCAAATCAGGCCAAAACCGGCAAGCGCGGCAATCTGAAAAACATAAGGAATCCTAACTGGAAAATGCCAATCAAAAATGGAAGTCACAAGACTTAAAGCTACAAAAACATTAACACCAATCAACATCAGCAACTCCGGAGGCAACATTGAAGACGCCATTACGTTGCCCATCCAACACATTAGTCAAACTTAGCCACAAATAAAACGCTTATTAATCCATAATCCTAACCATAGATACATATTCAGAAAATAGTCAGCATTCCATAAACACAAAAAATAAGCTAAGAGATAAAATCCTTAAGGCTTCGCCTTAAAATCCTCTTAGCCCTAAAGCGCCTCTTTAAAGAATATTCCATACACCCTACGCATAGCATTCCTTGAATACGCTAAAAGCATAAGCCTTGTAACAGAAAAAGTTCACGGGAAGATTTAGTGCATTTTTAATTTTAATTTGGTCTAAGGATAAGTTTTATGAATGTTCTACATGTGGACATAAAGTTTAAATTAGTTCGATTTTTATCCTTTTTGAGGGTGCTATCGTGCGAAACAATACAGACTGTGCACTTGATGAGATCCGCTGGAAGATTGTTAAGGCCATGTTGGACGAGTTTCCACAGCTTGCTCAACGCGTTAAAGAATATCTTACAACCTGAGGATACACTTTTATCTTTGAAAATGTTCCTCCTCTAATATTTGTTTGATTATTTTCTTGTTCTCGGTTATCACGTAGTTTGGTTTTCCGAAGATTTGGTATAAATGGTTTAGTGTGATGTTTATTCCCTTCTTCTCAGCCAGGTAGTGGATTAATGCAGCTTTGAGGTTTATGGGCTTTTTACCCTGAGCCTTAGGAGATTTTCTGACCTGCGCTAAAAGATCGCGCGCATGCGCGCGCGTGTTGCTGTCAGGTGTTAGCCTTGATTGGTATTGTATTTGTGTTCTTCATGTATACCGAAGGGTTTATTAAGTCGTAATATATCGTCAGAATCTTGATGTGGAATATTGAGTAGTAATAAACAATATAGAGGTGTTCGCTTGCACGCAACTAAACATTCCAAAATGGCGTGCGTGTTGGTTTTAGCCTTCACCATAGCCTTCTCAATTTTGCCATTAAGTATTACCTTTGGAGGTGTTGGCAGGGGCGAGTTGCTTTTGAGGTTTAAGCCTGGAGCGAGTTGGCATTCAGGGGAGAAAGTCTTGAAGGATTTTGGGCTTGAGGTTTTGGAGGAGATTCCCCAAATTAAAGTGCTTGTGGTTTCAGTGCCTGAAAATGCTCTGCAGCGGGTTAAATCCGCTTTAATGAGGAATCCCATGGTTGACTTCGTTGAGGAGAACTGTTTGGTTGAGCCTTTGCAGATGCCTAATGACCCATACTATTATAAGCAGTGGCATCTTCCAGCTATTGGTGCTCCATATGCTTGGGATTTATCGGCTGGGAGTGGCAGCGTTACTGTGGCTGTTCTTGACAGCGGCGTTGACTCGTCACATCCGGATTTGGCTGGTAAGCTTCTTTCGGGATGGAACTTTTATGATAATAATGGGGATACGAGCGATGTTTACGGCCATGGGACTATGGTTGCTGGGACGGCTGCGGCTATAGCCAATAACCAGATTGGTGTGGCAAGCGTTGCCTGGGGCTGTCCAATTCTGCCCGTTAGGGTTACTGATACGAGCGGTTATACTTCGTATTCGCTTTTGAGTGAGGGTCTTGTTTATGCTGCTGATAGGGGTGCCAAGGTTGCTGTTGTAAGCTTTGCGATATATGGTGGGTCTGCCTTGTCGAGTGCTGCGAAATATTTTATGGATAAGGGCGGTTTGGTTGTTGCTGCAGGCGGGAATTCTGGGAAGTATGAGGATTACGCCGATAACCCGTATATCGTATCTGTCAGCGCAGTCGCTTCAGGCGATGCCATTGCGAGCTTCTCTTCATATGGTCCTTACATTGACCTGTCTGCTCCCGGCGTAAGCATATATACGACTGTTAGGGGTGGCAGTTATGCCTCCGTTTCTGGGACGTCCTTCTCGGCTCCTGTGGTTGCTGGTGTTGTAGCCTTAATGTTTTCGGTTAATCCTTCTCTCACGCCCACTCAGGTTGAGCAGATACTTGAGGCCACTGCTGTGGACCTTGGCGATCCCGGATACGACATTTATTATGGCTGGGGTAGGGTTGACGCCTACGCAGCCCTAAAGATAGCTTCAAGCGTTAGTCCACCGCCTCCGGACACCAATCCGCCGAGCGTTAAGATAACTTATCCAAGCGACGGCGATACGGTTTCAGGCACCATCACAGTTAAGGTTGATGCAAGTGACGATTCCGGAGTCTCAAAGGTTGAGCTTTATAAGAATGGCGCATTGTTTGCTGTGGACTCTGAAGCACCCTACGAGTTTTATTGGGATACAACCGCTGACCCTGACGGCGTGTATGTTTTGGCGGCTAAAGCGTATGACTTGGCTGGCAACTGCGGCGAGTCAAGCAACGTCTCGGTTAATGTTGTTAACGCTAAAGTTTCGGATAACAATCCCCCGTCGGTCAGCATTGTTCAGCCATTGAACGGCTCAACAGTTTCAAAAACCATTAACGTTGTGGCCTCCGCCTCAGATGAGTCTGGCATAAGCAAGGTGGAGTTCTACATTGACGGTAAACTCGCCGCAACAGTTAGCGGTGAACCCTACGTCTACAGGTGGAACACAAGGTCTGTAAAGAATGGATGGCACACATTAACCGTTAAAGCATACGACAAAAACGGCAACACGGCGGACGCAAGCATAAAAGTATACGTTTCAAACAGAAAATAGCATAAACACCATTCCACAACTAAACTGGGCTGGAAACAAAAAGAGGGGAATAAACAAGGCTTAATCTTTTCCGCTATTTTCTGCCAGCTTGTTTCATTAAAAGGTCGGGTTACCGGCTTTACGGAGGATTATATCTCCAAAAGAAGACGATTATATTTTTGCCGTTAAATTGAAGAAAAAAGAGGAAATAGGGTGTTTCCGCCATATGCATGTGCGCATTTACGGTAGGCTGTCCCAGAATCCTATATTTGCTATTGCCTGTGCTTTTTTCGGATCCGCTGGACCAGGGTTTACGCCTGGTGGCAGTGGTAGGTTGTCGCCAGACTTATTGAAGGCTTCAAGTTGCGCTGCGATGCTTAAGATTTTAGCTCTGTCGGTTCCAGCAAAGGCGTCTTTTCCAGCAGCGATGAGTTTTGCTCCTGTGCCCAGGTCGTCGTCGCCGAAGGCTTTAACGTTAAGCATTGCGGCAACCAGCTGCTGGAGCAGCTGCATCCGAGCCTGATCCAGCAAAGTTCTCTTTTTACCAGTAGACGTATATGCTATGTTGGACCAGAATGCGCCAAAGAGTTTCCTGTCATCGTCGATGGTCTTTGAACCAATAGTTTCTTTCGACCAAACGCTCCATGTGTAATCGGGGTGGGTTGCCCAGAATCCCTGCGTCCTTGTAACAATCTTTGCGTTGCCAAAGTTATTGTTCCCGCTTATCTCTCCAGACTGTAGCTCCACAGTTATTGAGCTGCTGGTTGTGCATTTCCAATACTGCTGTGCAACCTCCTTAACAACGTATACTCCAGCATCAAGCCCATCAAAGCAGTAGCTTCCATCAGGACCAGTTGTTGTTTCAGCTATTTTTTCACCGCCTTGCCATAATTCTATTGTCCAACCAGATAAGCCCTGTTCGCCATCATCCCATACACCGTTCGCATTAGCATCGTAGAACTTGTATCCGCATATCTTAGCAACCAAATCAACCGTGGCAGTATCCGTAGCGGTCACCTCATAGTCAGTAATATCCTTGCCCGAGGCTGTGGCATTATTCACCAGCGGATCTGGATCTCCCGCCTCAACCGTATATGTCGCAGTGAATATCCAAGTTTCATCCATGTCCAGCAAACCGTCTCCATCAGTATCACCGCTTACATAAGTTGCTGCACCCGCCACATCGTCCACAACCGTCACATCTTTCAATGGAGTATCGCCAGGATTAGTCACGGTATAGGTGTAAGTAATGGTGTCTCCCGCGTAAGCCTTGTCCTTATCAGCAGATTTTTTAATGGCAATAGCTGGGTGTAGAACGTCAACAGTCCATGAAGCCGTATCATTAACCGTTAAGCCCAAAGCGTCTTTTCCGGAGGCTGTAACACTGTTAGTGATGTCTCCAGAGGGGCTTGGAACGGTATAAGTCACTGTGAAAGTCTTTTCCTCACCTACATCCAATACACCGCTGTAAATAGACCCAAGCACGTCGTCAGATACCACCACATCTGGGAGCGGACAATCGCCAGTGTTTTTGACAGTTATCGTATAGGTTATAGTATCGCCCTCATGAGCATATTCTGGACCAGACTTCGACACTTCAATAGCTGGATGCAGTATATCAACAGTCCACGTATCCCATGCATAAACCACATTACGATCATAATATGCGTATACTGTTGCGTTATTTACCAGCGGGTTTGGGTCGTTACCACTAACACTATGCGTAGCTTTTACTACCGTCCATTCGCCTGGCCCAAGATCGCCTGTAATATTAATTCGGCCGGTAAGATTATCATTTATGTATACGCCAGTAAGTTTGACGTTTCCAGTGTTAGTTACATTAAAGTAGTATTCAATCACATCGCCGACATGAGCCATGGTTACATTGGCAGTCTTCACGATACTAACAGTTGCCGCCGGGTGAGCTGAGGGCGGAATCTTGACGCATACTTTAAAGTGGACTCCATCTCCAGAGCCAATAGTTTTTCTCGGTCTTGTTCCACTATCATATCCTTGATATAGCTTCACATTGAAGGTGACGCACCCTTCTTCTGTCCAGTTAGTCGGCACTTGCACCCGTATTTTCACTGTTACCGTGTCCGTTGTACTATTCCAAGTGTATGTAGGCCCTGGAACTGCTTCAACAGGCCAATTCCACTTATTTCCACCGCTGTCGCTTACTTCTGCAAACCAGCCGCCGGTCTGAGTTACCGGAAAAGTAATTGTTTCACCTGCCCCCGTAGAAATTGTCACGTTTACCTTTACCCATGGAGTCCAATCTCCAGGCGTCAAATTGCCAACATAAGCAAAATCTGGTCCTTGGACCACTGGGTATGAATAGCTGAAGTTTGCCGGATCAGCGTATGCAAGCCTTGGAAACGCTGCAAACATTGAAAACGCTAAAGCAGCAATCAGAAACAAACAAAGTTCCCTTTTCATTTTCCTTTCTCCTTTCCTTCTTTTAGCCCAGATTTCTTTTAACGTGCCTCTGGGCAGAAGGCACGGTCAGGCAGGCCCGCCTAACGCATAGCTATGCCTGACTAAAACACAATTTGCTTCAAGACATTTAAACCTTCTCTAATGATATTTATAGAAGATTCTTCCATAGTGAAAAAGGTTGCCAACCATACTCTGCAGAAAGAAAACGGCTCATGGAAAAGGCTTGAAGCACACTACATGAAACAGC
>Ga0078972_1017685_pt1 | contig 10154 bp, 11 predicted proteins | sample YelNatPaOPGAMG01_FD_67568 | JGI IMG/M metagenome (GOLD analysis project Ga0078972, IMG submission 67568) | Hot spring thermophilic microbial communities from Obsidian Pool, Yellowstone National Park, USA - OP-RAMG-01 (SPADES assembly) (version 2) | ecosystem: Environmental > Aquatic > Thermal...
CTGCTGGAGGATGACCGGATCGTTCAGGTCACGCTGGGAATCGGTGTCGTATTGCTGCTGAGCGGCCTGATTGGCTGCGGCCGCTTGTGCTTGCACACGGCTGAGCAAATCGGCGCGGGCAATGTCGGCCACATCGATGCTCTTGGCGGTGAGGTCGGCGTTTTTGGCCTGGGCATCGGCCAGGGCGGCGTTGGCGCAGGCTTCGGATCGGAGCGGCTGACTTACTGACTTGTAGCAAAAAACAAAATGAACTAACTTTTTGGCGAAATCCCCACAAGAAGGGTGGTCGGTGGGGCCGGTGGAACGCTGTGGCGACCGCCTCTTCCGTGCAAGCCCGTGTAGCATTTTTCGCAGAGAAGCGCAAGCGGGCTTGACGGCCAGGGCGGGCACTTCGTCGAGGGGGCGGGCCTGAAAAATCGGGCGGCGCTGATCCTCATGTCGCCAGGGGGTCGCAGGCGGGGTGCTGATGGCTTAAGAACCAGCGGCGGCGACAATCCATCATGTGTCCGAAAGTAGGCAACCCTCCAACATTTGTGGTTCCATAGTCATGTGGCTGATAACAAACGTTAGTTGTCCTCCTGGCAATGCCCCGCCAAGTGCCTGTGAATCGATTTGAACCGTCTCACCGGGATGTTCAACGATCTTGGCCGTGACAGGCGGAAGAATGCCCCCCTCTTCAAGCAGACCGACGACATGGCAGACCCCTCGCTGCTGAAAGTGCCATACCTTGTTAACACGAAAACGAAATCTCATGAGTTACTTACCTCCCACATTACGAAGCTGTTCCAGGCGCTTCGTAACGGCGTCGATCTCGTTTTGCGGGAGTTTCCACGCCCGCTGGTTTTGGATGAGTTTCTCGGCCGCTTCGATTTCCAACAGACGCTCGGCCTCTGCGTTCCCGAATTGCTCAATCAGCTTATTGACCCTTCCAGTCCGGAATTGGGCCGTATAAATAAACTCCTCGAACACGGCTGTACGAGTAACATTCGTGGGCAGGAGGATTTCTTTGGCATTATGGGTGACACCTCCGACGTTGCTTGCCCCCCTCTGTTTTGCTCGCCAGGCCAGGTACGCATCGATGTCCGCATTTTGGAGAATCGAGCCACCGTTCTTCTCGAAAGCGGCTTTCATCCTTGCGAACTCAGCTGCATCGATTGGCTCACCACCAATCGTGGAAGCTAACCCCCTTTGTGGAGCATCCGGCACGGTCTCGGAGGCCGGCTTGGGAGCCGCCGGGGCGCGGCCGCGTAGGAAACTGCGGACGCCGCCATATAGCAGCAGGCCCGATCCTGCCGCCTGGAGGCTGCCTTCGGTCAGCATCTGCCGTTGCTGGGCCTCGGTCAAGCCCAGGTGATGCTGTGTCATCAGATCGCGGCCGGTGATGCCCGTGTAGATCCCGGAAATGCCGCAGTCGCTACGGCAACGGCTTCGGCTTTCTGGTCAGCGTCAGCAGCCTTAGACTTCAGTTTGAGTCCCGATCTTTTTTCTTCTCAAACTCGGCGTCTACCTCCATACCTGTAGCGGCAATAACTGCCTCAGCAGTCGGCAATCTTGATCGCAGCAGAGAGATAACGACTGCGAGGGCATTGCGCTCGATTTCGTGGTGACAGTCCTCGAAGCATTTGCCGCTCAGCCAACCCTCCCAGTCAGTCAGAGGGATACGAAACTCGCTCCCTGTCTCAGCCAACACCATATCCACTTCATCAACGAATTGGTCGGAGTTGACCGTGACCAGGACTTGATCGTCCGAGTATGCAACTCTCCAGAAGAGATTCTGTCTACTCCACTCACGCTTGGTATCAAAGTACATCCGGCTGAACCGCTTGCGGTGTTCCCACTTGGCATAACAGTCCCAATGCATTGCAGTATCTGAGAACTGCCAGAGGTCGTTATCCGAATCGAGAAAATGAGAAGTAGCAAAAAGTCGGTCGGTATCAGTTATCTTGATACCACACAGTGGGCATTCCTGTTCCCAGAATAGCGCCATGTTTGCACCCTTCTTTAAGAATGATCTCTATCTCCTCCCCTTCGGCGAAGGCATTACCATCGTCGAAAAACATGCCTAGCAAAACAATTCATTACCATTTAATTCTTCCTGGACAATCCACAGACTCTGTTTTGTTGTTCACTCATAATGTTCCTACCGGAGGTGCAGACGGCACAGGCAGCCTTACCCCTATATCTGCTCGGGGATCGATGATTACAGAACTTCGCTGTCCTAATTTTCGCAGAGCAGCAATGTCGTTTTTCGAGAATTGCAGTCTGCCACTAGGATGCGTATGGGCAATGACTCTTTGAACCTCTGGGCCAAGTTTAACACTGGTTGGCCCGCCCATCCTAAGCACTCGGCGACCACCTGTTAGTCTCAGTAGAGCTACCTCATTGTTTGACACCAAAGTTAGATCAGACATACTCGTTCGGATCCCCGTCGTCCCCGGTGGAACCTCGACATCTATACCTTGACGTAGCCGTCCAAGTAATTCCTTATCAACTTCGCTAAGGTATTCTCCAGCCGCCGGGGCGCGGCCGCGTAGGAAACTGCGAACGCCGCCATATAGCAGCAGGCCCGATCCCCCCGCCTGAATGCTGCCTTCGGTCAGCATCTGCCGTTGCTGGGCGGGTGTCAAGCTCAGATGATGCTGCATCACCAGATCGCGGCCGGTGATGCCTGCGTAGATCCCGGAAATGCCGGTGGCATCAGCGGCCCCACCCAACAGCGCTTGCCAACCCGACTGGTCCTGGTTGAAGTAACGATCATACGCACTATACGCCGTCGAAGCCGCCCACAGGCCCACGCCCACGGCAAACAGCACCGGCCTGGCCTGGAGACGTGGGCCAAGGGCCAGCACGCCGCCGGCCAGGCCGTGCCCTGGTACACCGACACCTTCACCGGCAAGACGCTGGACGGCCCCGCCATGACCCGCCTCTTGGCCGACATCAGGGCCGGGCGCATCAAGAGCGTCGTCGTCTGGCGGCTCGACCGCCTCGGGCGCACGGCGAAGGGCCTCACCGCCCTGTTCGACGAACTGGTAGCGTTGAAGGTGAACTTCGTGTCGCTCAAGGACGGCATCGACCTGGGCACGCCCGCAGGTCGTCTGATCGCCAACGTCCTTGCCAGTGTCGCCAGCTACGAGACCGAGGTACGGGCCGAGCGCATCGCCGCCGGCAAGGCGGCGAAGGCAGCGAAGATCGAAGCCATCCTCAAGGCCGGTGGTACACCGCCGCCGGTGAACAAGGGTGGCAGGCCCAAGGGCATCCCCAACAAGGTGACGCCCACGGTGCAGACCATGATCCTCAAGATGAAGCGGGAGAAGAAGAAGGTGGCGCTGATCGCCAGGGAGTTGAACCTGTCGAGGCAGACGGTGTACGAGGTACTGCGCCGGGCGTGAAGCGGAAGGCGTTGCAGAGTTGTGCCGACCGAAACTCGGATGCAAAAAGCCTGGGGTTGGTCGAGGGGACCGGCCCCGGTGGTCGCCTTCGCACCACCCTCTTTGTTACAACGCCGCCGTCGCAAAACCGGGCCGGGGAACTGTCGCTCCTGGTACAACAGGCTGGCGACTTCGATGTGGGACTCCGGCGGGTGGAAAAACCGGCGGCGGCTTGCAGGCCGTACAATGCGACGGGCGAGACAGGGCATTCATGCCCTCATGGCGTTGAAGAATGCCAAGAGAGCAGAAAACTCCTGAGTATTCAGGCATGCTGGGCTGTCAGGGTTTCTCCTGCTGTTGTCGCCGTCGTTTACCCAGCCAAGACTTTCCTGGCATCGCCAGCGAACATCGCTCTGGCTTGAGGCAATCAATTGCTCCACCAGCAAAATGACCTGAGAGCGATGCACGAGATTGAGGCTTTCCCATGCCGCAATTAGCTGTTGCCGGATTTCGTCCACGTTGTCGTCACGAGTGATCCATGCTGACGGAAGGAGCAACAATATCGCACTTGCCGACGGACTTGCGGCCTGACTGATCTCAAGCAACTCGGCCCAACGAAACGCAGGCAACTGCCAGTGACCGCCGCTCTTCCCTACGCAAATTGTCGAGGCCCCTTCCTTCTGGCAAACACGATAAACGACTTGGTGGTCCTCCGGTTCATTGGTGTACTCGACTTCCACAGCGCAGCCGGAGTGGAGCGGTATATGAAAGTAGGGCCAGTCCTGCTCATTGCTCAGTTCCCGGAGGTAGAAAGCCTCGATTGCATCCGTCGCTAGCCCGAACGCCCTGTCGGCAATCTCAGGATCGCCGCCGGCAAGCGGCCCTCTTGTCACGTTCCACAGGTGAGCAGCCCAAAACGCCGGCTGTTTGGTTAGCTCCATCCGTAGGGTTCGCTTCGGCATGGCAAAATCCCTGGTAACTACACGTCGCTATTCTCGCCAGAACATGCGGAACGGCGTCTTATCCAATGCCCCTCTGAACTGTGGCCCACCCAACTTCATCCCGCTTCCTTCCACCAGAGGTTGGCAGAGGCCTTTGCAGACGTTGCGTGATGCGCCGCCCTCGACAGCGACCCAATCAGGTCCGAGGTTCTGAAGGATCGTTTGTTCGGCGTGACCGACTTCCCCGATGAACTCTTCGCCGGGGCGTAGTTTCCCAATAAACTCTTTCGGCATGGCCTTGCCTTCGGTCGCAATCAGGGTCTTGACCTCGCCAGTCACTTTGTTTTGGACCTTGATTACGGCGGTAGTGCCGTTGTTCGCCTCCCACGCTCGCCGCATGGCGTTCAGTTCCGCCGCACGCCCCTGCAATTGAGCCGCACCCTGCTGAGAACCCCGCAGTGTTGCTGGAGCAACCGGCACACGGCCCTGGGCGAAGAGGCGGCCGCCTGCTTTGAGTATGCCAGGCAACACCAACGCACCAATCTGAATGCTGCCTTCGGTCAGCATCTGCCGTTGCTGGGCTGGTGTCAAGCTCAGATGATGCTGCGTCGCCAGATCGCGGCCCGTGATGCCTGTATACAGGTTCGAGGGTTACTTCTTACTATTTTTCAGTAGCGCTATCAATTCTTCTAGTTCAGTCCGAGATTCGTCATCGACCTGTCTCATAATCGATTTCGCAATAGTCGCTATTTCCACCGCTTGAGATGGATGGGCCAACCAGTACTGCCTATCAACAGACTTCATTGCGATAAGTAACTCGCCGTCATACAATTCCCCAGCGAGCGGGTCTTTTCTCAGTGTCTCAATAGCTATCGGAACTACAGCTTCCGGATATAGCTGTTGTCGACATGCTTTGCACAAGTCATTATAAGAGAACCCCCCAATCGGCTTATCTCTGACTGACCTGTACCATTTTTCAAGTGGCGAATCACCCGTGTTGGCACTTGGGTTCGGGTCGTTCGGTGACTCGAGTTGACGAAAAGTTATATGATTTGTCATATTCCTGCTCCACTTAATGCTGACACTACTTTTGAAATTGCGTCTTGAGCGACTTGCCGAGCCATTTGCGCTTCAGGCGTGTCAATTCCCTCAAGGATCTTAAGCTGTTTTCTCAGTCCAGTGATCGAGTCGTTCACTTCTTTTGCATGGTTGTAAAAACCACCCTGGCGCTTCGGTACTGGATTACCGATCAAATCACGCAGGGCACCAGAAATATCTTCATTGATCAAGTGATCCCGTATCGTGTTGTAAATCTTACTAATCGCCCTTTGCTGAGCTTGCGTTAGCGGAGTAGTTGATCCAGCTTGGTGCCCATTGGTATTATGGCTCCAGAGGGCGAAGCCCCAAGCGTCGCCGCCGACAAAATATGTCTGCAACTCCCGTACACGAACATTATAAACACGCTCAACCTCGCCCTTGTCCTCAACACGCTCAACCCGAACCGCCTCGCCCTCCAACGTGTGCAGCACGTCGCCCGGACGCAGCGACCAAGCCAACCCCCAGCCGCGACCCGGCACGTAAAACGGGTGCTCGCCCGTCGGTCGCAACTCCTGACCGCACACCCTCAGGCGGATGACTGGAGCCAAGCGGATAAACGTCTCCTCGACCACCTGTTCCACCACTGGGCCAGAGGGATTGTATTGATCGCGGCTGAGGACGCGGTCGCCTTTCTGGACCTGTTCAATCGGTTTGCAGCCGTAGCGTAGCCGCACCGGCGTGCCAGCCACGAAGCACGCCGTTGGCACGGTGGCCTGTTCCGCCGTGCCCGGCTTGCCGGCGTTGCTGCCGACAGTCGGCTTGAGAGCCGCCGGGGCACGGCTCAAATGAGCCATTTGCAGATGGGCAAGGCGACTGGGTGTCGCTTGCGGAGATACTCTGCGAAGAGCAGGAGAAAAGCGACGGTTGAGCAGCGGGTAGCCAAGTTTGCAGAAGCCAAAAGCTTCATTTCGTCTACCAGTAGTATCTGTAAATGTCGAGGCAAGGCATCCAGAGACACAGTGCGCAAAGCAGGCTAGAACTCCTCCCAAGCAACGGTGGGACTACGACCACCCGTTTCCATGAAATAGGCAATGATTTGCTCTATATTTTGGAATGGGAGATAATATCGTCCGTCAATCGGTGTGGCTGTACCCCCAACAACAAACTCCATTTCGCCAGCATACGGTTTCACCTCCGGTGGACTAACTGCCATCATGTACGGTGGATTTCCGTCGCTGGGAGCGTACTGAACACAACCAATGTCAATGCCCAATCCTACGGTCAAAGTGATACCATTGTCGCCCCTAAGCTCACACATGAAAGGTGGCCTAGAGTAGCGCAGTTCATTCAGTAAGCCAACAACCTGTGCGACACTTGTGAAGCCCTCACCGTTGTGTGGATTACTACGATCTTCCAAATCCTGAAATTCCACTTTCATCGTGCATTCCCAGTAAATGGTATAGAGAGGCCGTTCGGCAACACAACAGTTAATCTACTACCTGGAGGTAACATATTTGCGAGATTCTGTTGGCAGGGTATACAAATTCTCGGATTATTGATGTACAACACTGCTTCTTGAATACCCTGTAGCCGCATCAACGCCGCTGCATGCCCTTCTACATGCGTGGAGGTTATAGCGTTGAAGCCTGGAGTTGGTTTTGGCAAAGAAGCCGCTGGTCCTGCGCGACCACTTAGCAAAGGTGTATCGCCCGTTGCAGTTCGCAGAATACCAGATGTTTTGCCGCCCGCTATGTATTCGGGCAGCGTTGGTGCCCCTTCTCCGCAGTTGTTGTGGACGAGAACTTGACTGACGCCTACCGCGTAACAGTGCAACTCCTCGACCTGGAAATTGTATACCTGCTGCCGAACGTGGCGTACCGCCAATCGCGTTACAGCCACAGGACGCCCCGATCGCAACAGCAGTACGTCGCCTACCTGGAGGTCGCACGCATCTACCCATCGACCCGGAATCTTGGCTCCCCAAGGCGTCTCAGGCACATGCTCGGCACGCGGCCGACGCTCCAGTCCTTGCCCTTCGACCACCCAGAAGGGGTGCTTGCCCGTCGCCTCGATGGCCTCATCTGCCACCGTGAGCGTCACCAAATCGCCGTCGTGCTCATATGCATAGGTTTCGACGACAAAACACAAACGCCACTTCCCGGCAACGAGATCAAAGGCCCACACGCGATCCGATGCTTGGATGGTCTCAATCGGGCGGAGCCCTTGCTCCGTGGCGATCAACGTGCCGGCAGGAAAGCAATTGGGAAAACACCTCTGCTGACTCGTGGGGGCAACCGGCGCACGGCTCTGGGCGAAGAGGCGGCCGCCTGCTTTGAGTATGCTGGGCAACACCAACGCACCAATCTGAATGCTGCCCTCGGTCAGCATCTGCCGTTGCTGGGCTGGTGTCAAGCTCAGATGATGCTGCGTCGCCAGATCGCGGCCGGTGATGCCTGCGTAGACCGCGGAAATGCCAGTGGCATCAGCGGCCCCGCCCAACAACGCTTGCCAACCCGACTGGTCCTGGTTGAAGTAACGATCATACGCACTATACGCTGTCGAAGCCGCCCACAGGCCCACGCCCACGGCAAACAGCACCGGCCTGGCCTGGAGACGTGGGCCAAGGGCCAGCACGCCGCCGGCCAGGCCGTGCGCTGGTACACCGACACCTTCACCGGCAAGACGCTGGACCGCCCGGCCATGACCCGCCTGCTGGCCGACATCCGTGCCGGGCGCATCAAGAGCGTCGTCGTCTGGCGGCTGGACCGCCTGGGCCGCACCGCCAAGGGCCTCATTGCCCTCTTCGATGAACTGGTAGCGTTGAAGGTGAACTTCGTGTCGCTCAAGGATGGGATTGATCTTGGCACGCCCGCAGGCCGGCTGATCGCCAACGTGCTGGCGAGCGTGGCGAGCTACGAGACCGAGGTTCGTGCTGAGCGCATCGCCGCAGGCAAGGCGGCGAAGGCGGCGAAGATCGAAGCCATCATCAAGGCGGGTGGTACGCCGCCGCCGGTGAACAAGGGCGGTCGGCCCAAGGGTATCCCGAACAAGGTGACGCCCACCGTGGAGACGATGATCCTCAAGATGAAGGCCGAGCGGAAGAAGGTAGCGATGATCGCCAGGGAGTTGAACCTGTCAAGGCAGACCGTGTACCAAGTGCTGCGGCGGGCGTGAAGCGGAAGGCGTTACAGAGTTTGACGAAGATCAATGCCGTGCAAAAAGGTCTGGACCTGGTTGCATCACCCCGCCCGGTGGACCACACACGCCCCGGGCTTCTTTACAATGCCGGTGTTGCAAAAGTCGGGCGGGGAAACTGCCGCTCCTGGTACTACAGCCTCAGGACTTTGATGTGGGACTCCAGAACGGAAAAGCCCGGCGATTATCCGCAACGGATCAGGCAGGTCATTCTGCCGTCCACGGCAATGACACACCGACAAAGCGAGTGATTTCCGGGTCTGCTTTGGTTACGTAACTCTCGTTGAAGGGCCAACCCTCCCTCCCAAGTTCCTTTTCAAGAAGTGAGACAAGAAAGTGTCCGATGTTCGACGCAACAATAAACGACGGAGTATCGGAAGTCGAGTTAGTGTCTACAAACAATACTGGATAGCCACTTCCGTACTCTGCTTGAGTTGGAATCACGTAGTAGTTTCCGCAGCCATCCCCAGCTACAGGAATCCATTTGCGTGTTCTCCAAGAAGGGAACATCTCAAGGAACGTCTCTATGTCGAGATGTGAGCGTTGAGGCCGAATCCCGTAAAGACCACCTGGCCCGACGCACGGACCATTTGAAACTTTGAGCCATTGACGAACCTCGTCGGGCAGGCGAATGCCAGTGCGTTGCTCGAAGGCATCGCATTCGCTGTCGGAGATTCCTCCAGGAAGTGCTTCTCCCGGAGGTTGTGGAGCTTGGGCCAGAAGTTGGTGGATTCTGCGAACGTCGATCATGGTACCTGTTCCTATGGCAAGAACCGCATCAAGTTTCCGAACTGCTCGTCAATGCGGATAGCCTGCTGCAAAACCTCAGCTTGGGTCGGTATCCTCCCATTGAGGCTCTGCCGCCAAGCGTTCCAAGCGTTTGTAACCTGCGTGTGGTTGGCAGGTGTCATCCCAATGAGGTTGGAGATGCGATTCGGGTTGGAATTTGGGAATAGATGGGACCATTCAAGCGGAATGCGATGGTGAACATCCAGGCCGTCCCAAATTGCCCTGCGGCCTGTTCTTGCTTGCCAAATATCACGAGCAGCAGTCCGTAGTGCGTCTCTTTCTGCGCTTGAAAGTGCTGCCCTTACTGGAGCAACCGGCGCACGGCTCTGGGCGAAGAGGCGGCCGCCTGCTTTGAGTATGCTAGGCAGCACCAACGCACCAATCTGAATGCTGCCTTCAGTCAGTATCTGCCGTTGCTGGGCTGGTGTCAAGCTCAGATGATGCTGCGTCGCCAGATCGCGGCCGGTGATGCCCGCGTAGACCGCGGAAATGCCGGTGGCATCAGCGGCCCCGCCCAACAACGCTTGCAGACCCGACTGCCCCTGGTTGAAGTAACGATCATACGCACTATACGCTGTCGAAGCCGCCAACAGGCCCACGCCCACGGCAAACAGCACCGGCCCAGCACCAGGGATCAACAACGCCGCCGCTCCCAGAACCACCGTAGACGTGACGGTCCAATTACCCAGTATGCCGGCAATGGTCTGGAGCCAACTCTGTGGCGGCGGCGGGTTCTGCTGGAGGATGACCGGATCGTTCAGGTCACGCTGGGAATCGGTGTCGTATTGCTGCTGAGCGGCCTGATTGGCTGCGGCCGCTTGTG
>Ga0078972_1017686_pt1 | contig 10153 bp, 10 predicted proteins | sample YelNatPaOPGAMG01_FD_67568 | JGI IMG/M metagenome (GOLD analysis project Ga0078972, IMG submission 67568) | Hot spring thermophilic microbial communities from Obsidian Pool, Yellowstone National Park, USA - OP-RAMG-01 (SPADES assembly) (version 2) | ecosystem: Environmental > Aquatic > Thermal...
GACAGAAGTAAGAGAAAAAGCCGTGGGGCAGGGTAATATTTCCTGCGGTCAGGTTTTTCTCTTAGATGTGGAAACCCCCAACATTTCCTCTTCTGAGATAAGGAAAAGAATACAGACCGGGCTGCCCGTTGAGGGCCTGGTGCCAGAAGAGGTTGCAGAATACATAGAAAAGTATAATCTATATAAATAAGGAGAAGGTGAATCAGGTGAAAGAAAAAAAGTTTTCTAAAAGGAGCTTACCCAGGGAAGTCAGGTTATCAATAAAAGCCAGCCAGGATAAAAAGGCTGAGGAAATATGCGTGCTGGACTTGAGGGAGTTGACCAGCTTTACTGATTATTTTGTCATCATGCAAGGGAATTCTTCACGCCAGAACGTAGCCATTTACGAAAACATAGAGCAGGAGCTAGCCAAGGAAAAGATAAAACCCTTTGGGGTTGAAGGTCTGGAGAATGGCGAATGGATTCTTCTTGATTATGGATTTTTTATCGTGCACATCTTTTCCAGACAGGCTCGGGAATATTATTCCTTAGAAAAACTCTGGGCCGATGCTCCGCGCCTCGAATATGAGTAAAATATTTTCTAAAAATTTTTCTTGACATTTCTCCTCTAAACATTTATTAATTTAAAACCAATTGATGATGGACATTGTGTTTTTATGGCCAGGGAAAACGAAGAACCCAGGTTATAAGGCTTTGCAGGAAGAATACCTGGAGAAAATAAGCCGCCTGGCCAGGGCCAGGGTAATAGAGACTGCTGAAGCTCGTGGCCTGGAGGAGAAATGGGTCGAAAAAATTATGGAAAAGGAAGCCCTAGGGCTTGAAAAATACCTGGAGGGTGGCTATATTATCTGCCTTTCAGATAAAGGAAGAGAAATGAGTTCGAACGAGTTGGCCAGGAGGATCGAAGACCAAGCGCTAAGGTCCGGGCGGAAGCTGATCTTTCTCGTGGGTGGTTTCCTGGGTTTAGCCCCGAGGATTATGGAAAAGGCGGATCTTTGTCTGTCTCTTTCCCGGATGACCTTTTCCCACGAACTGGCCAGGGTCGTCATCATGGAACAAGTTTACCGTTCGTTAAGTATTATTAAAGGACATTCTTATCCAAAATGATAGGGGGTTAAATGCCAGAAAAACTTAAGCTTAGTAAAAAAGAAAAAGAAGAATTCAAGAAACTGCTGCTGGAAAAGAAGAACAGCATAATCAAGAAGCTGAGTCAGTTCTACAATGAAAGCAAGGAAATTGAGACGGACACCGCTCTGGATGTGGTGGACAAAGCTGAGACCTATTACACCAAAGAGTTCCTGCTCGGTTTAACTGACAGCGAACGAGAACAGCTCGCCCTGATTGACCAGGCTCTGGAAAGGCTGGCCAAGGATCAATTTGGCTTCTGCCAGATATGTCATAAAGAGATAGGCAAGAAAAGATTACAGATTATCCCCTGGACTCCTTATTGTATAAGCTGCCAGGAGAAAAAGGAAAGCGAATCAAAGTTAAGGTGAGCTTAAAGCATACCCTGGGCCAGGCAGTTCTGCCCTTAAAATCAGTTATTTTCCCTTCCACCTGTAAAATCTGCGGAGCATTTCTGGAAAGTCCAGAAGAAAAAATAGTCTGTGGTGATTGCCTCAGCCGGGTTGAACTTCACTGGGGAGAAGTCTGTCAGGTATGTGGTCGGTTTTTTTATTTCCGGGAAGGTCAATCTCTGACCTGTCAGGAGTGTTTGAGAGAACAGCCTGTCTTTACCAGGCATAGAGCCGCAGGGGCCTATGCAGGCACATGGAAGCAACTGATAATTCTTTTCAAGTACCGGCGCCATGAATCGCTAAAAAGACCGCTGGTCAGGTTATTACTAAAAAGTCCCGAAGTGGACAAAATGCTTAAAGGCGTTGACCAGGTTATCCCGGTTCCCCTGCACCCGTCCAGGGAAAAGGAGAGAGGGTTTAATCAGTCAGAATTGCTGGCCGTTGAAATAGCCCGCAGGATTAACCAGCCGGTAATCAGGAAGGTATTGATAAAAACCCGAAAAACGCTGGCCCAGGTATCGCTCGAAGCCGAGGCCAGAAAGCATAATCTGGCCGGTGCCTTCGAGGTCAGGAGGCCAGGGAAAATTGCCGGTAAGGTTATTTTGCTGGTAGATGATGTGTTTACTACCGGCTCCACCTGCCAGGAGTGTGCCCGAGTTTTGCTAAAGGCTGGAGCCAGTGAGGTGCGCGTCCTTACCCTGGCCAGGGCATAAAAAAAGCCCCCAAAAAGGGGGCTTTTCGGGCGCGTTCTTATGTTTCAGCTGAATTATTTTTCACCCGACTTTTCGTTGCTCTGGGGTTTGAGAATCTTAACCTTCCTCGGTTTGACCTCAGTCTTCTTGGGCATATGGATCTTCAGCAGGCCATTCTCAAACTCAGCGCTGATTTTTTCCTGGTCTATGTAGTTCGGCAGGCTGAAGGACCGGAAGAAAGAACCATAAGCCCTCTCAATCCGATGATAATTTTCTTCCTTGGTCTCCTTTTCGAACTTCCGCTCACCCTTAATGCTCAGGGTGTTATCTTCTACCTTTATTTCTACTTCTTTTTCCTCGATTCCGGGCAATTCAGCGGTCAGAACCAGTTCATTTTCTGTTTCAAAGATATCTACTGCCGGAGACCAGGTACTCTGCATTATTTCTGAGTCTTCAAACCGGGGAGAGGTTACCAGGTCCTCAAACAGGCGGTTCATCCTGTCCCTTAAAATCATGATGTCTTTGAAAGGATCCCATTTGGTTATGGCCATGGTCTACCTCCTTTTTATATTTTATTGAGTGCATTATTAATATAATATGTGAGTATGATTTTGTCAAGTATTAAATAAAAAAATTTTCATTTTTTATCTTGGTTTGCCTTCTACGAGGACGGTGCATTCTCCCTTTAGCTGTTCGTCTCTCAACTGAGCGGGAATTTCAGACAGGTCCCCCCTGATAAATTCTTCATGCACCTTGGTCAACTCCCTGGCTATGACCGCCCGCCTGTTTCCAAAAACCTGGCTGGCAACCAGGAGGAAATCTTTAAGTCGACGGGTGGGCAGGAAAAAAACCATGGTTCCTTTTTCTTCTGTTAATTCTGATAAAAAGTTCTTGAGAGCGCCTTTTTTTACTGGCGGAAACCCTAAAAAGACAAACCGGTGGGTTGATAAGCCAGAAGCGGCCAGAGCGGCGGTAAGCGCGCTCGGACCAGGAATGGGGATAACCTCAATTTGCTGGTTAATAGCTTCCCGGACCAGAGGGAAACCCGGGTCAGAGATGCCTGGCATGCCAGCATCTGAGACCAGGGCGACATCCTGACCCTGGTTCAGCAGGGATAAAATTTCTGGCAGCTTCTGGTTTTCTCTGGGGTGAAAATAAGAAATCAACCTCTTTTTAATACCATAGGCATTCAGCAGTTTAACAGTCTGCCTGGTATCTTCACAGGCAATAGCTTCCACTTCTTTAAGAATTTTCAGGGCTCTAAGGGTTAGGTCTTCAAGATGACCGATGGGGGTGCCGACTACAAACAGCCTTCCTTTTGGACTCATGTTGAATGTTTTGCCTACTTATCCCAATCATAGGGATAAAGAAAATCGTGGCCGACGGTGCGAGAGGAAACCTTGGCGATGGGCGGCATTTTTCTCTTGAATTCAGATTTTTTAATCATCTCTGTTATTCTCTTTACTTTTTTTTCTTCATGGCCAGAGCTGATAACTTCTTCTGGCGTTTGTCTCAGATCCACCAGCTTGAACAAAAGGTTATCTAGCTCCTCGTAGGAAAGACCGATCTCTGCCTCATCTGTCTGTCCCGGCCACAACCCCGCGGTTGGCTTCTTGCTTATGATTTCTTCTGGAACTTTAAGGTGCCTGGCTAGCTCTCGGACCTGAGTTTTGTAAAGGTCACCCATCGGGTTAATACCACAGGCCATATCGCCGTGGATGGTGCCATAGCCAATGAGGAGTTCAGTCTTGTTACTGGTACCGAGAATTAGAGCCTTTTCCCGGGCCGAAAAATCATACAGGATGGACATCCTTTCCCTGGCCATCTTGTTGCCCCGGAGCAGCTGGTTCTCCGTGGGGAAAGACGAAAAATAGGCGTCTATCTGGGGAGATATGTCTATCTTGAAGTGCCTGATTTTCAGAAGTTCAGCCATCTTACGGGCGTGTTCCTGACCTTCCAGGTCCAAGTTGCGGTAGGGCATAATAAGCCCCAGGACATTTTCGGAACCGAGAGCCTTAACAGCCAGACAGGCGCAGACACTTGAGTCCAGACCACCGGACAGACCAAGGATAACACGCTCAAACCCGGCTTTACGGGTCTCTTCCCTGATAAACTTGGTTAGGACTCTGGTTACCAGCTCAGGATTAATCTTCATCTTTTTTCCTTATAATTTGTTCCAGGGAATGCCAGATTACTTCTGGCCGGTCATCCCGGCAGAAGGGCCAGCTTTTTCTGGCGCGCCTTATTTCCTCCAGGTCGATTTCCTGGATCAGGAATGCTTCATCAAGGTAAGGCAACCTGGTGATTAATTTTCCAAAGGGTGAGTAGATAAAAGAACCCCCGGCAAAGGTCGCACCATCTTCTACCCCGACCCGGTTGCAGTAAACCACGAATGAACTGGAGAAAAAGGAAATGGCTTCCCCCATGAGTTCCCACATCCGGCTGGTTTCAAAACCCTGGCCCTGAAGGTTTGAGGCTCCCCGGCCGGGAGCTGCGGAAATAGTAATAATTAAGCCAGTACCACCAGCGAAAAGACAATAACTTGAGCAGTAATGAAGAAAATCCCGGCAGATAAGAAGTCCGATTCTGGTCCACCCCGAAGAAAAGGTCTTAAAATCTTTTCCGGCAGCAAAGAACCTGCCTTCTTCAAACATGCCTGAAGTGGGGAGAAAAACCTTGCGATGAACATGCAGAATTTTCCCGCTGGCTAAGTAAGCAGCTGAGTTGTAAAAAATCCCGGGATGGGCAGTTCTTTCTTCAACAAAACCGACCACGATATCAATTTTCCTGGAGGCCTCGAGTAACGGAGAAAAAATCTCTGAAGACCCGGGGGTGAGGGCTAATTCGGAAACCAGGTCCCTGAGGGTGTAGCCCGTAAGACTTAGCTCCGGGAAAATAATCAAATTGGCACCCTGGTCGCTAGCTTTTTTCACCAGGTCCAGGTGGTGGGTGAGGTTTTGCTTCATATTGCCAAGAACAGGAGAGGTCTGGGCTAAGGCTATTTTCATACTGAAAAAATAGCACAAAATTGAATCATCTGTCCAATGGCTCGTTTTTTCGCAAAAATAAATGATGATTTCTAGTTGAAAAAATGGAGATTTTTTTATATTTTATTAAAAAAAGCAATAAAGAAGGCAAAAGTGAGCGCTATAAATCATGTCGCGGTTTTTCTTAAAGATGTGTTCTTTAATTCCAGAACCGGGCGACTGGCTGTTAAAAAAAAGGAAATAGAGAAGTATTTTTTTTTCGGCGAGGGAAAACCTTTTAAGGTCAAAACCAATGTTAAGTCAGAAAGGCTGGGTGAAATTCTGTTTAAGACCCAGAAGATTAAGCCTGAAACCTACAACCAGATTGATGATTATATTACTTCTGATCAGCCACTTGGCGAAACCTTAAAGAAAACAGGCATAATTACTGAATACGACCTCAGGGAAGCGCTGGCTTTTCAAATCAGAGAGTCTCTTTTAAATGTTTTTTCCTGCTTTGATGCGGAAATCATCTTTCAGGAAAGAAAGGACCTGAATCTGCCCGAGGAATATCCGCCTGTTGATGTGCCGTTTTTAATAGATTATGGGATCAGAAGGCTTAAGTATGATGCGGTTTTGCAGAAGTTTTTCAACAGTAGAAAAGTAAATCTGAAAAATAAAAAATATGAACATTACCTGACCGATGATGAAAAAATTTTGCTGGACCGATTTTCCACTGCCCAGGTGATTGACCGGATGGCCATTCCTTCGCGCTTTTCTAACGAAAGCTTTTTCAAAGCCCTTTTTCTCTTTTATTGTCTTGATATGGTGGAAGTTTCGGCAGCTGACACCTCTTATCGTAAAGATGATTTTAATAAAGAAATTAAGGAAAAGGAAACACTCGACGAAGTAGAATCCCGGTTGGAAGAAATCAGAGAATTAAAATCAACCCTTAAAAACAGAAATTATTACGAAATTCTGGGGGTCAGCCGGGTGGCCACGGAAGAAGAGATTAAAAAAGCTTATTTTGGTCTGGCCAGAAAATATCATCCGGACCGTTTTCCGGAGGGGTTTGCTAATGAAGGGTTGATAAATGAAGTTTTTGACCTGATAACTACGGCCTACCGTACTCTGATTGACCCTGAGAAAAGAAAACGTTACGAGGCTCAGATTACCGAAGGCACCCAGGATTCGGCAGAAGACCAGGCCAAGAAAGCGGAGATTAAATACCGGCAGGGCCGCACCCTCTTTCAGAAGGAGATGTATGAAGAGGCGGTCATTTTTCTTGAAGAAGCCATCCGGCTTCGCAAAAACAAAGCTGATTATTACTTGCTGCTGGCCATGGCCGAAGCAAAATTACCTGCTTTTAAGAAAAAGGCCGAAGAGGATTATTTAAAAGCTATAGAGATAGAACCCTGGAATCCAGAAGCTTATTTTGGGCTGGGACTGCTTTATCTGGACGAAGGGCTCAAAATAAGGGCTAAAAAATACATCAGCAAGGCCGTAGAAATTGACCCTGACCATCAGCAGGCCAGGGCTGCCCTGGAAAAACTGGAGGGGAAGAAAGGCAAAGGCACTTTATTCGGTTTGGACCTTTCCAACCTTTTCAAAAAGAAAAAATAACTCACCCTTCGCCAAGGAGCTTGAGAAAATCCTTTTCCGAAAGAGTTTTAACCCCCAATTCTCTGGCCTTTTCTAATTTTGAACCAGGTTCTTCTCCGACGACCAGGTAATCAGTTTTTTTGCTGACCGAAGCAGACACCGTTCCGCCCAGCTTTTCTATTTTTTCTTTGGCCTGCTCTCTGGTCATGGACAAGAGGGAGCCAGTCAGCACAAAAGTAAGACTTTCGAGTGGTTTAGGTCCAGCCGCTTCTTCTTTTTCTTTGAAGTTCAAACCGGCAGCTTTTAGTTTCTTAATCAGCTCTTTATTTTCTGGTTGTTGGAAGAAAAAAACAATGCTTTGGGCTACCTTGGGCCCGACATCTTCCACGGTCATTAATTCTTCTTCAGACGACGCCGCCAATCGCTCTAAATCTTTATATTTTCTGGCCAGCGATTGAGCCATTTTTTCACCCACGTGCCTTATGCCCAGAGCAAAGATCAAACGCCAGAGTTCTCGTTTTTTTGATTCCTCAATCTGGTCCAGGAGATTGCTGGCACTTTTCGGCCCCATTCTGTCCAGCTTGATTAACTGCTCGTATTTTAAGTTGTACAGGTCTGTCATCTGTTTGATCAGACCCTGGGCCAGCAGCTGGTCAACCCAGGCTTCGCCGAGTCCTTCAATGTTCATGGCCCGACGGGAAGCAAAATGAATGATGGATTCCCGGAGGCGAGCCGGGCAGGAAGGGTTGATACAGCGGGAAATAGCTTCACCCTCTTCCTTGTATAATTTTGAATGGCAAACAGGACATTTATCTGGCCAATTAAAAGGTTTTTCCTGGCCGGTTCTTCTTTCTTTCATCACAGAAACGATATGAGGAATGACATCGCCGCTTCTTTCCAGCAGAACGTAGTCTCCGATTCTGATATCCTTTCTCTTTAGCTCTTCTTCATTGTGCAGCGTACAGCGACTGATAGTGGTGCCAGAAATCTGAACCGGTTCAAGGAGGGCTACTGGTGTGAGAGCTCCAGTTCTGCCGACCTGGATGATAATGTCCTTTAATTTTGTCGTTGCCTGTCGAGCCGGAAATTTGTAGGCAATGGCCCAGCGGGGGGATTTGGCCGTGGCCCCCAGCAGTTCTCTTTGCCTGGTTGAATTTACTTTGATGACCAGACCATCAACGTCGTACTCCAAGGTATCTCTTTTTTCTGTCCATTCCCGGTAATAATCAATCACTTCTTCCAGGTTGCGGCACAAGCGGGAATTGGGGTTAATCTTGAAGCCGAGTTTTTTCAGCTGTTGCAGGTTTTCCCATTGGGAAGGCATTTCCTGGCCGTTAATAAAAATGTAGTACATGAAAATATCCAGGTTGCGGGTGGCTACTTCTTTTGGGTCCAGCAATCTTATAGAACCGGCAGCGGCGTTGCGCGGGTTAGCAAAAAGAGGTTCACCCCTTTTATCCCTTTCCTGGTTTATCTTTTTGAAAGATTCATACGGAAGGTATACTTCACCTCGGACTTCAACCTCTTCCTTAAGAGGAATGGTCAGGGGTAAACTCCGGATGGTTTTGACCTGGGCCGTAACCTCATCGCCCCGAAAACCGTCGCCCCTGGTAGCGGCCTGCTGGTAACGGCCATGGCGGTAGATGATGGACATGCTCAGCCCATCTATCTTGAGCTCGGCTACGTATTCAATCTTTTCTCCAGGCAACAACTTGCGAATTCGTTCTTCAAACTCCCGGAGTTCTTCCTCGTTATAGCAGTTTTCAATACTGAGTAAAGGGCGGCGGTGTTCAATCGTGGGGAAGCCTTCCACGGGCTTTTCTCCCACCCGCTGGGTTGGGGAATCAGAGGTGACCAATTCCGGGTAAGCTTCTTCCAGTTTCTTCAGTTCCGCAACGAGCTGGTCGAATTCATAGTCTGAAATCTGTGGCTCGTTATCAACGTAGTATTTTTTTTCGTGGTAAATGATTTGAGAACGAAGCTCTTCTATTCTTTTTCTGGCTTGCTCGCGGGTAAGTTTATTTTCCATTTTGCCCCTCCGACGACTCTTTATTTTAATACAAATAACCTCCTGTTTTGAAGGCAGAACAGAACATTAGTCGCCTCGAAGGGCAGGTGAAAAAATTTTAAATTTGCTGCTTACGGATAGTATATTACTTAACGCCCAATCGCTTCTTGGTTTCTTCAATTAGCTGGTTGAATTTAGTAATAGCCATATTTTGCTGGGCTTTGAGCTTTTCGATTTCGGCTTTCATGGCCTCCATTTCAGCCGTCATCTCCTGCATTTTCTTTTTGTCTTTTTCGGAAAGGTCTTCTTCGCTCTTGCCGCCGAACCTTTCGTTGAAGAACTTGGTCAGTTCGTCAAGTTCTTTGGCTTTGTTCTGCAGGGCCAGGACGGTTTCGTTGTATTTCAGGTCCTTGTTCATGGTGAAGAAAAGTCCTTCTGCCATCTTCATAGCCTGATCCGAATTCTTCCTGGACAGGAAGGCTGCTTCCAGGGAATAACGGATAGCGTCATTGACAACCGAGGGGTCGGTCTTAGCTTTGTTAGCCAGGATAACGGCAATGGAGAAAGCCACCTCACCATCCTTTTTCTTGGCGTAAGCTTCTTTCAGCAGGCTCAGGGCTTCATCGTTTTTATTTGTCTTGAGCAGAAACTGACTGAGCACAATGGCGTCATTAGGATCTTTGCTCTGGTTGTAAATAGTCCGGTAGACTTTTTCTGCTTCGGCATAATTTTGCGCCTCCGCAAAATTCTTAGCCATCTTACGCAGGGAAATCAGGATGTTCTTGTCTTTGCTTATAGAATAAGCGGTCATGTAAGCATCGAGAGCTCCAGATATATCCTTGGCTTTTTCAGCCGCACTGCCGATAATAAAATGACCAGCAGCCATTATTTTGTTCCATTTGTCCTGATTGGCCCCCTCTTTGCCTTTTTCGGACTTGGCCAGTTCAATGAGCTGATTGGCGTAGTTTTTCGCTTTATCAAGATTCTGGCCCTGGTTAATGTAGGTGTTGGCCATAAAAACCAGGAGAGAAGATTTTACGTCCGCATCCAGTCCTTCCATGGACAGAGCCTTTTCTCCGTAGCCAATAGATTCCTGCTGGCTTTTACTCGGGCAGGGAAGAAGACAGAGATAAGCGTAGGCATAGTTTTCGTACTGGGAACCCTTGCCGGCGTACTTGTTTATAAAATCTTTGAGCAGCTTGACCTTCTCGCAATTGTCCTGAACGGTCATAGCTTTGATGTAGGCATCGTCAGCCGGGTTCTGAGCCAGAAGAGCTCCGGCCAGAAAGGTTAAAGTCAAAAGCATAAGGCAAATCTTTTTCATCGCTAACCTCTCAAAATTTATTTTGCTCAATATCTTGCCCCTAA
>Ga0078972_1017687_pt1 | contig 10152 bp, 9 predicted proteins | sample YelNatPaOPGAMG01_FD_67568 | JGI IMG/M metagenome (GOLD analysis project Ga0078972, IMG submission 67568) | Hot spring thermophilic microbial communities from Obsidian Pool, Yellowstone National Park, USA - OP-RAMG-01 (SPADES assembly) (version 2) | ecosystem: Environmental > Aquatic > Thermal...
AAGATTTCTTTTTCTAAAAGTTTTTCAACCAACAATTCAAGTTTTTCACGATTTTCTTTAATTATATTTTTTGCATGTGTTTCACATTCTTCAACTATTTTTTTTACTTCAATATCAATAAGTTCTGCTGTTTTTTCTGAATACATTCTTTCTCTCTGGACAATATCTCTTCCAAGAAATGTCTCTTCTTCTCTTTTTCTTAAAGTTAAAGGCCCAAGAACATCACTCATACCATATTCGCAAACCATTTTTTGTGCAATTTCAGTTGCTTTCACAAGGTCATTTTGAGCACCTGTAGTTATTTCATTGAATATTATTTGTTCAGTTGCTCTGCCACTTAAAAGGACAGTTAATTTTATAAGAATTTCACTTTTTGTTGTTATATATTTGTCTTCAAGAGGAAGTTGTAAAGTATATCCAAGGGCAGGTCCTCTTGGGATTATTGAAACTTTATGCACAGGGTCTGCACCAGGAAGTGATTTTGCTACAAGAGCGTGCCCCGCCTCATGATAAGCAATTATTTTTTTCTCTCTTTCTGAAATCATTCTTGTTTTTCTTTCAGGACCTGCTATAACTCTTTCAATTGCTTCTTCAAGTTCTTCCATTTCAACTGCCTGTTTGTTTCTTCTTGCTGCAAGAAGTGCTGACTCATTTATTAAATTTGCGAGGTCTGCCCCCACAAAGCCAGGAGTTCTTCTTGCTATAACTTTTAAGTCAACATTTTCAGAAAGTTTAATGTTTCTGGCATGGACTTTTAGAATTTCTTCTCTTCCTTTTAGGTCAGGCACAGGTACAACTATGTGTCTGTCAAATCTTCCCGGTCTAAGCAGTGCAGGGTCAAGGACATCTGGTCTGTTTGTTGCTGCAATTAGAATTACTCCTTCTTTTGTGTCAAATCCATCCATTTCAACAAGAAGCTGGTTAAGTGTCTGTTCTCTTTCATCATGACCACCACCAATACCGGCAAATCTGTGTCTTCCTACAGCATCAAGTTCGTCTATAAAAAGCAGACATGGAGCATTTTTTCTGCCCTGTTCAAAAAGGTCTCTAACTCTTGAAGCACCAACACCTACAAACATTTCAACAAATTCAGAACCGCTTGAAGAAAAGAAAGGAACACCTGCTTCTCCTGCAACTGCCTTTGCAAGAAGTGTTTTTCCTGTCCCAGGTGCACCATATAGAATAACTCCTTTTGGAATTTTTCCGCCAAGTTTTTGAAACTTTGCAGGGTCCTTCAAAAATTCAATAATTTCTTTGAGTTCCTCTTTTGCTTCGTCACAACCAGCAACATCGTTAAAAGTAACTTTTGTTTTTTTACCTGCATGTAATTTTGCTCTACTTTTTCCAAAAGCAATTGCCTGTTTCCCTCCGCCCTGGAGTTGTCTTATCATCAAATACCAGAAAAGGAAGAAAAGAAAAATCCAGCCAACATTTGCTATTATTGATGTAATCCAGTTTCTTTCTAATTCACCTGAATATTTTACATTGTGTTGTTCAAGTTCTTCAATCAGTTTTGAATCATTGACAGTAATTGTTTTAAAATGCATTATTTTTCCATCAGGAGTTAAACAAGTTCCCCTTATCAATTCCTGACCTATTTTTACTTCCTTTACTCTATCTTCTCTCAAAAATTGTTTGAATCTTGAATAAGGGATTTCTTCTTCAATCTGAATATTTTGAATTGAACGAACAATAAGGATTATAGTCAAAAAAATAAATACCCAGATTAATATTCCTTTTTTGTCTTTCATAATTTTATCACCCCAATATAAGGCAAATTTCTATATTTTTCCTGATAATCAAGGCCATATCCAACTACAAATTTGTCTGGTATCACAAAGCCAGTGTAGTCAATTTTTATATGTTCTTTTCTTCTTTCCTTTTTGTCAAGTAAAACACATATTTTTAATGACCTTGGATTTCTTGTAAGTAAATTTTTCTTAAGATAGTTTAATGTGATGCCTGTATCGACGATGTCTTCAACAATCAAAAGGTCTTTATCTACAGGATTTTCTCTTAAGTCAAGAAGTTGCCTTACAACTCCTGTTGATTCAGTTGAACCGTTATATGAAGAGATTGCAACAAAGTCAATAGTGCATTGAATTTTGAGATTTCTCAATAAATCAGATAAAAACATAAAACTTCCTTTTAGAATGCTCACGAGAACAGGTTCTTTGTCTTGATAGTCATTTGATATTTCTTCTGCAAGTTCTTTTACTCTTTTTTTAATCTGTTCTTCAGTAAGTAGGACTTCAACTATATTTTTTTCAAGTATATTTTTTTCTGCCATTTTTTTATTTTAATTTTTTCTATAGTTGTTTCTTTTTTTTCTGAATTTAGAAAGTTCAAAACCTGGTCAATTGTTCTTTCTTCTATACTTTTTTTGAGGAGATGTTCAAGACAAAAGTTCAGAAGTTTCCGTTGTAAATAAATATTATATCTTAAAAATTTTAATAAATCAAGAGAAACTGAATTTTTGTGCATTTCAATTTCTTTGAATATTTTTTTGAGATTTTCTTCAAGAAATTTTTGTCTGTAATAAGAAAACTTAGCGAAATCCGAAAGATGTTTCTGGACAGAAGGGTTAATTTTTTCCATCAAGGGAATTATTTTTTTCCTTATGAGATTTCTTGAGAAGGCAAGATTCAGGTTTGAATTGTCAAAACAGTAGTTTATTCTGTTTTCTTTTAGATATTTTACAAGTTCTTCTTTTCTGATTTCTAAAAGTGGACGGATAATCTTTATTTTTTCATTTTCAGCAGTGCGAATTACAGGTATTCCTGCTATTCCATCTATGTTTCTTGAGCGAATTAAGTTCAAAATGACGCTTTCTGCCTGATCATTTAATGTATGTCCTGTTGCTATTTTGTTGAATTTGTGCTTTTGAGCAATTTTCTGAAGTGCCTGATACCTCAATTTTCTTGCCTGTGCTTCAAGCCCGAGTCGTGTTTTTTTTATCTCTATTTCTTCAACAAAATAAGGAAGAGAGAATTTTTCTGCTATGGTTTTTACCAGTTTTATTTCTTTCTCTATTTGTTTTTGAGGCCTTAGTTTATGGTTGATGTAAACAAGCCCTAATTCAAAATTTAGAATTTTTTTCAGTTTTATAAGAAGATGTGTTAAAGAGACAGAATCAGGTCCGGCAGAGACAGCGCATAGGATTCTGTCGTTTGGTAAAATTAAATTGTTTTTTTTAACCGTATTTAAGAATTTTTCCCAGACAATTTTTGACACTTTTGATTTTTAAAATTTATTTTTTATCTTTTCTTTTACTTCTTCCTGCGGACTAAAGCCCTGCCCTACATTAGCGCGCCTGCCTGAAACATTGGCAGGTGCGCAGCTACATTTAGCACCGCAAGGCGGTGCGACTACATTTGTGCGATAGTCCAATGGCGTCGTTTTTTTGTGTGCCGGTCAATCGCATCGCTACATAAATCCCTCCTGACCTCCCTTTAGAAAAGGGAGGAAACAGAAGGATGGTGCCAGTCAATTGCATCGCTACAATCAAGTGGAGCCGGCGGGATTTGAACCCGCGACCTTCTCGTTGCGAACGAGACGCTCTCCCAACTGAGCTACGGCCCCGTTTTATGTTAGCAAAGCTTCGCTTTGCAGCTACAATTGGCACCGCAAGGCGGTGCGACCACCGAATTCCAAACAATTTAATTAGATTATACAATATTAGTAAATGAATTGTCAAAATCTTATACCAAGGGATAAACGGTGGGTTCCGTATGTTTCCTGGACATAAATTGGCCAGATAAAAGCGTAAGTAACTTCAGTAGATAATGAAGGAGAGATGTTGAATTTATATGTTGCACCAATGGCAATTTCTGTTAGATTGCCGCCTGCCCTGACACCTAAACTTTCTCCAAGTAAAAATGATTCTACTCCCAAGTTTATATTGTATTCTTTGTTTCTGAGGGATGCATCAATTGCATAGGTTAATTTTCCTATTTGTATTGTGTGAATATAGGCAAATCCAACATTTAAAGTATACGGAACAAGATCTTTGTCTTTGAGACCAACATCTGGCTGGTTTATATCTTTTGCTGAAAATCCAAACTTTAACCTATCAAAAAACTTTGCTGTAATTCCAGCATCAAGTCCGAACGCTGACTTGTCTGTTATCTTAGAAAATACAATATCTTTTTTTGTGTATTCATCAGGGACAAAACCATGATATAACCATTTAAGTGTGATGCCAATTGATTCACTGAAACCTGTAAGTTTAGGTGCATAAGAAAAAGAAATTAGGGCAGTATCTTCTCTGTATAAGTCCTTTGTAGTAAAGTTTGTATATCCGATGCCAAGTTTGAATTTATGGCTGATATTTAATGCTCCGGTCATAAGGTAATAGTCAATATCAACACCTTCAAGTCCCACAAATGGTTTCCCATACATAAAATCAAATTGATTTAAGTAAATTTGATTTAGTCCTGCAGGATTAAACAAAACAGCGTTTGAATCATCACTTACAGCAGTGAATGCGCCTGCCATACCGAGTGGTCTTGCCCCCCAGCCAGGGTCTTTGAATGCACCAAAAAGATAGGGTATAGGGGATAGGAAGTATGGGTTAGGGTAGAGGGTATAGAAAATAATGAAAACAGACAAAACAAAAATCCTAAACTCTAAACTCTTGACCCTAAATCCTGCCTTTTTCATTTCTTTAACCCTAATCTCTTAATCTCTGGTTCATTTGGCTACCGCAATTGTTCCACTTATAATTTTGCCTTCTGTTCCTGCACGGAATTGATAAATATAAACACCACTTTCAACAATATTGTTAGAATCATCAGTTGCGTCCCACTCGTATGGAGCGTCCTTTATTGTTTTTATTTTTCTTCCCCTTATATCATAAATTTTTATTTCTGTATCAATTCCAGCAAGACCATCAAAATGTATTTTTCTATTATCACCATAAGGCGTTATAATTTTTTCTTTTGGACGATAATCGCTGGCAGTAAGAATTTTTCTTGGAAATACTGCAAAAATAGAAAAATGACTGATTTTTGCAGATATTGTATTCAGGTCAGTATTTGACTTTCCACCGACAACTCTCCATTTTTGAATTTTATCAAGCCAGAAAATAGAAATATCGTCTGTTTCAGAATAGTCACTTCCATCAAGTTTTCCGTCATTATTTATATCAAGATAGAGTAAATTTATTTTTACTGGTTTTTTGAATGTAAGACCTTCTGGTGAGAATTTATAAGCAGTATGAGGTCTTTTTGTAAGGCAGGGCGAGTATCCATCAGGTATTGATGGGCTGTTTGGGTCAATTTCTTCTATTGTAATTTCTGTTGTTTCTGACAGTGCACCTTTTGGTATTTCTATTGATGTTTCGCCATCTAAAGGGTTGCCATCTGGAATTGTAATTGTTCCACCGTCAGTTCCTATCTTACGGCTGAATGTTTTGTCAACAGGAACAGAATACCATGAACCATCAGCAGGAAGCATTGCTATATTTTCTCCATCAGAGGCAGTTATTCTGTATTGGATATTTTCAGTTATAAAATTTTCTGGAATTTGAAATGAAAAATTATATTCAAGTAAATTTTGGAGGGTTATTGTATATGTTGACCAGAAAATTTCAGAAGATTTCTTATAGTAGATATTTATTGAAGTTATACGGGTTTCATCAGTTACTGAGCCAGTAACAATTGCTATTTTTGTATAAGGTGAAATTCTTTCAAGCGGAGTATGTGTTATTTGTGGCGGTTTTGTATCAGCAAAGACAAAACTTACAGATGCAGTAAATGTGGTTATAGAGATAACCTGGAAAGTGGCCGCACTATTTAATCCAAATATTATTAGTAGATTTAGTCCTATAAGGATTTTATAAAATTTATTCATAGTATAGTTCTATAATCAGACGATTTGTTTTATATTCAATACCTGCTTTTGCTTTATCAAAATTTGAACCAAAATATATATAGTTTGGAGAGTTTTTCCAGCCGCGGGTATCTGAGCCACCAGAATCCCAGGTATTCCACAGGACTCCCTTTCTGTTCCACAAAGTTACATATCCTTTTCCGTCGTAAAAACCGGTGGTATCTCTATCTTCAATCCATTTATATGCTCCACCACCAGAAACCCAATCTTCAGGAGTTCCCTTGCCCAGAGAAGAGACAGTTCTTGTGTCATCTTCTATTGTCCAGGACATTGGCAACGGCTCAGCAGTTGTTGTAGTAGCAGTAGAAACCAATAATCCTGCTGGATTCCCAGTTCCTGTATATTTAGGATTTGCATTTGTTTCTTTATTGTTAGTATAGATTTGTATTCCCCAGTAAGTTGTACCTGGGTCAAAATCAAGTTTAAGATAAACATCAGCAACATTCCATGTTGATGGTAAGACAGGTGTCCATGTAACTGATGATACATCAATATGTGTTTCTCTATGTTTTAGTTCAATATACATAGTATCAAGTGCAACTCCTGTTGTCCAGCGAATGAGGTCAACATAGACAGTTGCTCCTTGGTCTAAACATAGTTTAAATGGCGACTTTACTGCATCAAAAGTAGCACCCTGAGCAGTGTATTCACTTAAAGGAATTACTATATGTTTCCATTTGTTGATATCTGTTTGTTGCCAGCCGTGGTCAGTTAGGTTTTCACTGTAAGAAGTAGTAGTTGTCTCAATTTGAAATCTAACACTTCCGGTAGAAGTCCAAATCCAGAAACGCAAGTCACCACCATAATAATCAGTAAGGTTCTGTGGATTTGCTCCCCAGTCACCGTAGAACATACCCCAGCCCGCCCAACTGGTACTGATTGTCACAGAACACTGATATCCCTCTGGTGGACTTGAGAAATTTGTAGAATAATTATCAAATATAACACTAGTACCATTAGCTTGCCAGGTATTAAAACATCCTCCCGGCGGGAACCCTACATCAGAATAAATTGTTAGAATTTTTCCTGCGTTCAATAAGGAACTAAATGTAAATACTAAAACTATAACTCTTCTAACAGTTGGCATATTTCATTCCTTTACATTGATATACACAGGGACACTCACCACAAGTTGAACTGGTGAATTTTTTTGTTCTAAGTTTTCTATTGGAAAAGATATCATTACAACTGATTTTTTTAGAATTTGTCTTGGAACAGATATTTTCACTGTTACCTTTTTTGTCTGTTTTGGTTTTAATATAAACTTTTTTGGTTTTATTTTTATCCATTTATCTAAGTTTATATCATAGTTTTGTTCAGGCGTTTTTTTATTATAGAATGAAGGTTCAATAGATATCTTGTAATCATAAACATTGACTATTTGAAATGAAACAGTATATGTTTTTCCAGGAGAAACATTTAAATGATGTCTATGTGGTGAAATATTGAAAGCATAGATGATACCAATGTCAGTTAAAATTGAAAAAATCAGAATCAAAAAAATATTTTTTTTCATTTTTCTAATTTTTTTATTTGATACTTATCGTCCTTTGTTTTTATAATTTCAAACTTAAAGTTTTTTGTCTCATTGTTGTAACCAGAAAGAGTTATATAAGCATAATATTTTCCTGGTTTTAAATTCAAATCTTTTACATTTAGTGGAGTGATGATTTTATTGTTCGGGAATACAGCATTTCCACCTCCTGCCTGTGTGCTAAAGACCTCTTTTCCTTTTTTATCTTTTATAACAAGTTTACCAAGAGTGTGAAATATGACATTGCCATTATTTTCTATTGTTAAACTTCCTGAAAGACCTACAGGTGTATTTTTTATTTTCAGTTCTTGCACAGTCCAGTCAACAATTTCAGTTCCTTTGACTATTATATAAATTGGCACTGTCATTGATGTTGAAAATGCTTGCTGGCTCTTATCGACAAAAGAGATTCTCGCTGAAAATGTGCCGGAAGTGTTTTCAGGAACAATGACCTTAAAATTTATACTTCTTTTTTCCCCGGGGGAAAGAACAAAATTTTCCTTTTCTATTTTCAGCCATTGACTTACTGACGGAAGTTTTTTGTTTTCAATTGATTTAATACCTTCCTGAATTTCTACAGACACAGGCATATCAATATTGTGGTCATTTACAATAGTAAAACTGCCTTCACAAATTTCATTGTGCGATGATAAAAACAAATATCTTGTTGGAGTTATGCCAATACTGTAAATTGCCCTGCTGAGCAAAAGATAAGAAAAAATAATAAATAATTTTTTAGTCATTTTAATCAAATCTGAATTCAAACCTCAATTAGATGTTTTATAAGTTTTACCAACTTTTGCATTTTCAAAATTGCAGCCAAGATAGAAATAGTCAGGTGAAGGGGCGGAACCAAATGTCATTTCAGCATGTTGTATCCACGAACCACTGAAATCAAAACTTTTTACTGTGGCATAAGCAATGTCATTTTGCGAAGCCCATTGCCCGTCACCCTTATCTTTCATCCAGATGAAACACCAGTAGTTCTGAGGCAGGCCGATTGCATAAAGTTTCATCTTGTTTCCATCTAAATACCAGCCAATTTTATATGTTGTAGTTGATACATCAGTTACTCTCCAGCATAGAGATAGCGGAGCATCTGAGGAAGTTGTTTCTGTTGCACACACAAGTCCTGCGGGGTTGCCAGAGCCAGTGTATTTTGGATTTGCATCACTTGCAGTGTTGTCAGTATAAACAAGTAGTCGGCCATTTGAAGCAGATGTCCATGTGGTATAAATTACTGCGTACTCGTTTGCAGTGTAGAAGGTTGTTCCTATTCCAAGACATCCTGGCACAGGAGTGAATGTAAAAGTTGTTTTTGCGGTATTGGTCTGTATATCCTTCAGTTCTATGTCAAAATAAACTATTGGAGAAATACTTTCAAAACTTACTGAAGCAGTAAATGTAGTGATATTGACTGAACTGGCAGAAAATAAAGAAATGCCAGAAAGAAATACTAAACCAGTTATCAAACAAATAGTTTTCTTCATTTATATAAACAGGCATGATGGGGGTAGAATAGGATTACTACCCCCTTATGCCTATTATGTCCACAAGTTTTTAATCAAATATTAAATCAAACCTGAGTGTAGTAGTTTTGTAAGAAAGTCCTGCTTTTGCTCTTTCATAGTTACAGCCGAGATAGAAGTAGTCAGGTGAAACTGTCGTGGCCCAGTCCGATTCTCCCTCTGCGTGGTGTATCCAGGCACCACTGAAATCAAATTTTTTTATTGTGGCATAAGCGTTGTCACCACTATTATACCATGTACCATAACCTTTATCTTTCATCCAGAGGAATACATAATAATCCTCAGGCATATTTGGGCCGCAGTAAAGTTTCATATCAGAACCAACCAGTTTCCATAAAACATTAACTGTGGTAGTTGATATGTCAGTTACTCTCCAGCAGAGTTGTAACGGGTCATAAGGTGTAGTTGTTCCTGTTGAAATTAGAAGTCCTGCAGGATCACCGCTACCAGTGTAGTTTGGATTTGCATCACTTGCAGTGTTGTCAGTATAAACAAGTAACCGTCCATTTGAAGCAGATGTCCATGTAGTGTAAATGACCGCATACTCATTTGCAGTGTAGAAGGTTGTGCCAATGTTAAGTGCAGAAGCACTTGTATTGAATGTGAAACTTGTTTTTGAGATGTCTGTACCTCTTTCTTTCAGTTCTACACTAAGATAAGTTATTGCCCACTCACTTGGAAAGTTGGCAGATGCTGTAAATGTGCTTCTTGTAATTGAATTTACAGCAAACAGAGAAATACCAGATAGAATAATTGTGCAGATAAGAAATAGAATAATTTTTTTCATTTTTTTCACCTCCTTGAGGCACCTGGCTGTCCTTCCTGCTGAATAGCAGATTAGGGCCCTTTAGCTTTGCGACCCCGCTTTTCAGCGGTTTTGCCTTTCACAATAAAATTTGTTTTCAAAGACAATATATTTATACCTAATTAGGAATAAAAAAGTCAATGTAAAATTTTGCTTTTCTTTTGTATTTTCTTGCTATGGTGGGAAATTAAAATTTATAAGGATACCTGAAGATTCCTTTTTCTGTTATTATTGCTGTTATAAGTTCAGATGGAGTTACATCAAACGCAGGGTGTCTAACTTTTATACCATCAGGAGCAATTTTGTATTTTGCAATTTTTATTACTTCTTCTTTTGAACGTTCCTCAATTGGAATTTCTTTTCCTGATTTTATTTTTGTATCTATTGTTGAG
>Ga0078972_1017689_pt1 | contig 10151 bp, 6 predicted proteins | sample YelNatPaOPGAMG01_FD_67568 | JGI IMG/M metagenome (GOLD analysis project Ga0078972, IMG submission 67568) | Hot spring thermophilic microbial communities from Obsidian Pool, Yellowstone National Park, USA - OP-RAMG-01 (SPADES assembly) (version 2) | ecosystem: Environmental > Aquatic > Thermal...
GCAGGCTGCCCCACGAAAAGTACTATCACCTCTTCGAGCCACTGCCCGACTTCTTGCAGGTGACGGCGTTTCTCGACCGCCTCCATGCCTACCTGCCCGGCTGGGAGATCCCCAAGCTCACCCCCGATTCCTACGCCAAGGACTATGGCTTTGTCACCGACTATTTCTGCGAGATCATGCACGAGCTGCGCAAGATCGACGTCTTGGGGCCGCTTCGCCCGCGCTTTGGGCTCTTCGACGCAGCCAAGACGCAGTCGGGCCTCTCGGGGCGCGATCAGCGCGCCGTCTTCAAGGTTGCCTCGGGGCTGCTGAAGCTGCTTTACCCCCACGGCTCGGTCACCGACGATGAGCTCGAGGAGGTGCTCCTCCTGGCCTGCGAGCTACGCCAGCGGGTGCGCGACCAGCTCCACCTCATGGCGCCGGGCGAGTACGACCGGGTGCGCGTGGCGGCGCGACTCCTGCCTTCTGGCAAGTCGATCGTGCCCGACCTCCCCGATGCGCAGCGCGTGCAGCGCGTTTCGCTGCCGCAGCAACCCACCGTGGGCGAAGTCATCGGCCTCGCTGTCGAGGGCGATCACGGCTGCATCCTGCGCTTCGAGATGCAGGCCACCAAGGGCTCGGGGCGCATTGTGCCGCTGGGGTCCATCCAGCGGGTGATGCGCGAGTCGATCGAGGCGGCCGCCCAGTACATCAAGGCCCACCACACCGACCTGGGCATCAGCGCCGAGTGGCGGCAGGACCTGGACGTCGCCGTGCTCGCCACCTTTATGGGCATCCCCAAGGAGGGTCCCTCGGCGGGCATCGCCATCGTCACCGGCATCGTCTCGGCGCTGCGCAAGGTGCCGGTGCGCAATGACCTGGCCATGACCGGCGAGATCACCATCATGGGCAAGGTGCTGCCCGTCGGCGGCGTGCAGCAAAAGATCCGGGCCGCCTTCGATGCGGGGGTGAAAGAGGTGCTCCTGCCCGCCGACAACCTGCACGAGACGCAGAGCCTGCCGGCCGAGATCCTGCGGGCGGTCAGACTCACTCCGGTGCAGAGCGTGGCCGACGTGCTCAAACACGCCCTGGTGGAGAACCGTATTTGAAAGGGTTTCGTTTCAGCCCGGTTGCTGCGCAACCGGCGCAGCGCGCGCCGGCCACAGGTTCTCGGGCCTGCGCATGAGGGGCACGGCCGCCCCTTTCATCGCTCCATGTCGCACCATACGCCTTCCCATCCCCTCCGCCGAGCCCGCCCGGCCATGCTACGACAGGCGGATGCGGGGGTCGAGGAAGGCATATGCGATGTCTACCGCCACGTTCGCCAGCACCAGGATCACCGCGAAGAGCAGGACGGTGCCCATGATCACCGGATAATCGCGGTTGGTGATGCTGGTGATAAAGTACTTGCCCAGGCCGGGGATGCCAAAGATCTGCTCGGTGACAAAGGTGCCCGTCACCAGCATGGCGAACATCGGCCCCAGCACCGTCGCGACGGGGATCATGGCGTTCTTCAGGGCGTGCCGCGTGATGACGAGCTGCTCCGCCAGGCCCTTGGCACGCGCGGTGCGAATATAGTCCTCGCGGATCACCTGCAACAGGCTCGCTCGCATCAGCCGCGCCAACACTGCCGAGCTCCCCAACCCCAGCGCGACCGCCGGCATGGCGGCGAACTTGAAATAGTCAAGCGAGACCTGGCGCGGCAGTACCCCCAGCAAGTAGGGCGGCTTGGCTCCCCACCCCGTGGGCGGCAGCCACTTGAGCGTCACCCCAAAGACCCAGACCAGGATCGGCCCCAACACGATCACCGGCACCGACACGCCAAAGATGGCCACCGCCATGCCCAGGTAGTCAAAGATGGTGTTCTGCCGCAGCGCCGCCAGGATGCCCATGGGGACCCCGACCGCCACGGCGACCGCGAGTGCCATGACGCCCAGTTGAGCGGATACCGGCAACTGGTCACGGAAGATATCGTTCACCGTGCGGCTCTTGCTGGCGTACGACGGGCCAAAGTTCATCCAACGGAAATAGACGTTGCCGATCTTTACGTCGATGAGGTAGGACTCCAGGAGCGAGGGCGTCGGGCGTTGGGTGGTGAGCCGGGGCACCAGGATGTCGTACACGTATTGGACGTATTGCCGCCACAGCGGCCAGTCCAGATGGTAGTGGGCATTGAGGTTCGCCATGACCTCGTCGGGGACCGGCTTGTCGGTGTCGAACGGTCCCCCCGGCACCGCATGCATCAGGACAAAGGTGATCAGCGAGACCACAAAGAGCACCACGAACATCCAGAGAAGGCGCCGAACGATGAAACGGGCCATATTCACCTCTGTGCCGCAGCATCGAAACGGGGACGAGGGGCGGCGCTCCGCACGCGTCGCCCCTCTGCCCCTGGAGGGGAAACAGCTCGCTCAGCCTACTTGTCCTGCAGCACCTCCCAGTGTTCGTAGCGCTCGTGGCCGCCCACCGCGAAGGTGCGCTTGATCCACGGCTGCGTCACCGTCACGCGGGTGTACCAGTAGAGCGGGATGATGGCGGCATCCTCGTAGCACAGGATCTGCTCGGCCTGCGCGTAGAGCTCCACGCGCTTCTTGGGGTCCTGCTCGCGCGCCGCGCTGACCACCAGCTTTTCGAACTTGTCGTTCTTCCACATCAAGCCACCCTGGGGGTTGCCGTTCTCATCCACCGGGTTGTTCGAGCCACCTGACGCCACCGCTTCGCGGGTAAAGTTGTTCGCATCGGGGTAGTCGAGGCACCAGCCCATGCGGTAGATCTGCGGTGTATCCTTGCCCTTGGTGGTCTGGAGAAAGACCTTCCACTCCTGGCTGGTCAGCTTGACGTTGATGCCCAGGTTGTTCTTCCATTGTTGCTGCACAAACTCGGCAATCTGCTGGTGGGTCGTCATGGTGTTGTACATCAACACGATGTCGAGCTTGTCGGCGGTCGTATTCTTCTCTTTCAGGTACTCGTCGAGCAGCTTCTTGGCCTCTGCCGGGTTGAACTTGGCGCCCAGGTCCGGATGGGTGTTCATCGTCGGCGCCGCAGCCAGGCCCGGCCGCGCCAGCCACTGTGCCGGCTCCTGGCCACCCTTGAGAACGTTCTCCACCAGCGCCTTGCGGTCGATGGCCATCGAAAGGGCGCGTCGCACGCGCACGTCGTTCACCACCGGGGCCTTGGTGTTGAAGCCGTAGAAGTAGGTGCACAGGATCGGTGCAATGACCAGCAGCTTCGACAGCTTGGGGTCGGCCTTGATGCGGTCGATGTCGGTGCTGGGTGCGCCAGTCGCATCCAGGTTGCCGGCCTCGAACTCGGCCATGGCCGGGTTCTCGTCGAGCATCGAGAAGGTCACCTCGTCGACCTTGGGCTGCGGCGTCCACTCGTCACCGGGCCAGAACGGATTCCTGACGATCGTCAACGTCGAGTCGTGGATCCATTCCTTCAGCGTGAAGGGGCCAAAAGTCTGGTAGAAACCGGCTTCGATCCAGCGCTCGCCGCGCGCCTCGGTGCAGTCATCGCCCTCGATCACCCACTTGGGCGCCGGCATGGCCGTCCAGAGGCCGATGATGTTTGCGTTGTAGGCAGCGGGCTCCAGGAACTTGACTTCCAGCGTCCACTCGTCGAGGGCTTTCACACCCACCGTCGCCGGATCGGTCGATTTGCCCGTGTAGAACTCCTCTGCCCCCTCTATGGCAAAGTTCAGCACGTACGCATAGGGCGACACGGTCTCGGGCTTGACGGCGCGCACAATGCCGTACTCAAAGTCGTAGGCCGTCACCATGCGGTCCTTACCCTTGCAGTCCTGGACCTTGACGACCGCTTTCTTGGCGCCGTCGTACTTGACCCAGGGCACGTCCTTGCGCAGATGGAAGGTGTAGGTCTTGCCATCGGCCGACACGTCCCACCGGGTGGCCATGCCCGGATGCAGCTCGCTCGTCACCTCATCGAGGCGGGTGAGGCCAACAAAGCACTCCTCGACCACAGTGATCGAGCTCGTATCCTGCGCCACGGCCGGGTCCAGCGTGGGCACGTCGCCCGGGCCAAAGGTCGCGCGCACTACATTGGGCCGTTTCGGCTTTGCCGTTGGCCCTGGGGTGGCCGTGATGAACTTCTCGACCACCTGTGGGGTGCCGGCCGTGACCGTGTCCTTCACGGGCGGCGTCTCCCCCGGTGCGGCGCAGGCGGCGAGCGGAGCCACCAGCGCGAGCACCGCCATGATGAGTATGGCCTTACGCATCTTTCTCCTCCCTTGGATCGGCGGCCTGGGCCCAGCCGAGGCCCACGCCGATGTCAGACCGCGTGTTGCCATGCTTGTCCCTATCGACCGATATCCCCTCCTTCCTTGCAAGGGCCCGGCGCCATCGAGGCCACAGCCGCAAGCAGGGCGCGCCGCAGACCTCCGACGCGCAACCGGGTGCGCCGCACCTGGGGTCGCCTCCGGCGCATTCGGCTGACCTGCGGAAGCTACTGCGTCCGGCGCCGCCCCCTGCGCCCACGACGTTGCCGGGCCGGGGCGCGCCGCCCGACCTGCGCCGCCGCGCTGCGGCTCGGCCGGGTGACGCACGCCCGGCCCAGAGGAGGCGCCGGGCCCAGGCTTTCCCTCGCTTCAGACCTATCGTATCCCTAAACTGGGTAGAGTGTCCTCTATCCGAAGATAGAGCAGGGGGTTGAGTGGAAGCGCCGTGGGCCGGGATAGAATCCCGGCGGCGGACTGCGGACCGCCGTAGCGGTAGGCCGGGATTCCATCCCGGCCGCAGCCTCGCCCAACCGCAGCGGAGCGCGGAGGGCATGGCCGAGACCATCGGAGGCACGGATGTAGGGGCCTGAAGGGAAGGGCAGAGGGAGGGGTCAGAGCAGGTTCAAAGCGCGGGCGCGGGCTACGGCCTGCATGCGGCCTTCTACGCCGAGTTTGCCGTAGACGTTGTGCAGATGGGTCTTGACGGTTCCGACCGTTACGATCAGACGCGCGGCGATCTCGCGATTGGACAGGCCTTCGGCTGCCAGCCGCAACACCTCCAGCTCACGCTCGCTCAGCGGCTCGACCAGCGCTTCGCCGCCGGGCGGCCCGGCCAAGGCTCCCGCGCAGGCGGCCCGGGCGCCAGATGCGGCGAGCAGCCTGTGCACATAGCGCAGGTGCCGGCCGCTCTGCCTGCCGCGGGCCTTGATGAGCATCTCCTTCAGCAGACGGGCCATTGCGCTGCCCTCGTCGACAAAGACGCGCACATAGCCCTCCGGTTCGGCCAGCGTGAGCGCCTTCGCCAGGGCAGCGTAGCCCCGCTCAGGCTCGCCTTGGGCGCGCCACGCCAGCGCCTGCAGGGCCAGGATCTCGATGAGGCGACCGGTTCGCCCCCCTGCTCCGGCCTGCGCGGCCAGGCTGCTCAGAGACCCCGCCGCCTCCTGCCACCGGCCCTGCGCCAGGCGCACGCGCAGCACCGCAATCTGCTCGAGCTCCTCGGCCCACACCAGGCGGCCGCCGGGGCGGGCTTGCCACTCGTCGGCCCAACGCTCGGCTGCCGGCAGCAGCGCCACCGCCCCATCCGGCAGGCGGCTCTGGGCGAGCCACAGGCGCACCCGAGCTGCAGCACACTCGGCGGCGAGGTCCGACGTGACCGGCCCCCCGGCGACTCCGCGCTCGGCCTCGCACAGCGCCTCCGCGGCCCCCGTCAGGTCGCCCTGCGCAAGCCGCACTCGGGCGAGCATGGTGTGGATGGCAACGGCAGCGTCGAAACTGCCGCCTGCCTCGGCGTGGCGCATCGCATCCCGCAGCGCGCGCTCAGCCCCCTGCAGATCGTCTTGCTCATACAGGATATGGCTGAGATAGATGTTGACGTTGGCCACCTCGCGCTGCAGCTCCGGGTGTGCCTGAGCGATCGTAAGGGCCTCGTGACCCAGCGCCAGTGCAGCGCGGAGCCGGCCCCGCGTCTCCTCGACGGCCATCAGCGCCCGCGCGGCGCTGGCGACCATGCCGCTGGCCCCCAGCGCTCGGCCCAGGCGGCGCAGCTCGCGCCACTCGCACTCAGCTCGCTCCAGGTCCCCGACCTGGAAGGCCATGTCGCCCAGCGTGAAAGCCACCACGCCCCGCAGCGGGTTGCGCTCGGCCAGGTTCGCCCGCGCCTGCTCCGCCAGCCGCTGCACGCCCGCTTCGTCACCCTGAAGGTCGGCAATGCAGGCCCGCACGGCTGCCACCATGCCCAGGAGGTCACGCGCTTCAGGACCCGGGGCTTGCGCCTCCGCCGCTGCCTCGGCGGAGCTCAGCAGCGCCTCCGCCTCCCCCACATCGCCCTGCGAGTAGAGGCAGCGCAGGGCCGCATGCACGCGGAGCCGCGGGCAGCGCGCCGTCAGGTCGAGCGGTAGCCGGCTGGCCTCGGCCCACAGGAGGCTGCAGTGGCCGGCGATGTAGGCAGAGTCGACCTGGCTCTCGGCCAAACGTGCTGCGCGCTCGATATCCTGCGCCCCAACGGCGTAGCGCATCGCCTCGCCGATCAATCCGTTCCGTTCGCACCAATCCGCCGCGCGCAGCGAGAGCGTGGGTTCCAGTTCTGGGTGCCTCTGCCGCAGCCGGCTGCGCAGCAGGTCGGCGAACAACGGGTGGTAGCGGTACCACCGTCGCTCGTGATCCAAGGCCACCACGAACAGGTTGCGCCTTTCCAGCACCTCCAGCATCGCCAGCGCCCCCGGCCGGCCGGTCACCGCCTCGCAGAGGGGCGCCGTGAACCGCTCCAGGATGCAGGTCTGCAGCAGGAACTCCTGGACGTCCTCCGGCTGCTGATCGAGGACCTCCTCGACCAGGTAGTCAAAGATGTGCCGGTGGCTGCCGCTGAAGGCGCGGACAAAAGCAGCCACATCGTCTCGCCCCTGCATCGAGAGCGCAGCCATCTGCAGCCCGGCAATCCAGCCCTCCGTGCGTGCTTCGAGGGCCGCGACCTCCTCCGCCGCCAGGGCGAGCCCCATCGTCTGTTGCAGAAAGACCGCCGCCTCGCTGCGGGTGAAGCGCAGGTCGTCGCCGCGCACTTCGAGGAGATGCCCTCGCGCGCGCAGCTTCGCCAACGGCAGCGGGGGGTCCGTCCGCGTCGCGATCACCAGGTGCAACTGGGGGGGCAGGTTATCCAGCAGAAAGCCTACGGCAGCGTGCACTGCGCCGGCCTCGATCACGTGATAGTCGTCGAGCACCAACAGCAGGGGGCGGTCCAGAGCGCATAAGCGATTCAGCCAGGCGGTGAGCAGGGATTCCAGCGGCGGACAATCCGGGAGCCCCAACAGCGCCCGCTCGGGCTCTGCGCTGCCTGGAACCACGTCATCGACTGCCGTCATGACGTAGGCGAAGAAGCGGGCGGGGTCGTTGTCGGCCGCGTCGAGGGACACCCAGGCCGAGAGGCAACCGGCGCGGCGCAGCCACTCGCTGAGAAGGGTCGACTTGCCCGCGCCGGCCGGCGCGGAGACGAGTGTCAGGCGGGCGGCAAGCGCTCCGCCCAGGCGCTCCAGCAGGCGCGGCCGCGAGACCGTGTTCGGGCGCACGGCCGGGATGTAGAGCTTGGTGGTCAGGAGCGGGCTCCTCACCTCGACAGGGCCCAGGCTGTCGGAAGCGAATGGGTGCATTCTGCCATCCTGCCCGTTCGCTGGCGGTCCAGTCGTGCACAGCGCAGCATATGTATTATACACCTGAGCGCGCCTGCGCCAAGCCCGACATTCAGCGGCCAGCCAGCGCCGCACCGCCACCACATCTGCCCGCGGCGCAGGGCGTGGCATCTCGATGCTCCCCCGTTCGGGCCGGGCGGCGCACTCTGCCCGCGCGCTCAGGACCCGCCGGCCCTGGCGTTCGACTGCGCTCGTACGGGTGCCATGGGACGCCATGTTGCTGCGCAACAGCGCATCCGGCACCGGCTTCGCGCCGCAGCACCGGCTGCGCAGCGCAGGGCCCGCCCCCCTCACATCAGCTCAGCCAACGCCGCGCGCAGGTGCCGCACCTGGCCCTCGAGCCCATACTGCTCCTGCGATTGAGTCAGGAGCGACAGGTAGAACTCGACCAGCTCGTCGATGGCCTGGCGGCTGAACTCGCAGTAGGAACGCAGGATCAGCCGCTGTTCCGGCTCCGAGAGGTAGCGCGAGGCCCGCTTCGACCCGCGCACCACCGCCCCCTGCCGGCTGGCCGCCGCCGAGAAGAGCGCTGCCCGCATGCGCTCCATCACGAACTGGTAGTTGAAGAGGTCGCCGCGGGCCTGCGCCTTGACGGCGTGGTTGACGTCGAAGGGGAAGGTGACGAGCTGCTCGGCAAGGTCGCGCTTGACCTCCTCCTCGCGGCGCGTGCGGTCGAGCTTTTCCAGCTCTGCCCCCAAGAGGCCCCTGCGGTCGAACACCACCCCAAAGCTCGCCCCCGGCATCAGCTCGGCGATGTACTGCAGGCGGCCGAAGAACATGTCGAGCTCCAGCCCGGCCGGCGGGAACTGCGACTTGCCGAAGAGGAGCGAGGCCATGCGGCTGTGGTCCCACTGCTTTTCGAGGACGTGCAGTGGCCGCCCCACGACCGCCGCGAACTGGGTGCGCATCGCATAGGCGCGCGCCAGGGCCTCCTCGCTATCGGCCGTGGCGATGCCCAGGTCGATGTCGGAGAACTCGTCCCACGTGGCGGTGACCAGCGAGCCGCCGAGGAAGATGCCCTCGATGCTCGGCTCGCCCTCCGCCTCCCTGACGATGCGGTCCACCACCAGGTGCCAATCCATCGCCCATCGCCCCAAGCCACCGGTTTGCATCTCACAAGCAAGGTTGGGGCCAACGGCTGTGCTACGGCTGCCAGCCCTCGGGCGGGCGCGGGTCGAGCTCGAGGATGCGCGCCAGCTTGCGCTCGACGGGGCGGATCTGCACCTCGGCCTTGCGCTCCTCGCCGAGGCTCACGCCGTAGCGCTCGGCCCAGAAGACGTGCAGCACGAGCCCTTGCACGCAGGCCACCAGAGCGGGCACCTCGCGGGGCAGCCCGGCGGTGAGCGAGGCGTAGGCGTCGGGCGCCGTCATGGGCGCCGGCTGGGCGTAGTCGGCGAGCACATCGGGTGCTGGGCGCGGCATGGGCGCCCTCCTCTCCGGGTGCAGGGCGGCGCGAGGCGCACTCACGCCTCGCGCACAGCCCGCAGGACCTCGTCGATATCCGGCCGCTCCCCCAGCGGGTAGACCTTGCGCCAGACGACGATGCCCGCGCCGTCGATGATCAGCACCGCCCGCTCGCTGAACCCATCCTGCTCGCGGAAGAGCCCATAGGCGCGGGCCACGCCGCCGTGGGGCCAGAAATCGGCCAGCAGCGCCGTCTCCTTCACGCCGATGGCCTCGGCCCAGGCCTTCTTGCTCGGCACACTATCGACGCTGAGGCCCAGGGCCACCGCGCCCAGGCCGGCCAGCTCGGCGTGGTGCGCCTCCAGGTCCTGCATCTGCTGGGTGCAGACGCTCGTCCACGCCAGCGGGTGGAAGGCGAGCACCACCCGCCGGCCGCGCAGGTCACTCAGAGCGACGGCGCGGCCGTGCTGGTCCTTCAGCCGAAAGTCGGGGGCCATGCCGCCCACCTGCGGATTCCGCGGCATCGCCGTCCTCCTCCTGGATACGGGCACCGGCCCCTCTGTGCCAGGGCCAGGTTTGGGCAGGCCGGCAAGGCGCATCCGGCCCGCCCACACGCGAGCGCCGGCAGCCTCACCCTTGATAAGTCGACACGCCCAGGACGCTGTAGAGCGGGCACCGGCCCGTCAGGCCGGTAACGAGCAGCACCGCACCCAGCGCCGAGGCCGCCGCCAGCAACCCCGGCCGTCGGCGCGCGCGGAAGGGCCCCAGCGCGCTCCTCACCAGGAGCACCCCCAGCCCCACGCGGATGACACGCTCGGCCGTGCCCACATTGCGCTCCAACATCTTGTGGACCTCCTGCGAGAAGTTGAGAACCCCGGGCAGGGTCGGCCTGCTCAGGGTTCCCAACCCCAGGAGGCTAGTACGGGCAGCCAACCGGGAACCCCGGCGAGCCCCCTCCCCGTCGCAAGCTCGCCATGCCGCGGAATCCCCCCCCCCCCCCCCCCCCCCCCCCCCCCCCCCCCCCCCCCCCCCCCGCGCGCGCCCCCCCCCCCCCCCCCCCCCCCCCCCCCCCCCCCCCCCCCCCCCCCCCCCCCCCCCCCCCCCCCCCCCCCCCCCCCCCCCCGGGGGGGCGCCCC
>Ga0078972_1017693_pt1 | contig 10149 bp, 8 predicted proteins | sample YelNatPaOPGAMG01_FD_67568 | JGI IMG/M metagenome (GOLD analysis project Ga0078972, IMG submission 67568) | Hot spring thermophilic microbial communities from Obsidian Pool, Yellowstone National Park, USA - OP-RAMG-01 (SPADES assembly) (version 2) | ecosystem: Environmental > Aquatic > Thermal...
GAGGGAGGGGAGGAGGGAGGGGAGGGCGGAGGAGGTGCTGGTGGCCTTCACCGCGGTGGAGGAGGGGGACGGGGAGAACGCGGAGGCCGTGATCTCCAGGGCCTCGGGGGAGATCTTGGAGCTCTGCGGGAAGCTCGGTGTGAGGAGGGTGGCGGTCTATCCCTACGCCCACCTGAGCCCCTCGCTCTCCTCCCCGGACGTGGCGGTGGGGATCCTGAGGGGGCTCAGGGAGAAGCTCTCGGAGGGGGGGCTGGAGGTTCTGCACGTCCCCTTCGGCTGGTACAAGGCCTTCACCCTGAGGTGCAAGGGACACCCCCTGAGCGAGCTCTCCAGGACCATCTCGGCCGAGCCCGCGGCCCCCGCCCAGGCGGAGGAGGAGGAAGGGGAGCTCAGGGTACTCTCTCCCGACGGAAGGGAGGAGGGGGTGGATCCCGACGATCCCTCCTCCTGTCCCCTCCTGGCGGAGAACCCCCACCTCCGGCACTACCTCCTCTCCGGGAAGGGGGGAGGGGAACCGGCCCACCTCTCCCTCATGCGGAGGCTGGAGCTGGTGGACTACGAGCCCGCCAGCGATGTGGGGCACTTCCGCTTCTATCCGAAGGGTGAGCTCCTGAAGTCCCTGCTGGAGGACTACGCGGCCCAGCTGGCCAGGCAGGTGGGGGCCCTCTTCATCCAGACCCCCCTCCTCTACCGCCTGGAGGAGAAGGACATAGGGGCCCAGGCCGCCAAGTTCCTCACCAGGGACTACCGGGTGAGGCTTCCGGGAAAGACCCTGCTGCTCAGGTTCGCGGGGGACTTCGGCCTCTTCAGGATGATGAAGGAGGCCCAGCTCAGCTACAGGCAGCTGCCCCTGAGGGTCTTCGAGCTCTCCCCCTCCTTCAGGCTGGAGCAGAGCGGGGAATGCGTGGGGCTGAAGAGGCTCCGCTCCTTCACCATGCCCGACCTCCACTGCTTCTGCGCCGACCTCCCCCAGGCCCTGGAGGAGTACCGGCGTCTTTTCCGTCTCTTCCTGGAGCCCTTCCGCCGGATGGGGCTGCCCTACGCCCTGGTCCTCAGGGTGGTGGAGGAGTTCTACCGGGAGCACAGGGACTTCGTGCTGGAGCTGGTGAGGGAGGAGGGGAGGGCCGCCCTCCTCGAGATCCTGCCTGAGAGGAAGCACTACTGGGTGATGAAGCACGAGCTCCAGTTCCTGGATCCCCCGGGGGGAGGCTCCCAGCTCTCCACCGTCCAGCTGGACCTGGAGGATTCGGAGAGGTACGGGATACTCTACACGGACGAGCAGGGGAAGAGGAGGGGGTGCGTGATCCTGCATTCCTCCATGGGCTCCATAGAGCGCTGGATCTACGCCCTCCTGGAGAACGCGGAGAAGATGAGGAGGGAGGGCAAGGCCCCCTCCCTGCCCCTCTGGCTCTCCCCCACCCAGGTGAGGCTGGTCCCCGTGGGCGACCGTCACCTGGAGCGCTGCCTGAGGGATGCGGAGGTCCTGGAGGGGAAGGGAGTGAGGGTAGACGTGGACGACAGGGACTGGACCGTGGCCAGGAAGATCAGGGAGGCGGAGAGGGAGTGGATCCCCTACATCGCGGTGGTGGGGGACCGGGAGCTGGAGAGCGGGAAGCTCTCGGTAAGGGTGAGGGGCTCGGGGACCAGGGAGTACGGGACCGAGGAGCTGGCGGAGGAGGTGAGGAGGAAGTGCGAGGGCTTCCCCCACCGTCCCCTCTCCCTCCCGAAGAGGCTCTCTCTCAGGCCCCTCTTCGTGGGCTGATCATCCGTACCATCCCAGCCCCAGCTCCCTGCACCTCTCGTCCACCTCGCGCTGGATCCTCTCCACCTCCTCCTCCGTGAGGTGGGAGAACCTCCCCTGCAGCCTGAGGTACTCCCCCACCGGCCTCCTCCTCTCGGGCCTGAAGGTGATCCTGATCTCTCCCCTCTCCGCCTCGTAGAGGACCCAGCACCCCGTCTCCACCGCCAGCCTGGCCACCCTGATCGAGAGGGAGGAGTCGTGCCTCCAGCCGGTGGGGCAGGGGCAGTGGACGTGGAGGTAGGAGGGGCCCTCCACCGCCGCCGCCTTTCTGACCTTCCAGACCAGGTCCCAGGGATAGCCCACGGAGGCGGTGGCCACGTAGGGGATCCGGTGGGCCAGGGCTATGGAGGGCATGTCCTTCTTGGATCTGTCCTCCCCCCTACCGATCCTCCCGGCGGGGGTGGTGGTGGTCCAGGCCCCGAAGGGGGTGGTTCCGCTGCGCTGGATTCCGGTGTTGTGCACCACCATCCCCTCGGCGATGAAGTTGTGATCCCTCTCCACCCTCAGGTCCACGGTCTGGTTCCTGCCCGCGTACCTGAGCTCGATGATCCTTTCCATCTCGAAGAACTCGTTGCCCGCCAGGTGGTCCCCGTACCGGCACTGGGAGGGATACTCTTCGAGGTTGGGTGCTCTCTTCCTGCTGAAGCAGAGGTAGCCGAAGCCGGTATCCCTGAGCAGCTCCCTTTCCACGCACCTCTCGCCCTTCCTCCTCTCCTGCCAGTGAATCTTCCCCACCCTGTAGTCTAGGGTTTGGAGGAGCAACCTCAGCCTCCGCAGCAGCTCGCGGCTGGCCGAGACGTATCTGTGACTTCCCCCCAGGCTGTACCCGTCGGCCAGCATCATCCCCTCCACCAAGGCCTTCCTCTCCTCGACCGGCAGGGTGAAGACCCAGGCGGGTATGGTCTTGTTCTTCGCCCCCCTCCCGAAACCGAGCGAGTCGATGAACCGGGCCAGGCTGGAGGAGTAAAGGTAGAGGTGGCTCTCGTTTCCGGTCGGGGTGGTGCCCAGAACCTTTTGGGAGAGTCCGACCAGTTCCCTCCTGCCCCTCTTCCCCTCGGGGAGGGCGAAGCCCACCTCCGCCCTCTCGGGCCTCACCCAGCCGTCCCCCAGCCATATCCCCAGGAGCTTCATGAGCTCGGGGGAGGACCGCTCCGGTATCCTCACGGGGTTGAGGTGGGCGACCTTCGGGTCACCGATCCTCGCCGGCCTGAAGTTGAAGCGGTAGGAGTGGCCGTAGGGTATCTTCTTCAGCACCACGACCTCGTCTCCCACCCTGAGCTGGCTGAGGGTTTTCCAGACCAGCCTGTTCCTTCCTCCCCGTCCTCCCCTCTCCAGGATGAGGAAGGGATGGTTGGGGGTGGCCCTGATCAGGTGGTGGGGGGTGACGACCTCGTGGATGTCGTGCACCCCGTTGAAGAACACGCCGCTGCACCTCCTGGCGACCAGAGTCTGCTTTTGGGTATCGAAGGAGTAGAGGAGCTCCCCCACCCTCACCTCGGAAACCCTCTTGAGGCCCCCCTCGGTCAGCACGAGGGTGGAGGGATCCAGACAGTTCATGTAGGCCTCATTGTCGGTGCAGACGTAGAGCACGTTATGGCCCCTCTCCATCATCCCGGAGAGGGCCTGGAGGCCTATGTCGGCCGTTCCCCCGTCCCCCCCCATGGCCACCACCTTTATCCCCTCCCTACCCAGCCTCCTCAGGGCCGCCTCCACCCCCGAGGCTATGGCGGCCGCGTTCTCGAAGGCCCCGTGGATCCAGGGGACCCTCCAGGCGGTCTGGGGATAGGGGGTGGTCACCACCTCCATGCAGCCCGTGGCCTGCACCACGATCACCCTCCTCCCCAGCGCCTTCAGGATCAGCCTGAGCGCCATGACCTCCCCGCATCCGGGGCAGGCCCTGTGCCCCGGGGCCAGCAGCTCCTCCTCCGGAAGCCTCACTCCAACACCTCCTTTTTGACCCCCACCCAGCGTGGGTTCTCCCCCACCCTCCCCTCCTCCCCTTCCCTCCTCACCGTCCTTATCACCTCCTCCAGGTCCTCCACCCTGACGTCCCGGCTCCCCAGCCCCAGGATGAAGTTCAGGAAGAGGGGCCTCCTGGCCTCGTTGGCGAAGGCCGCCACGGTGTCCGTGTAGAGGGCCCCCATCCATCCCGTGGAGATATCCTTCTCTAGCACCGCCACGACTTTGGCCCCGGAGAGGGCCCTCACCAGCTCCTCCCCCGGGAAGGGGCGGTAGAGGAGGAGCCTCACCAAACCCACCCTCTCCCCCCTCTCCCTGCACCTGTCCACCGCCTCCTTGGCCGTGCCGGCCAGGGAGCCCATGGCCAGCAGGAGGACCTCCGCCCCCTCCGTCCTGTACTCCTCCAGGATCCCGTACCTCCTCCCGAACCTCCTCCCGAACTCCTCCGCCACCCGCACGAAGCCCTCCTTAGCCCCCCTCAGGGCCCGGTGCTGCATGTACCTGGCCTCCAGGTAGATCTCCGGGACCCCCACCGGTCCCATGGTGAGGGGACGGTCCGGATCCAGCCTCAGGGAGGGGGAATAGGGGGGGAGGAAGGCATCCACCTCCTCCTGGGAGGGGACCTCGACGGACTCGGAGGTGTGGGAGAGGATGTACCCGTCGTAGCACACCATGGTCGGGAGGGAGAGAGACTCCGCCAGGCGGAAGGCCAGGAGGAGGAGGTCCAGGATCTCCTGGTTGTTTTCGCCGTAGAGCTGGATCCAGCCGCTGTCCCTCACGGAGAGGGAGTCCTGCTGGTCGTTCCAGATGCTGAGGGGGGCGGAGAGGGAGCGGTTGGCGTTGGCCATCACCACCGGTAGCCTCATCCCCGAGACCACGTAGAGGATCTCGCTCATCAGCATGAGCCCCTGGGAGGAGGTGGCGGTGAAGGCCCTGGCCCCGGTGGCGGAGGCCCCCAGGCAGACGCTCAGGGCGCTGTGCTCCGACTCCACCTTCACGAACTCCGCCTCCAGCTCCCCGTCGGCCACGTACTTGGCCAGGGTCTCCACCACCACCGTCTGGGGGGTGATGGGGTAGGCGGAGATGACCTGCACCCTGGCCAGCTTGGCCGCCAGGGCTGCCGCCTCGTTCCCGTTGAGGAGCTGCCTCAAGTTACCTCCTCCACCATCTTTATCACTGCTCTTGGGCACTCCGCGGCGCAGACCCCGCACCCCTTGCAGTAGTTCTCGTCCGTCCGGTACTCCCTCTCCCCCTCCTTCACGATGCACGCCTCGGGACAGAGGATCCAGCAGTTGTCGCATCCGTTGCAGCTCCCGCAGCTGAAGCACCTTCCCGCCTCCGCTCTCACCTCCTCCTCGGAGGCCGGTCCCGAGGGACCCCCCACCCTTGGGGAGAAGGTGAAGTAGTCCAGCTTTATCTCCCCCGGACCCACTACGCCGGGTGTGGGGAGGGGCTCGGGCTCCCTCCCCCTCAGGAAGGCGTCCACCGCCAGGGCCACCCTCCTCCCCGAGCCCATGGCCCTGGCCACCCCCCTCCTCTCCCCCGCCAGCTCCCCGGCCGCGAAGACTCCCTCCACCCCCGTCCTCCCCCACTCGTCCGTCCTCTCCACCCTCAGCCCCTCCGGGAGGGGCTCCCTTCCGGTGGCCAGCACCACCGCCCCGTACCCCTCCAGCTCCCTCCTTCCTTCCACCCTGCGGCCTCCCTCCACCTCCACCCCCATCTCCCTCAGGGAGGCGAGTTCCTCCTCCAGAACCGCGCGGGGGAGGTGCTCCTCGGGCATCCCCCAGGCCATCAGCCCTCCTTCCCTCCCCCTGGCCTCGAAGACCCTCACCCCGTGACCCAGGAGCCTGAGGTGGTAGGCGCAGGAGAGACCGGCGGGACCCGCCCCCACCACCGCCACCCTCTTACCGGTGGGTTTCCCGGCCTCCACCCTCCACCCCCTCTCCCTCCCAAGGTCCCCCAGGAAGCGCTCCACCGCCCTTATGGCCAGGGGCTCGTCCAGCTCCCCCCTGTTGCAGGCGGGCTCGCAGAAGCGGTAGCATACCCTCCCGCATACGGAGGGGAAGGGGTTGGTGGCCTTGAGGAGCCTCCAGGCCTCCTCCATCCTCCCCTTTTCCACCAGGTAGAGGATTCCGGGGATGTCGTTCCCTATCGGGCAGGAAAAGGCGCAGGGGGCCATCCTCCTCTCCCTCACCGGGTGCAGGTACCTCCATCCAGAGGTTAGGTACTCCGCGCTGCTTCCCGGCCTGTCTATCACCAAACCCGGAAGGAGCCTCATTTTCTGGCCTCCTCGTAGGCCCTCCTTATGGCCCTCTGGTTCCTCTCCCCCGCCTTCCCCTTGAAGTACCCCCCCACCGCCCTGAGGACGGAGTCCAGGCTCACCTCCTCCGTGGCCCTCACGTAGGCTCCCAGCATGGCCATGTTGGTGATGGGGGCCCCCAGCTCCTGCACGGCTATGGAGGTGGCGTCCACCCACACCACCTTCCCCGCCCCCAAGCTTCCCGGGGCCTCCCTGGAGTTCAGGACCAGAGTACCCCCGGGCTTCAGCCCCTCCGCCACGTTCACCGCCCTCAGGAGGGTGGGATCCAGCACCACCACGTGGTCGGGCTGATAGATCTGGCTCCTGATCCTGATGGGCCTGCTATCCAGCCTGGCGAAGGCCACCACCGGGGCTCCCCTCCTCTCCGCCCCGAAGAAGGGGAAGGCCTGCGCATACTTTCCCTCCAGGAAGGCCGCCTCGGCGAGCATGCGGGCTGCCGTAACCGCCCCCTGGCCTCCCCTTCCGTGGAACCTTACCTCGATCACTCCTCTCCCCGAAAAATTACAACCTATACCCGTCTTTACATATTTAACCCTACCGGAACCAAACTGACGGAAAGGAAGAAAAAAAATTATGGGTCGAGTTCAGGCGTAGGCCGAGAAGCCCTTGCCGAGGATGGAGTACCCCGTGATCAGCTTCATGATCTCGCTGGTGCCGTCCGGGACCGTCTGCATCCTGGCGTCGCGGAAGTACCTCTCCAGGGGCATCTCGTCGGAGAGGCCGTTGCCCCCGAAAACCTGCATGGCCATGTAGGTCACCTTCACCGCCGCCTCCCCTCCGTAAACCTTGGCCATGGCGGAAAGCCTCCTGGCGTCGGGGTCTCCCTTGTTGATGGCGTGTACCGCCCTGTACCCCAGCAGCTTGGCCGTCTCTATCAGCACGTTCATCTTGTACAGCATCTCCTGAACCAGCTGGAACTTTCCAATGGGCTTTCCGAACTGCACCCTCTCCTTCGCGTACTCCACCGCCTTCTCGAAGGCCGCCTCCGCTATCCCCACGGACATCAGGCACATCCCCGCCCTAGGCATGGTGAGCATGGCCGTCACGGGGGAGACTGAGGTCAGGAGCTTCATGTACCCCTCCGAAACCGGGAGTCCCCCCTGCTCGAAGGCCCGTCCCACCAGCACGCTCATCTCGCTGCTCTGGGGAACCTTGCAGTTGTCGAAGAACATCTCCCCGGTGGGCGAGGCCTTCCATCCTATCTTGTGGAGCTCGTTGGTCTCCCAGCCCGAAACCTCCTTCTCCACCAGGAAGAAGGTCTCCATCCCCGTCTCGCTGCTCTTGGCCCCCACCCAGGCGGTGTCGGCGATGGGCGCGTTGCTTATCCAGGTCTTCCTGCCGTTGATGACGTAGTGGTCACCCTCCAGCTTGGCGGTGGTCTTCAGGTTGGAGGTGTCGCAGCCCGCCTCCGGCTCCGTCTCCGCGAAGCACCCTATGAACTCGCACCTCTCCATCCTGCGCAGGATCCTGTCCTTAATGTCGTCGTCGGCGAAGGGGGCGAAAAGGGCCGGAATCGCTCCCATCCCGAAGAGCGGGAGCAGGCTGGGCCACACCCTTCCCACCTCCTCGGCGAAGAGGCAGAAGATCATCGGATCCATCATGGACCTTATGCCTTCCGGGTCGAGGCTTAGCCCTATGTTCTTGAACTTCTTCATGATCTGCACGCCCTCCTCCCTGGTGAGCGGCCCCTGGCTGTCCCTCTTGTTCACATAGGACTCCGGGAACTCCTTCAGCAGGAACTCTCTCAGGGTGTCCTTGAACATTCGCTGGTCCTCGGTCAGTTCAAAATCCATTTCATCCCTCCTTTCTTTTTTTTACCCCCTTTCTTCTTCCCTTCACTATTTATCCTTTGCTGAGAGAGGGGGTTATATCCCGCGCGGGGAAGGGGGGGGAGGATGGATCTGAAATATGTGGGAAGGGCCCCGGTCAGCAGGGTCCTGCCCAGGAGGAGGCCGGACTCCCACAAGGGGGAGAACGGGAGGGTGCTGGTGGTGGGGGGAAGCACTAGGTACGTGGGGGCTCCCGCCCTGGCCGCCCTCTCCGCCCTCCGGTCGGGGGTGGATCTGGTCACGGTGGCCTCCCCGGAGGAGACGGCCAAGCTCATCAACACCTTCTCCCCCGACCTGATCACCCTGAAGCTCCCCTGTAGGGATCTGGGGCCCGAGGCCCTCCCCCACCTCCTCCCGGAGCTGGAGAGGTGCGACGCCCTGATCGTGGGTCCGGGGCTGGGGGGCAGGGAGGAGACGGGGGAGGCGGTGCTCTCCCTCCTGGGGGAGGTGAGGAGCAGGCACCCCTCCCTTCCCGTGCTGCTGGACGCGGATGCCCTGAAGGCCGTGAGGGGGAGGAGGATGGAGGGGATGAGGGTGGTGCTCACCCCCCACGCGGGGGAGTTCAAGGCGGTCACGGGGAGGGAGGTGCCCGTGGAACTGAGGGAGAGGGCGGAGGTGGTCTCGGAGGAGGCCAGGAGGCTGGGGTGCGTGATCCTCCTGAAGGGGAGGGTGGACGTGATCTCCTCCCCCGGGGGGGAAATCCTCCTCAACCGCACGGGGAACCCCGGCATGACGGTGGGGGGCACGGGGGATGTCCTCTCGGGGGTGGTGGGGGGGCTGATGGCCCAGGGCCTGGGGACCTTCGAGGCCGCCTGGGCGGGGGCCTACGTGAACGGGGCCGCGGGGGACCTCTGCCTGAAGGAGAAGGGGTACGGCTTCACCGCCTCAGATTTAATATACAAGCTCCCCTATGTTTTCAAGGCCCTGAGGAGGGGATAGGATGGCGAGGTTCGAGGTGGCGGAGAAGAGGCTCTTCAACGTGAAGATATGCATGAGGTGTAACGCTCACAACGCCTGGAAGGCCACCAAGTGCCGGAAGTGCGGCTACACCGGGCTCAGGCCCAAGGCCAGGGAAAGGAGGGCCTGATCACAGCAGTCCCCTGTGTTTGGCGCAGGAGATGCAGGCGTAGGCCTTCCTGGAGGGGATGAAGACCTTCCTCCTGTCCAGGCCCGGGATCACCTTCGTGTCCAGCCACGAACCCCTCCTGACGGGCACGGCCTTCACCCTGGGGGTGAGGCGCCCGCAGTAGATGCAGGTCACGGGCTGGCTCCTCCCTCCCACCGCGTAGTGCCCCCACTTCTTCCCCATACCTTTCCTTTCTTCCTCCCGGGGATAAAAAGGGGGAGGTGCCGGCGTCCTGGCCGTAATCCACCTTCTGTTCTAGGCAGCATTCGGCTTAGCGGGCCACCACCCGTCTCGAGTGGGTGCTCCTCGACGGAGGCTCGCCCTTGCATCCCGCGGATTGGCCGTTTCATCCCCCGGTTCCCTCTCGGCGTTTCCGCCCCATCCTCCTCGGGAGACCGGCGGGTGCCGTTTCTGTGCCAGGGTCGGACCTCTCGGCCCAGTCCTCACGGACTCGCGGTACCCGCTTGATGGGTGGAATTTCCTCAGGCGTTGCCGCCCGACGGCTGCCCACCAGCTCGCCGGCACCCCTTCCTCCTTTCCCTCCCCGGTTAAATATCCCCCCGCCCGCACCGGATACTATATATCGTTGATACTCTCCCCCTCCCGTGCCTTTTTTCAGCAATCTTTTTAAAGGGGTTCACTCGAGGGATTAAGATGCCAACCCAGTGGGTGGTGGAGGACCCCAAGGAGAAGAACGTGTTCTGGCCCTCGGAGGAGATGAAGAAGAGGGCCTGGGTGGGCGATCCCAAGATCTACGAGGAGGCGGCCAAGGACAGGGTGGCCTTCTGGGAGAAGCTGGCCGGGGAGGGGCTGGAGTGGTTCAAGAGGTGGGACAAAGCCCACGAGTGGAATCCCCCCTACGTGAAGTGGTTCATCGGGGGTAAGCTGAACGCCAGCTACAACGCGGTGGACAGGCACGTGAAGGCGGGGAAGGGGAACAAGAGGGCGGTGATCTGGGTCCCCGAGCCCCCTCAGGAGGAGCCAAGGGTCCTGACCTACAACGAGCTCTTCCTCCAGGTGAACAAGTTCGCCAACGTCCTGAAGAGCCTGGGGGTGAAGAGGGGGGACAGGGTGGGGATCTACCTCCCCATGATCCCCGAGCTCTATCCCGCCA
>Ga0078972_1017695_pt1 | contig 10147 bp, 4 predicted proteins | sample YelNatPaOPGAMG01_FD_67568 | JGI IMG/M metagenome (GOLD analysis project Ga0078972, IMG submission 67568) | Hot spring thermophilic microbial communities from Obsidian Pool, Yellowstone National Park, USA - OP-RAMG-01 (SPADES assembly) (version 2) | ecosystem: Environmental > Aquatic > Thermal...
GGACGCCCCATTTCATCCCACTTTGGAAGGCCAGCACGGATAACTGCTATTCCATCTTGGGTTAAGTCATTTGACCAAAGTTCAAATGTTTTCCCTCCGACCAACTTTCCTCCTTCCAAAAGTCTGCGGGTAGTCAACCCGCGCTCTTCCAAAAACCTGGCCAATGCAACAAGAGACGCTTCGATTTCAGCTTCGTCCTTCGCCTTGCATCCAGCGCTGCGGAGCCGTTCCGCTATTATAACCTCCGAAGCAAAACTAGTGATGTAGAATGGCTTTTCCATAAAGCTACGGCTGTCGTATCACTTTTCATTGAAGTTGAACTCTTTGCCTCTACTGAGCAGCCAATCGCTCGCCCGTATCATCGCTGCTTCTAATTGTGCGAGATCTGTAACTGACGATTCCTGATACTCCTCAAGAACATACTGACCTTCACGCGCGGCCCGATTGATCGAAGCGGCTACATACCACCGTTTGTTCTCGCACCCGACCTCAAGCCAAAAGGAAACCGCCATGTCCCAAATCGTTTCCACGTCCACGCAGACCTCGAAAATGGTCTTGTTCTGATAACGACGCACCTCGCACATTCTGACAGCAGACCTGATTTCGGGTCGCTTCGACAGAAGACCCGACAGTTCCATTATTCTCGTGTTGACAGTCGCCTGAAGCTGAATCAGGGCTTCGGCGGAATCTAAAGTATTGTTCATAGGCTGATCCATCATTTAGGAAATCTACCGCGCTCAATTACGGCTTGTTGAAGTTGTTCTGGCGTGACCCCCTGCACGCTGACATGGCCAGGTGGAACATTATCAGGCATTACGGAACGCGGTGGCAGTTTCGAGGTGTCGATCCCGAAGTAATCATCCCCAGGCTCGAAAACCGGACGCTCGGTTTTTGGGATTGGGTTCGAGAGCGAGTCTCGAAATGAGAGAGCATCTTCCCCCGATCGTGGTTTCAAGTTCGACGGCGACGGCTTGCCTCTGCGGTAAATAACCTGCGGTATTTCCTTTGCCGCAACATTTTCGGCTGCCTTAGCGGCTTCCTCGACAGCTCGCGGGGTCGTTGCAACCTCTTGCTTGGCGCCTTTTACAGAATTTTCAAGCACTTGCGCGGCTCTTCGCTCAGGGACCATTCCCACGCTGGCTATGCCCTGTTTCAACACCGCATTACCTACCGCCTCCGCACGCGCCCCGCCTTTCACCACCTTTGGCACAGCAGCACCGCCGTGCATTGCGCCTGCTCGTGCCAGTCCAACAGGCAAATCCACAAACTGTAACACATTGTCGGTGTATCCACGGTAGTAAGGGTTACTGGCCTGCTCAGCATTCTCAGGCGCAACTGCGTACCGTTCAGTGCTAAAGAACACCGCCACAACCGCCAGTCCCAACACCACAGCAGGGGTTTGCCCACTCGGGTCCGTGTACCGCAGAGGATTGTTGAGTACGTAGCTGTAACGGTTGTAACTTTGCGGATTGCTCAGGTCAGAGATGATGTCATCAGGCTGGATGAACCGGCCAAGCTGCGGATCGTAGTACCGGCTGGCGTAGTAGTACAGCCCAGTCTCCTCATCCAGCACCTGACATGTGTACCGGCGCGAGACCGGGAACGCGCTAGCGCTTTCCGTGAATCGTGTGTGGCCAAAGGCCGTGTATTCGTAGTGCTGAACCCGATTCCCGTTCTGATCGGTCTGGATCGAGGTGCTGGTCAGATGGTTCGGGTGGTAATACTGAAAGACGTTTGTGCCGGTTCGATCAAAGGTGCAAACCAACCGCTCGCCGGCATAGACGTGAAACAGAACCCTGCCGTTCTTTTCCTCGTAGAGATTGCCGATCCAGACCTGGAGGTTTGTGCCCGCCTGTTTCCACAAACGCACGCCATCAGCGTCGTACCCGAAGCTGATGACATTAGTTTGCGTGATCGCTTGAACCAGTCGGTTGTGGACATCGTAGAACAGGCGCATGCCGCCGCGGTTGGCCACGTTGCCGTTGAGATCATAGGTGTAGAAGATTCCGTTTGCACTGCGCACACAATGGGGTCGGATCAGCCCGTATGTGTAAGCGGAATTCCCCTCACCGTTCCATAGGATGTTTCCAACCGGATCGTACGAATAGCTCACTGCGCCTGAGGCGTTTGTGAGCGAGACCAACCGGTTCAGGTCATCGTATTGGATGTTACCCATCGTGGCCGAAGCTGCACCCGAATAGACGCCGTCGGTGATCCGGGTGATGTTGCCTACTGCATCGTACCAGTAGGTCAGATGCTGGATATTGGTTGTTTTTGCGCTGGTGATCCTCTGGAGGCGCTGCGACACCGTGTAAAAGAAATTGCTGGTTTGAACACCATTGCCGAAGGCGATCCCTTTCAGGCGTTTGAATGTGTCGAAGCCTTTGGCAGTGAAATAAACTGTGTTGGCACCGCCAACCTGCTTGACCTGAGCGAGGTTGCCGCCTCTATCGAAGATGTTCGTCACTGTCGGCCCGCCGTTCGGATACACAATTTTCACGATCCGGTCGGCGTCATCGTAACTGAACTGTGTGGTGTACGTCTGCCCGTTCTTGGTCAGGTAACGCACTGACTTAGTCGTGCGATTGCGCACATCGTAACTGAATTTCTGCCAGCCTGCGTCGTCAGTGACGGCAAACAGTTGGCCGGGATAAACTGTGTAAGCGCCGTCGCCGCGGCTGGAATCGTACAGCCAAATGTTTGTGGACACGCACTGGCCGGCGGCGTTCCAACCTTCGCGTCGTGTGAGTCGGCCGGCAGGATCGTCATAATAAAATTTAATTTGTTGGCCTTTGGCATCCGTTTGGACCTTTAACCGGCCTGCTGTGTCGTAACCCCACTGCCAAAAGCCCATGTCCGGGTCTGTCATAGCCACGCGCAACCCGCGCATGTCATAGAAAAACCCGATTTTGTTACCTGCGTGGTCAGTGATATTGGTCAGGTTGCCGATCTGGTCGTACCTGAGAGTGGTTATGAAATTGCCGCCGGCGGTGACCTCGATGATCTGGTTTGTGCGGCCAAAAGCGTCCAGGAGGTATTTGCGGATTTTACCGCGCGCGTCTGTGACAGTGACGGCCCAGGGATTGGCGCCGTCCCAGTATTCGAATGTGACCGGGCCGACTGGCGAGTTTGCGTCGCCATCCAACGGCGTTGGCCAGTCTATCATGCCATAAACAAATCCAGCTCGGGCAACAGGATAAAACTGTTCGAGTCGGCCAATTGGGTCATAGACGGTGTAAGTATTTGTCCGGGTCCCGGAGGGCACCAGGAACTCAAGCGAAGTAGCGGCAAAGATGGGGTAGGTTTGCGCCATGACCTGGCCGCGTGGGTTATAGAAAATATCAGTCAGGCGAAATTGTCCGGCGATTTCAGCTTCTTCCTGCACCTGGATAACGCGGCCGAGGCCGTCCAGGTAAACGACGGTTTCGTGTGCGCCGTTTGCGGCATCGGCCGGATTATTTTTCTCGACATAGACCCAGTTGTAGGAAGAAAGCCCGTAGATACCGCTCAGGCCGTATTCGTAGCGTGTACGCCACACCGTAGGCACGCCGTTGGGCACGGTCGAGATTGATGTGTTGGTCAGCCGGAGCAGACCGTCATAGGCATTGCTTGTCACCAACCCCTGCATGTTTGTTGTGCACATGAGTTGGCCCGTACGCGGGTCGTGCAGGTAGAGCTCGACCAGGTTATTGGTAAGATTCCCCACATATTTGCGCCAAGGAAACGTTGCAGTTGCAGTGTCATAGTCCCAGGTGGTGATAATCCCAGCCGGATCGGTAACGGTCTTTACGTTGCCGTAGTTATCGTAAGTGTAAGAAGTCACGGCATAGACACCGGGGCAGATCAGTTCATGTTTACTTTTAAGGTTGCCAGTGACGTCATAGTAACTGTTTGTGGTCTGTTGTAGGACGACCATGCCGGATGCGTCTGAGGAGACTGTGATGGTGGCTGGTCTATCGCGGATATCCGGGTTTGATGGGATGACGGCGTATGTGTAGTGTGTATAAACGGGGGCAGGAGGATCTGCAATATCTGTGAACGAATGATTAGGCCAAACATTGGTCACTTCGCCAAACTCGGCAGTGCACTTTAGATTGCCGGTAGATGCAGCCAATGAATCTGGCGTAACATAATAAGTGAACTGTTTGGCCTTTGCACGGGCCTGAGCATTTGCAAATGGGCCGTCCCACTCGACCTCGATTGACTGCGCAACAAATGGGAAATACACGCCGTTCCGGTCCACACGCACTTGGTCCACCTTGTTCAAGGTCAGTCTGTAAATCAAGCCGTCGTTACCAACCACATCTACTCGGAAGGGGAACCCGGCCTTGAACCGTGAATCTTGAAATTCGCCTTCGGCACTGAGATCACGACCGCCGCCCTGATGAAAATAGGTTATAGTGATTACATCCAGTGGGTCGGTCTCTTCAACGGTAGCGAACCCACGGAACTCGCGCAGATCGGTGTCGTAAAAGCCGCCGGTGTAGTTGTAGGTGGTTGTGCCTGCGCTGCGTATGCCATCGTCCACAGTAACCGAGGTGACAACATACACGGGTATGGGTAAACGCGGGCGCGTGCCATCGGAGTTATCAAACACATTTGCGTTCGTATACGTTACAGTGACAATGCCACCAATCCCGTTGTCAATTCCGATGAGTAAATCTGGGAACGGGCCGCTGTTCAATTGTACGCGTAGGGATTTATTGCCGGCTTGGTGGCTGCGTTTGACCCTGTCCAAAAGCCCGTCGCCGTTCATGTCGGCAAAGGTCACTTTGACACAAAAATCCCAGCTATGCAGATGGTTCCAGCCGCTTGTGCCGTCGCCAGCCGTGTCCACACCCGTCCAAGTTACTGGCACATTGCTGAATTTGCGCCCGGTGTTGTAATAAACCGCGTATGTCCCGTCACCGTTTGAAACGACACGGTCGGGCAGGCCATCCCCGTTCATGTCCAGTAACTGTGAAGTGTACACCCCCGGCTCGCATATCTCAGGTTCACCGGTATAATTCCAAGATTCTTTTAGGGTGAATCCATCCACACCGTTGTTCAACTGTACACCATCGGTTATTGCCCGATCAGCAAGGCCGTCCCCATTTAGGTCCAGCAGCTCGGCAGGGACCTCGCCATAAGTCATGTGCCTAGGTGCGTACCGGCCAACCACATACGCCGTATCGGTTGGCTCGACGTTGTTCCATGTCTTGACGCTTGAGAAGGTGCCGTTTCTGTTATTAAGTTGAACATGCATTTTGCCGTCTTGCTTGCTGATCATTACCCGGTCAACAAGTCCGTCGCCGTTCATGTCAGCCAATAGTGCGATGCTGGCCATTCCGTCTTGCGTATTCAAAAACGGGTAAGTCATCCACGTCACGTCGTAGCGCGGGTCAGCAGGGGGTGCAACGCCGTTCCAGCTCCGCACAGTGCTGAATCCTGTACCTGTGTTGGTTTGTACCTGGAAGTGGTCGTATGGGGAACCTGCAGGTGCGGAGAACTGTCTGAGCACGCGGTCAGGCAACAGATCGCCGTTTATATCAACAAGGCTGGAGAGCTGGAACTTCCTGCTCATTATGTCTACCCAAAAACCTGCGATTGTGTTCCATTCTGCAGAAACCAAGCCCGCCTCGTTTTGCACAGGTGACCAGCTCCGGACCGTGCCAAAGCCGCCGTTAGTGTTCAATTGCACATTGAATCTGTCGTACGGCGAAGAGTCTGGCCGTGTTACCCAGTCCGGCAGACCGTCTCCGTTGATATCAACCAGAGCTGCATCGGGCGCGCTTGGCGAGTATGCACAAGAAACAGATGGATGGGGGTTTTGCGGGATCAGAGGCCAAAGTGCAGGCGGTTCAAAACTGTGTTGTTGCTCCGAATAGGTAAAAGTTAGGGGTGGATATGCCCATGTATCATCTATGCCTTTCTCAGTTACTCGATACAACAGAGACCGCCCGGTGCTGGGTGAAGTAATATACTCCAAGAAGTATTTGCGTATCCTTTTGCCGTCGCGTTTACAGGTAATGTTCGCCAACCGGCGCGACGTTTTTATTTCTTTGCCCGAAATCAAAGAACTGAGCACGTCCGGACGCGCGCTGCTTTCCAATGCGAACTCAACCGTGCAGGTACCGGTTATTGGCGGCGTGTTGTCATTCTGGTTATATGTGATTTGGCTCAAGTAGAGTTGATCCGAAAAACCAACTGTCTGATAGGTTATGGTTGTGACATTGCCATTTGGGTCGCGAATGCTGCTTAGTGCCCATTTGAACGTGCCATAAGCGGTTGTCAGGCGTGAATTTGCTGTCTCGCCAAAACTATATTTCCGCCCGGTTTTGTCTGTGGCCACCCAGTAACCGTTGGCGTAGGTGAATTTTAAAAAAGCTGTGTTTATTTCCGGGCGGTACGAACCGTCGCTGGCAAGCACTAGGCGCCCGGCCTGCCCGCCGAGTGAATAGACAAAGCCGTAGCTGTCGTCGTAATAGAAGAGGTTAACAGGCACACCGCGGCGTGTCTCACGTTGGACATAGCCCAAGTCCAAATCCCACCCTACGCCGCACCAGCCGTTACCGCCCGATGAACTGTATTGCAAGACAATGGTGGGTTCCGAACCTTGCCGTGCAGGTGGCACCTCGATCGGTATCCGATAAATGAATCGCCCGGTAAACAACTCGGTATGAAAGTCCAATCGCTGGTTTGCGGTGAATTGGTCCTGCTTCGTTTGTAGGATAGCAGGCACAGCACCATAATCAACCAACTCTTGGGTGCTGGCCATGACCGGCAGAAAGAGACAAAGCCCGAAAACGAGGCTTTTTAGAACTTGATTTCGACCCGGGTTCATATCTCGGAGCGGATTGGTTCGTTTTGCACTTCACTGCGGACAAATTGAGATTGCAAGTGGCCCTGCGGGTATCGGCAGGTCCGGCCTCAATGGGTCAGTTCCACCAAAAAGTTCGTCGGCATCAGAAATCCCATCGCCGTCGGTATCCGGATTCATGCGTTGGGTATGACTGACCAAGGTTTCGTATGCGTCAGTCAGGCCGTCGGTGTCGCTGTCGAGCATTGTGCCGAGAACGAAGTAACACTCGCTGCTCAGCAGACCGCTCACAATGAAATTTGTCTGGCCCGGCCCGAGTCGTTCCAGCCATGCCCAGTTGGTCAGATTTAACCCAGGCACAGCGGCACTGAGATTTGTTGTAGCAAACAAGTCATACGCAGCGCTCTGCTCTGGCGTGTGAATGACAAATGCGCCGACCTGATTTGTCACCGCCACAAGCTCGAGCCACAACACGTTGCTCGAATACCTCCAACCGGTCGGTTCCGCGCCACCACCACCTTCACCGCCCTGTTCTTCGCCGTCGCCTGGCATAGGCGGCCCACCATCAGATTCAGTTGCCAAGCCCAGCTCAAGTTCGGCTGCCTTAAGTGCTGAATCGAGCTTGGCCAGGGCGACATAATCCACTTTCCGGTCGTCCACGATAAACGTGCTGTTGTCAACCGGATAGATTGGCAAACCGAACTCAATTGCCACAGGTGGCAAAATTGGCCAAGGCGGCTCGGCTTTGCTCAGCAACCAGAACGTGCCCGATTGCGGCACAGATTCAACTCGCATTGGCTCGAGTTTATCGAGCAACGCAGCCAGCTCGGGTTCAGACTCAATCAGACTTTTGGGTTGGCTTGCTGCCTGCAGTCACAATACGCATGTGGAAAACAACAACCAGCCGGCGTGGATTATTTTTCGAGAAAGTTTTTTATGGCTCATCGTGGTGTTGTGTTTTTTGTGTTTTGTTGGTTTCTTCCCCCACAACACTGGTTGTGGACAGCTTAATAACCGGTACTGTGGGAACAACTTTGAACTGCTCGTAAAACGAAACCGGCAATATTTTTATAGCTGGCTCTTAAATTGCAAGCAAAAAAATTCGGCGGATCGCCGTAAGTTTGCGCGGTTGGTGATGATGTTTGGCAGACGGTATCAATCAAGCAGGCCGACCAGCGCAGCTCCGAGGTACGCCAAATCGCGCAGGTGGCACAGGACAGAGGTACGTGGCAGCATGGTCCGGTGTGATTCGGCAAAAGCGAGCGCGAGGTGATTTCTGCTTTTTAACTCTCATCGTGCGCGCATCCGCACGAGGACCGGCTCGAGACCTGATCCGGGCTGGTTGAAGTAATATTTTGTTTGGCAAGCAACGAATTGAGGGCACGGGTACGTGCGGAAAAAACCCCACAGATTAGTGCTACGAGGACAAGCCCGCGTTCAGCGAATTGTACTGCTCCGGCACTGCTTTCGATTCTATTAGAGGACCAACTTCCACATCGGCCAAAGTTTGGTACGAGCCGAGCTGTGCACGTCAGCCGGCCCAGACGCAGCATCGCCTTCCAATTCGGAATTTCCCGTGCCCTAGAGGGACGTGTTCCGTAGACGCGCTCGTAAGAGCGCGGGCCCCAGGATTCCAGCCCAGAAGCTATGGTCTCACTGACCAACAACGGCGTGCTGAACTGCGCGCCCTATTAACTCTCTGCGTTTCTGTGGTGAACCTGAAAATGTTGTGGGCTGACTTCAACGTCGGGATGCTTTTTCTTGTGAAATTGAAAGAAGTATTTGTGTCTGCTGAGAAGATGCCGGCGCCACGCTGGGGCTTTTCAGCGTGCTTCCGGCGTCCTGCCGGAAATTGGATTCCACCCCAAAAGGCAGGGTGGGCAATCCCTTGCCCGCCACATCCAAAATTAACAGCGTGTTTCACGCACTAACAGATGCAACACCATCTGCTCGTAGCCACGCTGATACCGTTTCCAACTTTGTTCACAAGGGCGTGGAAAAGTTTAAACTCAAAAACCAACTTTTCATGACTAACCTTACCTCCCAATAAACTCCACACACCCTACCTTGCTTTGCCCCTTCGTATCTTTGAGTTGATAAGCAGCTATGCGAACATCCGTGCCAAACTCGCCAACATTTTTGGCGTGGTCGGCCAGCAACGTGCTGCATATCCATTAACCCAAACCAATTACATTCCTGCATTTTATGCATCCAGGCAGTTTAAATCTCCACTCCAACAAGCGGTTGAACAGGTTCAACAGGCTGTTCAAGGCCAGTCATAGTGATTCCGCAGCACACACAAATTGGAAAAACTTTTTCTTGACCGAAAAATATCCAAGGTGTTAAGGTCATTTCGACATTTGGCAACATGACAAATCAAATGCGACACTTTCTTGCAGTAGCAAAGGCGTTGTCGGATCCGGTTCGACTCAGGATCATCTTAGCGCTGCGTGGACGCGAGTTGTGTGTCTGCCAACTTACTGAGCTGCTCGGACTCGCATTTTCGACCGTATCAAAACACCTTTCCGTTCTACAACACGCTGGACTTATCACAGCACGGAAAGATCAACGCTGGGTATGGTACAGGCTTGAGAAGGATTCTTTCTCAGAGGTTGTAAACGAAGCGATTGACTGGGTTTGCAAATCGTTGGCGGGCAGTGCCGAAGCCAAGGCAGATCGAGAACGATTGGGAAAGATCTTGAGGACGGAGTTAGTGGAACTCCGGAAAAGCCAACGACGCCAAAAAGCCTGCTGCAAAACTGGGTAGCGCACCCGGGATTGCCATGAACTCGAATAAAATCAGAGATCAAGTTCGGTATGCCTACCGCAAGATAGCCCAGGAAGGTGGGTGTTGCTTGGTCGCTCGGGGCTGCTGCGGCACTGGCAAGGTGGATTCGCCGGCAATGCGGCTCGGGTACGATCCGAATGATCTGTCGGTTTTGCCCGAGGGATCTGATCTTGGTTTGTCTTATAGTAATCCTCTGGCCCTAGCCGAGCTTAAACCAGGTGAAGTTGTGCTCGATCTCGGCAGTGGCGCCGGGTTCGACGTGTTCATCGCCGCGCGCAAGGTCGGGCCCACAGGTCGTGTCATCGGTGTAGACATGACACCTGAAATGATCGCCAGAGCACGGCGCAACGCGGTCACGTTCAGCCAGCAGACCGGCCTGGACAACGTCGAGTTCCGGCTGGGCGAAATCGAACACCTACCCGTGGCCGACGCCAGCGTGGACGTGGTCATCTCCAACTGCGTCATCAATCTGTCCCCCGACAAGCCGCAGGTCTGGCGCGAAATCGCCCGCGTGCTCAGGCCCGGCGGCCGCGTGGCAGTGAGCGACCTGGCCCTGCTGC
>Ga0078972_1017696_pt1 | contig 10147 bp, 2 predicted proteins | sample YelNatPaOPGAMG01_FD_67568 | JGI IMG/M metagenome (GOLD analysis project Ga0078972, IMG submission 67568) | Hot spring thermophilic microbial communities from Obsidian Pool, Yellowstone National Park, USA - OP-RAMG-01 (SPADES assembly) (version 2) | ecosystem: Environmental > Aquatic > Thermal...
AGAAAAAAATCAAGATTAATTTAGGATAATGCGTGTTTGCTCTCTTTTTTGTATGCCCTCTCTTTAGTTAAGCATACAAATAACTTTAAATGTGGTAAAATAAATTAGGGGCGCTGAGGGGTGTTTATGAACTATGAATTAAATATGGAAACAGAGAATGTTAAGAATGCAAATGTAAGGAGATATGGGTTGTATTTCTGTTTGTTAGTCTTAGGATTGTGTGCGTTCTGTCTTTTAATGACGACGCCAACGGCCTCGGCTTGGACTTCGCCTGATGATGAGTCTACATGGACTTTGGCAGATATCAGGGCAGTTGCTCCTAATGCCGTAGAACCTTACGGTAGTGGTTGGCATGTGAAGGAGGATATATACATTTCATTCTCGGATACTTTACTTGTAAATAATCAACAGGTGTATATTGATTCAAATCTTAAATTTGACATTAAAGGGGAGATGGACTGTACTAACTCGATTTTTAACAAGTATGGGACAGGAGGGAAATGGGCAGGGATTTACGTTAATGCTAGTGGTACTGTTCAATTAACCAATTGTGTAATTGCTAATGCCACATATGGCTCGACTATATCCCATCAAAATGCGGATATGCTTTACCCCACCTATACAACTTATATAGATTGTGATACAGGTATGAATCTACGACCTCCTGTAAGTTCGACAGTGTGGGTTCCTATTACGGATTGCAGATTTGAAAGATGCACTGTAGGAATAAATGTTTCTGGAAATATGGATAGGGGAGATGTCAATATCATGGGTGGCATTTTTGTTAACAATACTTATGGTATTTGTGTAGACGGAGATGCTATAGTAAAGGTAATTGCTGGATCTGGTAGCAACATGGAATTCAATAACAATATGTATCCAATAACAACTCGTGATATGTCTACTGTTAAGATATGGAGCGGTAGTAATAATTACTTTTTAATAGATGGAGGGAAATCTACAATCCATGGAGAATTTTGGAGTGGCGCGGATGGAAATATTACTCTTAGGAATTGTGATATTATTCATGATGGGCAGGTAGAAGTGTATGCTGATTTTTCTATGGTAAATACCTCGTTCGGGTTTATTACAGACGGTACAAATGATAGAATAATAGGTTATCCCTCAGCGGGTTTACCAAGCATTTCAATAATTGATTCAAGGGTCTATGTTGCCTTGGGTGCATATAATTTTGAAATCAATGTTAGTGACACAGATTTAACAGTGATAAATTCAAGGATTGAACATAGGCTGATGGTTCATCCCATGGATGCGTTCCATGTGGAGATAACAAACGATGTTCCTACGGTTATTTTCAATAATGCATCAATAACAAATGCAGGGGTTGGTATAAATTGCATTGTCCCCTGGGGAATCGTAACAAAAGCAATTTCCATAAACAATTCAAAATTCTACAGTTGTTATTTTGCCATAAAAGCAACTAAAATGCCTGTAGATGTTGGATACTGTAACATAACCTCTTGTTATACTGGGATTTCGTTATCTTATGCAAGTGGTAAGGTTCATAACAATACTATTAACGTCCCTTATAGTGGGATAGGAGTTCTAGTTGAAGATGGATTTAAAGGAATTATATCTGACAATGTGATTTTGGGAAGTGGCGATGTTGGGGTACATCTCATTGATTCTTCCTTCCCATATACAACCGACATTCCGTTTGTTATTAGAAATACCCTTAAATTATCAAATGGTATGTTTGGGATTTGTTTGGAACATTTTGACGCTGATTTAAGAGAGAATTCAGTATCGGGATGTTCGTACTCTGGGTATTATATCTATGGAAATGGATATTCACAATTGATTGATTGCACTGCATCAGATTCTGGATATGGAGTTCTCTCAATTACTCCGCTCAATATAAACGGTGGAAAAATTACCAATTGTACATGTGGATTGTATTATATGGTCTCTTCTGTGCCTGTTTTCGGCTTGGAAATTGAGGATTGCGATATTGGAATATATGCGGGGATGTCTGCATTGAGGTTTGAAAACTGCTATGTGCATGATTGTAATCTTGGACTGCAAGTATATACTATGGATATGGTCTCAAGTAACTACCCGACAAATCTAGTGAATTGCAGATTTGTGAATAATGTTCAAGGTGTTGCAGCATCAAATAACGACTTATACACATATGGGTGTGATTTTACAAACAGTGTTGTGGGGGTGTCTGGGGCAGTTGGGCTTGGGGTTGTTAAAGATAATGGAAGTGCATTATCAATTACCTATGGATTTGGTCTGCAGTCCCTTTCCAATTCAGATTTATATAACCTTATGGGGGCAACACTTACAAGGCTTGGAAATCCAGAATTTGTTCTAATAGTAGACGATGACAGAGGCACAAATTCAGAAACGAACCTAATTTTGGCTCTTAATGCATATGGAATTGCGCCCTCTGTTTGGTATGTAAGTGCAAGTGGGTATCCAACGGTATCTGACCTGCAATTCTACAGTGCGGTATTTTGGCATACTGGTGACTATACAGCCACTGATGCTATTTCAGCTGGAGCACAGTCAGTATTGAAAGCATATTTGGAAAGACCAAATGCAAAACTTATAATTACGGGTAATTATGCGTCAGCCTCTTTATTCTACGATTTTGAATCCATAGAATTTGCGATAGATTACCTTGGTATATTGCCATCAGACAGCTATGGCTATGGAATGATACGAGGTATATTCGATGCACCTGCGTTTGGTAATGTTGGTCTTATGAATAATCCATCTATTCCATTGTATCAGATTTTCGTAGGTTCAAGGTCTTCATCGTATGTGCTTGCGCTAGACATACTAAATCCGCGTGCAATGAGGATAGATGGGGGTAATGTGTCTGGGAATAATATCGGAGTAATGTTCATGCCAAGAGGGAATGCAATCTCTTTGACGAATGGCAACTTCACATATAACAAACTTGGTATTTGGCTCGATCCTTCAGCGACGTTGCCGACTTGGCAGACAAGCAATTCTCGAGTAATAGGGGATTACATTAGATTGATGTCCACAGACATAATTGTTTTACCAGGTGATGGGCTCAATATATCCGAAACAACTTTTGATTGCGATGACCTATATTTATACGGCCATTCGACTTTAAACGCATCTGGCAGTAATATCACGTTTAGGAATCTATATGCTGACTCTTACGTAAGGGCGAATGTGTATGGCAGTTCGTTATTTGTTAATTCGAGCGTTTTTTCAACGACGATGAGGTGGGGCGCTTATAATAACCTTACCTTTGGAGATTATTATGGTAGAAGGACATGGATAACTTCGAGTGTGCGCGATGGTTACCATAACTTTATGTTTACTGTGGATATCTATTCTAAGTTCGTAATGAGAAATACAAATGTAACCTATTGCGGTTACAATAGTTGGATTGGAACCTACGGCTTGTACTTGAGAACAATGGATGTAACGATAGATACCTGTAATTTTACAGATAATTACTATGGCTTAATATTCTACCAACCTCTCGATTGGAATTCTGCAAGTGTTAAGAATTCATATTTTGCGAACAACTTTAATGGGTTGTATGTGAATGATGCAAGTTGGCGGAGACTACGAGTTGAGGATTGTACCTTTGAATACAATAGTAACTATGGTATATACAATACTCAGTCTCCATCTACCCAATTCGAAGTAATCAGATGCGCATTCTATTCTAATTGGGAAGGATATTATTCAGATTCTAACTATGCAGAACTAAGATATTGTAACTTTACAAACCATTACTATGGCATTTACATATACAATGGATATTATGCGATTATTTACAACTGTAACTTTACAGATAACTACAATGGTATCGTGCTCAATTATGCATATTATGCAGACATTCAATACAACGAATTTTATAACAATACTTATGGGCTCAATCTCAACTATGATGCAAATTACTATACCGTAAGTAATTGCAACTTTACTATCAATGAGTATGCGTTGTACATATACTACAGCAATGGGGGTGTGGTAGAAAAGAACAATTTCGTTGCGAATAATTATGGTGTGTATTCTTATTATGTCGCTGATGCACACTTAAGCGATGATGAATTCGTTCAAAACAATTATGGGGTATATCTACTAGGTGGTTGGAATAATTATATCAAAGATACAAACTTAGAAAATAACAAATATGGCTTTTATTCCACATCCGCTTGGTCGATATATCTCGTGGATACATGTATCTCTAACAATACAGATTATGGAATATACTCAGCAGGTGGCAGCATTTATTTGACTTATTATTCTCCAGGTTCGACGATGAACACAAAAGTATACATTTATGGATATAGTCAATTTAATTTCTATGCGACCATGGTCATCGAAAATGCATCATTTGAACTTTACAATAGTTATGATGGAATGCATATTTGGGGGATGTTCTATGCAGGGAACACAACCATAACTGGAAGCAACTATTACATACAAATCTCAGGAGTATCCGAATTCTACAATACCACGATTTTGGCATACGGAATTGCCTCTACTGATTTGACTACAGATGGCATTGTAATATCCTATGCGACTGCTACATTCAAGAACTGCTTGGTTAATCCTTTGTATTATGGCATTATATCTCGGAATTCAACTTTGAACTTAGAAAATACTACCATATCCTCAGGTATGAATTCAGGTTTATATTTAGAATACTCTAATCTGAATGTCAGAGGAGTATGTAACATCTCCTATAATGCAGAAGGGATATATGCAATGGGTAGGATGAACTTGAACATTAATAGCGAGTTGAACATTTATGGGAACGATATTGGCTTGGTGTTACAAAATATAGAATTGTCTCTTAATCCTTCACATAATATTCACATATATAGCAATAACATAGGTATCCAGCATAGAGGTGGGGGAAGTTTAACTATAGATGGAATACCTGCGCTTAATATGAATACAATTGGTATAGATGTACAAAACTGCTTGTTTATTCTGCAAAATGTAGAGATTGATTATAGCAACGATGCGATAATTGCTAGAGATTCTATATGTTTCATTTATAATAACAACCTGAACGGGCTCTATCAGAGGGGAATTTCGTTAACTAATGTGCAAGGTAATTTGTTTGGAAATCTAATACAGGGCTTTGGCGGTTCTCAGGTAGGAATTGTATGTCAGGGCGGGAATCAGATAATAACAAACAACCGAATCGAAGGATTCTCAGGCGGGATTCTGCTTGTCTATTCAAATGCGGTATTGAACAAGAACACAATTTTGGCTTGGAATGCAGGATATTACTTCATGTCTTCAAATCCGAGGTTGACGGATGAGGTTGTGGATGTTCCAACGGGTTGGACGGGGATATTTATACAATCAAATCCGACGATAGTCCGCATGGATGCAGAAAGTGCATACGGGATAAATGCGACTTATTCATCAAAGATATCTATGGTAAATTCTACGATGAAAGCACTAATTAAATTGTTCTACTTAGACATGGATTCTGATGTTTCTGCTCTTAACTGCACTTTTGTTGGAACGAACGAAATAAAAGATGAGATGAGTTCCATAGAAATGCTCTGGTTTGCACATGTTTTAGTTGTTGATGCTTTGGGCAATCCACTTAGCGGGATTTCAGTAAATGCAAAAGATGCAAATAACGAGAATGTATTCTCCTCAAAGACTGGGGCAAGCGGGTATTCAAGATGGAATGTTGTTACTGGGTCTGTTATAACAAGAGCAGGCTTGGATATTTCGATGAACCCCTATAACTTCTCGGCAGTTGACGGAACAGCGATAGGATATGCTACCGAAACAATGGACATTTCAAAGGTAATCACGATAATAATAAATCACCCGCCGAGATTGATTGCTCAGATTCCGACGATACATGTGGACGAAGATTCAGGGATTACTATAACCTCGGTTATGTTGTCAGACTACTTTGTAGACATAGGACCGATAACATACACCTTCGGGCAGAATGTGAATTTCGCCTTGAGTGTAGTTGGAGTAAATATCGCGGTGGAAACAATCACACCAAATTGGTACGGTATGGAACTTGCAACAGTATATGCAACAGATAATATGGGTGCCCAAGCCTTATGCCAGTTCTATGTTATTGTGGACCCTGTTAATGATGCGCCTTTGATTGCAAATGTGCCAGATATTAACGCAATCGAGGATATTCCAATGATGTTTGATGTTACACCATATATATCGGATATCGATACTCCAATCTCGCAACTTACAATATCTGAAAACTCACAATATATTAACGTTTCGGGTCTGACTTTGATACTGAATTATCCAAATGGAATATTGTCTGAAGTTGTAACAATTACATTATTCGATGGAGAGTACATCTCATCTTGGAATGTTAACGTGACAATCACACCAGTAAACGATGCACCTACGATAGGAGGAATTCCAAGCCTGGGATTAGTTGAAGATGTGCCTTATGTTCTTAATGTCTCTGCTTACATAAACGATATAGATGGAGATGTTCTCACAGTAACAACGAACTCTGTTTACTGCACAGTTGTAGGAACAGAACTTACCTTCGTATATCCGAATGGTATAACATCCGAAGTAGTGAGAATTACAGTATCCGATGGCTTATTGTCTGCATATCAAGATATAAATGTGCAAATTACGCCTGTAAATGATGCACCTATGATTTCTGGTGTCCCGGATATAACAGTATACGAAGATGTGCCGTATACACTTGTAGTATCGCCATACATATCGGATATCGATAACCATGTATCTCAACTTACGATTAGCACAGATTCGATATACGCAACAGTTGTTGGGCACTCTATAATATTCAACTATCCGAATGGAGTAAGTGGCGAATATGTAAACATAACGGTATTTGATGGCGAGTTAGGCGCTGTGCAAACAATTTATGTAACTGTCCTAGCGATGAACGATGCACCTACGATAGGGGGAATTCCAAGCCTGGGATTAGTTGAAGATGTGCCTTATGTTATTAATGTATCAGACTATATCAACGATGTAGATGGAGATGTTCTGACTGTAACTACCAACTCAATTTACTGCACAGTTGTAGGAACAGAACTTACCTTCGTATATCCGAATGGTGTAACATCCGAAGTAGTGAGAATTACAGTATCAGATGGCTTATTGTCTGCATATCAAGATATAAATGTGCAAATTACGCCTGTAAACGATGCACCTACGATTTCTGGCATACCTGACATTATAGTATATGAAGATGTGCCGTATACACTTGTAGTATCGCCATATATATCGGATATCGATAACCATGTATCTCAACTTACGATTAGCACAGATTCGATATACGCAACAGTTGTTGGGCATTCAATAATATTCAACTATCCGAATGGAGTAAGTGGCGAATATGTAAACATCACGGTATTTGATGGCGAGTTGGGCGCGGTGCAGACGATTCATGTAACTGTCCTAGCGATGAACGATGCGCCTACGATAGGGGGAATTCCAAGCCTGGGATTAGTTGAAGATGTGCCTTATGTTCTTAATGTGTCAGACTATATCAACGATGTGGATGGAGATGTTCTGACTGTAACTACCAACTCAATTTACTGCACGGTTGTAGGAACAGAACTTACCTTCGTATATCCGAATGGTGTAACTTCCGAAGTTGTGAGAATTACAGTATCAGATGGCTTACTATCTGCATATCAAGATATAAATGTGCAGATTACGCCTGTAAACGATGCTCCCACGATTTCAGGCGTACCTGACATTACAGCAACCGAGGATGTGGAATATATACTCAATTTAGAGCCGTACATCAACGATATAGATAACCATCTATCACAATTGAGAATATCTGAAAATTCAACTTATGCAAGTGTAAATGGGCATTCCATAATATTCCTCTATCCTGAGGGTGTACTCTCCGAACAAGTAACGATATCTGTTTCAGATGGATACCTATCATCGTCGATTGTAGTTAACGTGACAGTAACCCCAGTAAATGATGCACCTATAATTGCAGGCGTGCAGAGTTTCGAAACAATAGAAGATATACCCTACACCCTTAATCTTACCAACTACATATACGACATTGACAACGATTTAGAATCCTTAACATTGTCCTGCACCTCACAATACGCAATAGTAAATGGACATGAGATAATATTCACATATACCGAAGGTGCAGGTTCCGAGATCGTCAGAATTACGGTATCTGACGGCATGCTGAATTCCTCATGCGAATTCCTTGTACGCGTCGTGCCTGTGAATGACGCGCCCACAATTCAAGAACTTCCAACTATCCAAGCCGTAGAAGATGTGCCTTATTATCTTGACCTCTCGTCATATATCGCAGATGTAGATACACCAAAGGCACAGTTGAAACTATTTGTAGATTCCCCATATGCAACAGTAATTGGACATCGCATCATGCTACTCTATCCAAATGGAGTTCTTGACGAAACATTCAACATAACAGTCTCAGACGGACTTCTTTCAACAACCGCTACTGTCTATGTTACTATCACACCTGTAAACGACAGACCAATTTTAAGAGGAGTGCCTGACCTGTCACTTAGAGAAGACGTACCTTATACTCTTGACTTAACTCCATACATTACAGACATTGACAACGACATAAACGAGATTTCTGTTGTTTCTGTTTCTACAATATATGCAACCTTCGCAGGATTGAATGTTACCTTTAACTATCCAAATGGCATTTTGTATGAAGTAGTTAGAATTAACATCTCTGATAGCACAGATACGTCTTGGATTGATATTAGAGTAAGTATCGAACCTGTCAACGATGCGCCAAGAATCGCGCAAATCCCGACTATCACGGTTATCGAAGATATGCCATATCTGCTCAACCTATCAGGATACATTTCTGATGATGACAACCTCATATCAGAACTTACGATATTATGCATGGATAATCACGTAACTGTAGAAGGGCAAAATCTCAAATTCTTCTATAATATAGAGCCCTCGAATGACACAACACTAACAGTGCCGTTCATTGTCTCAGATGGCAAATTATCCACTGAAGGAATAATCACAATCTTGTTCGTTAAAGTAAACGACCCGGCAAAAATCATTGATGCAAAGGTTACGCCGCCTGCAAATGCAGATACATCTCAGAAATATGTATTCTCGTTAATTTATATTGACGAAGAAGGCTTGGAACCCAAATCAGTTATGCTATACATAGACAATAGCGCACCCGTCCCAATGAACGATGCCGATGCTAACGATAACAACTACCAAGATGGAAAGGGATATGTCTTAGAATTAAAACTCGCAAAAGGGACACATAGATACTATTTTGAAATCGAAGATGGCGGCGATGCCTCGACAAAGGTTAGGACTGTTCCAGTATCTTTCGATGTTGCAGGTGAAAATTCTCAAATAAAGAAACTTGAAGGTTCGCTTTCAAACAGTGTAAATCTAATGTCTATACTTATAATTATAGTAATTGCGCTTTCAGCCATAATTCTCGTTCTTCTCTACATGCTTGGAAAGAAAACTCCACCTATGCCTACTATTCCAGTATCTACCTCCGACCCACGTATCACTACCCAAGCCGAAAAGGAAGAAAAACCAAAAACTCAACCTGTAGCAGAAGAAACACCCAAACCTAAAACCAAAGAAACAACTGAACAACCAGATACTATCAATCCAGATGAAGACTATCTCGAAAAAGAAGTTGAGGAAAAATTAAGAAAAAGAGAAGAAGAAATGCCTCCATCGACAGGTCCAAATGCAAACTTATCTTCTAAGTCTCAATCTGGAGAACTCGACTCTACTGTCTTAGGAGAAAACAGGTAAAACTTATTTTTTCCATTTTTTTCTTCTAAATGTAGTATCCCGAACTTATGTGCTGTCCTGAAATTAGTTCCTCTCGAAAAATCGAGGTCATCTTGAAACCACCTCTTGTACATCCTTTTTAGAGATAGTAAGAAATTGTAGAGCGTATTTTTCGATGAGTTGAATGTGTTGGTTGATGAACTTAGTTTTCTTAGATGGATGCATTTTTCTCACGAAACCTTGGAATGGTGTTTCACAATCGTCGATATTAAGGCTCCAGTGAGGATTTTTGAAATTGTAATAATTTACGGCAGCCTCCCAAGCCATAAGCATTGTATAACTCTCTCGCCCATCTCGCCTTTATTCTTTGGCTCTTCGCTATCTT
>Ga0078972_1017698_pt1 | contig 10146 bp, 9 predicted proteins | sample YelNatPaOPGAMG01_FD_67568 | JGI IMG/M metagenome (GOLD analysis project Ga0078972, IMG submission 67568) | Hot spring thermophilic microbial communities from Obsidian Pool, Yellowstone National Park, USA - OP-RAMG-01 (SPADES assembly) (version 2) | ecosystem: Environmental > Aquatic > Thermal...
ATCCTCTCAAACTCACTCCTCACTTCCTCAAATTCATTCAAACTTACAACTCACCAAAAACCTTTTTAACCTCAAACATGTCATGATACCAACAAAACAAAATCATGACAACATCACATTATTGTCATGATAATATCATGATACTTATTTAAAAGGTTTTCGCTTAAAATGCATTGTTGCATCTACGGGTGTTTTTTTAGTGAATTTAAACAGCCTTAATAGCATGTTTTGCGTCTCTTAGGTTAAAAACTCATTGTTAATCAAAATTTTGAAGCCATTTACTTCTGCTTCTTTCTTTAATAGTATTAGTACTTTTTTCTGCGGTTCATTCAATAAATCAATTTTAAATTTGTTTTCTGTCGTGAGCTTAAGAATTGGTAGGGGACTATAATTTTTATTATCCATTTTTACATTTTTTAAATTTGTGAATAAAATCATTTTTAGTAATCCATCTTTTATGTCATCTAAAGATGGGAGATTTGCACTTTTTGTATGCTTCCCTTCGATTAAGATAATGTCCTCTTTATTTATTTCTACTTCATCAACAGTTAAATAATAATATCCACCAAGATAATTTTTAATGGTGATGATGGCTTTGTTTCCTGCAAGTTTTTCTTTTGGCTGTATTGTGATGCTTTCCCTTTTTTGTGCTTTTTCTGCCAAATCTCTTGATAGTCTCATAAAAGCTTCTTTGCCTTCAAGAAGTTGTTTAATTCTTCTTTCTGCAGAAAGTCTTGAATGCATTTTTATGTTTAATTTCTTAAAAATATTATCGTAACATTCCAATGCTTTTTGTCCTATTTCTCCGATCTTATCGATTTGTGCCAAATTCCAATGTAATGCATCAGATTGATAAGATAAAAGTTTTTTTATTTCTTTATTAAGATAATCGATGTCAAATTTCTGATTAGTTATCTTGTTATCGTATTTTGAACTAGGAGAAGCGTCAGAATAGTAAGCAATGATAACATAAATACCTAATAAACTCATCAAAGAAACTGTATCCCATTGTAAAAAATCTCTATCCCCATCTTTACCTTCATCCTTAACTATAGGAATTATAGTTATCTTTTTTCCAGAAAAAGACAAAGAATCATAAGCTCTTGCATAGGGATATGATCTTGTTCTTTTTGCTGATACCCACCAACTTACTGCAATTTGATTTTTGTTATTAACTTTCAAGATGAATGTTGCCTCTTTAGACAATGCTTTTGATAACTCATTAAAAGCAAATACATTTAATTTTCTACACAGTAGAGGCGTGTATTTTATTCCAGTTATTTCAGCAAAGATACTTATCATTGTATCCAACCTTTTTCTCTTATTATTATTTCAAAAACATCGTCATTTTTATCCAATTTTGTCTGTCCATCAAAACCAACTTTCTTTTTTATAATTGGGATTAATGACTTCTTAATTTCTATACCAATACTATTTCTACCTAACTGTCTGGCTACTTTCATCGTTGTTCCACTTCCGACAAAAGGATCTAAAATAGTTTCCCCAATATAAGAGAATAATTTTATAATTCTGTAAGGTAATTCATCTGGAAACGCTGCAATATCTTTTTCTAATTGAGAACCTGGTAAAACATTATTCATCTCCCAAATTGTCATAAACCATTTTTTATCACTAAATTCTTTGATATCAATTTTCGATTTTTCTCTAATCTCTTTTGGAATTGATTTATAATCAAACTTACCTTTTTGGAAGATCAAAATGCTTTCAAGTAAATTGTCTGGATAAAAATACATTGGATAAGGATTTTGCAACAAAACACCACTTCTTCTGCTTATTCTCAAATACCCTTCTGGTTTTTTCCAAATAATTCTATCTCTATATGTAAAACCTGCTTCTTGAAAGATTTTAGTTGCATCAGCTACGATTGGATATTTAATTCCTTTCACGAGCATATCATCAATATTCAAAGCAACAATTCTTCCTTTTGCTAAAACTCTAAACAATTCTTTAGCCACTTTTCGTAAAACTCCTAAATACTGCCCATAACTTTTGAATAGATCTTTATAATCAAAAGGGGCATTAAAATAAGGTGGAGAGGTCACAACAAGATGGATAGTTTCATCTGGAATTTCATGCATATCCATACAATTTCCTATTATCAATTTATGTTTTGTTGCCAATTTTTCCACCATTTTATATTCTTTTTCCTTTATTTATCGGTTTATCCCAATAAGGGCTTTTACATTTCGGGCATACAATCGGAGCTTCTTCTGTTCTTGTTATCCATTCATGCCCACATCTCTCACATTTGCATTCATAAACTCTAATTTCTTTTTTACTCATATTTATTTAATAAACTTCACACTTTAAATACTTTACTATAGTCATATAGCATAACCGAAAGATTTAAATAGATGTATACTCATAGTATATTATTATAGGTATACATTATGAAACAAGAAATAATTTGTGAGAAGTGCAAAGGAAGAAACATTAAGAAAGATGGAGTTAGAAAAACAAAGAATAGAGGTTATGTTCAAAGATACAGATGTAAAGATTGTTCTTATAGGTTCTCAATAGACAATGGTTTCTGGAAGATGAAAAATCATGAAAAGAAAATAACTGCTTGTATAAATATGTATTATGCTGGAATGTCATTAAGAAAAATACAAGAGCATTTACAGATGTTCGCTCCTAAAAATTGTCATTATTTTACTATCTATAGATGGATTGTGAAGTATTCAAATATGATAAGTAAATTCACAGATAAATTACAAATTCAATCTGGGCAAGAATTAATGTCAGATGAGATGGAATATCATAGATTAGGAGAACAGAATTGGTTTGTAGATGTCATGGATGCAGAAACCCGCTTCATGGTTGCTTCTGATTATATGAAAAGCAGAACAATAGAAAATTTAACTAATGTTCTCAAAAAGAGCAAAATTGCAACTAATGGTAATGTAAAGATAATTACAACAGATGGATTACAAGGCTATCCTCGTGTTCTTCGCAAAGTGTTTGGATTAAACAGAATAAAAGGAAAAAGCAAGATAATTCATAATGTTGTGATAGCTGACGAAAGAGGATTTATTCATAAAATAGAAAGATTGCATAATACGATTAGAGACAGAACAAAGATAATGCGTGGTTTTCATGGAAGTTTGGAAAGTGCAAAAGCTATAACGAAAGGCTTTGAAATTTACTATAATTTCATTAGAAAACATCAAGGAATAGACAGAAAAACACCATCAGAATTGGCAATCCCAGAATTAGATTTAAGCACAAACAGATGGTTAAGTTTGATTAAATTGAGCAAAACAAACAAAATTTAATTTTTTTTATTTAATTAAGCACCCGACAACGCAACAATACACTATTCTTGATTTATATTTTAATAGAGGAACAAAGGCTTGAAATTTCATTAAAAAGATTAGTTCATAAGAGTTTTTGCGGTTTGCGCATATAAACTCTAAATGATAATAGTATTTTATTATAAAGTTCCTATTTTGCTATCACGCGCGGAAAAGTTTAAATTATTAATACAATGTTAAATGTTGATAGGGTGATGAAGTGTGGTTCAGGCTATAATAAATATAAGTGGTAAAGCGAATAGGGTTTTGAATATTATTAAAGCGCGGTACAATTTAAAGGATAAGTCTCAAGCGATAAATGTTATGGCTGAAGAGTATGAAGAACTGGTTTTTGAGCCTCAAATCAAAAACTCTTATATTAAAAAACTAAATAAAGTATCTAAGGAAAGAAAGATAAAAGTGGGTTCTATGAAAGAGTTTGATAAGATGTTCAATATCAAAGAATAAAGGGTTTTTTTAGAAAATGCGGTACTCATTAGATTTAAGAGAGCATGTTAAAAAGATTTTTACCAAACTAGAAAAAAGAATCGAAAACAATTACTGATCATAAGAAAGAAACTTACGGAAATTCTAGAAAACTCTTCTAGATTCAAACCGTTACACGCGCCAATGCAAGGAATAAGAAGGGTTCACATAGACAAGCACTTCGTGTTGGTGTACTCAATAAACGAGCAACCAAAACCGTTACAATAGAAGACTACGATCACCACGACAACATATATGAATGAAAATTTGCGTTCTGGGTTCCGCCTAGTACACAACTCAAATGGTAAAAACACTGAAGCAAAAAACCCTTGGAAACGCTGGCAGTTGGGGGTGTGAAGTTTTTTAGTGTGTTGTTAGTTATCTTTTGATAATTAGTGTAACACATAATTTTAAATGGAAGACCCTTCATATTTTACAGAGGGTTGTAATATAAGCATACAAGACAAGATACGTGTAATAAAAGAATCTTCTTATTTTAGCTTCACTACAAGATTTTTGTGAAGGTTCTCAAAGTTATGGTTTTATTGATATGAACACTGGACAACCGGCGCAACCGGCTATTAATCAAATAAATAATACTATTTCTTGCAGTGATTTTTTAAGTCTTTTGAATTCTAGTTAAATTAAAAATTTTTTTTAAAATTGTAATCGCCCGTTATTATTGTTTCATACTAATATGAACTAATTTTGTGTGTTGTTAAAAAATGTTTCAAATTATCTTATATTTATAGAAAGTTTTAAAAATATTTATATTCACAAAATGGTTTATGGGGAAACCTTCTTTTGAAAATCGGGATTTAAGCGGTTTGTCCAAGGAAGAACGAGTTGCTTACCTAGCTAGGGTTTTGGAAAAAAGTGATCTTTCTCGTAGGAATACTCAGCCAATATTAAAAGCGTTTAAAGAAGAGTTTAGAACCCCTGAGGAAATGGGGTCAGCATTAAATGAAAATCTAATTAATCGTTATTATGAACAATTTGGGCCTTTAAATGAAGATCTGGTTAATAGGAATAGAAAGAAAGCGGTTGAAATAATGCATGCAGCGGGTTATAATCATTTAGAACTTGCTAGGGGTATTAAAAAGATAGATATTTATTCAACGGTTAAATATTTAAGGGAGTTGGGTTATGATCATATACAAATTGCTGAGGCTTTGAAGGCGGCGGGGGGTTTTGACTATCAGCTGATTAGTTCGTTTTTAGCTGAACATTATGACGCTATGAAAATTGCTCAGGCTTTGAAGAGAGCAAATTATGATTTAAAGGAAATTAATAGAGCTTTAGACTATTTAAGAAAACATAAATATCGTCCTGAATCTGAAATTGATAAAGCAGGAAAGGCAATTTATTATGAATTTCACCGCCCAAGTATAAGTGAAGCACTTAAAAAAATTCGCCAAAAATAGTATTGTTGCATCGTTGTGGTGTATTGATCGCTTGTTATATCGTTTAAATGTAACACTAGCCTTTGTGTGCTAACACTCCACTTATTCCTTGTTCTATTGTATTGATGTGGTTGAGGAAAGTAGGGCCATGCAACCCTGCCTAAACAAGACTTGAATGTTAAAAGAATGGAAAACAATATTTTTAATATCATATCAATATAATGTTAAAAGGTTGGGTATATTGTGTTGATGAAACGTTGTTTTATTTATTCTTTACCATAGGGTTTTAAGGCTTTTTATAGTGTTTTTCTTGATTTGAATTTCACTCCAGCTCTTCATTATTGAATTATAATCTTGTTCTTTTCTTCTTTAAGATGCTCTTGTGGTTTTAGTTAATGTTGTTTTAAGATTTTTGAAAAAGAAGATTGAATTAGCGTGCTAAATAGGTTATAATGTTTGATTTGCTAAAGCTAAAAATAAGCTTTTCAATGTTTCTTATTGGTATGAACTAATTATTGATTTGTTTTATATTTCTTCTATTTGGTTTTATAAACCGAGTTTTAAGTATAAGCTTTTTTTTTCAATCTAGTTTTTTTATTTCTATTGGTATCTTCACTAATTCATATAATTTATTTGTAAGGGTTAGTTTACTCTACAATAAATTTTTATTGTTTTTATATTTCTTCTAACATTTTAAAATAAATTTTTATTGTTTTTATATTTCTTCTAACATTTTAAAGATTTTTTTTCACTAATTCATATAATTTATTTGTAAGGGTTAGTGTTGATAAAAAGGGAAAAACTCAAATTTGTATTTTACATAAAAAAACAATGGTTCTTATTAGTATGAACTGTTTAAGTCATTCAATAAATAAACCGTATCATGTTTACTGTTGCAGAGAAACTACTTAAGTTTTGGTCGTAGATATTAATCTCAAAAGGAGTGTTCGGTGGTATGTTAAATACTGCAATACCGGAGCTGCCAGCATTGAAAGTATTGAATTTATTATTTGAGGTTATATTTGCTGACACAATTGTATTTTGTGATGTCGACGTTGTAACTCCAATTACTAAATATGAGAATTCTGGAATTCCTGAAAATTTAAATGTTTCTTGTTGGCCGTTAGCTACTGAAAACGGCTGATTTGAATATAAAATTTCTACACTTTTTGAGTTTGTTAACGCCCCATTTACTAGATCTACTAAATTCTTACAGCTAGTAGAATAATTCTCATATGCAGTAAGATAATAAGCCATTTCCGAAACATTTGTCTGAAGAGTGGAAATTTGTTGTTGATCTGATGTTATTTGTTGTTGAAGACTGTTTATTTCTGTTGTTTGAGAGATGTTGTTTGATTGAAGGTTTTGAACTTCAGTACTAAGATTGTTTATTTCCGTTTGTAGGCTTGAAATCGTTTTCGAATCATTTGATTGTATTGCTGTTGAATTAAAATAATAATATGTAAGTGAGCTAGTTAGGATTATAACAAGAATAACAAGCGCGATTACAATTGTATTTGATTGGTTTGATTCTTGTTTTGTTTGCATGATTAACTTAAAAGTGTATTACTACTATATTAACTTTTTCTTTTCTTTCGTAAAACAACAAGGTTCTTATTAATATGAACTAGTATTTAGTAGTGTTTCAATAATTTTAGTTAAATATTATTTTTCTGCTTGCTTTTCTTATTATTTTCAAGAAATCTTTTTAAATATCTTCAATATCTAGTGTGTTTGCTATGACTTGAGCTACGGTTTCGCCAGTTTTATTAGTGAGTTTTAGCACTTCTGGGCGTTTTCTTAATAATTCTAGAGCAGCGGGTTTATGTAGTGCTGCTTTATGCGCTACGCTCAGACCGTCTTTAGTTTTAAGCGTTAATAATTCAGGGTGTTTTTCAACAATTTCGCTAGCAATATCGCTGTGGTGGTGCGCTGCTTCGTGCGCTACAGTATAACCGTTTTTAGTAGCAATTTTTAGAATTTTAGGGTGTTTGATTGAAGTTAAAGCGTTGTTTTTGTTTTCCATTAGTTTAATAATTTGTTCAGGTTTCGCTTCGCCTTTTTCAATTTTACTCGCTAAAATTAAAAGTTGTTTTTCGCCAACGGTTACTTCCATTGTAAATTAATTAGAATTATAAAAACTTAAAAATGTTTTCAAAACAAATTAAAAACTGAACGAGTGTCCTTCACCAGGCTTTCAAGCTGAGTCTCTAATTATTTTTTCTCTTTGCTTTTCCAGCGTTCAAATAGTTGCCCATAATTGATTTCTTTGTCATATCAGTATCGATCTGTTTTTTGTTCGAACATAATACTACCTTGTTTTGGAGTAAGTCAGGCCAGGGCCGTTTACCCTAAGCCATTCTTTTTTTTCTTCATAGTTGGGCATCGCGTTTTTGACAAGTTCCCAAAATTCTTTCGTGTGATTCTTTTCCTGCAAGTGGGCTAATTCGTGAATGATGACATAATCAATAACTGAAGGCGGGGCCATGATTATGCGCCAGTTGAGCAGGATTTCGCCTTTTTTAGTGCAGCTTCCCCACCGTAGTCTTTGGCTTCGAATACCTACTTTAGATGGTTTCTTTGTGAATTTATTAGAAAAACGCATTACTCGATTTTCGAGGTACTGCTTTGCCCTTTGTTTATACCACGCTTCCAACAATTGAGCGACTCGCATGGGTGCTTTTTCTTTGGTTTTGCAAAAGATTGTAGTAGTGTCTGTATACACTTCCTCTTCAACAGATGACACTACTTTGAGCCGCAGCAGCTTTCCTTTGTAAAGAAAGCTTTCTCCAGAAACGAATTCTCTGGCGTTCTCAAATCCTTTGATTTCGTCAATTCTTTGAAACTTGTCGATAATCCACGGCGTCTTTCTTTTTACGATTTTAGTTAGCTCTCCTTCAGCCAAATCTATCGGGGCTTTGACACTCACGTTCTTGTCAGAGTCTACGGTGATCGTGATTGTGTTTTTTGATTTTGAAGCTAGTCGTTCGAACTCGATTTTTTGTTCTCCAAACGTTATTTCGAGCATATAAACACCATTTATTTACGCAAGTGAACCCGCGCCAGGTCAATTATTTGAAGCGTTATTTCCTCAAGTTTTTCTTCCGGGCAATTGAAAGCCCGCAGGCTTCGCTTTATTGCCTTGCGTGCCTCGCGTTGGACGTTTTCTTTAGAACCCCAGTCGATTACTAATATGTCGTCTAGTTCTTTCGAGATTTTTTTCGTTACTTGTTTCAGCGTTTCCTGTGCTAAACCTTCTTTTTGCAGGGTTTCATAAACGCCGAACTCAAACTTGTTTAGTCCTAGCTCTTTGGCCTTGTCTTGAACGTTTTTCGCTTCTTCAGTTAATTCCCGCAGCGAGTCAAGCAACTTAGCCATTTCTATGCGCTTTGCCTTGCGTTCTTCAATCAACCGTTCTAGCTTCTCTTTCAGTGAATCGTAGTAAACCGGGTTTTCTTCTCTTTTGACTTGAATCTCGAACTTCAACGCGTGTTCCATCTCGCTTGCCTTTGCTTCATCAGACGAGAGAGTTTCAACTTGCTTCTTGAATTCTTTATCGAGAATTGATATTGGTTTTAGGAGCGGGTCAACGCCCGTCGCTCTAATGTGTTCTTCAATTAATTGCCGTACTTTGCTTCCATAACCGGATAAGCTCAGTTGATCGTCTCTGAACCTCAACCGGGCAGCGTTCAGTATTTTTCCAAGAGCCTTCAAATCCTCGCGGTATGGGTTTGCGGCAGGGTCTGGCATTATCATGTCCATGCTTTCCGCGAATTTCTTGAACGCAAGCTCAAACTCCGCCCGCGTATCCTCAGGTTCCAGTACCGCGACGCAAGCGTCCAAGTCGTTTCGGTTTACTTTTTCAAAGAAGGAAATAGCTTTTCGGTGTCTGGCCTGCAATAACGGCAATTGGTCGGAAACAGGCCGCAGAACGCCTTGAATATCTTGAGTCTTGAAAACTTCCAGGGCTTGGCTTAGAAAGTTTGATACTCCGTAGTAATCAACAATCAAGCCATACGTCTTCTTTTCATATGGGCGGTCGACTCTCGCAATTGCTTGTAATAAGTTATGCTCTTTCAACGGGCTATCCAAATACATTACTTGTTCTACTGGAGCGTCAAAACCCGTCAAGAGCATGTCGCAAACAACGATTATTGACAGCGCGTCTTTGTCCATTGGCTGCTTAAAGCGTTCCACAAGCAAGTCTCTTTCTTCTTGAGTTCTCGGGTAAACGCGCATTTCTTCAGGGTCATCAGGCCCTTCTGAGATGATTACTGCAGAGTTAGGCCCTTTCAGCCGGTCAAGCGTTTTCTTGTAAAGAACCGCCGTCTTTCTGTCTATGGCTACAATCTGGGCTTTGAAGCCGTTCGGCTTAATGAACTTCTCGTAATGCTCGAGCAAGTCCAAACAAATCTTTTCTATCCTCTGCGGCGCTCCAGCAATCGCCTGTTCGTTGGCATACTTCTTTTTCAATTCCTTTCTTTCCTTGTCGCTCAACTCGGCGAATACCCTGTCGAAAATCTTGTCAAGCGACTCTCCTTCTACCCTCAATTGCGGCAAGCGGCTTTCGTAGAAAATTGGTACGGTTGCATTGTCTTCCACTGACTGCTCTATCGTGTACTTGTCAATGTAATCACCGAAAGTTGCAGGCGTGCTCCTGTCTTTCTTGTCTATCGGCGTTCCAGTGAACGCAAAATAACAGGCGTTTGGCAAGGCTTGGCGCATGTTTGCCGCAAAATCGCGGTACTGCGTCCTGTGCGCCTCGTCAACAAGCACAAAAACATCTTTAGATGTCGACAAGACGGGAAACTCGCCTTTTCTTTCCCCGGTTCTCGTCAAGAATTTCTGGACTGTAGTAAGCACTGTTTGGCCTGAGCCCGTCTTAAGCAACTCTCTCAATTCTTCTGAGCTCTCGGCATGAACAGGGTTCGGAAAGCCACAGC
>Ga0078972_1017700_pt1 | contig 10145 bp, 11 predicted proteins | sample YelNatPaOPGAMG01_FD_67568 | JGI IMG/M metagenome (GOLD analysis project Ga0078972, IMG submission 67568) | Hot spring thermophilic microbial communities from Obsidian Pool, Yellowstone National Park, USA - OP-RAMG-01 (SPADES assembly) (version 2) | ecosystem: Environmental > Aquatic > Thermal...
ATGGTTGGCGATAGAGTTAATTTTGTAATAGTTGCAGGTCCAGAGTTAGTATCAAAGAGGGCCGAAGATCCAGAGTATGTTTTGGAGAAAGGTTTAAAAATAGATGCGAAGTATTACATAGAAAATCAGGTTTTGCCACCAATTGAAAGAATTTTTGAAGCAGTGGGTATAAAAAAGAACGTGTTATTTTCAAACGGTAAACAAATAAGTCTAACATCAATATCAATTCAAAAAAATGAAAATCAAAAAAAGAGTGAACTTATAAATAATTTTGAGAATTTTGTTTGTTCCAAATGTGGAAGAATTTATTTATCTTTACCGTTTTCTGGAAAATGTTATGATTGCGGAAATGACTTAATGTTCAATTTAAATGGTTGTCTTTCAAAAACAATAAGTAAAAGTATTTAAATATTAAAAACTAAATAACTAATCATAGTTCTCTGGTGGTTTCTTTGAAAAAAAATGCTATAAAAGTTAAGGAAACAGGAACAACAACAGTAGGAATAATATGTAAAGATGCTGTAATATTAGGTGCAGAAAAAAAGTCTACTTTAGGGTATCTTGTAGCCAGTAAAGAAAGCGAGAAGATTTTACCATTAGACATACATATAGCAATGACTATAGCTGGAGCAAGCGGAGATGCTCAAGTTTTAGCTAGGTATTTAAGAGCAGAGTTTAAACTTTTTGAAATAGAACATAGAAGAAAAATAACAGTTAAAGGAGCCGCCGTTTTACTTTCAAACATTCTGCAAAGTTCTAAGTATTTTCCGTATTATGTTCAACTAATTATTGGTGGGGTAGACGATTCCGGGCCTCATATTTTTGATTTAGATGCTATTGGTGGAATAGAAGAAGATAAAAAATTTATTTCTACTGGTTCGGGTTCGCCTATAGCTTTAGGTGTTTTAGAAGACCAATATAAAGAAGAAATGAGCGTAGAAGAAGCAAAAGAACTGGCAATAAGAGCAATAAAAGCTGCTATAGAAAGAGATATAGGTTCTGGGGGAAGAGCAATCGATATAGCAATAATAACAAAAGATGGAATAAAATTTGAGACTCATCCACTCTAAACTGACATTGGTAGTTAAGCATGGAAATAATAGAAAGATTAAAAGAACTATTACCAAATGGAATAGTTAGTAGAGTTGAGTTTGAAGGATCAAAAATTATTATTTATACTAAAAATATAGAGTTTTTCAAATCAAGTGAAGAATCTATCAAAAATATAGTGTCTACTTTAAAGAAGAGAATTGAGATAAGAGTGGAGAAAGATTTGTTGCTGAAAGAAGATGAAGCGAAGAGAAAGATACTTGAATTGGCGCCATCTGATGCTGAGGTAAAAGACATTGTTTTTGAAAAAGAAAGAAGTATTGTTAATATTTATGCGAAGAAAATTGGTTATGTTATTGGTAAAGGTGGGGAAGTAGTTAAGAAAATAAGAGAAGAGACATTTTGGCAACCAAAAATAGAAAGAGCTCCTTTAATTGATTCTAAGATCGTAGATGGAATAAGAAAGATGATGCATGAAGAAGTAGATTTTAGAAAAGAGTTTCTTAACAGAATAGGAAAGAGAATTCATGAAAAAAGAGAGATAGATAGAAAAAGGATTAGGTTAACTTTTTTGGGAGGAGCAAGAGAAGTTGGTAGATCTTCCATGCTAGTGGAAACTCCAAAATCAAAGATTTTAGTAGACGCAGGAGTTATTGCTGGTAGTCAAAATGGATACCCAATTTTAGATATTCCAGAATTCAACATAAATGAGATTGACGCTATTGTTGTATCTCATGCACATTTAGATCATGTAGGTTTTATTCCAGTAATTTATGAAATGGGTTATGATGGTCCTTTATATTTAACACAACCGACTTTGGATTTATCAACTTTACTTTGGTTAGATTTTATCGATGTCATGCAAAGAAGTCCTATCAAACCATTGTTTACAATAAAGGGTGTAAAAGAAGCAGTAAAAAGGGCTGTAACTCTTGATTATAATGAAGTAACTGATATTTCTCCGGATGTTAGATTAACATTCTATAATGCTGGACATATTTTAGGATCTGCGATAGTTCATTTACATATTGGAGATGGTTGGCACAATATTGTTTATGCTTTAGATCAAAAGTTTGGAAGGACGAATCTTTTAGATCCAGCTTTTACGAATTTCCAAAGAGTAGAAACTTTAATTATAGAGTCAACTTATGGGGCAAAGACAGATGTGATGCCTTCAAGAAAAGAAGTTGAAGAGCAGTTCATGCAAGTAGTTAACAAAACAATGGAAAGAGGAGGAATAGTTTTGATACCAAGCTTTTCTGTTGAAAGAGCACAAGAAGTAATGACTATTCTAGTTAAAAATAATTTTCTTTATCCTATCTATTTAGATGGAATGATTTGGGATGCTAATGGTATTTTTACTGCCTATCCAGAATATTACGGAAAAACGATGATGAAAGAAGCGATGAGCGGTAAAGACCCATTTCTTTCTCCGATATTTAAAAGGATATCATCGTCATCAGAAAGGGAAAAAGCTTGGAATGATAGACCTTGCATAATTATTTCAACAAGCGGTATGTTAACTGGTGGGCCGGTTTTGGAGCATTTAAAACATTTGGCAGAAGATGAAAAAAGTACATTAATTTTTGTGGGCTACCAAGCTGAAGGAACTTTAGGTAGAAAGATACAGAAAGGTTGGAGAGAAATTCCAATTGAAGAAAATGGTAAAACAATACCTTTGAAAATAAACATGGAAGTATATACTGCAGATGGTCTAAGTGCACATTCAGATAGAAGACAGCTTTTAGCATATGTTGGTAATTTGGCATCTAAACCAAAAAGAATTTTTGTTGTTCATGGAGAGGAAGAAAAGGCGATTTCTTTGGCAAATGCTATAGAAAAAATATTCAAAATAGAAAGTTATCCTCCAAGACTTTTGGAAACACTAAGAATAGCTTAATTATAACAAACTTATAAGCAACTTATAAGTATCTTATGGCAAAACTAAAAAATAACTAAAATAATTATTAAGAATGAAACTAGATGAGAGGATAACCGAATATGCTAACGATTTGAGTTATGTTATTGCTTCTCCGCTTTCAAAAAAAGTTTTGAATGTTTTAAAATTAAGTCATATGACGCCAACAAGCATTTCTAAAACCTTAAAAATCTCTCTTTCTAATGTCTCTACGAAACTTTCTGAATTAAAGAAAAGAGGTTTAGTTTCTTGTATTACTCCAGAAAGAAAAAAAGGAAGAATATACATTCTTACTAAAAAAGGAAAATTTTTACTCGAAATCCTACCAAATGGTTATAAGATTGATTCAGAATTAATTTATGAAGGCTAAATCCAAAGGTTATAGAGTAGAAAGGAATATAAGAATTAAATTTGAAAAAAAAGGTTGGGTTGTCGTAAGGTCTGGTGGAAGCTTTGGTGAAGCGGATCTAATTTGTTTCAAGAATGGAAGATGCATTTTTCTACAAATAAAGTCTACAAGAAAAGATAAACTTTACTATTATGGTTATATGAAAGAAATGTTAACTGGTTTTCCTTTCTTTATTGTGGTAGATTTTGGTTACGGGGATATCGAAGTCTTTAAACCATCAAGAGTCTTAGAGAAAGGAAAAGGAGTTCGACTAGAAGACTTCATTTCATCATAAAAATTAATATTTATAAAGCAAAATAATTTAATGCCGATTTTGGTTAAAGACCTAATGTCGAAAAAAGTAAATGTAATAGATGAAAAAAAGAGTGTTTTTCATGCAGCGAAGATTATGGCAAAAGAGAGAAGAGGGTACGTTGTAGTTTTAAAGAAAGGAAAGCCTGTAGGTATCCTTACAGATAGTGATGTTTTAGAAAAAGTAATCTCTAAAGGTAAAGATCCAAAAAAAGTCAAGGTTAAGGATGTTATGAGTTCACCACTTATAACAATTTCTCCAAATGAGGAAATAATAGAGGCATCAAGATTGATTAGAAAGAATATGATAAAAAGAATTCCGGTTGTTGAAAAAGAAAAACTCGTTGGTATAATTTGTGATACAGATATAGCAAAATCGACACCAGAGTTTATTAACATAATTGAGGAAAGGTTAAGAGCAAAAGAAGAAGGATTTGAACCAGAAAGAAGAGAAGGTAAAATAAGTGGTTTTTGTGAAGAATGTGACAACTATTCGGATAGTTTATACTATGTCAACGGAAAGTGGCTTTGTGAAACTTGTAAGGATTTAGAAGAAAAAGATTAGTTTTTTAAATTCAAAATTTTTTATGGAAATTGAACTAGAAAAAGTTGGTATAAATAGAAAAGAAAAAATAATTTCTATTTCTTCTTTAAATCCATTAGTAGCTTTTGTAGGAGAAAAAATTATAGATGTTTGTAAAAAAATATCGAATAATTTACATAGGAGTCTACCAGTTGTAGATAAGAAGTTTCAGCTAAAAGGAATAGTAACCATTACTGATATTTTTAATTTGTTTTTAAGTGGAGGTGAAATGAATCTACCGATAGAAAACGTGATGTCAAGAGAGGTTGTAAGTTGCGAAGCAAATGAAGCAATAGAATACGTCTTACAAAAAATGAAGATTTCAAAAAGAGGTAGGCTACCGGTTTTATCTACGAATAAACTCGTTGGAATGATTTCAGAAACAGATTTCATTCTAGCGAGCAAAAACTTTGATGTTTTTGGTGGCATTAAAATAGAAGAAGTGATGGTAAAAAAACCTTTCTTCATTCCCCCAACTTTTAGCATTAAAGAAGTCATAAGAACGATGGTATACGGAAAATACAGAAGATTACCAATAGTAGAAAATGAAAAATTGGTTGGTTATATAACATCGACTCTTCTTTTTAAAAATTTAGTTGAAAATTCTTTTTCAAATTCTTTCTTAAATAAAAAAATATCGGAAATTATGACAAAAAATCCAATTTCAGTTTTTAAACAAGAGGAACTAAAAAACGTTTTGCAAAAAATGAAAGAAAAAAAGATCAGCTCTATGCTTATAGTTGGTGAAAACAATAAACTAGAGGGAATATTTACAGAAAGAGACTTCATTAATTTACTAGTCTGATAAATTAAAACTACTTTCAACTTCGTATATTGGTCCTTTTGGAGTTAGAGTGCTTTTCATCAAATGTATTTTATCAACAAGGAAAGTTTCATTAATTTCAGCTTTCGATAATTCAATCAAGGATTTTTTATCCTTAACATTTTTGACTCTGAATAAAGTTAAATGAGGAGGTTTTACATCACCACCAACTTCCTTTTCTATACTTTCGCTTAAATCTTCTAAGCCACTAACATCAATAGCTATAACTCTAAAAAATTTTTCATTTGGGATAAATTTGATTCTAGTTAATATTATTTCTCTTTTATTATACTTCTTTGCTATTTCACTCAATCTATTTTTAATTCCATTTATTTCCTCTTCGCTTTTTTCTCCAAGAAAAGAAAGAGTAACATGCATGTTCTCTTTTTCTACCTCTTTACCTTCTATAAATTGTTTAATTTTCTTTTGTAAGTTAAAAATTTTTTCAGATTTTATAGGATATACTGCTATAAAATATCTAACCATAATCTTTATTTATCTGTATTTCAAATTAATTAAAGGTGAAAAGATGCCAATCAAAAATGTTAGAATATCTGAAGTAATAGGCAAACCAATAATAAGTGCAGAAACTGGAAAGAAATTTGGGGTTGTTGCAAACGTTGAATTCATAGCAGAAACAGGAGAGCTTTTAAATATAGTAGTTGAAGATGCTACAAGAAGCTTGCTAGATTTAAACGTTAAAACAGATGCTAGAGGAAGACCACTAATACCCTTCTCTGCAGTAAAGTCAATAGGAGATTTTGTAGTTGTTACAGAAAGTGAACTAATCTAAACCAGGGAAGTTTGTCTTTCTTTCTTTTCTTCCTTACTCTCTAGTTGGTTTTTAATTTTTATCGCTATTTTTTCACCAACAATTCTCGCTATACTTTCAAGAGGAGCTTTTCTCAACTCCTCAAGAGACTTAAAACCAGCATTATAAAGCCTTCTTGCTCTTATTCTTCCTATTCCTTCAAGAACAACCAAAGGCAAAAGTTCCTCTTTAACTCCTTTTTCAATTCTTACTCTCAACTTTTTCAACTGAGTTAAAACTTCTTTTTTTCCTATGAGTAAGGCAATCTCATGTAAAGAATAAAGAAGCCAATCTGCTATTTGCAGGCGAGAATAGAGTTCTCCCGGAGTTAAAGAATATTTTTGCATTATCTCTTCTTCTGTTTTTTCATTGATCCAATCTTCTAAAATTTTTGCCATTTTTATACTCTTTTCGAATTCTTCATATTCATAATCATCAGTTGGGATTTCTAACAAGAGCTCTTTCCTTTTCATCTCAATAGTATTTTCTATCTCATCCAATTCACTCATTCTTACAGAAAGCAAAGGCTTCATTTCTATAGAAGATGAAATTAGTTGCAAAAATGAAAATTCTGTAAAAACCTTATCACTCTTTAAACCATCTAGAAACAATTTTCCAGTTAAAGGATCAATATATAGTTCTGAAATTCTCTTTCCAACTCTTGTTGCTTCTATTTTTTCACCTTCTATCTTAATGAAAGACCATTCATTTAACATTTCCAATATTTCCTCTATCTTTTCCTCAAGTAACGAAATATCCCCATACTTAAAGGCAAAGAATGTTGAAGAGAAGAAATCAAAAATTGTTTTTCTTTTTTTACAAAAATCACTAGCAATTAAAGCTAAAACATGCATTCTTAATGCTGGTTCAGAAGCAAGCTTAGAACTAATTGGTTCTGGCTCGCCGAAAATAAATCTTTCTATTAGTTCTTCCACATCATCTTCATTTTTTGCGATTATTATTGATTCTCCATAGTTATCGAACCTCGGCCTGCCTGCTCTCCCGATCATTTGGTAGTATTCTAGTGTTGGAATATAGATTGACCCATAAGTAGGATGATATCTTTTCGCATCTTTGATTAAAACTCTAAAGGCAGGCAAATCAACACCAGCTGCTAAAGTTGTAGTCGCAACTATAACTTTAATCAAACCGTTTCTGAAATTTTCTTCAATCAACCTTCTTTGTTTTCCAACTAATCCAGAATGATGAAAAGCAACTCCATTTCTAATACATCTAGCCAATTTTTTACACTGTTCTGTAGGAACCTCCAAAACGTTTTCAATTTCATCAGAAAGTTTTCTTAAGAACTCAATATCACTTCTTCCTAATTTACCACTAACGACTTTACCCAATCTTTCTGCTAAAGCTTCAGTCGATTTTCTAGTAGAGCAAAATATGAGGATTTGTTTACCTTTGTTTAAAGTATCAGAAACAATCGCTTCTTCCAAATCTAATTCTTTATTTAATTCAATTGTTTTATATCCTGGAAATTTTATTTTAGAATCGTAGGCAACACCTTGATAAAGTTTAACAGGTCTAAAATCATTTTTTAATAATTTTGAATCAAGCCATTCTGCCAATTCTTCAGCATTCCTTATTGTCGCAGACAACCCAATGATTTGAAGATTTTTTACAATCTTTCTCATTTTTGTTATTAATATTTCTAGAGTAGGCCCTCTAGAAACATCAGTAAGCAGATGAATTTCATCCAATATTAACAAACCAACATCTTTAATCCATTCAGCCCCATGTCTAATTAGAGATTCTACTTTTTCATTCGTTGCAACAATCAAATCATAATTTTGAAGCCAAGGATCACTTGAATCAAAATCTGATACAGATATGGCAACTTTATGTTCATTAAAAAATTTAGAGAATTCTTCATATTTTTCAAAAGCTAAGGCAACTAGTGGTGAGGTATATAAAATTTTTTTGCTTTTCTCCAACATTCTTATTGCAGCCAAAATTGCCATTAATGTCTTACCAGAGGCAGTAGGAGTAGAGACTATACAATTTTTTTCGAATAGTCTTCTTTCTACAAATTCTTTTTGTGGTGGATAAAACTCTTCAATTTTTTTGTTTTTTATCTTTTCAATCCATTTTTCATTGAAACCAAATCTCTTTAATTCCTCAACTTTCATATTTCATATTTTTGCTCTTGCTAATATGTTTATGAAGTGATTAGGGTGAAGGAGAAAAAAATAATTTCACTTGGAATAGAAGGAACTGCTCATACTTTTGGAGTAGGTATAGTTTCGGAAGATGGAATGATTTTGGCCGATGAAAGGGATGTCTACAAATCTCCGAAAGGAAAAGGATTAATTCCTCTCGATGCTAAAAAACATCATGAAAAAGTTGCACAATCACTTCTAGAAAAAGCTATAATATCTTCTAGAATTTCTTTCGAAGATATTGATATAATTTCTTATTCTGCAGGTCCTGGTTTACCTCCGCCTCTTCTTTTCACTGCGAGATTTGCAAAAAAATTGGCTGAGAATTTTTCTAAAACTTTAGTGAGAGTTCATCATGGTATTGGGCATATTGAGATTGGTAGACTTCTAACAGGTTGTAAAGATGCTGTTGTTGTTTATTTGTCTGGCGGCCATAACGCTATTCTTGCTTTTGTAGATGATTCTTACAAGATTTTTGGAGAAACACAGGATATAACCATTGGAAACCTTTTTGATACTATCGCTAGAGAATTAAATTTTTCAATGCCAGGAGGACCTAAAATAGATGAGCTAGCAGAAAAAGGTAAGAATTACATCCCAATACCTTATACTGTAAAAGGCATGGATGTCTCTTTCAGTGGAGTACAAACTGTAGTGTTAAAATTAATTTCTGAAGGAATAAACAAAGAAGATATAGCTTTTTCTTTAGAAGAAACATGTTTTGCTATGCTTACGGAGGTTGCTGAGAGAGCTTTAGCTCATACCGAAAAAAATGAATTATTATTAGTTGGTGGAGTAGCTTCAAGTAAAAGATTACAAAAAATGATGAGTAAGATGTGTGAAGAAAGAGGAGCAAAATTTTATGTTGTCCCACCTAGATATAGTAGTGATAATGGAGTTATGATAGCTTATGCTGGTTTGTTGGCTTACAAAAATGGTTTAGATAAGCCATTTGAAGATTTGATAAAACCAAAATGGAGAATAGATGAGGTAAAATGGTTTATTTAAAAAGAGAAATAAGAATATGATACTAAAAAGGGAAACTTTTGATAAATTTTTGAAAAAATTTGGAGCAAAAAGAGTATCTCCAGATGCAGCTGAATATTTAGCTAGATTTGTTGAGGAAAAAACTATCCTTCTTTTGAAGGAAGCTAATGTTTGTGTAAAGCATGCAAAAAGAAGTACAGTCTTACCAGAAGATATAAGGCTTGCTAGAAAAAATTTAAATCTATAATCTTTCACTTCAAAAAAATTTATGAAAGTTGAAGAATTATTACAAGAGTTAGAGATGAAATCTAAATTAAGTAGAGAGGAAATAATGAAAAGAATAGAAAAAAAAATAAATGAATTGGATAACCTTATTACAATAGAAGGTGCTGTTTATCTTGTAGCTAAAGATTTGGGAATAGAACTCCCTTCTGAAAAAAGAAGGGTAACAATCTCGAGTATAATTCCTGGAATGAGAAAAGTTAGTTTTGTAGGAAGAGTTTTTAAAATCTCTAGAATTGTAGAATTTGGTGTTGGTAATAAAGGAAGAGTTGTTAATCTTTTTGTTGGTGATGGCACTGGTTATGTTAAAATACCCTTATGGAACGAGCAGGTTAATTTTATTGATCAAAAAAAAGTTACAGTTGGTTCCTTAGTGCAGATAATAAATGGTTTTGCAAAAGAGGGAATTTTTGGAGAAACAGAAGTTTCCTTAGGGAAATTTGGAATGCTTAAGGTTTTGGATACGGAGATTCCAGAAATTCCTAGTGCAGAAGAACTAGCTCAGAAGTTTTCTTCATTTGAAAAAGTTAAAATTAAAGATATTAGATCAGGAAATTTTGAAATAACTGGTTTCATAGTAAAAGTATTCAAAGCGAGTTATGTTTATAATTCTAACGGAGAAAAAGCGATGGTAATACCAGCCTTAATTGACGATGGAACAGGAGATATAAGGGTTTCATTTTTTAAAGAGTTGGCAGAAGCTTTAACTGGAATAAGTGTGGATGAGTTAGAAAAAATAGAGGAAGATAAAAGAAAAAGCTTCCTTGAAGAAAAACTTTTAGGAAAAGAAATTATCGTAGAAGGAAGAGTGAAGAAAAAT
>Ga0078972_1017701_pt1 | contig 10145 bp, 9 predicted proteins | sample YelNatPaOPGAMG01_FD_67568 | JGI IMG/M metagenome (GOLD analysis project Ga0078972, IMG submission 67568) | Hot spring thermophilic microbial communities from Obsidian Pool, Yellowstone National Park, USA - OP-RAMG-01 (SPADES assembly) (version 2) | ecosystem: Environmental > Aquatic > Thermal...
AATGCCATATTATCGTATGCCTTCATATGTGGATATAATGCATAGTTCTGGAATACCATTGCTATATCTCTATCTTTGGGTGGAACATCATTAACAAGTTTATCATCAATCCAAATCTCACCTTCTGTTATTTCTTCAAGACCGGCTATCATTCTAAGTGTTGTTGTTTTACCGCAGCCCGAAGGACCAACAAGAACACAAAATTGTTTATCTTTTATCTCCAAACTTATTTTATTAACTGCTATAACTTTATCAAATTTTTTAACAATGTTTTTTAGAATAACAGTTGCCATAATTTTCACCTTTCATTTTTTTTCTAAAACTAATGAATTGTATAAAAAAAAAATTTAAAAATCAACAATATTAGATTTTTTTAATACAGCAATATATCGCTTTTGTATAGTTTCTGGTAGTTTGTATTCTGCATAATTTATACACTGTAATCCTGACTCCTTCAGTGTCCGTTCAGAAAATTCTATTTCTGTGCGCTGGTTCTCTGTTATCCAGAACAATAATAATCCATATTGTCTAATCATCGGTGCTAAAAGTTTAATACTTGTACCTATCTTGCCTAATGCACGTGATACCGATATATCAAAATATCCTATATATTCATTAATATTTCTGTTATGTTCAATAGTCATATTCACAATTTCAATATTTTGAAGTTCAAGTTTTTTCTTAATATTTTCAAGAAAAAAACATTTCTTTTTCTTGGATTCAATCAATGTAAAACTTGGTTCTGAATAAATTATTTTCAGAGGAATAGAAGGAAATCCTGCTCCAGAACCTACATCAACAATCTTCAGTTTTTTTGATTCAGTATTGATATTATTTTGTTTAAAGACAATATTAACTGAAAGCGAATCAGAAAAATGAAAATAAATAATTCCTTTTTCGTCTACGATACTGGTGAGATTAATTTTTTTATTCCATAAAATAAGTTCAGTTAAATATAATTTAAATTTTTCTGTCTGTTCTTCAGACAGTATTATTCCATATTCGCTTTTAACAAAATTTTTAAATTCTATAAAAATGTCTTCCCGCATTTATATATTATCTTATGGCTTACTACATACTTTTAGACACATACCACAAACCATATGCCCTAAAGAACGCGTCTTCTGAAATTCTCTTAATTTAGCCGAACAAAGTTTAATATCAAATCCTGTTTCTGTGATTGCTTTTGCTGGACATACAGTAATACATTTTTTACATTCTCCACAAGACATTTTCAGTAATTCTATATTTGCTTCAAGTGGCATATCAGTAATAATAGATGCATATCTCACTTGTGACCCATATTCAGGATTAACAATAAGATTATTTCTACCAAACCAACCTAATCCTGCTAAATACGCTATTTTTTTATGTGAAATAGCAAATTTACTATCTGAACTTCTTTCCTGATAATTATTTATATCGCCCCAATTGATAACTTGTGATGCTGGAATAGGAAATGCACTGTAACCTTCATTATGAATATAACTACTTATTTTAAGTGCTGCTAAATCTAAAAGAATATTTACACGCTGATAATGAAAATAGTATATCTTGTCAGGCCCATCAATGAGTGTTTCAAGAATAGATTTAGATAAACGGTATCCTATTGAAATAGCATATTTATATTGCTGTCCGAACCCTAAATCAGTAGAACTTATATCTGCTACACCGAATAGATTCATACCATCATTTATAGCGATATTTTTTAATAACTGAAAATTTTTTTCTTCTGTTTTCATATCACTCTATTGGTTTTAAAATCCTTCTGTCTCCTCTGTCGGTACCGATATATAAGTTGTTGTCGTTACTGCCCCAACTGTTTTCGGTTCTGTTCCGGATATAAATACTTCTTCATAACCATAACTTGTGTTTTTTGCTAATAGTCCAGTTTTAGGATCAATTCTAACAAATGTTATTCCTGATTCAGGAACAATAAAATCAGATACAGGAGTATCTTCAAGCACATTTTTCATAAATTCAGTCCATATCGGACAAGCAACAACACCGCCTGTCATCTTATCGCCAAGTGATGCTCTTGTATCATAGCCAACCCATACACCACAAATGAGTTCAGGAGTATATCCAATAAACCAAGCATCAGAATAATTATTGGTTGTTCCTGTTTTACCTGCACAAGGACGATTCAGTTTTTTAGCATATTTTCCTGTTCCATTCTGAATAACACCTTTTAGAAGTGATGTTATTATATATGCTGTCTGCTCAGATAATACTTCTTCTTCTTTTCTGGAATTCAGTTCAACAATTTTACCATTCTTATCCTCAATCCGTATTACTGAGTATGGTTCTACTTTTATTCCTCTGTTTGCAAATACATTATATGCTCTTACTAATTCAAGTAATGTAACATCACTTGCACCTAATGCTAATGAGTATGTCATCACTAATGGACTGGTTATACCTAAGCGCCGTGCATAACTAATAACAGTTGTCGGTCCTATTTCTTCAATAACTCTGACAGCACAAACATTCAATGAGAACTCTAATGCTTTCCTCAGTAACACATTACCATAATATCTCTTTTTATAATTTTCTGGAATCCATACTCGCATGGGGTCCTTGACCATTTCAGGAGGAAGTTGTTTGAGATAATCAGTAGTTTTTGCAGCAAGATGCCAGTCACGTCCATCATTTACATATACAACAGGAGTATCTTCAATAATTGTTGAAGGTGTATATCCTCTCTCTATCGCAGCAGTATATATAATAGGTTTAAAAGCGCTACCTGGCTGACGACTTGCTTGAATAACACGATTAAACTGCGATTCTTTAAAATTTCTTCCACCAACCATCGCTCGTATTTCACCTGTTTTTACATCCATAGCAATAAGTGCACATTGAACTTTTTCGTATGTTGATTGCTTAATATTATATGAGTTCTGCTTTAATTTATCAAATTCACTTAATCTCTCGTTAATAACTCGTTCTGCTGTATTCTGCATATTCAAATCAAGTGTTGTATATATACTCCAACCCGAATTATATATTTTTTCTGAACCATATTTTGATTCGAGTAATAATTTTATGTACTCAATAAAATATTGTGCTGTTGTTGTAGAAATAGAAATCTTTTCTGTATTAATTGGCTCGGAATTAGCAATCGAAAATTCGCGATCTGTTATATATCCTAATTCTCTCATCCTCTGTAATACTGTTGCTCTACGATATATTGCTCTCTTAGGGTTATTAAAAGGAGAGTAATAACCAGGTGACCTTATCATCCCTGCAAGTAGTGCCGATTCACTTAAACTCAGTTCATAAGCATGTTTTGAAAAAAATACATTTGATGCTTGTTCTACTCCATAAGCACCATGTCCAAAATAAACTTGATTTAAATACATTTCTAATATCTCTTGTTTAGAGAAATTCCTTTCCAGAATAATCGCTAGTAATAATTCTTTTAGTTTACGAGTAAGCGTCCTTTCCTGAGTAAGAAAAGCTATTTTTGCTAACTGTTGGGTGATTGTTGAACCACCGGAAACAACTTTTCTCTTCCTTAAATTATTTAAAAATGCACGCAATATACCACGAACCGAAATCCCTGTATGACGAAAAAAGTTATGGTCTTCAATTGCTATAACAGCATTTTGTAAATCAACAGGAATGGATTTCAAAGGCACCCATGTCCTTCGTTCCACAAAAAGTTCTGTTATAAGTTCGTTATTTACATCATAAATTTTTGTTGATAATGTTGGTGTGTAGTCAAGTAATGTTTCTGGTGACGGCAATTCGGATAATATCTGTCGAAAATATAATCCGAGTAACCCTATCAATATCAATATTAAAATATAAAGGTATATTATTTGTCTATACATGCCTTTTTTTGAGAATAACTTTCAACTGGAAGGAGAAAGGTTTATGGTATAACAGTAATGATTTTCCTCACATATTCAGGATATTTCGCTATAAATTTTAGTTCATCATCGGTTAATGGTTTCTGTGTATGGACATTAGCATATCTTGTTAATTCAAGGATTTTCGTTGCTTCTTCATCTGATTTGAATTCAATTTCTAATTTACCAGCAACATTTCTGAATCCTTTTATCCCGGAATATTCTCCTGCAACAATCTGTCTACCTGTCTCTATAATTTCTGGTTCACCACGTCCCAATTCTTCATAATGATAAAGTTCATAATTACGCCAGTCCTTTAATGCACCATCAGCATGTATACCTGATTCGTGAGCGAACGCATTCGCACCTACTCCAGGTTGATTTATCGGTATATCTACTCTAAATGCATAAGAAGCATATTTGGCTATTTTCCAAGATTTTGTTAAATCAACTTTTTCATCAAGTATGTATTTGTCTTTAAAACCACTTGATTTCTTTATTGCAAGTATAACTGATACTAAATCAGCATTACCACACCGTTCACCTATACCATTTATTGTTGTATTTATATAAGCATCAACACCAGCATCTATTGCTGCTTTAGCACCCATTAATGAACATCCAACTGCCATTCCAAGATCATTATGACAATGTAGTTCAATAGGTATCTTTACTTTCTCTGCTAATTTAAAAATTCGTTCATACACAGTATCAGGTGAATCATATCCTAAAGTATCACAATATCTTATTCTATCAGCACCATTTTCTTTTGCTGCTAATGAAAACTCTATAAGATAATTCATATCTGTCCTAGAAGCATCTTCAGCATTAACACCTACTGTTTCTAATCCTGACTGTTTCGCTAACTTTAATGATTCAACCATTTCCTTTATGACTGATTGGCGGTCATATTTACCACGAAACTTATAATTAATCATCTGGTCTGATGTTGAAATTGAGATATTGACATGTTTTAATTTAGGCACATTTTTTAAACATAATTCTACATCAGATTTCGTCGCACGCAGCCAGCCACTTAATCGTATCGGAGAAATTACTCCTATTTCCTGTAATTCTAAATTAGCATTCAAATAATTAATCTCATGATTGGTAACAGGAAAACCAAATTCTGACTGAAATATTCCCATCTGATTTAAATAATAATTTATTATTGTCTTTTCCAGTTTTGCTAATCCGAGACGCGCTGTTTGAACTCCATCACGATTGGTTACATCAATAATGTATATTTTCGGCATATATTTTCTTCCTTCTATTCCCAGACAATTTTTTTTACTTTTTCAATTTCTATTTCTTTTACCGGATATATTTGTTCTACAATTTCATCTGGTTCAAACCACAACTTTATTTCTCTTTCTGCTTCTTCATCATTAGCCGAACAATGGATTACATTTTCATATGTACCATGAGTTGTTATACGACCATATTGACCACGTATCGTTGTCGGATCCGCTTCTTCAGGATTGGTTTTACCTGCTAATTTGCGGACTTTTTCAATAGCATTTTCACCAGTATATACCAAAGCAAGAACCCTCTGATATTCCTTACCATAAGGTTTACCTTGAATATAATCCAATATTTCTTCAAATTGCGGATGATCTTTTAAATGAGCATAGTGTTTCATTGCTAATTCGCGTGAAACACGAACAACTTTTGCCGCTATTATTCTTAATCTCGTTTCAGATAATCGTGTTAAAATATTGCCTGTTAATGACTTCTTTATTCCGTCTGGCTTTATTATAACAAGAGTATGCTGAATTTTATTACTCATAACTCTATTATATAAAAATTATTCTATTGCTGTCAATTTATCTAGGGTTAATACCCTGATTATTACACTTAAGTTGATGTAAATAATTGGTTCTTACCGTAGAAAAAAACATTTTTGCTGTCTCTGTTCTGTAATCAGGGTATGTCCATTCTAAATCATTAAATCTGTTATTCCTATATATCAATGTCACTTCAGCATAAATTCCATCAGATAAATATATTCTATGACTGTAATCTTTTGTTGATAATAAAATAAGTTTTGAACCAGTAATATAACCAGGATCTATATTTATTTTCCGTCTGTTAAATTGATCACAATACTGTGCCTCAATCTCATTTGTTCTAATTTTTAACTTATGTATATTTTCGCTTGATATAAGTTTATTGAAACTTATCCAATAGCGCAGAAGATTAACTCCTATCTCATCACTGTAATAATCAGTAAAATCAAATTTTATTATCTCACTCCTAAAATCTATTATACCGTAATCATCAACTAGTTTCTGTTCAGCAGAATTCCTTATCTCATCAGAATTATATAATAGTCCAACAATAAGTTTTACTGGAGGTTGCTGTGAAATTTTATCTTTCTTCATTTGTTTTTATTTTTTAGTGTTGTGACTTCCTCTACCCTATATAACGTCTTCAGTTCAAATTTTTTCATATAACGATATATGAAGAAATAAGTAAAAGTATGTCCGTAATTAAATATAGCATCAAGCAAAATATGGACTGTCAGCCCAAGAGTTATCCCTATTAATATTGAATTACGATAGAAATAAGTTATCAGTGCTAAAATAATCAGTAATTCAAATGAATGTAAAAAAAGATATACCTTTTTTAATTCATAAGAATCACATTTTCTAATAAAATCCTTAAAATCAAATTTGATTTTACCTATATTCACAAAATAATCAGGAATATGGTCAAGATCAATAAATATACCTGAAATGAGCATACTCAAAGATAAACCAGTTGATTTTGTTAAAAGATATGCTCCTGAACTCGCTATAACAGAAATTGTAATATGCTGACTTACCCTCATTTTTTATGGTACCGTTTAATAAAATTCTCCGCTTTCTTGAGGTCTGCAGGATCATTAACATTTATTCGCCAGGTATCTATAACTTTGTATCCGATTTTATAGCCCTTGTTTATCATAAGTTGAAGTGCATCTCCAATATGATACTCATTCTGTGCTGACGGTTTTATGTATTTTATATAATCTATTACACACGGCTCTAAAACCATTAATCCTGCTGACCCATAATTGGAGAATGCTTTATTCGGTTTCTCAACAATCTTTGTTATGTAGTTACCAACAAATTTTACTACACCTGTTTTCTGCGGTTTATCACCTTTATTTAAAAGTAGTGTCCCATATGTCTTAAATCTTTTATGCTTATTAATAAGTTTATTGAAATCAAAAAAGGTTAAAAAATCACACCATGCTAATAGAAATGTCTGGTTATCAATAAAATCTTTTGCTAATTCAACAGCTTTTGCTGTTCCTAATGTTTTCTTCTGTTTAATCAATGTAAAATTAAATTTTTTATTTTTTTGTGTTAATTCAATAAATTTCTGCTCGTGCTCAGGAGATATAACAATCCCTAATTCTTTTATTCCTGTCTTCTCATAATTATCAAATAAGTATTCAATCATAGGCCTACCTAAAACAGGAATCAATGCTTTGGGTATCGTGTAGGTTAATGGCCTGAACCTTGTCCCTTTACCAGCAGCAAGTATTAACCCTTTCATAAAATCGTCCTTTCTATGTTAATTTCTTTGTATCTAACTGTTTCTAAACTTCTGAAAAAAAGATTTATTGATTGTAATAAGGTGTTTTAATTTGGAATTTAATTAAATATACAATATTAAAATAAAAAAGTCAAAATTTAAAATTGGATTTTTTTTTATTTAATTTATAAAATCTATTAAAAAAGAAGTTCGGTTACTTATTTTTTTCTCAATATTAAAAAAATAAGATAATTAACTCAAATTTTTTATTTTAGAAAAAATCAATGATTAAAAAATTATCAATTATAATCGCATTATTTACTGGATTTATTTTAATTATAATTATCGGAAGTGGAATAATATTACGCTTAACTTTTACTCCACAAAAAATAAAGTTTTTCATTATCGGACAACTAAGTGAATTAACTCATCGTGAAATATTTATTAAAAGTGTTCATATCGGAATATTTAATCCAGTAATAGAATTAGAAAATATAAAAGTTGCACGAAAAATACGACTCAGTTCAGGAACATTTATTGAAATAGATAAAGTGTTATTATACCCAAGAATAGGTCCGCTATTAAGTGGTGATATTATTATACGAAGTGTCGTCGTTATCGGACCTAAACTGAACTTAATTAATTTATCTGATACAGGAATACAATTTAATGTCCCAAAATTCAGTGGTAAGATACATCCTTTTGTTGGTATGACAATAACAAAATTTATTGTTGATAAAGGAGAAATTGATTATTTATCAAGTTTATCAAAAGTAGGACTGATTAAAATTAATGAAATAAAAATGGTAGCAAAAAATATTAATTTAAATAGTCCGTTTAATACTAAATTGGTTTCAGATATATACTTAGGTGACAAGAAATTCAGTTTAGTTTCAAGTTTATATTTTAATCTTATTGATACTGTTATTGATATTTCTGAGTCAGAAATAATATCAAAAAGTGGAATTTCAAAAATACGGGGTAAAATAACAAATTTTGTTGAAACACCTTATATTGATATATATATAACTACAACAAAATCTGTTTTGGATGATATTAAGGATATGATTAGTCTACCATTCTATATGTTTGTCGTCCCAAAAACAAAAGAAATAAATTTGCATCTCAAGGGTAACTTCAATAACCTCACAATAAAATCTTTATAAATAAAAGAAAAAATGGGACAATAACATACTTCTTTTAAAATATCTAACCAATTTTCATTAAAAGAAATGATAATCTTATTTCTAAGGAACTGAACTGTTATCAATTTGATTTGCATTGACTTGCGTCAATGCTTTTATTTTCTATATCGTCACTGAAAGTGAACCGAATAAATTACCTCTGTCCCTTTTATTTTATTATTACAGTAAACTTACCTATTCCTTTCTCCTTCGGTGATTCGTATGTGTATAAATATATTCCACTTGTGACCGATTCTCCTGACTCGGTTTTACTATCCCATACTATTTCTTTGCCTGTTCCTGGTCTTAATTGCTTCACTAATTCACCACTTAATGTGTATATCTTTATTGTTGTCTCACCTGGAACTATCCCATCACCAAAGAATGTTAATAGCCCTTTATTCGGATTATACGGGTTCGGTTTAACTAACACGCATGTTGCTGTCAATATCACATTAACTGTTTCTGTGCCACCATTGGATACTATCGTTATTGTTCCTGTGTATTGTCCTTGTGTCTGGTTCAGGACACTGTTATCTACTGTTACATTGATTGTCTGTGTCACTGACTGCCCTGGAATATTGAATGAAGGCGGGTCTACTGTTATCCATTCCTGGTCTGTTGTTATTGAACCTGTTAATGTCCCACTCCCTGTGTTCGTTATATCAAATGTTAATGTTGATGTCTGCCCTGCATCAAGTGTCCCAAAATCAAGAACTGTTGTGCTGACACTTATTTTCGGCTCTGTCTGTCCACTTGACTGTATCGCGAAATTACTGTTTGATATATCTGATGGTGAACCATCCGGCTCCTGAACCCTTATCCTGCAGGTTGAACTCGGTGTGTTCGGTACTGTTATTGCCTGTGAACCATCATTCGCTGTATTTGATACAAGTGTTGTCCAGGTTGAACCACTATTCGTTGATAAATCAATATTTACATTACCTACTGAACCTTGAGATGTCCATTGAACTGTCCTCGTTTCACCTACTGTCCATATCTCTCCACCATTAGGATATATAACTGTTATTCCTGGTGGTGGCGGTGTCGTTGATATTGTGAAATTATTATCCGATGTATCAGATGGTGTTCCGTCTGGTTCACGAACACGAATCCTGCATGTTGAACTTGGTGTATTAGGAACTGTTATTGTCTGTGAACCGTCATTTAGTGTATTTGATACAAGATTAGTCCAGTTTGTGCCACCATCAGTTGATAAGTCAATATTGACATTACCTACAGTTCCCTGTGATGACCATAGGACTGTCTGTGTTGTTCCTGTCTGCCATGTTTCGCCACCATTAGGATATGTTACTGTTATTGTCGGTTGTGCTGGTTGTGTTACTATTATATCAACAGACCCCTGTGTTAACCCAGTTGATGTTCCTGTTACTGTTGCTGTCCCAGTATTTGTTCCAGCACGATATCTTATTGTTGCGACACCATTTACTGCTTGAACAGGATTAGTTCCGACAAGTGTTCCGCCAGCAGAACCCGATAAACTGAATGTTATTGTTGCTGTTGATGTTGTTACAGGAACCCCATATTCATCGCATACTGTTGCTGTTACTGTTGATATACT
>Ga0078972_1017703_pt1 | contig 10145 bp, 8 predicted proteins | sample YelNatPaOPGAMG01_FD_67568 | JGI IMG/M metagenome (GOLD analysis project Ga0078972, IMG submission 67568) | Hot spring thermophilic microbial communities from Obsidian Pool, Yellowstone National Park, USA - OP-RAMG-01 (SPADES assembly) (version 2) | ecosystem: Environmental > Aquatic > Thermal...
AGAATGGGCGGATGGGTCATCAGCTTTATTGCGTATGCGTAAAGAGTAGAGGATTGGGGAAGAACAAGCAGAAGTGGGATTTTAGGGCGCCAACAAAACAAGAAAACGAAGCAATAGAAAAAGCTGAAAAAATTCTTACCGAGAAACTACCGAAATGGAAGGCTCAGAATCTCGTGCCAGTTGAGAAATTTCCAGAAACAGCTAATGATACTAGACCAATTCAGTATGGAATGCCTCGTTGGTGTGATTTGTTTAATCCTCGTCAGTTGCTTACGCATCTTACTTATTTGGAGAAGTTTCTCGAGGCCAAGAGCAAGTTGTCCGCTGGAAAAGAACGAGGCAACGAAGAATGGGAATTTACAGAAGCAGTAGTAACCTATGGAGCCATAGTATATGATACATGCGTAAACTTCAATAGTAGACTTTCACGTTGGAGAGCAAGTATGCGAGGAGTTGCTGGAGCACTAGACATTCAAGCCTTCCCGTTCAGATGGAGCTATGCTGAATGGGATCATTCTCAAATGCTCTGGCGTTGGGCATTATCTAAAACGCTTGATGCATTGAAAGAGATAGTTGAGCTTTTTGCAGACAACCCGCCTAAACCACTGGTCTATTGTGGAACAGCAACAAAAATCCCCTTAAAAGACAAGAATGTTCCATGCATCGTTGTTGACCCGCCATACGCTGAGAATGTCATGTATGCCGAAGTCAGCGACTTTTTTTACGTTTGGCTTAAGCGACTTTTGGGCGACGTTTTCCCAGAGGTTTTTAAGTCGGAGCTGACTGAAAAAGAGGAGGAGGCTGTGGCCAACCCAGCCCGCTTTAAGGGTATGGGTAAAAGCGCCAAAAAACTCGCCCAAGAAGACTATAAGACAAAGTTGGAGGCTTGCTTCCGTGAAATGCACCGCATTCTTCAAGATGACGGTGTGATGACTGTTATGTTTACTCATCGGGCAGCTGAAGCATGGAGCAGCCTCGCAACCGCCCTTATGAATGCTGGCTTCACTTTTGTAAGCAGCTGGCCAGTCCACACTGAACCGCCGGAAAAATACGCCAAACGTGGAAAAGGCGTATTAAAGGTGACAATATTGCTAACGTGTAGAAAACGTAGGGCAAATCATCCTGGAATCTGGGAGCACATAAAGGACGAGCTTCGCCAAATAGCAAAACAGAAAATTGAAGAATACACAAAACTGGGAATAAGCGGACCAGACCTTAAAGTAAGCGTTTACGGCCCAGTCCTAGGCAGATTCGCAGACTACTACCCAGTTAAAACTGCAACAGGCAAAGAAATAGACCCGCAGGAAGCCCTAGACCTCGTAACAGATGTCCTAAACGAAAAGTTCCTGCAGGAAGTAGGAATCGAAAACGCAGACAAGGAAACAGCCGCCTACATAAATCTGCTAGCAACATTCCCAACCACCAAAACAGAATACGAAGAAGCACGCCTCGCCACAGTCTTCGGCGGACTAGTAACCCTCGACACGCTGGACGTAAAAGGCGCATACGGCCTCATCGAAAAGAAAGGCAAAGACATACGCATACTGTCCGCCCGAGAACGGCAAGCCCTAGGCATAATAGACCCCTACGACGCCAAAACCCTTAAAACGGCAATAGACCACGTCCACGCTGCAATACTATTATACGAACGCGGAGGCCTCATCCAAGTTAAACGTCTCATGCAGGAGAAAGTCCTTGACACAGCGGGCTCACCCTTCCAAGCCGTCCTACAGGCCTACTCCAGATACGCAGAAAACAGCACAGACGAAAACTTCAAAAAAGACGCATCAATAGCAAAAGCCCTGCTCGCAGCCTTAGGAAAAACAATGGACTTGGCACCTAAAAAGGAGGAACGCTTAGACCACTACTTCCGAGAATCATGATAATCCATGATAGGCTCCACACGAGGCACATCTGCTCCCCGCACTAAACTTTTCCAAACGGGCAGACGTTTTTCCAAAGCCTCAAGCTGCTCAAGCATCTTTTCAGCAGCATCCAAACTCCTATCCAAAAAGCCTCCGAAAGTCTCCCTCCAACGCTCCCTATTGTGAATCCTCTTAGGCAAAACGTCCTCTGGATTAACGTAATCCGCCTGTCTAACAATAATATCCCAATGCTCACGCAGAAACTCTTGCAGTTTAGGCCTGGCAGCAACCGCACGCCTAACACCCTCAACCATTCTTTCAACGCTAACATTGTGAGGGTCATCGAAATCCAAGCTGGCTCTAAAAACCCCTGCCCTAAGCAGATGCCTAGCAACTAACTGGAGGGCGCCTAAACGCATAGCGTCGGCAAAAGCATCAAGTCTCCTCGGCAAATCAATCTCCAACATTCTACCAGCCCTAATGCGCCGCTCTTCAATCATGCTGCGAAAACGCTCAACACAATCGCAAACCAACTTTAACCCTCACCCTCAGCCAAATCTAAAACCCGACCGAACAGTTCAACAATACGGCCGGCATCATCAACCCTTTGAGGCCGCACATCTGGCTGCACAACATAAACATCTAACAAGCCGTCCTCTCCACCAACACCATACAAACTGAACGGCACCTTCTCAGGCATTTCAGCATAGAGCTCCAACTCTGAAGCCAACCATTGCACAAAAGGATGACCTGGAACCAAAGCGTCTGATCTCCCAGGCATCAAAGACAAGCCGTTCTCGACGAAAACTCTAACAGCCTCTGGCAAACGCTCCAAAGGCTCAACATATAACAAATCCCCTCGCCTAGCAAGATGCAGACGTAAAGCCTCGCAGCCTAAACGGACAAAACGCTCCAAAACCTTGGAGATCTCGACTTCAACAAAAGTTGGTTCCAGCGGAATGTCCTCCGGAAAAATCCTGGTCATTTTAACAGCCACATCCTTGGAACGCTCCACGTTCTCAACAACCTCTGTAATGCGTCTCTGCAGTTCAGCGCCTCGCAAACCACCCTCAAAAGCTTCAACCAAACGTTGTGCGATTATGCCGCTTGCAGGACCGACAATAATCCACCAGATATACTGCCGCTCGAAAAGAACCCTATACATTCGAGCCTCATATGTGTCGGGATACCATACATTAACAACCTTAACAACATCAGCCGTCTGCCCAATACGGTCCACACGGCCAATGCGCTGCTCAACCTTCGCAGGGTTCCATGGCATATCTACATTCACGACGGCGCTGGCGGCCTGCAGGTTCAATCCCTCACTTGCGGCATCACTACAAACAAGAACGTCCACCTGTTTCTCCAAAGCCCTACTAACCAATTCCTTCTCGCATGCACGCCAACAGTTCCTCGCAGAATCCCAAAGCTCACCACCACGTCCAGTATAAGTTCCAACTTTAATGGGTCCAAGCCACTGGCCCAAAAAGTCACGAACAACATCAACAGTGTCTGTGAACTTTGAAAAAACCAGAACCTTTCTGCCCTCGCCAAGAAGTTTCTCAACAACGCCTCTGAGGGTTCGTAGCTTAGGATCAGCGCCAGCGCCGATGGCACTGCTATAAGGTGCAAGGCTACTCTCCAAACTTTTAAGCTTCTCCAGTTCTTTCTCAACAAGGCTACGAACACGTTCAACAGCAATCCTCATGCTTGTTAAAAGCTCTTCCTCATCCACATCTTCGCCAACATCCTCAAGCATTTCCTCAGCTAATTCTCTAAGGCGTTCCTCATCGCCAGCCAGCAAAGCCTCAAGCGCCTCACGTCTACGCTTCACAGTATAATAGGCAGATGCAAAACTGCTAACAAACCTCTGATGGTAAACAGCTCTAATTAGGCCAAAACCTCGCCGTTCATCACCTCTTAAATAACTCATATAAGCGTCGTAATAGTTCTCCAAGTAATCGTCAAGATCGGCAAGCAACGCAGCATGCCTCTCATCCAGAACAACATCAACATTCTCTACAACACGTTCAGGAAACTTGTAACCATCCTTTTTCAGCCGCTCCCGCGTATTCCTAATCATAAACCACGAGGTAGGCATTAAACCCCTCAGAACCTTATCCAAAGCATCTCGCTCAGCAACATTTAACCGCCTTATAAAAGAGCGGAAACTAGAAACATCCTGAGAAGCGAGAACATCCAAAAACTCCCTAGCATGCTGATCGCTTAAAAAGGCTTTAACAACAGCCTCCCGATGTCGAGGTTCAAGATAAATGTTAGCAAACCATGCAATAAGAACAAACAAATGGGTCCACTCGTCCTCGCTTCTATCTCCGGGACCTTTGTTTAAAGCTGCAAAATATTTTTTAAAAGAGTCCTCGTGAACCCAAGGTCCGCCTAAACCCAATATTCGCAGTAAATCTAACATTTCCAACTCGTTAAGCTGCAGGGGCGTAGCAGTCAAAAGGAAAACATGAGGGGTTAAAGACGACAGCGCCGTTGCCAACTCATAAAGCCTTGTAGGCCTCGGCGAAGCAAACTGCGAGCGCGTAATCCTAGCCGCGTGAGCCTCATCAATCAAAACCAAATCGAAAGGCCTAGCCCTAAATAATTCAGGCTCAGAGCCTCTGCGACCTCTAACATAATGCCAAGAAGCAACAATCAAATCGGCCGCGTCATAAGGATTGCCATAAACAGGGATATTCTTTTCATCAGGGGCCACCAATACGCTAGGCTTTCCGGGTTTAAAAAGATAGGCAGGCAATCCAAACTTGCCACGAAGCTCGTCCCACCACTGTCTCGTAACGTTCTTAGGAGCCAAAACTAAAATCCTGCGAACATAGCCTGTTGTCCACAACAACTTAATGCATGCGCCAGCCTCAATGGTTTTTCCAAGTCCCACCTCATCGGCGAACAAAACGCGGAATGGATAACGCTCCCTAGCTAAATTAACAGCTCGCACTTGATGGGGAAAAAGTCTAACAGGGCCAAGGCCCATATGCGCTAAACATCTGACCTTAGTCAAGATTCGGACAAAACGGCATGCAGGCAAAATGGGTTTGCCAACAAGTTTAATCTTCGGCTCTATGCGCGGCTCAGTTGTCGGCGCTTCTTTAGGGGCAAACTTAACAATAGTTCTATAAATAGCCTCGGGCAGATTGTAAACTTCAAAATCCGGATGCTCATCATTCCAAATACGTTCAAAAGACCTCACAAGGTCTTCAACATGTTCTCTGTCTCCTTCCCTCCAAGAGTAAAAAACGACAATATGTTCACCATTAACCGTGTATGCAGGTTCAGTTTCGTTAGCGCTTCCATTCGCAGCAATAACGTTTCCCTCTCTGTCCTTAAAAATTAAAATTTTATAATGGAAAATTCCAGTCTGCCCAAGATACAAATGACGGGGCAAAACAACCTTAACTTCTAAAATCCCTTGGTTAAACATCCACGCCAAAGCTTCTAAGCGCCTCTTCACTAAAACATCCTCAATTTTCTCCAAACCTTTGGCAATACGCCGACCCAATTCTTCTACGACATCCCTGCCGGAAATCATACCCATCCTATAAGCTTCCCAAAGTTCTCTAGGCACATCATGTGCACCCAAAATTAACCGCATCTTACCGCCATTGTTTATCAAACCAGCCACACCGCTTGCCGCATGAACCAAAGCCTCAACAGAAAAGTAACCAGTAGCACGATCATAAGCAACAGACTGCCTCAAAACAGGAATATAAAACTCCCTCGCTATCCTCTCACCACGACCCTCAAAACTCAAACTACTAACGCCCGAGTTCCTAAACGACATAGGATTCTCGCACCAAAGTAATATTAAAGATAAAAGCAATTTAAAGCTTGCAAAGTCTCTTTGTCCCTGTTAACGAAAAATAGGTTTTTCCTTTAGTGCTATGTTTGAATTTTCCTTCCAGGAAATACATTTAATGTGTAAATTCCAGTTATAATGCCATAAAAGACCCCTACATAGTGGGCGAAGATGTTTACAATACCCCCCTCTGGCATATTTATTTTGCTGGGGAATAGCCCGAAAATGAGGATGAAATAAACAATGACGGTGATTGAGGCAGTTATGATTGTTTTTCTTGCGTTTTGATTTAGTTTTGCGAAGTTTACTAATTTCTTTCCAACATGTATGAGCAAGATCAGCCCAAAAACAAGAGTTGCAACAAAAACCATTAGGTTGTAGAAATTGGAATCAACATATGGAAATGCTATTGAAGACCCTGTGAGAAGCATAAAAGATACTAAAAGGCAGAGCGTGTTCCGCTCGTTTTGAAGAGGTTCTCTTAGGAAAATTCCAAGCGATGGAACAATTAATCCAGCCAAACTCGCCACAATTGTTGATAACCCGCAAGAAACGACAGTTCGACCGATAAAGTTTGCCAACAGCATGAATGAAATGTTATCAATAAAAGGCAAAACGAGAATGGCAATGATTAATGACCAAAGAAACTCTTTTTCTCTACCCGACTTCCGATTTATATCAAAAACAATAAAGCCAAGCAGAAGAAATGACGTAACATTACCCAGCAAATGTTCAAAATTTGAATGAACAAAAGTTGACGCCCAAAAACTCAACAAATTCCAATCATCACTTCGAGCCATAAGAGGCTCTTGCATATCCGCCGGCAAAAGAAAAATAATCACGCAAGACACAGATATCAAAGCAAACAATCCAAAAACATACAAATCAACACGTTTAAACCCGCGCTTCATAATCTTTGTCAATAAACAGTTTTCTATTTAGACATTCCGTTAACAGCGACTAAAAGAACCTACAAAAGCATAATAAGTTTCGCTGTTTTAGCTTGCAAGCACTCACAAAAATTAAAGTTACGGAAAACTATGAAAACAAATAGGTGATTTGAATTGGTTGAGTCTTGGGAAGCCCCAGATTGGACGGCAATACCAAGGATGGAGGGATTCTTTTTTGAGATCAATCAAGCATTATGTAATGCAATTACAAATATAGGTGTTGGGAATTACGATCATGCAATAACTTATATTAAAAGGTTTAAGGCGTTGGTCAAGCCGAGTGGTATATTTGACCAGATTAGACCGCAAGATAAAATTGTATATAAAAGCAGGGGAAATTTTTTGAAATTCAACGTTTTCGAAAGATGTGATAGCATCATTACCGATTTGGGGAAAGTAAAAACCTCCAATAATGACTACCTTCAAAACATATTGGTAAACATAAGTAGTTTGATTTTTACGATAAACATGTATTACATGTATGCAAAGACAAAAGTGGATTTCGCTGGAAGCTACAAGCCAGCCTTCGACACTTTTGAAAAAGAAGGCTTATGACAGAGACAAGAAAAGGTTAATGCGACTTTTCAGCAAAAAGTGGTTTATATTTTTTGCTTATTTCTCTGGTATTCATAAACCACTTGCCATCTTAGACCGAATTTTCTTTGGAAATAATGATTTTTATTACAAACCCCACACACGACTTCTAAATCTTCAGTGGTTCTAGTGCCATTTACAATTCTTTTATAAAAAGAATAGCCGCTTTCTGGTTTTCTGAATTTTCTCTCAAGTTCTCTTTTGTTGCAGTTTTTATGGTTTATTTCTAATACTCTTAAGAAATCGCAACCGCAATAGACACATTTTGGATTACTGGATTTTGAAATTTTCTGTAATGCATAAAGCTTCATTCTCCAGTAACTCGACCTATCAAGCATCTTACTTCACCCTCTTGTAATATCCGCATTGATTAATTCCTGTATCTTATTTTCAATCTCTTTTAATATGGTAGTCAATTCTTTGATTTGTGTTTGCAGATTGCCTATCCTTGCTCTTCGTTCCGGAATCTTTTGATTCTCTAAGATGACAATTTCTCTATTCAAGTGTGACAGTTCTCTGTCTTTTGCTAAAGACTTAAATTGAAAGTCGAGCCATCGATCCAGCTTTCTCCACCAGCGCGATGTTTCATAAATCTTTTTAGCCTTGTATTTCTCGTCAATACATACTTCAATGCGTTTTTTGGTCTCGCTAATTTGCATTTTCATAGAAACTATCTCGCGTTCAAGACTATTCATCTTAGCTTTTGTCTTTTCAATTTCTCTTTCCATACTTTCCCTTAATTTTACCAAAAAACAAAAAACATGGTAGAGATCTGTGATGTAAACACCCTTATGTCTATATCGTCCTCGCATTCTAGGGATTAGTTTCTTTCGACCAATGTATCTTTCACCTGGATCTATTATCCCGCTACATGCAGAGCACTTATACGGCTTATTTGCACGTTTTTCCCACCAATGCTGCGCCCCCTTAACCTTGTCACGTGCAGACACGCAACTTATGCTACCCTCACTTTCCAAGTTAAGAAAATTCAGAAAATATCTCTGCGGGTAATTAACAGAAAGCGGCTTCGGAGGTCGCAGATGCGTATAGCAATAAGCATATGTTCTTTGGGCAGATTTAACATCTTTCTTACTTTTACGCTTCTGAAGATCATAAAGCCTTGAGACAATGAGGCCTAAGTTTATTATGTCTTGTTTGTTATGTTTTAAAATGGCGATGATGGGCCCGATATTTCGTGTTTTGAGATATGTTTTGTAGAAATGTGGAACAACCCACCCAGAAATATCTAATCCTCTTTGAATCCCAAAATATCTTTCAACAGTTACTAAACGATAATTTGGAAGCTTGCCGCCAAATGCTCTATAAACATAGTGTAGCACGTCGAAGTGATGATTGTTCAAAGAAAATTCCTTGCCGTAGTAAGAGAGTCTTTGCTTTATATAGGGAATGTCAAATTTTCTTCCATTATAACTTATTAGAGAAGAATTATCGTTGATGCACGAAAGGAAAGACCAAATTGCACTAAGCTCGTCTGGAAAATCTCGTAGTAGAAATTGACGTATACAAACTTTATTTCTCATGAAGTTGGCAATGCCTAGTAAGATTATTGGACACTCGAAAGAGATTCCTAATGTTTCGATGTCAATTATTGCCATGTCTTCGTTCTTGCAGAATCCTGCCAAGTTGTCAAAATCCGCTTTTCTAAACTTGGAAATAGAATCATGAGTAATGAGGTAGCAGTTACCGTATTCATTTGAAATTATCTTTGCTCCGATTGGTTCTTCCAGACTTTTATCTTTAAATTGGCGAACAAGTTCTCCTCCGAGACTTGCTGCGGTTGTTATCTCCAAGATGCAAACGCCCTCTTCAGCTCGGATTTCAAGAACACCTTGTGCTCCAGGCGCAGCTTTTCTTAATTTAAAATCTCCGAATGTGCAACTAATCTTTTATGAATCTTCATTATTGATGATCACTTAATATTCCCGTAGCTTGCTGAAGAATGCGTTTTACAAAAGGCTCTTGCTCGTTTGGCAGTATTATTTTAACAGGGACAAAGGATACATGTAAAGTGGCAAATATCAAATATAGGTGGAGAATGTTGGAGTCAGAGGAGTATAAAGAGTTAAAGGCTGAAATTGAAGCTATTAAAAAGCATGTGGCTAAGCTGGAAAAAGAATTGTTAAATGTTAAAAGACTAGCACAAGAAGCTTTAGACGCAGCTGCAATGCTTTAATACTTAAAGTTTCTGGTAGGGTTTCGGCTCTACTATGTTAGCTTGAAGAGGAGAGAAGTCGCCTATGTTGATGATCTCGATTGGTTCAAGTCTATATCTTTTTTTGCCAGTTTCGTTCATTAAAGGATCACCAGCTTGGACCCTTTCAAATATCAATGCTCTCTCTATTGCGTTCATCATTTTATCGTCAACTTCGACATCGACATTATCCCTTTTAGACTTCGTGATATTCGCTACCTTCAATATTAGATCAAATCTGTCGACATTATATTTTTTGCATTTCTTAAAGAACACCGATTCTGCACAGCCGTTACCATCTTTAGTTATTTCCCATCTAACTCTGTAACCAAGAGGGCATAGTTTACGATTGAAAGCTTGACCTATGTATCTGGCTTTTCCTGTGCCCTTATCGAGATACATGTAAACGCCATAGTTCTTGAATTGTTTTGGCAATAATGGATTTTTATAGTAGTCCTCAGGCTTAAGGGTCTCATATAGAATCTTGACTGGGCCCAGACTAAACCATTGAAGTTCGACTTTTATCAAATAAAACCTCCTGAAATGTTCGTGCTTTACTTGCTTATTTAATGTTTTTCTATTAACAGCGACTAACAGAAGTCAAAATGCTATACCAAGTCTTTGATTTTTATGAAGTTTTTAGTGCGCAATTATGTTATATGCGAAAAGGCTTTAATTTAGTTTTTAAACGGAAGAAGATA
>Ga0078972_1008258_pt1 | contig 10142 bp, 9 predicted proteins | sample YelNatPaOPGAMG01_FD_67568 | JGI IMG/M metagenome (GOLD analysis project Ga0078972, IMG submission 67568) | Hot spring thermophilic microbial communities from Obsidian Pool, Yellowstone National Park, USA - OP-RAMG-01 (SPADES assembly) (version 2) | ecosystem: Environmental > Aquatic > Thermal...
TGGGATGAATTACTGTGGGAAGTTCAACGCCGTATTTTTTAAAATAAGATTCACGAGTGTTGGGCGTTGGGTACCAAAAGGGATGGAATTCGATTTTTCCGATCTCGCCAATTTTTGGCAGAGGTTCAAGATATTTCAGCGAGCGTGGTCCGGCAATAGGATACTTTTTAATTATGACACCTCTTTGAAGATCTTTGAGTGACAAATTCAAATTTTTCAAATCAACAAGTATCAAATAATGAAAGTCCGAGATGCTTTTTGCGGCAGCGCTTTGGGAACAGATAAAAAGGCAAAAAATAAGAAATAAAAACAGAATAATCCATTTTAAAATTTTTAAGGTTCCAAGTTTCATTTAAAACCTCCTAGGCTCCATCTTAATAATTTAAAGATTTTTTGCAAATAGGGAGGGGAATGGGGCGGCGGGTGGCATTTGCCACCCGCCGCCCTCTTTCCTTGTTATGCTATAGCATAACAAACCAATTTTAATATTGCGCTTTATCAAAAATCCATTTAAAAATAAACGTAAGTGCTAACCAATTTGGTAATGATTTGGTAGAATAATTAGGAAAAGTCAAAACCCCCCACTTATTATCTGTCAAACAAGCTAAATTAATTGACACCAAAATCAGAAATTGCTAAAATTAAAATTAGAGGATTCTTGAAAAAGAATCTTTAAAGGTCAAAAATCATCAACTGATTTAGGTTAAAAAGTTGATGAAAAAATAATAATTAATTCTAATCTAACCTTTTCTTTGCTGAATTGGTTAGAGAATATTAAAAAATATGGCAAAAAAAATTGAAAAAATATCTCAATTTGAGGTTTCAGAGGAAAGAGAGAAAGAACCAAAAGCAAAAGTTGTGGTTGTTTATCGAGGAGAAAATCCTTATATGATGAGATTAAGCGAAAGATTAAAAGAAATGGGGTATGAAGTTGATGAAAGAAGAATTTCTGTAGAAGCAAAAGAAGAGATAGACAAATTAACCTCGTCTCTTATAGAACCAGAACAAAAGGCAGCTTTGATTAAAAAAATCATTGGTGAAATTCCTCAAAATGTCTGTGTTGTTACTGATAGAACAATGGACTATTATGTAAGCTTGCTAGATGTGGAGCCCATTCATGCTTATCGGGAAGCATTAAATCGCGAATTTAAAAGTCCAGCTGATATCGTCACATACTACAAACCAGTTGTAGATGAACTAAGAGAAAGAGGGAAAGTGCCTGTGTTAGTTCAAAAGTCTTTATCCGACCATTTTTATTTTGACGCCTTCAATGGATTTGAAGAATCAGAAAAAAATAAGATAATAGAAAAAGCAATTGAACTAGGACTTTATCCGCAGTATCTGAAAGAGATTAAAGACAAAAAAGATTTTAGGTTTACAGTAGAACGTGAGGAGAGGGCAGTATTATTGTCTACAGTTGTTAATCAAGATCTTAATGTTCCTGTGATAACAGAGAATGAACTTTATTGGGGGTTTAATAGGGATGGGGAGTTTTTATTACAAGGAAATGTCATAGAAATTTTAAAAAAGCATGGATTTAATAAAGATCAGGTTGTTTTATTGGTGGACCATCATGTTTATGAATTAAGAGGAGAAAATCTTAAAAAATCTGGTTTTCCAGAGGTTCCAATTGTTCCGGTTTGTTCTTGTTGTATGGGTAGCTTAGGAGCTAATCTAAAAAAACGTGGTTTTAATGTTTTTGATTTAAAATTTGAAGGAAGTAATGACATGTTTGAAAAGGTAAAACAAGCGATTGAAAAAAGAATACTTGATTTAAAAAAACAGAAGGAAAAAATAGAAAACAAGGAGAATAGCTAGAGGAAGAAGGATCAATAATAAAAGAAATTGCTAAAATTAAAATTAGAGGATTCTTTAAAAAGAATCTTTAAAGGTCAAAAATCATCAACTGATTTAGCTCGAACAGTTGATGAAAAAATAATAATTAATTCTAATCTTTTCGTTAGCGAATTGGTCGAATAGTAGAAATAAGATCTATGAGAATTTTAAGCGGGATTCGTCCAACTGGTGTTATCCATTTAGGTAATTATTTAGGCGCCATTCGCAATTGGCTTAATTTGCAAAACAAAAAGAGCAATCAATGCTTCTTTTTTATTGCTGATTATCATAGTTTTACTGATCCGCCGATTCCTGCCCAAGAGAAAAGAGAACTTCTTGATAATATGATGATTGATTTTTTGGCTTTGGGCTTTGATCCGAAAAAATCTATCCTTTTTATTCAATCTCAAGTGGAGGAAATTTTAGAGATTGCTTGGATCATCAGTTGTTTAACACCTCTTGGCGAACTAGAACGAATGACCCAATTTAAAGATAAAAGCCAAAAACAACCTGGCAATGTTAATGCTGGTCTTTTCACTTATCCTTGTTTAATGGCTTCGGATATTTTGACATTTAAAGCCGACGCCGTCCCTGTTGGCGAGGATCAATTGCAACATCTAGAATTTACTCGTGAATCAGCGCGACGTTTTAATCGCTATTATGGCAAAACTTTTCCTGAACCCAAAGGTTTATTAACTGAAGTGCCGCGTTTAATGAGCTTGAAGAATCCTTTAGAAAAAATGTCCAAAACCGATCCCGATTCATACATTTATGTTTTAGATGAACCAAAAATTATTGAGCAGAGAATTCGCTCCGCCACTTCTGCCACCAATGAATTTTTTGACCGTATTTATTTAGCTGACAATGATTTTGTTTTTGAGCCAAAAAGCACTTATCTTCATCACCCAGAGATTGAAAAAATGCAAGCAGCGATTAGAAATCTTTTGCTGATGTACAAAGAATTTTGTCCGAAAGAGTATCAGGCACTCATCGATAATAATGAAATCAAAATTGAACTTTTGCGTTATAGTGAGATTAAAAATAATTTAGCCGAGGCAATTATCAAATATTTTGCGCCCAATCGCGAAAAGCGTTTGAAATTGCTGAAAGAAAAAAAGAAAGTCAGAAAAATTTTTAGCGATGGCAGTAAACTCGCGCGCGAAATTGCCAAAAAGACATTAAAAGAAGTAAAAGAGAAAATTGGAGTCATTTAAACTTGAAAAAAATTAGCGTTTAAGTAAGATGAAACAAAAGTCGTTTAATCTAAAAAACTATGGGAGGTGTACCGACAAAACATACAACTCATGGAAAAGTAAGACGCAGCCGCTCGCATCTAAAACTTCAAGCCACTTCATTAAAGGCTTGCCCAAAGTGTGGCGCAGCGATGATTCCTCATCGTTATTGCCCAAATTGTGGTTATTATGATGGCAAAGAAGTGGTTGATGTTTTAGCTAAGCTCTCTAAAAAAGAGAAAAAGAGTCGGGAAAAAGAAATTAAAAAATAAATTTTATGGCCACGCGCCATTTGTGCCGTTCCATTCTTTTTCAATCTCTTTATGAGTGGGATTTTTATCGGACTAAAGAGAACAAAGATGTTGATTTAATGGCCATTATTGAGCGTAATATGAAAGATGTTGTTGATTTGATTGATGAGCCAGATTTTATTTATCGTTTAGCCAAAAATTTAATTGATCATTTTAAAGAAATTGATGATTTAATTAGAAAGACGGCGCCGGCGTGGCCATTGGAGCAAATCAATTTAGTTGATCGCAATATTTTGCGTTTGGGAATTTCAGAATTGCTTTTTGGTCCAAAAGATGAAGTGCCGCCAAAGGTAGCTATTAACGAAGCAATTGAATTAGCCAAAACTTTTGGCAGCGAATCATCAAGCAAATTTGTTAATGGTGTTTTAGGCACCATTTATCGTCAGATGATCGAAGAAGGATTAGTAAAGGAAGAAAAGAAAGAAGAAAAAACTGAAGAAGAAATTAAAACTGAAGAGAAAAACGATTTGCCCAAAGCGCAAGAAGGAGCGGGAAATTAAATCAATTAATCAAAAATGGTTAAAGATAAATTCTCACAACTAGAAAATAATCTTAAAATTAAGTTTAAAAAGATTGATCTACTTAAACAGGCCTTTTCTCACCGCTCTTATTTAAATGAAAATCCAAATTGGCGATTGGGTCATAATGAGCGTTTAGAGTTTTTGGGTGACGCGGTTTTGGAATTGGTGGTGAGCGAATATCTTTTTAAAAAGTTTCCCAATGATCCAGAAGGATTTTTAACTAATTTAAGAGCGAGTTTGGTTAATGCCGAAACATTAGCTCAAGTAGCAGGAAAATTAGATTTTGATAGATATCTCCTTCTTTCAAAAGGCGAAGCTAAAGATACTGGTAGCGGTCATCGTTATATTTTAGCAAACACTTTCGAAGCATTAATTGGTGCAATTTATTTAGATTCTGGTTACAAAAAATGCCAAAAATTCATCGAGAAATATTTAATTAATCCGAATTTAGAGCGAATTATTAAAGAAGGAAGTTATAAAGATCCAAAAAGTTTATTGCAAGAAAAAGTGCAGGCGGAATTGGGAATTACGCCGGTTTATAAAACTTTAGAGGAATGGGGACCAGACCATGCGAAGCATTTTAAAGTCGGTGTTTTCTTTGGTGATAAATTAATTGAGGAGGGCGAGGGCGCTTCAAAACGAGTGGCCGAACAAGAAGCAGCTAAAAAAGCTCTTCAAAAAAATAGTTGGCAGGAATTAAAGAAAAATAAGAATAATAACTTGAGTAAATAAATTGTATGAAACTGAAATCCTTGGAAATTTTAGGTTTTAAATCTTTTGCTAATAAAACAACATTTTCTTTTCCAGCTAATTTTACCGCTATCGTTGGGCCGAATGGTAGCGGTAAATCTAATATTGTTGATGCGATTCGTTGGGTCTTGGGTGAAAGAGATCTAAAAAAGATTCGCGTTGCTCATTCAGAAGAGGTAATTTTTGGCGGAACGCCTAATAAATCACGAATGTCTTTGGCGCAGGTTTCAATTACTTTGGATAATAGCAACAATGAGTTGCCTATTGATTTTAAAGAAGTGGTCATCACCCGCCGTTTAGAGCGCGGGGGTGAAAATCAGTATTTTATTAATGATTCACCAGTCAGATTAAAAGATGTTGTTGAACTTTTAGCCAAAGCTAAAATTGGCAGTGAGGGATTAACAATTATTAATCAAGGTTTGTCTGATGCTTTGCTTAAGGCCTCACCGCGCGAAAGGCGAATTATGATTGAAGAAAATTTGGGCCTGCGCGATTTGCAATTAAAAAAAGAAGAAGCCAAAAGAAAATTGGAGAATAGTCAGATTAATTTAGACAAAACACAAGCACTTTTAGAAGAATTAAAACCTCATTTGCGTTCTTTGCGGCGTCAAATTAATCGCTGGCAGAAAAGGGAAGAAATTTCCCAAATTATTAGCATTTTAGAAAATGCTTATTATTCAGCGCAGTTTAAAGAAATTCATCTTTCGCGCCAAAAATTTAATGAAGAAAAAAATAGAATTGAAAAAGAAAAGTTGGAGCAAGAGAAAAAACTTAATGATTTAGAAAAACAATTTGAGGAATTGGAAAAGCGACGACCGGATTTTTCTCAACAATTTCAAAATTTAAGAAAGCAAATCGAGGATTTAGAAAGACAAAAAAGCGAATTAATGAAAAAAATTGGTCATTTAGAAGGGCAACTTGAGGGATTAAAACGATTTGTTCCAAAAACTGCTAATCAGCCTAGTAGTGAAAAATTAATACAGATATTAAATCAGATTAAAAGCGAATTAAACAAAGCGCTCAATTTTGATTTGGAGACGACGCGATCAACTTTAAAAAAATTAATTCAGCAAATTGAGGAACTTTTTAAACAGTCAGAAACAGACAATAATGAAGGAGAGATTATAAAGTTGGAAAAAGAAAAAGAGCAAATTCTTGTGCAAATTAATGAGTTTAATGAAAAAATTGCGACTTATAATAAACAATTTGATGAGTTAAGACAAAAAGATGATGAGGTGGGGAAGGATTCTCATAGCGTATTATTAGAAATTCAAAAACAGCGCTTCATTGTTCATCAATTAGAACAGCAATTAAACGAAGTTGTTTTAAATGAGGAAAAAATTAAGTTACGTGAGGCGGATTTATTAATGAAACTTAAAGAAGCTAATTTGGACGTCAATAATTTTCAATGGGAAAAAATAAAAGATTTTGATATTGAAAAAACTTTTGCCGAAAATGGTATTGCCAATATGGAAGATTTAGAAATGCGTATTTTAAGGATGCGCCGCGATTTAGCAACTATTGGCGAAATTGATGAGTTAACTTTGAAAGAAGCCCAAGAAACAGAACAGCGTTATCAATTTTTATCTCAACAATCAGAAGATTTAATTAAAGCCATTGATGATCTTAAAAAAATTATTGAGGAGCTGACAGAAAGAATTGATAAAGAATTTTCCGAAGCCTTAAAAATTATTAACGAAGAGTTTAATAAATATTTCCGAATTATTTTTGGTGGTGGCCGCGCCAAACTTTCTGTAATTAAGATCGCTAAAAGACAAAAGAAAGAAAATAATAATGAGCAAGAAAAATTAGAAAAGACAAATGAAGAGAATAAAAAAGAAGAGGGCGAGGAAAGTCAAGCTGATGCAGAAGAAAAAGAAGAAAAAGAATTTGAAACAGGAATTGAAATTTTTGTCGACTTGCCCAAAAAGAAAATAAAAAGTTTAGAAGCGTTGTCTGGTGGTGAACGGAGTTTAGTCTCTGTGAGTATTTTGTTTGCCATTGTTTCGGCAATGCAACCGCCCTTTGTTGTTTTAGATGAAGTTGATGCCGCACTTGACGAAATGAACGCTCAAAAGTTTGCGAAAATTTTGGCTGATTTAGTTGATACAACACAATTTATTGTTGTAACCCATAATCGAGCAACAATGGAGATGGCGCAGATTTTATATGGAATTTCGATGGCAGAGGAGGGTGTTTCTAAAGCTGTTTCTTTGAAATTAGAAGAGGCCTAAAATTTTAAAGATAATAAAAGGATTTTTAAATGCTTGACAAAATCAAAATTTATTCTTAATATTTATTTGTTTTTTAAAACTATGGCTAACAAAAATTTATTACAAACAATTAAAGAATTTGTTGGAATTCTGCCGGAAAGACAAAAAGAAATTGTAGAAAAACGTTATGGTTTGGTTGATACCAAACCTTTAACTTTGGAAGCAATTGGGAAGGAAAAAGGTTTGACGCGCGAACGCATTCGCCAAATTGAGGAGTCAGCTTTAAAGAAATTAAAACAGAATCTCAACGAACTTAATGATATTTTGGAAAAAATTAAATATCAATTAGAAATTATTGGTGGAATTCGAAGAGAGCAACGCTTTTTGGAAGAAGCGCCGGTTTTGCTTATTGATGATCCGATTGAATTGTGGAAAGAAGAAAAAAAGAAAGAACTTTTAGCCAACCATATTAATTTTTTATTAGACATAAGTCCTGATTTTAATTATTTTAATGAAAATCCTCAGGTTTATTCTAATTGGTATCTCTATGAAGAAATCTTAGAGAAGTCAATTCGTCTTCATAAATTTGTTGAGAAAGAAGTTAAAAGCTATAAAAGACCACTGATGCTTGATGAGTATCAGTTGCTTTTAAGAAAAACAATGAAAGAATTCCGAATTAAAAATGAGAACCTTGTTATTTCTTATTTAGATTTAAGTAAAAGATTTGGTTTTAATCCTTTTAATGAATTTGGCTTGATTGATTGGAATTTTATTAGACCACGCAATGTAAGAACAAAAGCTTATTTGGTTTTAACAAAAGCGAATCGACCGTTGCACTTCAGTGAGATTATTCAAAAAATTAATGACCTTAATTTTGATGATAAAAAAATTTCTGTTAATAGCTTGCATAATGAATTAATCAGAAACAAAGAATTTGTTTTAATTGGACGCGGGATCTATGCTTTAAGAGAATGGGGATATAAACCAGGAACTGTGAAAGATTTATTAATCCAAATTTTATCAAAGAAGCCAATGTATTATCGCGATTTGGTAAAAGAAATTGCTAAACAAAGAATGGTGAAAGATATGACGGTTTTGATCGTTTTGCAAGATAAAAAAGTTTTTCAAAAACTTCCAGATGGCCGCTACGCTTTGATTAGAAAATAAAATTTTTGTAAAATTTAAATAATGAGCGATGCATTAGAAATTTTAAAGCAAGTAATATTAAGCGCCTGGCAAGTAATTAAATGGGTGTGGTGGATTGTTATTCCTTATCTTTTGTTCTCGGCTATTTATAAATTGTGGCTGGAATATATTAAAAAGCAGTTTTTAAAGAAAGTAGAATATGTGGTCTTTGAGATTAAAGTGCCGCGCTATGTTGAGAAAAGTTTTAAATCAATGGAGAATGTTTTTGCCTCTTTGCACTCGATTCAGATTTCCAAGCCCAATTTTAAAGAAAGAGTTTTTGAGGGTAAAACGCAGCTTTGGTTGAGTGCAGAAATTGTAGGCAATGGTGAGGGTGTTTCTTTTTATTTCCGCACGCCAAAGGATTATAAAAATTTAGTGGAGTCCCATCTTTATGCTCAATATCCAGATGTGGAGATAAATGAAGTGGAGGATTATACTAGTGTTTTCTCCGCGCCTTTACCTAATAAATTTTGGGATCTTTGGGGATTGGATTTTATGCTTACCCAGCCCTCGCCTTATCCGATTCTCACTTATCCCTTTTTTGAATTACAAAAAGAAGAAAAAATTATTGATCCTTTAGCCAGTTTGTTAGAAACTGTAAGCAAACTTGGGCCAGATGAAAAAATTTGGGTGCAGATTCTTTTCAAACCAGCAGATGATAGCTGTAAAAAAGAAGGAGAAAAAATTGTTGGAAAATTAATTGGTAAAAAAGAACCCACTCAACGTTCTTATTTTGATTATGTTTTGGAATTTTTGTATCACTTAGTGCGCGCTCCGTTTACAGCCCCTCAATGGTGGGAAGATAGCGGTTCTGCTGGTTCGCCTGGTAATGTTCAAAATTTAACGCCTGGTGAAAAAGAAATAGTTGAGGCAATTCAAAGAAAAACTTCCAAGCTACTTTTTGATGCGACCATTCGTTTTGTCTATATTGATCGCCGCGATGCTTTCACTCGCTTAAACATTACGAGTGTGATGGGCTTTTTTAGACAATTTAATACTTTACATCTCAATGGCTTTAAACCATATAAACCATCTGTTACAAAGGCAAACAAACCATTTAAAGAGCAAAAAGAATTTTGGAAAAAGAGGGTGTTATTTAAAAATTATCTCAAGCGCAAATTCAATGGTGATACGAAAATGGTTTTAAATACCGAGGAATTAGCAACCCTCTTTCACTTTCCAGTAACAACTGTTGAGGCGCCGATGCTTAAGCGTTTGGAAGCTAAAAAAAGTGGGCCGCCGATTAATTTGCCAACTGAGAAATAAACTTGACCATTTATTAATTTTTGTTACAATAATTAGAGTAGGTCCGGTTTTATCGGACCTTTCTTATTAAGGAGATGTCGTTTTAAGCAATAAAAATATGTTTGATTTAAAAGATTTTTCTATGGCGATTAATCAAATTGCCGAGGAAAAGGGCATTAGCAAAGAAAAAATTTTAGAAGCCATTGAGCAGGCGATTGCTGCTGCCTATAAAAAGGAATACATGAATAAAAATAATATCGTGCGAGCAAAAATTGACCCGGAAACAGGTGAAGTAAAATTTTGGCAAGTGAAAATTGTTGTTGATAAGGATATGTTAAAAGAAGAAGGAGAGGAAGAGGCCGTAGAAAAGGAAGAGAGTTCTCAATTAACAGCTACTGAAAAACAAATTCAGCAAGGTGAAGTGGTAAAAAAAATAAAATTTAATCCTGAAAGACATATTCTTCTTGAAGAGGCGCAAAAAATTAAACCTGAAGCCAAGCCAGGTGAAGAAATAATTTTTCCTTTAGAATCTCATGAAGAATTTGGTCGCATTGCCGCCCAAACTGCTAAACAAGTTATTTTGCAGCGTATCAGAGAAGCAGAAAAAGAAGCAGTACTTGAAGAATTTAAAAATAAGGAAGGCGAATTGGTGAGTGGGGTGATTCAACGCATTGAGAATCGCAATGTTTATGTTAATTTGGGACGCGTTGATGGCGTGATGTATTATAACGAAGCAATTCCCAATGAGCGCTATCGCATTGGTGAAAGAATGAAATTTTATTTATTGGCAGTTCAAGAAGGTGGTCGGGGACCAATGATTATTTTATCGCGCAGTCATCCGAAATT
>Ga0078972_1017705_pt1 | contig 10141 bp, 10 predicted proteins | sample YelNatPaOPGAMG01_FD_67568 | JGI IMG/M metagenome (GOLD analysis project Ga0078972, IMG submission 67568) | Hot spring thermophilic microbial communities from Obsidian Pool, Yellowstone National Park, USA - OP-RAMG-01 (SPADES assembly) (version 2) | ecosystem: Environmental > Aquatic > Thermal...
AATATAGAGTTCATCGCAAATAGACCTCATTTCATCTTCAAAAATTAGAAGTTCTTTTGTCCTTGCACCAAGTATTCCTATGACTTTATTACCTACCTTTTTTAGTCCTTCGCTGACCGGTAAGATTTCAGCAATTCCGACTCCACCACCAATAACTATCACAGTGCCATAGTTTTTTATTTCTGTTGGATGACCAAGTGGTCCGACCAGGTCATGAAGAATTGCCCCTGGTTCAAGTTCACCAAGAAGTTTTGTTGTTCTGCCAACTTCTTGAAATACTAAGGTAATCGTGCCTGAATTCGTGTCTTTTCTTACTATTGTAAGAGGAATTCTTTCTCCTTTTAAAGAAACTCTCAGGATTACAAACTGCCCGGGCAGAGCTTTTTCAGCTATAAAAGGTGAGACAACTTCTATTTGTTTGATATTTGGGCCGAGTATTTTTTTTGAGACAATTGTATTATTCTTGTTCAAGTTCAATATTCCAGTAGACATTGTCAATAAATTTCTGCCAGGAAGATTTTATTTTGAGTGGACTTTTAAGAATCAATCCAAGGCAAGGATTATTTGTAGGTTTAGATGGTTTTATCACAAGATTCATTCCTGCTTCTTCAGGCAAAGAATTGCCTTTTTTCAAATTACATTTTATACAAGATGTAACAACATTTGTCCAGTCAGTTTTCCCACCCCGAGAGCGCGGTATGACATGGTCAAGATTTAATTCATTTATTGGAAATTTTTTACCACAATAGCAACATCTGTGTCCATAGTGCTCGTATATGTTTCTTCTTGTAAATTTGACATCTCTAAAAGGAACTTTATCATAAAATTTTAATGCTATAACTTCAGGTATGGCTATTCTGAATTTTGGAGTATGCACAAAGCCCGACGGATTGTCTTTAATAATTTGTGAAAGTTCGCACCAGTCAGAGAAGGAATATGTCCTATATTCTTCATCAACAATTGATGCTCTGTCCAGATACACAAGAAGAAGTGCTCTCTGCCAGGAAGTTATTTGAATTGCAAAAAAGTTTCTGTTAAGTACTAATACATCCATATCTTATTTTCTACCGCACTTCAGTGCAGGGTTTTTCTGGGCTTTAGCCCATAATTCTAATGTAAAGTTTTCGTTTTTATTTTACATCTTTAACAAGGTTCTGTCAAGTTCTGTTATTGTAAAGCCATAATGTCACCTTAACTGTAAAGCAAAATGTCACATAAGTTTATATATTTTTGTGATAAGGGAACTGTTGAACAAATTTGTTATCATAGAAAACCCGAAGTGATTTACCGGGTATAATATGAACCATAATTTTACTATAAGGATATGAACGTAAAGGGATAAACTTAGTCAGTTGGTATGTTTTATTACCAAACTGAAAAGTATTATCATTTTTGACTGTTCTTTGCCATTTGAAACAGAAGATATCGTCTAAATTGATACCAGCAGGAACAGGTTTAAATACTGACGGTGTATGTCTTTCAATAGGTCTAAATTTAGTTATAGAATGTATATGATGAGTTCTCCACTGGGCAAGGAACCTGTAAAGGAATTTATTGGCAAATTTAATAGCACCCGATATATCTTTTGGAATTTTATCAATATGTCGTTTTAGTTCATTGATAAAACGGTCCTGTAAGAAGCCGAGAAATCTTTCAATTTTACCTTTAGATTCTGGTTGAAATGGTTTATGCTGGATAAGAACGATGCCGAGTTCAGAGAGTGCTCTTTCAAATTGAGTAGAGACATCTTGCTGGTCTTTATGATAAGTGACATGCAATGGGTCATTTGAACGAATATATTTAAAGATAGAATCATTATCAGTATAAATTGCTTCTGGTATACCATATTTTTCAATTAAGTATCTTGTAACTTTCATATTGTTCCAGGTGGTATCGTGTTCGAATATAAAAGCAACAAGAGGGTCACGAGAAAAATCGTCAATAGTACAGATAAGGGATAGTTCTTTCTCAATGGTAGGTATCCACTGGTGTTCAGAAGTATCCAGTTGGACAAGTTGACCAAACGCCTGCATTTCAAAGCGTTTATGGGGTCTACGCTTCTTTAAGTTGGGATTGTATAGGTTTTCTTCAATACGGATATTCCTGATAGTGTTATGACTGATTTTTTTACCAGTTTCTTCTTCAAATATGTCAGCCAGATGACAATTATTAAAATCAGGATATTTCTGACACAGTGTAATTACTTTTTTACGGTCAGATTTTTTAAGTTTATTCCATGCAACTTTTTTAGAGATAAGAGATGTAATTTTTCTACTACTACCAATAAACCGTTTGAAAAGTCTTAAGGTTTGACGGTAGGAAAGGTTCATTTCTTGGGCTGCTTGTTTGAGGGTAATACGGAAATTAGCAGCGAGGGTGAGAATGTGGTGTCGTAGAATTACTTTTTTGGAATAAGGTTTGTTCTGTGACATAACTATTTCCTCCTTCTTGTAAGATTTATCCCGATATATCGGAACAGAGGAAATAGTATAAATAAAAATATTAACAAAAAGAAAAAGGAGCAAAAAGAAAAAAGTTGTGGATAATGATGGACAACTCTTCAAGTTGCCCACATTACCCACAACACTACGACTACTACTACTTTCTTTTTCTCTTTTCATGTGACATCCTGGCTTTACAGTTATATGTGACATCTTAGCTTTACAATAACAAAGAAGATTCAAAAGATTGACAAACCAGTTAATTTTTATTAAAATAAAAATATGAAATCCGACCCTAAAGACAAATGCATACTTATTATTGACGACGATGAAACTGTACTGGAATTCCTTAAATTTACTGTAGAAAAAGAAGGATTTAAAACACTCACTGCTTTAGATGGGGTTTCTGGTATTGAGAAAGCCACTTCCGAAAAACCAGACCTTATAATTCTTGATATGCTCATACCTAAGAAAAGTGGATTTGAAATAATAAAAACACTGCAATCAATTTATACCAAAGATATTCCAATCATTGTCATAACCGGAAAATTTGGTAACGGTCACCTCCACAATATGCTACAAAATGAGCCAAATGTTAAGGACTATATTTTAAAGCCGGTTAAACCTGCATACCTTTTATACAAAATACATTCAATTCTTGGGACAATCTCAAGTGAAGAAAAGGCAATAGAAGAAAAGAAAAAGGAACTTCAAGCAAAACTTGCTCCTAAGAAAATAGATGAGCAACAATAAACTAAAATTTTTTATTCCTGTTTTTATAACAATAATCATTATGTATCTACTGGTCTATTTAGATGTTTGGCTGAGGGCAAGAAGTTCATATTTAGAAGCAGAAAAATATCTTTACTGGTATGAACATCCTGAAGCAAAAATATCTGCACTAAAAGAAAAATATGAAAGAGAGAAGAAAAAACTTGATAAAAAACTTTCTGAAATGAAAATTTCAAGAGAAGATTATGATAGAGAAATAGAAATATTAAACTTTAATCAACAACGAGAAATGGAAGAAAGTTCAATAAAATATGCCTATATCTGGTTTCAAACAACAGTTGAACTATTTAGTCCTCCTGAATCAAAATGGGTCAAACTTGCAAGGAAAAAAATGCCTCTTGCAAAATCTTTATGGCAAAAAGAACTTGAATCAAAAGGAATAAAAGTTGAACATTACATGCTTGAATGATTAAATATCTGAGTTATTCTGCACTTTCAACTTACCAGCAATGTCCGTTAAAGTTTAAGTTTGAGTATATTGACCGCCTTGGCGATATATATCGACAGGAAAGACCTTATCTTTCATTCGGCAATAGTCTACACTCAACGCTTGCTAAATTTTTTCAGACAAAAGATATAAAACAGAGAACGCTTGATTTTTTGTATTCATTACTCAAGAAAAACTGGATTTCAAAAGGATATTCAAGTGCTGAAGAAGAATCAGAATATCGACAACTCGCCTTTTCAATCCTTGAGCATTTTTATGAGTCTGCTGATATAAATGCCCAGCCGATTTATGTTGAAGAGTTCTTTAAGTTGCCAATAAAGGACTTTTTCCTCACCGGTAAAATTGACAGAATAGATGCTATCTCTGAAAAAGAAGTAGAAATAATTGACTACAAAACAGGAAAGTTTGTCCCAACCGAAGAAGAAATTAAAGATGATTTACAACTAAGAATTTATGCTCTTGCTGCTGTTAAGAAATACAATCTTGTGCCAAAAAAAGTATCAATATACTGCCTTGAACAAAATGTTAAACTTTCAACAGAGTTTGAAGCAGGAAAACTTGAAGGCACTCTAAATGAAATAATTGATTTATACAATAAAATATCTCAAGACAAAGAATTTCCACCGTTGAAAAATCATTTCTGCCCCGCCTGTGACTATCTTGTAATTTGCCCTCTGATGGGTTTGGGATTGAAACCTGCTGAAAGACAAAAAATTAAAGAGGACTATCAGGCAACAATTAAATATCTGGAAGGAATAAGGAATGACCTCTATAATTTATTCAAGGGCTCTGTAGAAATCTCAAGCGTGCTGGATAGAAGTGTTCTCATAAGAAAATCGCTGGACATAATATTAAAATTAAGCAGAACAGAAAAAGGTATATTCCTGTATAAAGAAGATGACAAATTTAAAGTTGAGTATTCTGTCGGTTCAATTTCTCTGATAGATAATTTTGATTTAAATCTAAATAAAGTAAGTCCAGAACCAATTGTCATAAACGGCTTAAACAACAATTCGGAATATGCTGTATTGTTCAAAAATCCCCAAGATATAAAAAATGTTATACTTCTTCCACTTGTTGCAAAAGAAAAAATCTTAGGAATGATTATACTTGCAGACCATAGAGATGGTTCTGAATTTGATAACTACGATGTGTCTCTTTTAAGGAGTTTGTCAGTACAGATAGCAATCTCTCTTTATAATGCCATACTTTATGAACTTGCTGTAACAGATGGACTTACAAAACTTTTTATTCACAGATTTTTCCACCAGCGACTTGAACAGGAACTTTCAAGGTCAAAAAGATACAGGTCATCTCTAAGTTTGTTGATGATAGATATAGACCATTTCAAAAAGTTAAATGATACTTATGGACACCCTGAAGGAGACAATGTTTTGAGAATTTTTGCAAAAATCCTAAAAGAAAAACTTCGCGACACTGATATAATTGCCAGATATGGTGGCGAAGAATTTGCATGTATTTTAACTGAGACAAACAGTTCGGGTGCAAGAGAAACAGCAGAAAGATTGAGAAGCGCTGTTGAAAATTACAACTTTGATATTAAAGGCAACCCTGTCAAATTAACCATAAGCATTGGGGTGGACACCTGGGATTTTGTAATCTCAAAAGAAGAATTCATTGAGCATGCTGACAGGGCTTTATATAAAGCAAAAAGTTTGGGCAGAAATAGAGTTGTCGTCTACAATGAACTCAAAGAAGGCGATTAGTTCTTTTATTTTGGGTTTATTTCTTTTACCTCTCTGTTACGGGATTGCCAAAAGTTTTCTGAATTTAGTTTTTATCATAAATTTATTCTCATCCACAAAGGAGTTATGGACATTTTTTATTCTCGGTTTTATCTCATATATAATTGCTCATTTTCTTTTTTCAAAACCGCTAAAAATATATATATTCGGGCATGAATTAACGCATGCTCTTTCAGGTATAATTTCTGGCAGTTCCATAAAGTCATTTAAATTAAAAAAAGACAGCGGAAGTGTGACTCTTTCAAAAGTAAACTTGTTTATTGCTCTTTCACCCTATTTTATTCCGATTTATACAGTAATCTTGATTATAGTTAACATAATTTTTAAAATTCCAAAACAAGTTTTTCTGTTTCTTACGGGTGCATCAGTTGCTTTTCATATTGCATTAACTTTATTTGCAATAAAACAGGGACAGAGTGACCTAAAAAAATATGGCGTATTTTATTCTCTTGTTTTAGTTTTCATTGCAAACTGTGTTGTGCTTGGCGGAATTCTTGCAATCTTTTTCCCTGTCTCTTTTGCTGATTTCATAATTGATTCAATAAAAAATACAAAGAACGGAGTAATCTTTATATGGACTTACTTAACAAAGATTTTTCTGAAATAAAAAGAAAGATTTTTCATCTGGGAACTCTGCTTTATCCTGTTTTATATAATATCTGGCCAAGGACAACTGCACTCATTGTCTCAGGAAGTTTAATATTTATTGATATAATTGTTGAGTCAATAAGACTTGTCTTCCCAAAATTCAATGAATTTCTTTTAAGGCCGTTCAGAGGTATCTACAGGACAAATGAAACGAATAAAATAAGCACTTTAATCTGGACTTTTACAGGAGCATTTCTTACAATGTTTATTTTTTTAGACAGAAAAATTGTCACAACATCACTTCTTTACATGGTTTTCGGCGACAGTGCAGCAGGTTTAGTTGGTGTCCATCATGGCAGAACAAAACTTGGCTATAAAAGTTTGGAAGGAAGTTTATCCTGCTTTATTATATGTCTTATATGTGGATTGTTTTTTCTCCCCTGGCAAATAGCGATATTGGGTGCTCTGGTTGCAACTGTAATTGAATTTCTACCTCTGCCATTCAGTGACAATTTCTGGATGCCACTTATGTCTGGCTTTGCTCTCACCTTTTTCAAGAAACTTTTCACCTTCTAAAATGGAAAATTATGCTATAAACACAGTCCAACTCACAAAAAAATTCAACAAAACTACTGCTGTCAACAACTTGAACTTAAAAATATCCCATGGCGAAATATTTGCTTTCTTGGGACCAAATGGTGCAGGTAAAACAACTACAATCAAGTTGTTAGGATGTCTATTAAAACCAACATCCGGGAATATTTTTATCTGTGGTTTTGAAACAACAAAAAATCCTATCCAAATAAAAAAGATAATTGGCATTGTTCCTGACCATCCATTTATTTATCCAAAATTGAAAGGCATAGAATTTTTGCAACTCGTGGCAAATATCTATAAGGTTGATTCCGAAGAGCAAAAAAAACTTATTCCTGAACTTATAGAAAAACTTGAGATGTCTGACTTTATTAACGACTTAATAGAGACATATTCTTTAGGCATGCGACAAAAACTCATAATCCTGTCAGTTCTTTTACACAATCCTAAGGTTCTGCTTCTTGATGAGCCGCTTGTAGGTCTTGACCCAAAATCATCTCGCATTATCAAAAACATATTTGTTGAGTTAAGCAAAAAAGGTGTCACTTTATTTATATCAACTCATTTCCTTGCTCTTGCAGAAGAACTGGCACATAGAATAGGGATAATAAACAAAGGTGAACTGATAGCCCTTGGCACAAAAGAAGAACTTCGTGAGATTGCAAAAAAGGAAGGAAACTTAGAAGAAGTATACCTTGAACTTACAAAAGAACAGGAATTATGCTCCTATTCAGAGTAAAAATAAAATCATTTAAAAACAAAATAAAAAATTTGAGTTTTGGTGGATGGTTGAGGTTTCTCTTTAGCCTTATTGTTGCAGTTACCTTTTTAGGGTTGCTATATTTTGGTTTTTATCGGTTTTTTATATATGTTCAAAAATTTCAAATTATTGGCTCTATTCTTCTTTTGAAACTACTTGAAATTATGTTCTTAACTACTTTCGTCATGGTAATTTTTTCAAGCATAACGATATCTTTTTCAACAATATTTTTTTCCGATGATTTGAAATTTCTTCTGTTGTTGCCTATTCGTGCTTACAGGATTTTTTTAACCAAAACATTTGAAACGATGGTTCAGTCCTCCTGGATGATGGTTGTTACACTTCTTCCATTTTTAACAGCATTTGCTAAAGTGAAGAATGCGGGGATTGAATTTTTTGCAATCTTTAGTTTGTTTTCAATCCCTTTTCTTTTCATAAGTGTTACTCTCGGAATTTTAATTACATCTTTAATTATGTCAGTTTTTCCATCCTCAAAATCAAGGGACATAATTTTGTTTTTAACTGTTATTCTGGGTTCGGTTGGATATGTAGCATTCAGATTTCTTGAGCCAGAAAAATTGGCAAATCCTGACAGGTTCTATGATGCAATGCAATATATTGCATATCTAAATGCTCCATTTACAAAGATTCTGCCATCCTGGTGGTTTACAGAAACATTGAACAGTATTCTGACCAAAAAAACTGAGATTATTATAAAAAACTCAATTTTATTTCTAAGTTCAGGAGTTATTTGTCTATTGATACTGACAATTTTTTCAGAAAAATTTTATTACAATATTATTACGAATATTCAGTCGGTCTCTGTTAAGAAAACACAGCAGAAAAAAGGTCTCTTTATTCCAAAAATAAGCATTCTGACAAAAGACATAAAAATTTTTCTCCGCGATACAAAACAATGGTCGCAGGTTTTGTTAGTCCTAGCACTTGTTATTGTGTACTTATTCAGTATTTACCGTCTGCCAAAAAGTTTTGCGGGAACAAACTATCCTGCTTTTTATATTTGCAATTTTCTTGCTTTGTTTAACATAGCGGGAAGTGGTTTTATTTTGGCTGCGCTTGCTTTAAGATTTGTATTTCCTCAAATAAGTTTAGAAAAGGGTGCTTTGTGGTTTTTCTTAAGCATTCCCGAGCAAGTTGAAAAACTTTTTGTTAAGAAATTTATCCCATCTTTTGCTCTGATGCTCGGAATTGGTTTAACTTTGGGTATAATTTCAAATTTCCTTCTAAAAGTTTCTTCTTATAAAATTTTTTTACTGTCTTCTTCAGTCGTTTTGGTTATATCTTTTGGTCTGGTTTGTCTCGCAGGAGGATTTGGAGCAATCTATCCAAAATTTGATGCGGAGAATATTGCTCAAATAGAAACATCTTTTGGCGGAATATTGTATATTGTCTGTGCACTAACTTACATCGGGTTGACTTTGTCAATTATTTTCAGACCATTTCTTTTATTGATTAAACAGGAGATGGGAATGAATGTGCATTTTAAGGATTTGTTCTGGTATGGAATTGATTTTCTCATTCTGAATTTAATAGCAATTTTCCTGCCAATCTATTTCGGGCTCAAATCTCTAAAAAAACTTGAACTAAAGGAGTGGGGCGGTTGAAAAATGCCGGGAGAGGGAGTTGAATTCGCCACTGCTACCAACGACCCTCTATTATGTCTGTACCTATTTTGCGCTTACAATTTTAAAACTTTACTGACGACAATTCATAGGTTTAACTTCTATCTTGGGATTCAAACCTGCTTAATTTACCAACAAATTGAATTAGAGAACTGAGAACCAACAACCAACTGCGGACCCCCTGCATAGATAAATCTGTGTTTACAATTTTCTTATGGTAACATCCTTAAATGAGTTGAAAGGTATACTTTCATATTTGTGTATAATGATCGAGAACTCCAGCGCAAGTGGATTAGAAATGCAGGAAAATTATATCTTAATACAGGACACAAGGTAAACTTAAGAAACAAGTTTTTTTAAGTAAATTTAGTGTATTATGCCTTTTTGCTCTTGAAGAAAAAAACAAGCGGACTTTTTCAAATATAGGTTCTGGTTATTTTATCTTCCTAATGTGTCTTTTTAAGGAGTGTAGAAGAGAAGTTTAAAACAATTTTATTCATTCCCAGTATCCTTGCTATTTTTGTTAGAGTTTCTATTGTTAAATTTTCCTTACCTTTTTCAATCAATGAAATATGTGGCTGTATTAAACCAGAACGTTCAGCCAAATCTTTTTGACTCCATCCTTTCTGGATTCTTGCTTTTTTAATCAATTTACCTATCTCTATAAGAGTTGTAAGCGGTCTTGTTTCAATTTTTTTCTGTATTCCTTTCTTTTCTAAGATAGTGTGATAAATAGTATCCCACCAGGTTTTGAAATCAACCGCTTCACCAGTTCTATTCCAATATTTTCTTATTTCAGGCCAGTATTCTATAAAATGTTCTTTCTTTATGACAGAGAAAACTTCTTTTGGAATATCACACTGGGAAAGTAAAGTAAATGCATAAGAAACAAATTTTGGATGTTCTGGATTTCTTAATATTTTTTTTACTTTTTTTAGTGCTTTCTTATTTAAACTCCAGAAATATTTCTCTATTTTCATATCAGTATCCTCTCTATAAACTTTTTCATTTCATTATCTAAATAAGAAATCATTTCTGATGAATCAAATTTCTTCTCGTAAATATCCAATTCGAGTAAGTCAATTTTTAATTCTTGTCTGGAATATGAA
>Ga0078972_1017706_pt1 | contig 10140 bp, 3 predicted proteins | sample YelNatPaOPGAMG01_FD_67568 | JGI IMG/M metagenome (GOLD analysis project Ga0078972, IMG submission 67568) | Hot spring thermophilic microbial communities from Obsidian Pool, Yellowstone National Park, USA - OP-RAMG-01 (SPADES assembly) (version 2) | ecosystem: Environmental > Aquatic > Thermal...
AGGGCCAAAGAGACAAAGCGTGCCCAGAGAGGCCGGGGCAACCCCAGCGCCGCCGCCAATCCATTGGCCTGATAGGGACGCAGGCCAATGAGAGGATCCAGGAGCACCGTGTGAATGGCCTCAGGCTCAGTCCGTGCCGTCTCCTCAATATCCACCCCACCCTTCGGCGAAGCCATCAACGCCATGCGGCGGGCACGGCGATCTACCGTCAACCCCAAATAAAGCTCGGTGGCGATATCTGCCGCCCGTTCCACAAGCACCTGCCTGACCACCAGCCCCATCAAGGGGGTGGAAAACAAGCGCTCGGCCTCCTGAGCGGCCTGGGCCGGGGTCTCACAGAGGGCAATCCCGCCGGCTTTGCCTCGCCCACCCACCAGCACCTGGGCCTTGACGACCACGCGCCCACCCAGGCGCTCGGCGATAGCCCGCGCCGCCTCGGCCGTCTCCGCCACCTCCCCCGGAGGCACGGGCACACCATATGCGGCCAGAAGGCGCTTGGATTGATACTCCTGTAGCTTCACGCCTCGCCTCCGCCCAGGTGAGGGCAGATTGAAAGCTGCCCCAACTCGCCCTATGGGATAGCAAAGACCAGGATGCGATGGTTCTCCGAGTCGGCGATCACCACACGGCCGGCCTTGTCCACCTTGATCCCCGTGGGCAGGTTCATAGAAGAGAGGTCGCTGCCGCTTTGCCCCCAGACGAGGAGCAGCTTGCCCTGAGAGTCAAATTTGAGCACACGGAAGCCCTCCGGGTCGGTGACATACACGTTGCCCGCTTCGTCTACGGCCAGGTAGGGCTTGTTCACCACCGACATCCCCTCCCAGGCCAACACCGGCCACTTGCGCAGGAAGTTGAGTTGTTTATCAAAGACCTGGATGCGCTGGTTCCAGGTGTCGGCGACGTAGAGGTTATCCTCCTTATCCAGGGCGATGCCCACCGGCTCCTGCATTTGCCCGTCGCCATCACCCGCACCGCCGATGCCGGCGACCATGTGCCCCTGAGGATCGTACTTGATGATGCGCTTATTGCCCGTGTCGGCCACATAGAGAAAGCCCTGGCTATCAAAGGCCAGGTCGCGCGGGCCATAGAGGGCCTCGCCCGGCCCATTGGCCCCACCGGATTCGCCGAAGAAACCCCACATAGCCTTGAAACGACCTTCATGGTCAAAGACCTGGATGCGATGGTTCCAAGTATCGGCGACGTACACATCGCCATTCTTGGCCACGGCGACCCCCCACGGCTCCTTGAACTGCCCCGGCTGCGTGCCCTCGCCGCCCCATTGGCGCAAGAACCGCCCGTTGGGATCAAAGACCTGGATGCGATGGTTCTGGCTATCGGCCACATAGAGATTGCCCTCATCGTCAAAGGCGATCCCCTTGGGGTTGCGCAGCTGGCCGGGTTGGTTGCCTACGGAGCCCCAACTCATGATGGCGGGTATCTGCTTCCACTTTTCCACATACTCGTCCCCCGGTAACGGCCCGGCGGCGGTGATGGCCTCGGGGCCGTAATCCCACAACTGTTGGGCCACGTCGCGGCGTACATACATGGCGTAAGTGTTCACATAGGGCCAAGAAGTGGTGGGGACGTCGTACTTACGGCTCCAAACCACATCCCAGAACTTTTTACGGGATACCGGGTCTTTGAAGATCTCCCAAAGCTTCTTGGGCGTCCAATCCATGTACCAATCCTGGTTCGGCCACCAGATGAGGCGATATTGTCGCCGGTAGTATTTGTTGCCCAAGAAGGGCTTGACTCCGGCCTCGTTATTGGTGCCGACGAGGACGACTTGGGCGTCAAAAGGCCCGCTGGGCTTTTTGCCGTAAAACTGGGCGTTGGTAAAGTTACGCAGGTACCAAACGAAAGGCCAGCTCACCTCGTCATCATAAGCCACCTTCATGCTCAAATCGCCCACCAGCCGCCGCGACATATTCTCCAGCTCACGGGTTACAAGGGCATTATCCGGGGTGCCCTGGGCATAAACGAGGAATTCGGTGGCCATGGCAGCGTTGATGAAAGTGACCATCCAGGCGAAGCGAATCGTCGCCGCCGTGAGGAGGGTCACAAGCGACAAGGCCAACATCCGCCAGCTATCTTTGCTGCTCAGCCTGGAGAGGATGCGCCAGATCAGCACCAGCATGATCACCGCGATCACCAGCGAGAGGATCCAGGCCATCGTCTGCTGCAACTCCTGGGTGGTTGTGCCCGCGGTGGGCCGTCCCCTGCCCAGGGTGATCAGCGCATAGACGAAAAGGGGCACCACGAGCAACAGCCACAGCGCGCCCTTGGCGCGTAGCTCCTTCCAATCGGCATCCAGGAGGCGGGTCAGCGCCCAGCCGGCTAACAGATCCAAGGGGACAACGAGATGCTGCGTCAGCCAGGGCATCTTTTCACCGGCGATGGTGTAACCGATAAAGGCCAGGGCGCTCCAGTAAATCACATAGGGCACAAAGGGCAGGCCCTGATGGTCCAGCTCCTTGGGCTGGCCGAGCTCAACTTTTCCCTTGGCCGCAGGGGATGGAGGATCCGCCACCTTGGGCTCGCCGCGTAGGAGGTAGTAGATCGTCCCCCCGATGCCCAGCACGCTGGGCAGGAACTCGTACAGCGACATAAGCATCAGGTAATAGTGTGGTGGTTGAGAGCCGCGTCGGACGGACTGTTGCGTCAGCCAATAACCCAACATGCCCACCATGCCGGTGGCGAAACCGTTGCCGTTGGTGAACAGGGTGGTGAACAGGGGGATAAAGATACCGTAGAAGATGCCCGCACACACCAGCCAACGCCGCCAATTCCACCAAATCCCGATGGCCGCGCCGATGATCAGCAAGACGACAAAGATCGCCCCCGAGAAGATGATCCCCTGCTGGCTATAGTCCACCGGGTTTCTGCCGAGTATGGAGACCGGGATGGGGGTAGCCATGGGCAGGGTTAAGGTGGCCAGGACGAGCATGAGGTCAAAGAGGGGCGAGTCATTCCACGCATGGCGATGTTCACGTAACCACCGCCAGAGATAGACGCCGAACATAAAGGTCCACAGGATCGCCAGGGTGATGAAGGTCGTGGACTTGCCCGTATAGCCGAGCACCAGGCCGGCCACGGCCAAGTAGAGGTCACGGGGCTTGCGCTCCTCGGCGTAACGCAGGATGGCGATAAACATGATCAGGTTGAAGGCGATGGCCCACTGATCGTGCCAGATATAGCGCGAGCGGGCCATCAACACCGGCGAGATGGCCATCAAAGCCGTGGTCACGAGGACGCCCTTCTTGCCCAGCCACTTGCGCAAGAAGAGGGGCATGAGGGTGATGGCGATGCCCCCCAGTACCGCGCCCAAGCGCCCGGTAAAGTCGTTATCGCCGAAGAGGAGAAAGATCAATGCGGTGAGGTGATAAAGGAAAGGCCCGTGATAAACGGGATCATGGCGATAGCCCTGCCCGGTGGCCAGCTTCCAGGATTCCCAGGCATGGATACTCTCGTCGTGCTCGTAGCCGCGCGCGCCCAGCGCCCACAGTCGCGTGCAAAGGATAAAGACGAGGATGGCCGCGTACAGGACGTGCCACCAGGTTACCTCCCAGACTCCAAAGACGGGCTGATCCAGAAAGCTGGCACCTTGCTCTGAAGTCCTCTCTCTCATAGCCTATCCCTTCTCCCGATCTTAGAAATCACCGCCTTTTGCACAGCTTGCCTGAAAACGCCCCGCCACAGTTTTTAACCACGGCGATGATCTGCCGCTACTGCATAGGCGGGCGCACCCATAATTGGACCTCTGCCGAGGCCCTGGCCATCCCCACAGGTTCCCGGTAGATGAGCCAGCGCAGTCGCTCGCGCGAGGATAACTCCCCCTCATCAAAGACCTCTTGCCAGCGAAAACGCTGCCCCATGTAGCCCGCAGGGCGCTCCTCTCGGGAGCGTGCCCAGGTGAGGAGGGCTGTCGCCTGAGGCTGAGCGCCGACGGAAGCCACCGCTCGGGCGCGGGGGTAATCGCGCAAATACCAGGCCGCCCAAGGCTCTAGGGAACGCTCGTAATCGATATCCATCCACAGCGGATCGCCGATCTGACGACTGGACAAGCTCGCCACGAGAGCCTCCAAATCCCGCAATTGCACCGAAGCCGGTCGGTAGGTGAGACCCTCGCGCGGGTCCCGCGCCGTCTGGTAAGCGACGGCGGTGGTGAGGCGCACCGAACGGCAGATCATCAAGGCCAATAGCAGGGCCGCGCCCACGCGCAGGGCCGAGAGGCGTTCGCCCCAGAATAGATAAACCACCCAGGCAACGAGGAGCAAGCCCCAGGTGACCAAGGCATGGTCGAGATAGACGCTCTGACCGGTCTGTAGGTAGGCAAAGAGCCTCACGAACCCGACGGCGACAGCCAGTCCGGCCAGGAGGAAGATCAGCCCATCCACGAGGGCACTACCGGGCACCAGGGCATCCCAGAGGCGCTCCAAGCCCCGCGCGGCGAGGATGACCAGCGGCAACAGCACGTCCGTGAGCCAGAGCGGCTCACGGTGCCCCAAGGCTATGGCCAACACCAAAGCCAGGCCCACCCAGAAAATCAGGAAGACATCTAGGGTTTCCCGGCGGCGCAGACCGTTTACGGCTCCAACGATCGCCAGGGCAACCGTCAGGAGCTCGTAATCCAGCAACATACGCGGATAAGCCCACCATGGCAAGCCGCCCGCGCCGGGCGCGAGCCCTCCCGCCCAGCGCCCTAATAACTCCACGCTGGCCCCGATTCCCCCTAGATTGACTAGAAAGCCGGAAGCAAAGAAAAGGAACAGCCCACCCCCCCATAAGAGATGCTCTCGTCTGGCCAGATCGGCGAGTAAGCCGCGCAGGTTGAGGGGTTGTTCCTGGCCGCGCGAGCGCCACCAAAGGATCAGCCCAAAGACCAGCATGGCGAACACCGTGGTATAGATCCCCGGACCAGCGGTTAGCCCCAAAGCCAAAGCCATGATCCCCAGGCGCAAATCGCGCACCCGCTTGCTTGCCAAATAGCGATACAAGGCGAGCAACAGGAGCGCGCTGGCCGCCGCAGTCAGGATGGACCCCTCGGCCTGGCGCGAAAAGTACACCCAGGTGGGAGCAAAGGCCAGTAGCAGCGCGGCAGCCAAGGCTCCCTTGTGCCCTAGGATATCACGGGCAAAGTAGGGGAGAAAGATCAACCCCGATCCGACCAGGGCGGGGAGGAGCCGCGCCGCCGCATCGGAAGCCCGCGTCAGCCCGAAGAGGACGAGGTGAGCATCGTACAGCAGAGGCACATACTCCAGTGGCCGCCAAGTTGATCCGCGCAGTGTGCGCCAGGCGGCCAGCGCGGTATTGGCCTCGCTCTCTTGTAAGGGCCAGCGGCCCAACGCTGCCAAGCGCACCGCTAGCCCGGCGAGGAGGATCAGGGAATACAAAGCGACTTCAAAGGTCAGCCAAGGTAGAGGCACTTGAGTAGGGCCGTTCAATTGAACGGCCCTACGACCATCATCTCGCACTTGGTCCATGCTCTGAACCACCCAATCCTTTCATGCTGGTATCTTCTGGACACCCTGCAGTAAGCGCCCCTTCGCGGCGACGCCGCGCCTACGCAGCTTTTGGCGCAGCCGATTATACCACAAAGCCGCCGCTTAGCGAGAGCGGGCAAAGATCGTCACCGAGCCGTTCTCATAGGCGCGAACCATCAGGCGCTCGAACTTGCGGATCATCGGTTGGCTTAGGCGGTACTTTTCCCGTTCCAAGCGCCCCACGTAAACGTACTCAATGCCGTACTTGTCCAGGAGCGCCTCAACGCGGGCTAGGTCGGTCTCCCGATAGATGGCCTCAATATCGGGCTCACGCCGGCCCGGCTCGTTATAATTGCCGCGCCATTGCAGCTCGTGCCCGCCCCAGCCGAGGAGGGTGGGGATCCCCGTGTGCGCCGAGACCCAGTTATACTCCGAATAGGAGCCCCCCGGGGCCTCCAACATCACCGCCTCTAAAGGCGCATGCTCGCGCAGCCACCGGATGGCCTCGTAATCGTCGGGACGATAGAGCTTGACATAGCGAGTACCGTCCAGCGTGGGCTGGCCCTGGAAACCGTTGGCCTTGCTGACCGTCGCCATCACGGTGTAAGTCAGTCCTGTACAGACCAGGGCAGCGGCGACAAGCCCCCAAAGGACGAGCCCGGCACGCGCTAAACCCCTAGAAGCCTTCAGCCTCCGCGCTATATAGAAGGTGCCGTAGGCACTGGCGATCCCGCAGAGCACCCAGGCCTGATAATAGAACTTGAAGACCGTATTCATGCGGTTGTCAAAGGTGTCGCGCAAATAGACAAACTCCACGCTGGCCGTGAGCCCTAGCCCCACGATGGCCGCAAGCAGGGCGAAGAGCGTGCTGGGCTCCAGGCGCGTCACAGGGCGCCCTTCCTGCGCCTGTAGGCGGCCGCCCCAAACGAGCAAAGCGACGGCAAAGCTCAAAGTAGCCAGGATCCCGGCAGCGGTCCACCAGCCCTTAGCCAGGGCGAACAGGCCACACAGGGCCAACGCCGCGCCCGCGATCCAAGCCAAGGGCGGAAGGCGGCGCTCCTCACGGGAAAAGCCCGCGTAGCGGACCATCAGGGCCACAAGCAGGCTGAGAAACAAGTAGACAAAGACCCCCAGCATCAAAAGATACTGATGCCAGCGGGTCTTGACCATCCCTACCAGGCCCAGGCCCCCGGCCTGGGAGCGAAAGCCCAAATAGAAGGGGAAGTAGAACAAAAGCCCCAAGGCCAACAGTACGACGCCCATTTGAATGACATCCAAGACCCAGCCCAAGCCCAGCCGCTCATACTCCGCTTGGCGGCGGATGGCATAGACGAGCACAAAGATCCCCAGATAGATGGGATAATCCCAGGTATTCAAGAACCCCAAGCTGCCCAGAAGCAGCGCCCAGAGGAACAGATCGAACGGCCCGCCGGCCCACATCTCACGCACCGCTCCCAGCGCCCTGGCCCACAACCACAAGCCGCTCTCCCGCGGTTCAGCCAAAGGCGCCGGCTCGGGCTTCTCCAAGCTCAAGAGGAGGTTAAGCGCCAACGCCAAAGCCAGGAAAACGAAGGGCAACGCCAGCACGTGAGGGTGATTATCCCCCAAAAGGAAGCTGAAGAAGGGGAATTCGTCGATCACCTCCACGGATTGCCCGGCGGCGTTGCGGTCGTGGATGACGCGCGAGGCGCGCCACCACCACCAACCATCGTCAGGGTACCAGGTAGCGCTGGGAGGGGTAGCGTGCAGGTCCTTGACGTCCAGCCAGCGCCAAAGCGCCTCGGAGCCACCGCCCCGGGCGCGGATGAGCTCAAAGATGCCCTCCAGGTTACCCATGAGGGCCACCAGCAGCGCACCGAAAAGCCCCGTCAAGACGCCGGCCCAGGAGACGAGGGCCTCCTTCGCCCGGGCGAGCTGCGCTTGCCACTCAAGATGAGCCTGCACCAGGTTATAGACCAGGCTGAAGGCCCCGTTCATGGTGAGGGCAAAGAGGGTGATCCCCGCCAAGTTGAAGGTAATGTCGCTGGGCAACCCCGAAAGGCGGGTGAGCATGGCCACGATCACGTAGCCGAAATAGTAGTAGCTGATGGAATACCCCGAAAGCCAGGGGTCGCGCGGGGGGAAGGTACGGCTGCGCAGGATGGCGTTGATGAAACCAAACTCCATCGGCTTCTCCGTGGCAGCGATCTCCGGATTGTAGGCACGAAAGAGGGCGAAAAAGACAAAGGAAAGGAAAAAGAGAACCTCGGTAGCCACGATAAGCCGCCTGCGCTCGCGCAAAGCAGCGAGCATTTCCCGACCCTCTCGCACCCACAAGAGGCCCGAAGCACTCCCCACAAGCATCAGCACCACGACGATGGAGGCAGTGGTATTCTGGAGGATGCCTAGGGAGACCAGCATCCAGAAGAGGTATCCACTGAGCAATAACCCCGCCTGCCGGGCGAAGCCATAGCCCCTATCGGGCAAGAAGCGTAACAACTTTAACACCAACGGCAGAGCGAGAAACCCGATCACCTGGAGAAGAAGCCACCAAATCAGCACGGCAAACATCGCTCGCTATTCCCTTCTAGACGGTATATGGCCAAATCCGGGTTCTATTACGGGCGAATGGAACGGAGGCCAAAGGCCCGCTACATCGCACGACCCGGTAGTATAGCGCCTTGTGTGCGCGTTCTCAGTTTCCCGCGCTCGGCTTGATCAAGGGCCTAACAAGACCTCATAGATATCCACCCGCTCATTGTGAAAGACGTGCGCCAAGGTCCCATCTTGTACGAGCCGGTCGAACTTGTCCAATCCAGGGCCGGGATAAGCCACGCGCTCCAATTGGCCGACATAGATGTAGCGGACGCGGTAACGCTCCAGGATGGTCCGGGCTTGATCCACATCCGTCGTGGTGTAAAGCGCCGCCGCGTCCTCCTCGCGTGGTCCCACCTGATCCCAGGGCCGCTGTTCGCGCTCGTGGGCGCCCACGATAGTGGGCAGCCCCGTATAAGAGGCCACACGCAAGCCCCCCTCACGATAGAAGGCCAAGGGTGCTTCGGCGATGACCGGAGTGCCCTCCACATGGTGCCACAGCCACTCAATGGCCTCCCGGTCGTACTTGAGCTCAATGGGATGTTCCGCATCGGGCCAGTAGTAGATGGCCGTGGTCATATAGGCCGTGCCATCTAGGGTGCCCCTTGGCGGCCAGGCGCTGGGGAAGCGCTCATTGACGCGCACGGGTATGGCCATGACGGTATAAACCAACGATCCGCCCAGGAGCAAGATCAGCAACCCTCGCCAGGCAAGACCGCCCATATGGAGGCGAGCTTCAGACCTGCCCCCAAAGAACCGCCACAACGCGGGCAAGGCGCTCCCCGCAGCCAGGCCCAAAAGAACCCAGGCCTGGATATAGAACTTGAAGACGGTGTTCATCCGCCGCCATTCGGAGCCGGCGAGGAAATCCCGAAGATAGATGACCTCCACGCCCCAGAGGATGCCAAGGCCGGCGAAGGCCAATGTCCTCTGTAGAAAAGCCGCCGCATCTCGGCCGCTCCAGAGCAGGAGGACACCTGTCACCACAACGAGCGGCGCCAGTATCCCCATGACCCAGGCTCCCCTCAGGCACCAGAAAAGGCCCAGCCCCGCTCCCATAGCGACAACCACCAGGCTCACCTCGCCGGCGCCCACACCGATCCTCCCAAGCATCCAACGTGGGCCCGAGGCTGCCGGGCGGCTCTGTATCCCCCACAGGGCTATCATAGAGACTAACAGAAAGAGAAAGAACCCCCAAATGACCAGAAAATGGGGCAAGGGCGATCGCTCGGCGGGGGAGACCAGGGCAATCCCCACATCTTGGGCGCGGTAGTGGGCATAGAAAGGAGCATAGAGCAGTAGCGAGGCCAGCGCCAGGATCCAAAAGCCGATCACTCCCTCGACCAAGCCGCGCCCTTTGTTGCGCTGATAGCCCCAATAGAGGAGCACACATCCCAAGATCCCCAAGTAAGTTGGCAGATCCCAGGTGTTGATGACCCCCAAGGCCCCCACCGCGATGGCCAACAAACTCCAGCGCAAAGCTGCCCGGCGGAGGTCGCTCGCCCCATCACGGGCCAAGGCCAGGCCCAGAGCGGGCACGAGCATGGTGAAGGGGATACCGATCATATGCGGGTGCAGGTCGGCAAAAAGGAAGCTGAAGAAGGGAAACTCGTTTATCGTATAGGGGATGATGCGTGTGCCCCGATACCAATACTCAAAAGGGGGCAAGCTGGCTTTCCCCGATAGGACCTGTGCCAGGCCGGGAAGGATGCGCGCCAGGTCGCCCCAGGCGACGCGATCGCCCGCGAAGGTCGCCCCGCCGGCGCGGGCCAGTTGCTCCAGGAGCTGCAACACGCCGCTGAGGTTGCCGATGACGGCCACCAGGACCGCCGCTCCGGCCCCCGCCCAGAGGCCGGCCGGCGAAAGGCCCTCGCCGTGGCCCTCTCCCTCGCGGGGCGAGGGGGGCGCAGCTAGTTGATAGCCCAAGCCAAAGGCATGGGAAACGGTCAGGGCGAAGAAGGTGGGCACGGCCAAGTTAAAGGCCCCCTCGGGCACCAGCCCGGTGAGTTTGACGAGCAGGGCGACGAGGAACTGGCCGTAGTAATAATAATTGAGATACCCGCCGGCGAAATAGGGATCATAC
>Ga0078972_1017707_pt1 | contig 10139 bp, 16 predicted proteins | sample YelNatPaOPGAMG01_FD_67568 | JGI IMG/M metagenome (GOLD analysis project Ga0078972, IMG submission 67568) | Hot spring thermophilic microbial communities from Obsidian Pool, Yellowstone National Park, USA - OP-RAMG-01 (SPADES assembly) (version 2) | ecosystem: Environmental > Aquatic > Thermal...
GAAGGCTCATCATCCGAACCCTCAACGGCACAGCCTACATATTTGTGCATGAGCCTTACGGCCGCAGAATATCAACGCTCGTTGTCGAAACGCACTCGCCTGAGTTTGACGCTTGGGAGGGGAGGCTTCACCTCTCAAAGATATGCTCAGCCTTCATCAGGTCGGACGCTTCAAAGATTCTGAAGGAGCTGGACAAGCAGCTCTGGAGGATCGAGGACAGGAAAGCCGAACGCGTTCTGTCAGAGTTGAGAAGCATGAGCTTCAGAGCTGAGGACATCCCGGAACAGCTGGTTCCCTCCCTTGCAGTCGCAAAGCTTCTGGAGGTTTAGTAGGTGGTTTTATGGGCTACACGCATTACTGGTATCGACAAAAGGAGATCGACTCATACACGTTCGAAAGGATTGTGGAGGACTTCAAGAGGCTTCTGCCTGTCTTCAAAGTTTTAGATGTGAAGCTTGGAAACGGCTTAGGCGAGGGAAAGCCTATAATAAACCGTCGCGAGGTCGTCTTCAACGGTTTGAGGAACTGCGGCCACCCGAAGAACCCCAACCTCGTCATTCCCTGGCCGGCGGAAACAGTCAAGTCGGGAGTTGCGCCGAATCCTTACCAAGCCGTTGTCGGCTCATGGTTTGCCGGCGTCGTGCTTAACCAGCGCACCTGCAACGGCGACTGCAGCTACGAAACCTTCTACTTTCCAAGGGTTCTTCCCGACAGGTACACTCCTGTCCAGCGCGTTATCTACTACGACGTCAACGGCAGGCTGGTCTGCCACGACGAGCAGCACGTCGGCAAGTACTTCCAGTTCTGCAAGACCGCTTTCAGGCCATACGATTTGGCGGTGACGGCTTTCCTCGTCATAGCCAAACACCACCTTGGCGAAAAGATACTGGTGGAGAGCGACGGAACAATCGCACATTGGATGGACGCTGTTAAGCTCTGTCAGAACGTCTTGGGCTACGGTTGGGACTTCGTATTAAACCGCGAAGAAGGTCGTGGAAGCTGACCAACTTGTTGGGTGAAACGCTGTCTGAGTTACTTCAAGAACTGGGTGAACCCTCGGAGTTTGAAAGGGCGGCAGACGAGCTGAACAGCGGATACTTCATAACAAGCGTTCTCGAGGACGATTTCCTGTACCACACCACCTACTGGCGGAGGCTTAAGAGCATACTGCGGGACGGTTTTCTCTCGGGAAACCCCCAATACCTTGCAAGCAAGGGTGTGAGGATGAAGCACGCGAACGTGGTCAGCTTCACGTCGAGCAAGTGGCGGCACCTGAGCGACCTCCCGGGCATCGCGGGGCTGACGCACGACTGTTACCTGAAAATATCCTATGACGCCTTGAAGGACTTCGTCAAGCCTGTCGTCTACAAGCTGAGCCGGCGCGAGTTGGAGGAGCTGCTCAAAGGCGACGGGGTGCACTACCTCTCAACTTTGACGCAGAACGAGGAGAAGCTGAGGAGGGAATACGGCGGAGACTACCCGCTGTACTTGTACAACACGTGGTTCGAGGAGCAGGAGTGGAGGGTGAAGGCTGACCGCGTCCACCTGCCTCCCAAAACAGAGGTTTACGTTTCCAGCTACTACCAGCTGCAAAAGGCTAAAACCCTGACGGACCTGCCAGTGTACCTTGACAGGGAAATAATGCTCCTCAAAAACACCTCAAACTTCGAAAGGAACACGGTGAAGCGGCTTGTCCGCATCATCGGCATCGATTTCTACAGGCACGGAGTGTCGCATATAGCTGTTCACACGAACCCCGTGCAGACGCCAGACGGCGGGGAGACAAGGTTCCATGCCACCCTACATGACGTGCGGTATCTGCACGCGATAACGATTGCGAAGCGGCTGAAAAACGCTGGGTTGCAGGTATGGGCTGAGGGAAGACCGTGGAAGCACAGGCCGTACGCCACGCTGAAAGTTGACCTCACCTTCCTGTACAAAAAGAGGTCTTTAGCCGTGCCGGATCACCTGCCTAAGCACCAATGGGAGGCAACTTCTTGAAAGTTTTCCTCATCCCATGGTTCAAAACTTACTCGGGTGTGGCGCTTCGCGTATATGTGCAAGGCTACCAATGCCTGAACGACTGCAAAGCTGAAATTTCAACGGTGAAGGGTCAGAAGGTTGCGCTTTCGCTTGTGCAGGCATACGCTTCCTCGCTGAGGCTCACAACCTTCGAGCTTATGCGTTTCAGGATGGCGGTTGAAGCCGACGTCCCAGACGGCGTGGCGGACAGGCTCCTCTTCACACTCTCAAAACTCGGCAAAATACCACTTTCAAAGCAGATCCCTGACGCGCTGGTTGAACATCCCATGCTTGAAAACGTTGAACGCTTCCTCTCGATAAGGGCGCTTACAGGTCCGGAGGCAGCGCTCAAGGATTCTACCACGCGCGTGGTAAAGTCGACCTGAACGCAACCAACCTCGATATAAGCCTGCCACGCGCATGGCACAGCTTGCATTATTCCGGAGGTGTGTTTATGGTGAGGAAAATCCTGACGCCTGAAGGTCTCTTCATCTACGACAGGAACACAGGCCTATGCCTCTTCACGCCGGACGTGCGGTCGAAGAGCTGGATGAAGCCGCTTTACGCTCAGGTCGCCTTAACTGACAGGTGCAACCTCTCATGCTGGTTCTGCTACAACCAATCCTCGCTTGACGGCGGCTCAGAGCGGGTGCTAGGCGGCCTGAAGAAGCTCATCGACTTCCTGGACTCTTGGGGGGTGCTTGGAGTATCCTTCGGCGGAGGCGAACCGTTCCTCTACCCGCATTTAGCTGAGATAGCGAGGTACGCTTGGGAGTGGACTGGTTTGGACGTGACCATGACGACGAACGGTCTGGCGGCTTCGGAGGCGCAAATTGCGGAGGTTGAGCCTTTCGTCAGCGAGGTGAGAGTGAGCGTACAAAGCGTCGGCTCCCTCGCCTGCCTCAAGAAGTTCATGGGAAGAAGGTTCGACGTCGGCGTCAACCTGTTGCTTTTCAGAGGGGGAGCCGGAATGCTGAACAAGCTGGTTGAAGGCGCGCTGAAGCTCGGAGTGAACGACTTCCTGATAAACTCCTTCCTCGCAGTTGGAAGGGGAAAGGCGTACGCAGGCATGGAGCCTGAAGACGTGGACTTCGCTGAGCTCGCCGAAACAATCCACAGGCACTCCGAAAAAGCCGTGTTCAAGGTCAGCACGCGAGTCGCCGAAGCCTTGAAAGGACGCGTTGAACGCTTTATACCGTTCGAAGGCGAGGCAGGGGGAAGGATAATTGCAGTCACTGCGGACGGGAAGGTTAAGCTTTCAAGCCTCAGCGAGGAGGCGGCCACCATCAATGCCGTTGAGGAGATACCATGCGCCTACCGCAAACTGGTCGACGAGAAGGATGAGCACCTACTTTAGAGCTTTGCGGAATGCCAACTCTCAGCTTTAAAGATTGCATCATGGCTCTTTTCGGAGGCGGTAACGTGGTCGTGATTTTTTCAGAGCAGGAAGGCTTTAGACCACCTTCTACGGCACGGCGTTGTCTTCGCTTTCAGGCTTCATAGAAGAAAAACCGGTAAGGATTGGATAACAGACAGGCGTGGCGGACGCAAAATAGCCGATGTGATTGTTGAGGAGGAAGGCGAGTTCGCTCCCAGCAACCTAGGACTGTGTGTGGAGTACAGCGGCTTCAGCACGCTTGACGAATGGGCCGAAGAAATCTGCAGGTTGAACAAGCGCCTGCCTGAGAAAGGCTGGCTCTACAGGGTTACGCTTGTGCGCTGAACCTCCGAGCAAAACGTTTCGGTGGAGGTGGAATTATGAATGTGACAGTTGCCGAGAAGGGAACCCTCCTGGCAGAATTTGCAAGTTGGCTGAAGGAAGAGCGAGAATACGACTCTGAAACCATTGAGGAACTCCTGTACGAGTCGTGGGATGGAGCCTACCCCGAAGCGGTCCTTGGCGATGACATTATTGTGGACATAGAGAACTTCCTTCACGACATGGCAATGTTTGCGGTGGAGAAGGTATTCGGAGAAAAAACAGACCTTGACCGGAGGTTTCTGGTGCTCATTATTCCATACGGAAGCTATGAAGACTGTTCAAGCGTCTACGTGCTTGAGATGAAGACGAAGACTGTCCTGGCGAGCCTCGAGGAGAAAACATGGTGCTTCAATCCGCAAGCAATTGAGGAAGACTTGAAGGATCTTGTCGACCAGCTTGAGAAGTCGAAGGACCTGCTTGCAGTCAGGCTTGTGGCCGACGCTTAAGGGGGTGAGATCGTGGTTAAGGCTCGGTTTGCGGTGGACGCAACCTCGTATATGGACCACGTGTGCTTCCACCTGTACTGCACGGTCGAGGACGGACGCTTCAAGGAGGTGCCAAGGTCCGACCTCGCAGCCTACATAGTCAACAAGTACGCAAAGCAAATACGCATTTCAGAGTACGGCTACGGGTACGAGGTGGACCTTCCTCAAAACGCTGTCTTAGCTCTTGAATACTCGTTTTACGCGGAGAAAGCATCCTTTGACGAGCTTGACGAGATAGCCGCCTCGGGGAGGACGAGGCTTCACAGCCTCCGCGAGGAGCTCGGCTTTCCAGCCGACGGCATATCCATCCAAGACCTATTCCTCAAGGATGCAGGCGGGAAAGGGTTTAGCCTAAGCCTCAGGGGCTTCCCGAAGCTTCTGCTATACGCGGACGGCGGTTCCGTCCGCGTTGAGTTCAACGCCGAAGCCGTCGACAGGAAGTTCTTGAAACGCGCGTTACACGGCGGGCTCGAGGAGGCTGAGGTGAAAATGCTCCGCGGAATAACGGTTCTCGGGAAGAACGCGCAGGCAAAGTACATGCAGCTGCTTTCGGAGAGGAAGCTTTCCGTGGACGAAGTTGCAAAAGCCGTCCTCAAATCAGCAGTCCAAGCCAAAAACACAGGCGTCTGGCTTGCAGCTGCGGACTGGCTGAAGGCAAACGGTTACGGCAAACAGGCAAGCGAAGTCATTGCAAAGAAAACAATCTGCAGTTAGGAGGTGGGAGGATGCGCGATATTCGCAGCATCTTCAACTCCATCCAAACAGTTCAGCGCGAGAGGTTTTTCAGGGTCGAAGAGAGATACGTGGTTCAAAACTTCCGCGGCTCCTACCTCGTTTCAGAAGACGGGGCAGTCTTTAAAATCCACGGGAAAAAGCTTTCAGAAGTAAAAGAAAGGCGTGAGCTGACGGCCGTCGGGAGGGCAGTTGGAAGGGAGAGGGCCGACCTAGCCGTCGTCGTGGTCCCGTGAGGCGCTCCGCAAAGTTGCCTGTGGAGGAGATTTTTCATGCTCTGTGCGTTCATGGTGAACTATAGAAACCACACGTCTCTTGTCGTTCGAAGGTGTACGAATCCAGAAAGCACGTACAACTTTGTCGAAATCCACGGTTCCTCGCGGCTTCAGATAGCCGTGGCTGCGCTGAACAACTACGCGGTCAGCTACTCCGCGACTGAAGTCGGGAGTTTCCTTGGGTGATTTTTATGAAAAAGCTGATTGAAGAGTTTTTGAAGGCCAAAACGGAGTACGTTTCCGCGAAAGCCGCACGCGAGGCAGTAAAGGAGAGAGCCTCAAAAGCGAACAAGCGCTTGGACGAGCTGCTGGAAGGCGGCGTGATAACGGTCGACGAATGGGCGGAGAAGACGACGGACATAGAATTCGACATGGGACTCGACGAGACTATGCAGAGGTTCATCAAAGCGGAGGACAAGCTCATCGACGCTGGGAGAAGGTTGTTGGAGACGCGGATCACCGGCGAGGAAGCGGAGAAGATCAGGGAAGTTTGGGACTGCAGGTTTGTTACGATCCGCGAGAAGATTGTTGACGTCCTTTTGAGATGGGACCCGAGCGCTTAAACGGGGGGTGATGCCATGCTCACCATAACCATTTACGAGTGGGCATGCAGCAACTGCGGCACGGTCTTCTACGTCGACGAGGACGAGAAGGCCACGTGTCCGCGTTGCGAAACTCCGGCGGTGAAATGTGGCAAGATTTCCTTCGTAGTCCGCGACCAAGAGTTTGAAAGCCTGATGGAGGATTTGATAGCTCAGGAGTGCAACGATGGCTGCTGGGTCTACGAGGACGGAGTGACGGAGGAGAACGTTGAGGAGATTGAAGCTGTCGTCGGCGAATGCGCAGTTGCGAAGTTGAGGAAGGCGCTGCACGGGACAGGATGCCCGGTTAAGGAGGCCTAGCGCTGTCCAACATAAGGCTCACTATAGACAGAGGCTTACGACTGCATTTCTACCTCGACGTCAATTACCACGGCAGGTGCCTGCCTCCGAACCTCAACAACAAGGAGCAGCTGATGCTGCATTTGATCAAAGATTTGAGGTGGCGCATCAAGTTCTTCGACGGTGAAGAAACCGGCAACTACCTCTACAAGAACTCGGTAGAGCTTGAGGCTGACGTTGACGGAGAGGAGGCTGAAGAGCTCTCAAACGCTCTTAAAGCTCTTATGAAGATCAGGGGACTGCACAAAAACGAGGTTGAAAGGCTGAAGGCGCTTCCGCTGAAGGAGGCATGCAAGGAGTTGGCGGTTATGCTTCTCCTTGAGGTGTGACCTCTTGGCCAGGCTTTACGTTAGGACGGAGACAAACCACTATACGCGGATTCTCGTCATAGAAGGCGGAGGGAAAATCAAGCTCTACGGCGACTCTGCCAAAGCTGTTGCCTCGCTCCTGATATTCAACAACTCCAGCGTCAAGGGCTGGGTTAGGGAGAAGGGGTTAGAGGTGGAAGCTATGCCGGAAACATGGGAGGCGCTGAAGGCTTTAAGCGCCAAACCTCTAACGTGGAAGCAAGCGGCTGATTGGGGTTTCCTCCAGAACCCGACAGCCGAGAAGGTCCTCCAAACTCTCTCCATCAACGCCTTGGTTTTCAAATGAACAGAAGCGAGCTTTTCCGCCAAGTCGGCTTTTGGAGGTGGTTTCATGAAGTTGTGGCTGGTCCCATGGTCTGACGGTTGGAACGTAATCCTCCGCGTATATACGCAGATACCGAACTGCGTAGACGATCACGAAGCGGAAATTTCAACGAAGAACGGGCAGAAGATAACGGCTGAACTGTTGCGGAGGGAGGCTTGCAGCGTGGAGCCAGCCTTCCCGGAATTCTTCAGAAGGGTGGTTTTCGAGGCGGAAGTCCCGGACGCTGTTGGGGGAAGGCTGCTTAAAGCGTTTAAAGCGGTTGGCCGCTTTCGAGAATCAATGCGGATCCCCGAAAGCTTAGTGGAGAACCCATGGCTGGAGAGGCTTGAAAAGTTCCTCAGGGAGGCTGGAGCGGCGGAGTACTTGCCTCCGGAAGAGGTTGCCAGCATGGATCAGGTTCACCAAAGGCTGCGGTTTGAGCAGAAGCCGATAAGGGTCGACGGAGGCTACCTCATCATCGTGCCGGGCTACAACCCTTACTACATTTCAGACGACGGGGACGTCTTTGAAGTCCGCTTGCCTAGGCGGATGCTCTACGAGGCTGCTCTCTACCGCGTCTGTGCAGGCCGCATAAAGTTAAACGTTAGACGCAAGGCAAACGTCCCGGCTAGCGTCTTGAGCCAGATCGCGCGCATTCTGAGGGAGGAAGCTCCTCAGCTCCTCCCAGTCGTCCTCCCCTAAGGAGGTGAGTTTTATGGATGACTTGTCCCGCTTCTTCCTTTGGAGGATTAGGTGCAGGTTCCACCCATATATTCCGCCTGAAGCAGGCTGGCGCAGGTATCCTCCGCACGTGGCTTCTCTTCTTGAAAGCCTTGAGCCGCTCCACATAATAGCCATCGGCCCGACTTGGGTTGGCGTTGACGGAGCTTTTGTTGACGACCCGAGGGGTCACCATGAGAGGCTTGAGCTGGTTGTTGAGACCGCCGAGGCGGTTTTCGGAGAGGCTGAGGAGAAGGCTGGAGCTGGAAACCTCGAGGTCTTCAGGCTCAACACAGGCTTAACGCGGTTCCACCTCTACTGGGGAAGCGTATGGTTCGTCGCCGTCTGCGCTGACCGCGTGCCTTTCCCTTCAAGGTTCGCGTATGTCGCCGACTCGTTCAGGGCATATGCTGCGAGAAAGTACGGCGACGGCATTCTATGTGTCGTTGCAACGGTCGACGGTGCTAAGGTAAGCTTCAAACTTAGTCCGGAGTTCTTCATCGATCCCAAGCCTGAGAACGCAAAGCTCTTCGGAGACCTCCTCTTCTTGGCGCAGGCTGGGAACGGCTGGAGCGTCGAAAGGGAAATAGACGTCGACTACTCCAGCGACTACTTAGTCGATGGAATCGCGTACATAGCGCACGCTCTTAGAGGCTGCGAGGGATTGGAGAGCTTCCTGAAGCACGCGTACGAGGAGTTGCTCGTCAGGGACCCACACGACGGAGGCTCGGCCGACTGGAGAGCCTTCGCTAAGGCTTTGGAGAGACGCGAGGTAATCGCGCATTAAAAACGCTGGGGGTGGTTTCATGGCGCGAATCTACGAAATGGCATACGTTGTATGCCGAAACTGTGGCGAAACCTATGGATGGTGCAAGTACGACCCTCCCTTTGCCTTTGAAAAGTGCGATTTCTGCGGCTGCAGGCTTTCTAAAGGGGAATGGTGGAACGAAAACGCCAGAGTCTTCGGCGTATGGTCAAGCTCAGGCGACGTTTACGAGGCTGCGAAGACGGCGAGGACAAGGTTCTTCGAGGAGAGACCCAGAGGCTACAGGTTCAGGCTTCCAAACGGGGTTTGGTGCACAATCAAGCCTAAGGAGATCGCTGAGTTCTGGTTCTGGTTTAGCTTCAAAGTTCGCGGCGAAAGCATACGGCTGCTCTTCAGAGCGCAAAACCTCGCGGGCAAGGTTGAACTTCTTAAGAAAAGAGGAACAGTTCCAACAGAGGACTTATGCATGGTCGTCTATAGGAGGCAAAGCTACTCGCCGACGCATCCCGCCACGTTGGCGATCGTTAAAGCCGTGGAGATGAACGAGAAGCCCGAACTTGTTGCCGCAACATGTTGTGAGAGGTGATTTTACATGATTAAGCTCAACGTCCCTGAAGAGTTCGTTGAAGTGTTGAGGAAGGTTGAAGCCGACGTGAAGCCTGAACACATCATAGGCGCACTTGAGTGGGCGGCTGAAAACCCTGAAAAGGCAAGGAAGGTGGCTGAAAGCTTCAGCAGGCTCGGCTACCTCGGCAGGAAGGAGTTTGAAACATGCATATGGCTTGGAAACGACCCCGACTACGCGCTTAAATTGGCCGAGGGAAGGCAGGCTGACGCTTCCAAGAAGCGCTCGCTGCTTGGGAAGGCTTTAGCCGAAGCAAGGAGAGGCGGCTACAGGTTTAGAATGCCGAACGGCGTCGAGTGCACAATGAAGTACGGAGAGGGACACTATGAGCTCACCTTCAACCCTGGCGGCGCTGAGGTAAAGCTGATCAGAGAAAGCGGCCGAGACCTCAGCTACACACTTACAGAACTCTTGGAAGGACGCGTTAGCGCATGCAAGATTGGCGTAATAATCTACAAAGGGAAAGCATACTATGCTGGTTCCAGTCAGGCAGAAGCCGTTCTGAAAGCGACAGAGGAGAACGTCAGCCCAGAGGTCTTGGCGGCCACCGGCCTGTAAGCGTTTTAAAATGAGACAAAAGGACGCTGAATTCGGGAAGTTTTCCTCAATGTATGATTTAGCCTCTAAAAGTTCAGAGTTAGCAGGTCTGGTGGTGCCTTAGAAACAAAGGGAAGAAAGAATACATAATCGAGCTCATGGAAAGGCTCAAGAGAGGTGAAGATCCAACTAGCGCAATCAAAGCTATGAGGGAAGCGAGAAACATCGACATTAAGGATGAGAAAAGAAACGTCATAGGCAAGTTGATCATAGTCGAGTGACGACGTTTGCCTCCTAGTTGGTAGCAGCCAGCTTAAAAACTCCCACTTTTGTTGCAGCCGCAGAATTTCGGCGTTTTTCGGGCTTCTTTTCCAGTCTTCAACGCCTAAGCCACTCAGAAAGCTCCCACTTTTAGGTGAAAAGTAGGAGCCGGCAAAACTCAAGCCATAGCCTTCGCAACTATTGTTTGTGTCACGACGCTTCCGTCAAGCGAGTAAGCCGTTATTGTAAGCGCGTAGCTGCTTCCAGCCGTGAAGCTGAAAGGAGCGTTTGTCCCTTCGTCCATTGGGTACCATGCGACGAGTCCGCGGGTCGGAGGCAAG
>Ga0078972_1017709_pt1 | contig 10139 bp, 10 predicted proteins | sample YelNatPaOPGAMG01_FD_67568 | JGI IMG/M metagenome (GOLD analysis project Ga0078972, IMG submission 67568) | Hot spring thermophilic microbial communities from Obsidian Pool, Yellowstone National Park, USA - OP-RAMG-01 (SPADES assembly) (version 2) | ecosystem: Environmental > Aquatic > Thermal...
AGTAAATCCTGTTTTAAAGTCACCAGGTTCAATTACAACAACCTTGATACCGAATTGCTCCACTTCCATTCTAAGCGCTTCAGAAAACCCTTCAACTGCAAATTTGGAGGAGGAATAAAAAGATTGGTAAGGAAGCCCTATAAGTCCTGCAATGGAACTAAAGTTTATTATTGTCCCTGAACGCTTCTCCCTCATATAAGGAAGCACTGCCTTCACCATATTCACTGTCCCCAAAAAATTCACATCCATTTGCCTTCTTATCGCATCGATTGGCGTATCCTCTACTGCTCCCGATATACCAAACCCTGCAACATTAACAAGTGCATCGATACGACCATTGATATCAACAATTCTTTTCACAACTTCTTTTGCTTTTTCAAAATGAGTTACATCAAGTTTAAATGTCCTTAAATCCTCTTTATCCTCAAGGCTTCTTGCAACACCATACACAGTTATACCCTTTTCTTTAAGGTAGTTAAAAATCTCATAACCAAACCCAGAGGATGCCCCTGTAACTAAAACAACATTATTCATAGCCTCACCCCCAGACACATTATATAATGTATTGACGAAGAAGCAAAATTATGTAGAATATATACAAGGAGGTAAGAGATGAAAAAAGTATGTGCATTGTTTTTAGTGGTTTTGCTTTTAGTGCCGCTCTTTTCAGGTTGTGCGAAGAAGGAAAGTGTACTAAGAGTAGGGACTTCTGCTGACTATCCACCATTCGAGTATGTTGATGAAAAAACAAAGGAATTTGTTGGTTTTGACCTTGACCTTATGAGGCTTTTGGGCAAGAAGATGGGTTATGATAAAGTAGAGATCGTGAATATGGATTTTGATACAATCATCCCCTCATTCCAGGCAGACAAGATTGATGTGGGAGCTGCATGTATAACAATTACAGATGAGAGGCTTCAACAGGCAGATGCAGTGCCCTATCTTTCAACAGGGCAGGTAATGATTGTAAAGAAAGATTCCACTTTTGAGCCAAAGACATTTGAGGACTTAAGCGGACACAAAATTGGAGTTCAGAAAGGGACAACAGGTGAAGAGGCGATTGACAAGGCAGTTTCAGATGGCAAGATTAAAAACGCAAATGTAATGAGATACACCTCTGCTGTCCTTGCAATAACAGACCTTCAAAATGGCAATGTTGATGTTGTTGTAACGGATGCACCTGTTGCAACTTACTATACCCAGAAACAGGCATTCAAGGTAACAGGCGAACTTACAAAAGAAGAGGCAGGGCTTTTCATAAAGAAAGGGAATACAGAACTTAAATCGAAACTTGAAAAAGCCCTTTCGGAGGTTAAAGGGACACAGGACTGGACTGACCTTATAAACAAATACTTCGGCGGGTAATTTGACAGGATGATTTTTGATATAGGTGTTTTAAATCTCTCAAACATACTTTATGTATTGAAGGGGATATGCTGGACAATTTTCCTTACATTCATAAGTATTGGTTTAGGATTGATTTTGGGAAGTGTTCTTGCATTCGGGGAGGTATATTTGCCTCCCCCATTTTCTTATTTCTTTAGAGGTATTGGAGAAATTTTAAGAGGGATTCCTTTGATGCTTCTATTCCTGCTTCTTTATTTTGGGTTTAACCTTGGAGTAGCGCCTTCTGCAATTTTAGGGCTTGGGCTTAGAAGTGCCTCTTATCAGGGGCAGATATTCAGGAGTTCTCTTGAAGCAATAAGTGCAGGGCAACTACATGCAGGGCTATCTTTAGGAATGACAAAGTTTCAGGTCTTTAAGGAGATTTTAGTGCCGCAGGCGTTAAGGATAATGATTCCTGGCTGGACAAACGAGTTTATAACAGTCCTAAAGGACACTTCAATTGCCTTTGTGCTTGGCGTAATGGATATAATGACAAGAGCAGATTTTATTGCCCGTTCTGTTGGAAGGTATCTTGAAATCTACATTTTTATAGCGCTTGTTTACTTTGTCCTCGTGAAGATCTCAATGAATGGCCTAAACAATCTCTACGAGCGTGTGAGAATCCCGGGTTTAGGAGAAAAAAGATGAAAGAGGTTTTAAGAGTTGAGAGTTTGAAAAAGTCCTACCATAAAAATGAGGTTTTGAAAGGTGTAAGTTTTTCCATAAACGAAGGAGAGACAAAAGTAATTATTGGTCCAAGCGGTGGCGGAAAAAGCACACTTCTTTACTGCATAAACTACCTTCAAAAGCCGGATTCCGGGGAAATCTACCTTGACTCTGAACCTGTAACACCAAAAAATATATACGAAGCAAGAAAGAAAATAGGCTTTGTCTTCCAGTATTTTAATCTATTTATGCACCTCACTGCACTTGACAATGTGATGATAGGGCTTACGAAGGTGAAAAAGCTTCCCAAAGATGAGGCAATGAAAATTGCAAAGGATTCCCTTCTCCTTGTTGGCATAAAAGAGGATCTCTTCAGTCACTATCCAGCGCAACTTTCAGGAGGGCAACAGCAGAGAGTTGCTATAGCCAGGGCGATTGCAATGAACCCAAGGATTATCCTTTTTGACGAACCGACATCTGCACTCGATGTTGAACTCATAGGAGAAGTCTTACAGGCGATGAAGACACTTGCAGACAAAGGAATAACAATGCTAATAGTAACCCACGAATTGGAGTTTGCAAGGAATGTTGCACATGAGATTATGTTCCTTGAATCTGGAGTAATTGCTGAGAAGGGGGCACCTGAAGAAATCATCGAAAACCCAAAATCTGAAAGATTGAGAAAATTCCTGAGCAAGATTGCAAGAGGAGAAGAATGAGCAATTTTGCGCTTATTTTGGGTAAGTACAAAGACTTCTGGATTATGGGTCTTAAATACACGATGTGGATAACTGTTCAATCAATTCTTATAGGGATTGTGCTTGGACTTCTTTTTGCAGTGATGCGTATTTATGGAAACAGGTTCTTAAAGGCGGTTGCAGTTGCCTACATTGACATCATAAGAGGCACACCTATGATAGTGCAGTTGTTTATACTTTATTATGGGCTTTCTTCTACTGGTCTTGTAAAACTCACACCGATGCAGGCTGCAATCATTGGAATGGGGCTTAATAGTGGAGCATATCAAGCGGAATATTTTAGAACTGCTTTTCTTGCAATTCCAACAGGGCAAACTGAAGCAGCGCTCTCCCTGGGAATGACACGCTTTCAACTTATTTTTGATATCCTTCTTCCACAGGTAGTCCGTATTGTGCTTCCCTCGTGGACAAATGAACTTATAGCACTTACTCAATATTCAAGCCTTGCAATGGTTTTGACCGTTATGGAACTTACTGCTGTTTCGAAATATGTTGGAAGCAAAACCTTCCTTTATATTGAGGCGTTTTCGGTTGCAGGTCTCATATATCTTATTGTTTCCGTTATCCTCACGCGTCTTATGATTTATTTTGAAAACAGACTTTCGATCCCCGGTGTCTCTGCGCAGAAACTGAGGATCTACTGACTTCATTGCACTATCCTAACTATTTTTGTGCCTTTAACATAGAGATTTCCCGATGGAGTGATTGAACCTGATAATCCGTTTTTTAAAAAATTCTTATAATATAGGCGATGAAAAAAATTTTAAATCTTTTAATTTTTGTATGCCTTTTATCTTCCATATTCACGCCTGCAGTTTCTTTTGCTTCTGAAGGTAATGTGCCCCTCACTGTATTCATTTACAAGGCTTATACCCTTGGAAGACTCTATGGTATTAAGAAGGAGGAAGGTATTTTGAATGAATACAGTGGGCTTTTTTCAAGCAAGGACACATTCTGTCTTGTCCTTATGTATCATAACATATACACAAAAAAGAAACAAAGTGTATACGATGTAAGTATGGATGACTTTAAAAGGCATGTTTCGATTCTGAAGAAATACGGTTTTGAAAGTATTACCCTTACGGACCTTTATGGCTTCCTCAAATTTAACAAAAAGATCCCTGAAAGAAGCGTTATTTTTACATTTGATGATGGATTTAAGAGTGTAGTGCCTGCATCAAAAGTCTTAAGAGAAAATGGGTGGACGGGTGTTTCTTCTATTATTACAGGTTATGTAGGTTCATCATGGGAAATAAGCCTTGATGATATAAGGGCATTGGAAAATATGGGCTTTGAATTTGCATCCCATTCACACAAATTACACAACCTCTATGGAAAACTTCTGAAGGAAAAGAAGTACGACATTTTAAAGAGAGATATTGTTGCATCCATTGAATATTTTAAGGATAATCTCAAAGAGTCTCCTTTTGCATTTACATATCCACAGGGTGCATACGATAAAAAAATCGAGCATATACTCTCCTCACAAGATATAAAAATTGGCTTTGGTCTCTTTAGAAAAAAGGTAAACAAATTTGGAGATAATCCTCTTTATGTCTCCCGCATAGAAATTTCCGAACGGACAAAATATGCCAACCCTACAAAATTTGAAGCATTTATAAAAAGCGTTGTTGAGGAAAATTCGAATAAACCCTGATTTTTCAAAAAAAATGTGTAAAATGAAATCGAAAGATGGAAGAGAAAGATTTCATAGGGGAGGATGTCCGGGTATTCTACCGCATCCTTTCTCACAAAAATGAAAGCGAACTCCGCTTGATAAATGTCGGCGTATATCCAGTTGTAAAAATCGTTAAAGGAATTGAAAGGTTTGTTGAGGTTGCAACACAGTATAACGGAAAAAGAAATGTCTATACAGTCTTAAGGGAGAGGAGGCCACACCTCAAGACTTCCGCAAAAAGTGAAGACATAATTGAAGCACAAATTACAGTGCTTGACTTTGACCCGATAAGAGCGCGTGATCGCCCTTCAACCACCGAAGAACTTACAAGAGCAATCGAAGTGGGAGAGGTAGTTTCTGAAGATTTCGTAAAACAGGGCTTTTTAAAGCCTCATATGGCAATCACAGGAAATGGTGTTGCCCTTTACTTTCCTCTTAAGCCGATTGAGATAACAGATGAAAACAGGCTTTTGGTCTCATTTCTCCTTGAGCAATTTGAGAAATTTGTGAGAGATAAGTTTAAGGGATTACTGAATAAAAATGCTGTGCGTCTCGACAGTATGTATGACCTTCCACGCATAGGAAGGGTAATCGGCACTCTCAATGTAAAGGGTAGGGATCCAACAAAATACAGGCTTTCACGCTTTCTCTATGTAAATAACGGATTTTCTTACGATGAGAACCTGACCAATTTTATTTTGTCCTTAGGGGAAGGTAAGAAAAGAACCTATGGATTAAACGGAAGTTCTTTTGACGAATCAAAAAGTCTTTCAAAAGGGAAGCCTGATGATGATAAGACAATTCCCTATATTAAGGTGCCTTTCTATCCGATGCAGCCAATACCATATTTTGGAGAAATACTCGAGGGAAATTGGGTTTGGGAATACAAAGTGGATGGTTTTCGGTGTGAGGTAATAAAGGATACCGAGGTTTTGTATTTTGGAAGGCGTCTTGAAAAGAATCCAAACTGGAGCGAAAAACTCAACAGGACAATCAATCCTGTTGCACTTTCGGAATTGCCTGATAAAACAATCCTCGACTGCGAACTCTATTCAACCATCGGGAGAAGAGGTGTCCCCTCTGTGTTTGCAAATAATGGCAAGGCGAAGCCCATTATCTTTGTATTTGATATAGTTTTCTATAAAGGCAAATTTGTTGGAAACCTTTCCCTTTCGAAAAGAAAAGAGATTTTAAGAGAGATTCACTTCAAAGAGCCCTTTATCGTTATGCCATTTTTTCCTGTAGTAGATATAAAGTCGCACCTTAAGGAGTCTATTCAAAAAGGTTTTGAAGGGATTGTCCTTAAAGAACTCTCATCAAAGTATGAAATTAGTTATGAAGCACCCATTGCAACGCAGTGGTGGAGAAAGGTAAAGCCAAAATAATTTTTTGGTATAATTTGTAAGGAGGTGGAAAATGGCTGTCGGGAGATTTCAGGTGATGGCAACCTTGCAGGCGGCAAGGGCATATGTATTGGGGAAGCCACTGCATGAAGCAAAGAGTTTTGGACTCAACAGGGCGATCTTCTATGCGGCAGCAAAAAAGGGCTTCAAGGGGATGAAGGGTGTAAAAGCACCAGAAAAAGTTGTTATAGGAAAGAAAGAGCTCCCCGAAGAAGAGATAAAAAAGATTCAGGAGAGTTTCAAGGTGGAGAATATTGGCGACGAGGTTGCCTATGCAGTGAATCTTAACGGAAAAACCTATTATATCATTGGAAATGAAATACAAACAGAAGATGCATTTGAAAAAGAGATTGAACGGCGCTTTAACGGGAATTTTGATAAGGCGTGGGAAGAGGCGCTAAAAATTGTTTCAAGTTATGACAGGGGAGTTTTGCTTTCACAGAGATATTTTTACGAAGTGGTTTATAAGCCTCGAAGAGACGAACTTGCAAAGAAGTGGTCTTCCCTTTGATCATCCCCCTTCTATCCCCCTGCAACTGGCGGGAAAATGGAAATTTTGTCGCCATCTTCTATGGGTGTTTCGCCTTTTTTGAGAAATTCAATGTTTCTTCCGTTCAAAAGATAAATATAATCATTTTTCAAATTAAAGTTTTCATCCAATACCTCTTCTTTGAGTTCAGGATGCATCTCTACAAGTTTTCTTATCGCTTCGATAACGGTGTCAGCAACAACTGCAACCTCACCTTCTTTAAACTTTTCTCTTATTGTTGCGTACATCTTTATTTTTACCTTTGCCATATCAATAAATTATACAGAAATCACATAGGAGTCCAAAATGAATTTTAACTTTGCACTCTTGCCGATATATAAATGCCAAGGAGTATCAGGCATGCACCTATTATTTCAAGAGTAGATGGCGTCTCTTTGAGGATGAAATAGGCGCCAATTGTTGCAATAACCGGTTCTCCCAAAATGGTTACAGCGATAAATGATGGGTCGAGAAACTTGAGAGAGTAATTATAAGCCGTATGCCCCAAAATCTGTGGAATGAATGCAACGAGGAAGAACATAAGGTATATATGGGTATCGTACCCGAAGAATTTTTGCCTTGTCATTATGCCAATAAGAATGAGGATAATTGCGCTGAATGAATAAGTAAAAAATATGTAGGGGATTAGGTCATATTTATTTCTTACCTCTTTTCCAAAGGTAAGATACAGGGACACTCCAATTGCCCCGAGAAGTGCAAGGATATTTCCAAGCATGTGTGATGTGCCTGAACTCTTCGATGAAAGTGCAATAAAAATACTTCCAGTAATAGCAATGGCGATGCCCAAGATGAGTTCTTTCTTTATACGCCTCCTGTAAAAGAGATAAGAGAATACTGGCACGAATATCGGATTTGTAGTGACAAGCACTGTTGAACTTGTAACCGTAGTGAATTTTAGCGAATAAATCCAGAGGGTAAAGTGGAGAGAAAGAAGAGCCGAAAGTGGTAGGAAGACGAGCGCTTCCTTAAGGCTTATCTTTTTTGGATAGCATAGGTAAAGTGGTGCAACCATAATTGCGCTCAATGTAAGCCTGTATATTGCAATAACAATTGGTTCGGCGTTTGTGAGCCTTATTAGTATAGACGACACTCCAACACTTATTACTCCAATCGTCAAAATAATAAAAAGTGCAACCTTGTTTTGCCTTTCCATAACTCACCTATTTTAAACCGTTTTATCATATTATCCAAAATCCCGGATTTGGAAGGGATATCTCCTTCCCAACCGACACGGAAATGTCGTCCCGAAGCCGTGCCCCCGGGTCATTCCGAACGAAGTGAGGAATCTCCCAATATTAGGAAGGGGCAAAAGACCCCTTCCTAACTAACCCCATAAAAACAAAAATCATTTTTTTAGTCTGTCATGTCGAACAAAGTGAGACATCTCCTCCGTTCAATCGAAAGGGGAAACTGACCCCTTTCAGAACCGAACGTAGTTTGGTCGTCCTGAGTGTAGCGAAGAATCTCCGCCTTCCCCCAAAAAGACTTTAAATTCTTTATGGGGGAGTCTTAAGGGGGTGATGTCCAACCCTCTCACTCAATCGAAGGGGTTAAAAGACCCCCTTCGAACCGACACGAAGTGTCGTCCCGAACGCCTTTTGTGAGGGATCTCCCAATATTGGAACGAGGGCTTCGCCCCCTTTCCAACTTTCCCCCAAAAACATAATAAAAAGTCATTCTGACGAGCGAATTTTGCGAGGAAGAATCTCCTCAGTTTAGTCTTTTGGGTGGAGTTGGAGGAGGGGACTCTTTCCATCCTCCAATGATTGAGACCCCTCAGAAAGTCGGCTCGGGGTGACAACCTATGGGAAGGGTCTTTTGCCCCTTCCCAACTAACCCCAAAAAGACAAAAAACAACCAATTTGTCATTTCGAGCGTAGCGAGAAATCTCCTCAGTTCATGTTTTACGGAGTAAGTTGAAAGGAGGAGACTCCTCGTCGTTTCACTCCTCGGAGTGACAAGAATGGTGTTTTCTTTGTCACTGTTTTAAATTTAAGCACTTTTGTAGTAAACTATACTAACGGAAGTATCGAAAGGTGGTGAAATGAATGGAAGTTAAAGAATTATTAGGGAAAGTAAATGATGAATTGTCTTCACTTGGGAAAAATGTTGCTCTCGCATACTGGGGTCTTGCAACAACAGGAAAAGAAGAGGATGCAAAGGCACTTGAGGAAGCAGAAACAACACTCAAAACATATCTTTCAAATAGAGCACTCTTCGAGGAAGTGAAAAATACACTCGAAACTTCGGGTGAATCTCTTACCCCTCTTGAAAAGCGCCAGTTGAAGTTGCTCTTAAACGAGATGTATCCGAATCAACTACCAAGAGAAGCAATAGAGGAAGTCGTAAAAAGAGAAGTTGAGATTGAATCAATCTATGCAAACTATCGCCCTCAAATAGATGGTAAGGAAGTTTCAACAAACGACATTATGCAAATCCTCAAGGAAAGTAAAGACACTACCGAGCGAAAGAAGGCATACTTTGCTTCAAAATCCATTGGTGAAGTTATTGCGCCAAAACTCATCGAACTCATAAAAATAAGGAATGAAAATGCAAAAACTCTTGGATTTTCAAACTACTACGATATGATGATGGAACTCCAGGAACTCTCAACTGATGAAGTACATTCTCGCTTTGCAAAGATAAAAAACGAAACTGATGAAATATTTACCGAGATAAAAGGCGATATCGACCGGGCAATCGGGAGGAAATTCAACATTCCAAAAAGCGAGGTAAAGCCCTGGCATTATTCAGACCTCTTTTTCCAGGAAGTGCCAGACATCGATGATTATGACTATGATGCGCTTTTAAAGGACAAAGATATTGTTTTGCTTGTTAAGGATTTTTATGAAAGAATTGGACTTAATATAACTGATATTATAGAGCGCTCCGACCTTTACGAAAGAAAAGGCAAAAACCCCCATGCTTTTACGCTTTCAGTGGACAGGCTGGACGATGTGAGGGTGCTTGAAAATATCCGCTCCAATGTAAAGTGGCTTGAAACAACCCTCCACGAGTATGGGCATGCGGTTTACGATAAATATATTGATAAGACCCTGCCTTACATCCTGAGAGACCCTGCCCACATCTTTACAACCGAAGCAGTTGCAATGTTCTTTGGACGTCTTGCAAGATACCCCGAATTCTACGAAAAAATTTTAGGAGTTGATAGTATTACTCTTTCCCAAATTTCCGATAGGCTAATTAAACTTTTGAGGTATCAACTTGCAATCACAACTCGCTGGGTCATCGCCTTTGTCTTCTTCGAGAAGGAACTCTACAGGAATCCCGATGGCGATCTCAACAACCTCTGGTACGACATAGTGCACGAACTTCAATATATCGACCTTCCCGAAAGAAGAGCATTCCCAGACTGGGCATCGAAGATACACTTTGGCTCTGCACCTGTTTACTACCACAACTACCTTCTTGGAGAGATGCTTGCTTCCCAATTCTCTCACCACATCAAGGCAAACATCGGTGATAGTTTTGTTGATAGAGAAGTTGGAAATTTCTTTGTTGAAAAAGTCTTCAAGCCTGGTGCAACTATGCCCTGGGATGAACTTGTTGAATTCGCTACAGGCGAACCACTTAGCCATAATTACCTTGTAGATTTTATTAAGGAAGGGAAATAAAGTTGCCTCACTCACCCCCAACCCTGATTAGTATGCAGGAAAATGGCAAAAATTCGCTAAAAA
>Ga0078972_1017710_pt1 | contig 10139 bp, 6 predicted proteins | sample YelNatPaOPGAMG01_FD_67568 | JGI IMG/M metagenome (GOLD analysis project Ga0078972, IMG submission 67568) | Hot spring thermophilic microbial communities from Obsidian Pool, Yellowstone National Park, USA - OP-RAMG-01 (SPADES assembly) (version 2) | ecosystem: Environmental > Aquatic > Thermal...
CCACATGGCTTAGGGCATTTACCACTCTCCATGTGTATTCGTTGTTATTTAGTTCCCATGGTGTTTTTCTGCCCGATTTGAATGCATCTCCCAATCTTGTTCCTTCCGGTGGTGCATCCATGTTATCAGAATATTTTCCACTCAAAACGCCACTTTTGAGAGGACTCCATGGCAGAATTGCCACGTCTTCATGAACTGCCATGGGAATTATTTCGTTCTCAGTGGATCTGGAAAGAAGGTTGTATTGCGGCTGAAGGCTTACAAACTTTTCAAAGCCGTTTTCTTTGCTGACTCCAAGTGCCTTTTCAAACTGCCATGCCCTGAAGTTGCTGGCACCGATATATCTCACAAGACCCTGATCCACAAGACCCGTAAGGGTTGCAAGCGTTTCTTCCAGGGGTGTGATAGGATCCCATGCATGCACCTGGAGAAGATCAATATACTCGGTTTTCAATCTTTTAAGGCTCTCCTCAACAGATTTCAGGATATGCTTTCTTCCCAGGCCTATTGAGTTTTTTGAATTTCCACTCTGAAACCTTACCTTGGTGGCCACAACATAGTCATCCCTATCGTGATCGTGGAGCCAGTTACCAAGTATCTCTTCAGATTTGCCACCGGTATAGACATTGGCAGTATCAAAAAATATGCCTCCTTCCTGTGTAAACTTATCCATAATCTTTTTGGCCTCTGGTTCTCCGGTCTGCCCTCCAAAGGTCATGGTTCCAAGGCAAATCTCACTAACCAATGTTCCGGTGTTACCCAGTCTTTTGTATTCCATGGGTTGTTATGCGGTTATCCAATAGAACCATTTTGGTTGAAAAATAAAAAAAATTGTAAAATCCAATGATAAGAGAAAATAGAATGAAAATGTTATTTACTGTTATTTGTATAGATATCCAAAGCAGTCTGGTGAATTATATATGGATAAAGGTCTTGAAATATCGTTTCAACTTAAAAATGACAGAGAGGGTCAGGAGACTGTTCTCGCACTGGGGAATATTACCGGCAATGACATGAAGGATGAATTGGATCTCGACTGGAGGATTTTTCATGTAACTCTGGGGGAGAACAAATTCTTCAAGGTTCTTTACACAGGAAAGAAAGTGGGCAAACTTCATCCAGGAGTCGAGAAGAAAATAAGAGAACACTTTGATGAACTGTCAAAACTTGAACTTAATGATCTTTTAAGGCAGTATAAAGAAAAGCAGGCATCAGATGAATTCAAAAAGGTCGATATAAAAGAGCTAAAAGAAGAGTACGATCTCTGGCAGGACAAATTCTGGCTTTATTTTTAGATCATTCCAAATTCTTTGACTCTGTCCTATTACGTGATGATAATGCAATGATTAATGTTAAGGAGAAAGTATTCTTACCGTTGAATTTGGAAGATCTATATGTAGAGGAAATGCAGGATTGATAATTATTTAACCTCATTGTATTATAGTTATATCACTATAATATATTATAAATTTTTATTGCTGAGGGATTTTTCATTATGACTGATCGTAGTAACGAATAGTTAAAACGTGTAAATATACGCTCAAATAGCTACATAAAACTTATTAACTGTGAAGAAGTATATTTTTTTAGATATTATGTTGGGCATAAAATTCAAAGTCTTTCTGGTAGTAGTTGTGTCTGTATTGATGGTTCTTTCCACACTTGGTCTGGTATATGCATCTGGAACTGGTTCCGGATCTGCAGGAACGGCTTCAAGTGCAATATCAGGCACAACACCATCTTCCACAGCCAGTACGGTAAAAGGGAATACCAATCCCGGTTTGGCATCTGTAGTAAATAACGCTCTGAAGGATAAGAATGTCACAAGAGATCTTTTCATCCCCAATGTGAATTTCCTTCCTGGAATGAGTGCTGGACATGTAGAGCCCCTTTATGATCAGTCCCCTGCCCCAATGGGAATTGGAGATTTCGGTCTTGTTAATCGCGGTGGCCATATAGTTGGAACAAATATGACAACTTCAAGTTTTGAAGGCACATGGACGGTGAACAACCTTACAGCTTTTAATTTGGGAAATGACGGCCCATCCTCTGTAACGGTTCAGATGAACACAATACTTGCACACACAACAATCCTTGGGAAATCCAATTTTGTCTACTGGACGCAGAACGTTATTGTCTATTCCTCAAGAACACACAGCCTTACCTTCGAGGACAATATCTGGAACTTCTCATCACCAACAGCAGTTATAACACCCAATACAATTTACAATTCAACTGGTAATGTTATACCTTACTCTGGTGTCCACATAGCTTTGGGCCCCACAGTAACACTAAATTACCCATTCACTGTGAACCTGTTCCTTAACACAACGGTGCTCGATGGAATGGATACAGTATATTTCAACTATTCAATCCCCACACTTTCAATGAACGGCACGTATGACAGGGTTATGTTCAATTCAACATATGGAATGCCTCCTGGTTACTCTGCTCCTCCAGCCTACTTTGAGGTGAACGGGAATAAACTCAATCCCGAAGGTCTGCTTTATGATGCTGAGCTTATGATTGGAGGTCCAGGTGGCGGTAGCACCAACTCCATATATTCACTCAATGCAACCATGTCATTAAAATACCTGTCAACAGTGCCACAAATGCCATCACCTCCTTCGCCACCTGCACCGCATTCTCCACCTGGCCCACATGGACCTGGCATGAATCCAGTGGTGCAGGCACAGAACCTTCCGGGACCATCACCCGGTGGAGGACCTGGAACACCGCCAGTTCCTCCTGGTCCAGGACCAATGCCACAGTCACAAGGTTCATCAACAAAGGGTGTTTATCTAAATGTTCCTTCGGCTTATGACTTTGGAACAGATACAGGCGAAACCTCGGAGGGTGTTGCTGTGGCCTGGAACTCACAGGATCAGGCCATACTAACAGCCGGTCCATCTCTGCTCTATGGAATGTGGGGTGTATCAAATACAATGTCCATGGAACATTTTACGGGACAGGTTTCTCCATCAAATGCCTTTATGTTTGTTGATACTGGCAATTCTCTGAACCCCAATACGGCAGGATGGGCTCCACTGACTGCCAGCGGTACATACAACTTCTGGCTTCCGACTGGAATGTATACTGCTGAGTATATGTTGAGCTATTACAATCCTGTAAAATTACCTCTTCACGGGAACTCACATTTTTCAACGTCATCAGGTAACATGAATATGGTGGGCATGCGGAACATTCACGTACAGACCATCAAGCTTGTACGGGATATATACGATGGAGTTTACACACCCTTATTCGCTATGAACAATGCACAGCTTGCAAATATATCAGTCTCTGGATCAGGTACAGCATCAAACCCATACATCGCAGATAATGCTACTTATCCAGGTATTAATCCCCTATTCGGAGAGGTAAATGATTTTCTGTTCCCTGTATTCGAAGGGGTCATGATAATGAATACAAACGCATACTTTGACATGAACAACATGCCTGATTTCAGTTTCCAGATGCCTCAGTACACAGACGGATTTCTGAGTTTCTTCAATCTACCAACTACAAATTACATGGGTTACTGGCTCTACAACACTTCCAATATCTCACTTTGGGACACCTCCCTGATTACAGGCTGGTTCAGCCCATATGGCGCAGGATTCCCATATGCAAATGTTATGATGTGGAATTCCTCAAATGATCTTGTTGGCTCCAACACATTCCAAACAATGGACAGTTCCATGCTTATATTTGACGGAACCAACAATACAATATGGGGAAATACTTTCACAAATGTGTCACCAGTATTGCTCAATTCTTCAGCAATGGCCAATGTATCGCTCTATGGTGCTCCCCTTGCACTGTCTGTATACAGCTCCGGCAATCTAATATATAACAACAACTTCACAACAACAATACCTGCCTACAGTCCGGATCAAAGCATTTATACTGGGAACTTTGCTTATTATCTAGATTCATGGAACGTATCAACTCAGTTGGCTTCTGTTGTTCACCATAAGAACGGTTATGGACTTTCAGGAAGCATCATCGGAGGTCAATACCAGGGAGGGAATTACTGGTATAATTTCGATGGAATTGTTCCTTTTAACGATGAAGGTCTAATTGCAAATGGGGGAGATTATGAACCGCTGAACGGCTTCATAAACGTTACAAATCCTTATAATGGAATTGTTAATGATTCCTCGGTTCAGGCATCACCACCACCAGCTTTACCAGGAACGACGCCGATCAACATTACCCTATTCAGTAATTTCACAGTTGTTCACTGGTGCCCAACAATCAGCGGAACATTCGTTGCACCAGCAGGCAATTTTGCTGCAATTGTTGTAACATACAAAGGGGAAGCTACGGGTATTGTATATGATTCATCATACTGGATGACGCTGAACAACGTTACAGTGTTTACAGGTACCACACCTGAGTATGGTAACTGGACTGTACAGGACAATGTTACCCAGTTTGCTTCAATGCTTCATGGAAGCGTATACTACTTTTTCTATCCTCCAATGTCCATCATAAATGGTAGTTTCATTAACAGCGTTACAATTTCATTCTATCCTGTGGCTCCAGGTGGCGCTTCCCCATCTGAAGCAAATGAGATATTTTCCACACCCATAGGATATGCAAATGATGTTTCAACTGCTAATATAACAGTTCCAACAAATGCCATCTCAGCAAAGCTTCTCCTATATGTATATGGATACGGGGCTGACGAGTTCTGGTACGCTAATGAACCTTATTACTCTCCATTTGAGAATATACAGGTCACATCAGGAAGTACGCCAATCGCAAATGTGCTACCATTCCCATACATAAATACTGGGGGAATTAATTTATTCCAGTGGAGACCCATTACAGGAGTTTACACTTTAAACGACAGGCCGTACGAAGTGAACGTTACCTCTGCACTGGGCATTCTGGAGGGCACACACAATTTAACCGTTTCAATGAACAAGATAGATCCCAGCTCATTCTGGCAGGTATCCGCAGATCTGCTTGTGTATACGAGTTCATCCGCAGGACCAGCACAGCTATTGTCATACAACTTTTCACAGCCAATAAACTATACACTGGCGAGCAGCAATGGTCTGAATTACACAACTATAGGGTATTCTACATACTCCTACTCTTCTTATATCCCAACAACAACTGGGTATATAATTGCTGGAACCAACAACACGGAAACCTTCCTTAATACACAGGATTACAGTTCAAATGATGTTTGGGAGAACATCACCCAGCTTTCAGCAAGCACAACAGTGGACTTTACATCATATATGTCGAACGGAAACTACACTAATCAGGTTGTGATAAAATCAACTCTGTTTCCACTTTTGATGGATTTAGGATTCCCATCAGTTGTTGTAAGTACAACCAATGGAAGTTATCCCATTACAGAACTCTCTATAACACAGATACCCATAATGGAGCAGGGTTGGATACAGGAAAGCATAAGTGAGACACAGTACCCATCAGGCCTTATTGGAACAATGGAACACATAACTGAGGATATGGTGGGAGTATCTGATGCTTATAATGTGGAAAACTTAACTTTAACAGACCCCTATGCTGGCATAATTAATTCGGTAACAGATGTGTCAAGTTTAACAGCAAAGTACTACTATTCGGCTACAATAGTCAACTCAACCCTGGTGAGTTCATACACACACATTATTGAAGCACTTGCTAACAATGCATCACCGCCAAATTATGCAGCATCAATAATTTACGACCAGATTTGGGAACTTAAAAATGTACCTCTAGTTAATCTTTAGGCATTAAATTTTATCTTTTCATTGCTGCCTAAAGTGCCATATTTATCTCTATTTTTATTCTAAACAATGAGACTATGTCAATCATTAACTTCATAGGGTCAATTTTTAAAATATTTTAGAACAATTTCATATCTATTTTCTAGGAATTTCAAGATCTCTTCGTAATTTACTTTGTTGTCGGGGTAAATACCTGCACCTATACAATATTCCAAGAATTTATTTTTTAACGAGCTATCTTTCCTTCTTTTCGCAATTTTTCTACCTTAGTTGGTTTATCCCATCTTCTGAATTATCGTGGTTCTTAGCAATCTTTATGCACATTCTTAATGCACTCAAAGGGCTAACCGGCACAAGGTCTTCATTTAACAGATATTGTTGGAGTGATGCCAATGCATTTCGTTTGTTTCCATCTATAATGGGTGTAGTCGAATAATGCCTTCAAATAACGCAGCTCCTTTTTAATTTCGTCTTCATAAAGTTTTGTACCAAATATGTCAGTATCAAGTTTATCTATGAATGAGTATATGTCGTCTTTGTTTTTATAGCCAGGGCAAATGGATTGAAACTTAATGAGATCCTCATGAATTTGAATAAAATACCTTGGGCAGTTAATTTCATTAAAAAATTAAAGGTTTTTTAAACTTTCATAGACTATTCTTCCAATTGGATCTTCTTGTGTAAAGAATTTGATATTTCTTTCTATTATCTCTTTTCTTGTTGGCATAAATATCAATCCAATTTATAGGCTTCTAGATAATAAATTTTTCGGTTAAACTGGTTTTAAAATTCTTCACTTAACTAGATAAATCTCAATGTCTTCAGATCAGGTTCGACATCTCTCTTGATTATTTCGTCTATGCCTACTCCTTCTTCCTGCGCCTGCCTGCATAATCTAACTGTTGTTTCATGGTCAAGTATTTTGCGCCTTCCAGCTTTTGTATAAATTTGAATTTCTCCAAAATCCTCGCAGTCTATCACATTAATACAGTGCATCCTTGATAAAGAATTTTTTAGATTGAAACATAATTACATCTTACTTCCGTAGTTATGACAATTGCAGTACTTAGTAATGGCATATGTAATACTGGTAATATACTTTCATACGATATTTTATAGGTAGAAATGGTACACATATTTTCTCAGGCATTCTCTACGCACATTCATAAATTAAATTAGATCTAAAATGAATGATAAGTTAAGGCTATCCTAATTATTGTATCAGAGTTCGTAGTAGAGAATGTCGGAGACCACAATTGATGAGACGATTTTTACATTGATAATAGGTTGTATGGGATGGGTTCCTATAACAAATTAATTAAAATATTAGAGGCAGGGTTGTCTATAATAAGATATCATAAAAGGAAAAACACCGAATTTATATTGTGTCTTAACTGGGAGGGAAATGAAGTTTATAAAAGATAAGAGTCTATAAATATTATAGAGGAATTTGATTCTTTATATGAAAATGTCAGAACCGAAATTCAGGATACTCCTGACAATTCTGGTTTCAGCAATTATCGTAGGATCTGTGTTCTTGATATTACTGAATTCCAATTCCGATATTCATGTATCATCTCAGACTGTTTCAGTATCAGCATCTGGACCATCGAGCCTTCAACTTATATTGAAGACATCTGGTAGTCATGTACAATATGGAAAGAACATTACCATTTCACTTGAAGTTTACAACCCGGGATTTTCTACTGTCAATGTCAGTGCAAATACCAATTTATGGAATAACTATTCGAAGATGGGTTTTTCCACGGGTCCATGTGGAAATAAACCTTATGGTATACTTATAGTCAGGGGGAATTACTCTCTTTATAACATGAGCAGTGTAACCGCCCTTCCATTTTACTCACCAGGAATATATTTTTGCCCAGTCTTTTCAGAAGTAAATTATTATAATTTCAGTCCCCATAGTTCAAACGCCACTATGTCAGGTCCGAACGGTGGTGTTCTAAATGGGGAAATTACCTCCTTCCACTTCGAGTTAAATACATCCGGTTATTGGACCGGAGGCAATAATTCTAACGCACAATTCCATAACTACAGTCCTGGGATTTATACAGTCTTTGGATCAGATGGGTGGGGACAGATTTCAGTACTTCACTTTAAGGTTGAGTAATCAACCCAATTTCTCTTTTTTACTTCAACGATCTTTAACAGAAAGGCATAAGGATTCTTTTAATACCTATATTATAGATATAAAAGAATAAGTTTAGCGTGACACATAGTATGTAATATGGGTTTAATAATTCAAATTAAAAACCTTATTTCCAAGCTTAAATACAATATAGTGTCGTTATACCTATAAAGACGTTATAATAAGAATAATATAATCAATAAATACGCTTGCATTGTAAAGTCTCATGTTTCGGACAGTGATGCCTATTATATGTGACACGTTTATAATTGATTTAATGGCCATTAGATAATGGGTCTTGATAATTGTGTCAAGATATTTTCCATCATGGTTGAGTAAAAATAGTTGCTAAATCCAAAAGATTCCTGTAAATTTTTGCAAATATCTTGTTGGAACCAGTATTGTAGGGCATTTTTATTTAATTAACATGACTACAGTTAATGCAGTATAATTACAATTATACGGCATTGTGAAAAACGATGTCGTATTGATCACTGATTCATTGGTTATGATCAAAGGTAATGAAATCATAAGTAAATAATTATACCTTATTTTATATGTAGAAAACCGCTATAGTAGGAATAAAATTCCTATTAGTTATAAATTCCTTTTAGAGCGAATGATTCTTATGGATTTCTCAATCAGCTTTGAAATTTATTCCGATCACTTGCCATTGATTTGTACTGAATCTCTAAATCGAAGTTACGTTATTTGATGTAATAGTTATAAAAATTTTATTGTATCGCTATATTAAGGACTATGTAATGATATGTGGTAGTTATATTAAAACAAGACCTATGGAATGTGGAAAAAAAGGTTTGATGACCTTTAAAGGTTAGTATGGAAAAAACGATTAATTGTTAAACGTGAAAGTTTCATTTTGCTTAATTTTCTCTGGATCCACCCACCACCTATTGAAAAGCAATCCCAAAAGGTATCCATAGATTATTACGGCAAGAAGTCCTGCAATTACAGAAAGCACAAAGTAAGTATTTCCATATTCAGATCTGCTCCCCAAACCAATTAGAACATCAAATATGATCCAGAGAATTATTCCAAATACCATGCCCTTTACTTTGTCGTTTTTTCCTGGTATTTTGTTCACAGATAGTCCAAAAATTCCTCCCAGTACAAGGCCCCCAATTATTCCCTCTATAACGATGCCAACTGGTGCCAGTGTGACCTCAGCACTGTAGAGTTGTGAAGCTGTTATTTTTATTACAGAATTTGACAGATCAGAAGCATATACATCTAAAACTGCCATAATAGTTGTTTTCTCCGCAAAAAGTATGATTTCCGTTAGCACTGACAGGATAATTCCGTAGATTATACCAGCAACTAATCCAGACTTTGCGCCTGTTGAACCTCTTCCCATAATCCTCTAGATACAATATTATAGAACTATTTAAATATTGGCAGATTACATGAATTAGTCAGATAAATTGAGTTCTTTCTAGAATTGTTTTTTTGCCTTGAAGCTCGAAATAGAAACTCTCTGAGATAGTGTCATGCTACAGTTTGAGAAAATTTATTAAAGATTCTTAAAGCAGAATTCACATACCTTTGCCCCAGTCTCTTGACATATTCTTTCAGAATCTCAGGGTCAATATTCTTCATAAGGTTGGTTAAGGTCTCTTTATCTGGATTTATGCCATAATAAATGAAATCAAGAAAGATCTTTTCAGGCCTGGATACCGGTATAAATAAATCCATATAGTTAAGGTATTCAAAACCGAAAAATGCATTTTGACTTATTCTTCTGATTGTTATGTTTGTTCCAAGAATTTTTCTGGTTCCGGCATTGGATTTTGTTAACGTAATAATAACAGGATTAGCCTGTTGAGTCCACAATTTCCTGACTGAAAGGGCAAACTCCATTCCATAATAGAATGGCCTGAATGCAAAACCATACACAGCCTCGTTCCTGGAAAATGTGAAAGTTCCCTTTGTTATCCGGTAAAGTTTCCCATTAACCACAAGGTTATGCAGGAATACTCTTGAGTATGAGTAATCTGAACCGTAATGAGACAAAAACCTATAAGCGTCCTCTGCAGAAAATAAGGTGAGTTTTGAGAAATACTCTATAAAGGCCTTTTCATATTTCATCGAGCCACCTCTTAATGTATTCCAACATAATGGAAAAATTAAGGTTGCTGTTTCCGGAATATATGAGAGAACTTAATATTCCTTCATCGAAAGGTTCACTGATGTCATTAAGGAATCCTGAAAGCCTGGTC
>Ga0078972_1017711_pt1 | contig 10138 bp, 7 predicted proteins | sample YelNatPaOPGAMG01_FD_67568 | JGI IMG/M metagenome (GOLD analysis project Ga0078972, IMG submission 67568) | Hot spring thermophilic microbial communities from Obsidian Pool, Yellowstone National Park, USA - OP-RAMG-01 (SPADES assembly) (version 2) | ecosystem: Environmental > Aquatic > Thermal...
CCGAACAAGCCCCCCCCCCCCCAGCCCGAGCGCCTTCCCCTATCGCTGGGCCCCTCCCTGGCGCTGGTCCCGCTCGTCGGGCTGGTCCTCAACTCCCCCCCGTGGGGGATAAGGCTCGAGCCGATCCTGGCTTCGGTCTCGCTTCTAACCGTCGGGCTGGCCACCGGAGCAGTCGTGAGGAAGCACTCTTATGTCAGGCTACAAGCCGCTGCGCTCGGCGCATCCGCCAGGAGATCCAATGCCTGAAATGGCTGACCTATACAGCGACAGCGAGAAGGGCAACCCATACGCAGCCGGGCTCGCCGCCTTCGGGGCGGGGCTCGCCGCCTTCTCCTGGTACCTCCTCCAGAGCACGCCGATGACCGCGCTCGGGATAGGCGTGGCAGTGGTCGGGGCCTCGATCGCGATCACGCCGACCGCCCCGGTCCCATCGAAAGCCGTCAGGAAGCTCCTCGAGGGGTCCCTGGCGAACATAGAGGCTGTCCTCGAGGACACCGGGGCTGCGGGCAGGGGGTACTACGTCCCCGGGGGTGCAGTCGGGGGATCGGGGGATGGCGGCGCGGAAGCCGGCCCAGGGGCGGTCAGGGTCTTCGTGCCGATCGGCGGGGGCGGCGACGCAGGATCCGGCAGCGGGGCTCTGCCTTCAAGGTGGGAGGCGAAGGGCCTTGTGACTTCGCTGGACGGGAGGGATTACCTGGTCCTGTACCCGCCCGGGTCGTTCCTGGTCAGCAACGAGGGCATGTCGGGGGACCTCGAGTCGCTGCTGGGGGAGCTCCTCGTCGAGGGGTCCGGCATCGTCGAGTCCGTGAAGGTGGTGGAGGACGGGCAATCCGTCGTCGTCGATCTCAAGCGCCCCAGGTCGGGGGCAGGCTACGGGAGGGTGAGGAGGGCGCTCGGCTCGCTCGAGGCCGGAACGGCCGCGGTCGTCGTTGCCGCCGCGAAGAGGAGGGTCGCAATGGTCGCCTCCGAGGAGGACCTCAGCGACAGGAAGAGGGTCGTGATTGATCTTCTCTGATTGAAGTTGGCTGCGGGATTGCCGATGGCTGAAATGGGGTGCGGGGCATGCTGCATTGCGAAGGCGCCCGGGACGGGCATCCGTTGAAATGGACAGGAACGCTCTCTTCAATGCAACCCTCGCGTCCCTGGTCGCAGCCTCGGTGTGGGCGCTCTCCTCCCTGGGCGAGGCGAGGCTCGACGTCTACGTCAGCGTACTCGCGCTCGTCTACTTCGTCTGCCTGGCGATATTCAGGCCTTCGAGGGGCTTCTTCGACTTCCCGGCAGCCGCGCTATTCCTGGCATTCGCCGCCATCGTCGCGATGAGGGTCATCAGCATCCTCTACGGGGCGTGACTGCTCGCTTGATTGATTGGTTGGTTGCTTGTTTGCCAACTTGCTTGCCCGCTCGATCTGCCCTCCAGTTCAGCGATAATTTGAGGACCAGCCCAAATCGGCTAACAGGTTGAGGCGCGATCTCGCTCTCCTGATCGGCACAATGGCGGTAGTCGCAATGATACTCGGCGGGGCGTCCCTCCTCCCGGCTGCGGAGCGCGCGATGAGGCACTCGGACGCGAAGGCTGCGCAGGCCGAGCTCCCGTCCCCTGCAGCCCTCCTCTCGGGGTACTCGACGGTCTTCTCGGCAGTGCTCTCGGGCGGGTACTCGGACGCAGCCAGCCTCATCTCGTACCTGAACTCGTCGTACGTGCCGGAGAATGTGAGGTACATATTCGCTAGGTTCAACTCGCTCTTCGCCTCGGCGGTCTCGGACCTCAACCAGACCGAGGCCCTCGTCGCTGAGGCGAGGGGGGCTATCGGCGTCGGCATGGTTGCTGAGGCGAGGGCGCTCGCCGGGAACGCCTCGGCGAGCCTGTGGAGGGCGAACTCCACCGCCTCCCTGCTCAGGGACTCATCGGCTGCGCTGGCTTCGCAGCTGAAGGTGCCCCAGATCCGCACGGGGGTCTCGTCGGTCGACGAACGGATCGCGTACCTTGCGCAGGAGCTATCCGAGGTCCGGTCCGAGATAGCAAGGGTCGAGGCTGGCGACCTGGCGAGGACTGTGATCGCTGTGGAACTGGACAGGTCGGAGGCTTGGGTCGGGTCCCCCGTCACCGCCTCCGGATCCCTCTCGGCTGAGGGCGGATCGCCGGTCGCCGGAGCCACGGTGAGGGTGTCGGTGGAGGGGGCCCCCGGGGAGTACTCTGCGGTGACAGGGGAGGACGGCAGCTACTCGGTGACCTTCCCCGCGCCGCCGGTGTACGGGGGGCCTGCAGCCGTCCACGCCTACTTCCCGGCATCGGGCGGGTACGCCGGATCGAGGTCCGCCGACGCAGTCCTCAGGATCCTCTGGCTGAAGCCCGCCCTCGAGGCTAAGCTGAACGCCACGAGGGCTAAGCCGGGCGACTGGATCCTCGTCTCCGGGAGCACCGGGATCGGGGGATCGCACGGCGAGAGGGTCCGGGTCTCGGCATTCGGGGGGATCTTCACTGCGGATCCTTCGGATGGTGCCTTCTCCTTCGCGGTCCAGGTCCCAGCCGGCGCGACCAGCGGCAGGAACACGATCAGCGTCAGCGTGGTCCCGTCCGGGGTCGTCGGCCCCGCCTCCGCCGCGACCTACCTGGAGGTGTACAGGATCCCGACCGCCTTGACCCTCACCCTGCCTCCGGCCTCGATCTCCGGGGCAAACGTGACCGTCTCCGGGAGGGTGGTCTCAGCCTCCGACGGGGCGGCTGTTTCAAACGCGGCCGTCTTGGTCAGGGTGCCGGGCGCCGGTGTTTACTCGGGCTTGTCGGGCGAGGACGGATCGTTCCGGGTCGATGTGCCGATTGGGATCGCGGTCCCGACAGGCTGGTTCGAGGTTAGCGCGACGGCTTACCCGGCAGCGGCAGCCTACCAGCAGTCCTCAGCCTCTTCAGGGCTCTACGCAGTGAACCCGTCAATAGCCGCGGTCCCGGTCGCTGCGCTCGCGATCGCGTACTCGGCGGTCGGCAGGGGGAGGGCGCGCGGCGGTGCCAGGGGCGTCTCAGGCAAGCCCCAGGGATTAGTTGGGCTGGGCGTCGGTGCTGGATCGGGCGGCAAAGCAGGGGCGGGCGCTTTGGGCGCTGTAGTCTCAGCCTACCACAGGGCAGCGGCTGCGATCGGGAGGTCCCTCGGGAATCCCATCGGGAGGGGCGAGACCCTCAGGGAGTTCCTCAGGCGGGTGAGGGGGAAGGCTGGGGGCGATGCCGCGGAACCGTTCGGGGAGCTGACAATTATGGCCGAGGAGGAGCTCTACGCTGGGAGGGTGCATGAGGCAGCCAGGGCAGAGTCCCTCCTCCAGAGGGTCCTCTCGTCCCTCTCCGCGCTCAGGGGGAGGATCTCGGGCGCCGAGGGCCGTGCGGTCTCAGCTGGTGGGGGCGAGGAGCCCTCGGAGGGCGGTGCCGGCGGAAGGGGCGCCGGGAACAGGGGGGCATGAACGCAAAGAGGGCAGCCGCGATCGGGGCTGCATTGGCGCTGATATCCGCCGTGGGGATAATCTGGGCTGTGCCGTCGGTCGACGACTTCTCGCTGGAGAACCCGTACTGGAACGGGATGTCCTCCGCCGCTGCTGGGCTCGGGATCTCCGCACGGGATCCGGGGGTCGAACCCGATCCGGCGGGGACCGTGCTGATCATCGCAGGCCCGGACGAGCCGTTCTCAGCGGGCAGGGTCTCCGAGATAGCGTCCTTCCTCGGGTCCGGCGGCGTGGTCGTGCTGATGGACGACTTCGGGGAGGGGAACTCGCTCCTGGAGGGGCTCGGCGTCCCGGTCAGGATAAACGGATCGATCCTGCTCGACCCGCTCTTCATGGAGAAGGCGAGGCAGTACCCGGTCGTCTCCGCCCTGGGCGCGGCTGGCGGCGCGCGGGTCACGATGGACTACGCATCAGCCCTGGAGATCATGCCTGGGGCTGCGCAAAAAGGGGCTAGGGTGCTTCTCGAGTCGTCAGCCTTCAGCTACCTGGACGTGGACGGGGACGGGGGCCACACCGCGGGAGAGCCGCTCGGGCCGTTCCCCGTGGCTGCAGAGGTGCCTTACGGGAAGGGGAGGTTCGTCGTGGTCTCGGACTCGAGCATCCTGATCAACTCGGTCTACGGGATCTCGGGCGGGAACGCGGAGTTCGTCAGGTCGATCGCCGGGAACCGGGAGATTGTAATCGACTACGGGAACAACGCGGCTTCGCCCTACGGATCGCTGAGGTCCGGGGTGCTCTCGGCGGTTGGCGCGGTCGGCGAGTACCCGGAGCTGAGGTACCTCCTGGCTGTTGCCGGTGCTTGGGCCATTTTTGCGGCTGACCCCATCAGGATGCTACCCAGGCGAGCCGCGGGGGGCTCAGGATCCTTTGCGGGGGAGAGCGAGGAGGTGAGGAGGGTGGCCGAGGCGCACCCAGGGTGGGACTTTTCCTTGCTTCAAAGGACGTGGGAGGAGAGGGCGAGATGCGGATCCAGCGCACCGATCCGGGCTGCGGGGTCGGGCAACAATCCTCCGGAGTCAGCCTCTAGACCTCCAAGAAAGGGATGAAGGACAATCGAAATAAGGTCTTCTTTTGGAAAATAGGAGAGAACTCAGAGTGATGGAGATGGAACCAACCAACATGCTGAACGCGAGAGACCCTTCAAGGATCAAGGTTCCGCCGGTCTCGGACCTGGTGAAGGAGGTCAGGGCTTACGTCGTCGGGATGGACGAGCAGCTATGGCTCTCCTGCGTCGCGCTCCTCTCGGGCGGTCACTTGCTGATCGAGGGCCCTCCCGGAGCTGGAAAGACGCTACTCGCGAAGAACTTCACGAGCGCGATCGGCGGCGAGTTCAAGAGGATACAGATGACCCCTGACCTCCTCCCGTCGGACATAATCGGCGTCAGCACCTACAACATCGCGACGGGCGGCTGGAGCGTCAGGAAGGGACCGATATTCGCGAACGTCGTACTCCTGGACGAGATGAACAGGGCGACCCCGAGGACGCAGTCCGCGCTGCTCGAGGCGATGCAGGAGGGGCGAGCGACGATAGAGGGGGTGTCCTACGACCTGCCGAGACCCTCCTTCTTCATAGCCACCCAGGTGGGGGCCGGGTCCGAGGGGACCTACCCGTTGACGGATGTCCAAGTCGACAGGTTCGCCTACAGCACCCTTGTGGATTACCCGAGCAGCGGGGAGGAGATGGAAATACTCTCGAGGGTCGACCTGAACGAGGCTTCCTTGGTGAGACAGGTCACTGATCCGAAGGAGATCGCGTCGCTGCTCGAGGCAGTGAGGAGGATCCACGTCTCCGACAGGGTCAAGGGGTACATCGTCTCGCTGGTGAACGCGGTCAGGGAGATGAGGGAGCTCAGGTGGTCGCCCGGGGTCAGGGCATCGGTCGCGCTCTACAAGGGCAGCAGGGCTGTGGCTTTCCTCGAGAAGCGGGACTATGTCATCCCGGACGACGTGAAGGCGGTAGCCACGAGCGTGCTGAGGCACAGGATGCGGATCAGGCCCGAGGCGATCGCCGAGGGGATAACGCCGGAGTCGCTGATTGAGAGGGCTCTCTCCGAGACGCCCGTCCCGAAGGAATGAGCGGCGCACCCGCCCGTCCCGGCTTTGGTCGTGCTGTCGGCGGCGATGCCAGCGTCAGCGCTGAAAGTGTATGGGGAGAACAAGATAGGGTAAGAATTGAGCGGGAAGATGATGGGAGTATCCGCCTGAAGATGGTCCGCCTACGCCTGGCAGGGATGAAGCCCTTCGCAACAAGGAGGGGAACCTCCGCAGCCTGCTCCGGTGCCTTCCTGGCTGCGCTCGCTGGCGTCTCGGGCGACCCGATCCTGGCTGCGGCTGGGGCTTCCATTCTCGCAGGGTCCGCCGCCGACCTCGCGATCATGCTCTCCAGGCTTGCGGAGAAGGAAAAAGGAGCGCGTGCAGGGGTCGGAACCGTCGTCTCGGGGGGCAAAGCAGGATTATCGCTGACCTCCATAGCAGGTGAGGCGGTCGATTTCTCGGTCGATATCGAGGCCCCGGGATTGGGCGAGGTGGAGTCGTTCGCAGCCGATCCGCCGTTCGAGGTGGTCGGGCACTCCAGGGTTGGGGGCGGGTACAGGGTGGAGCTGCGGGCAAAGCCGGAGCTCTACGGCGACTACGCCCTGGGCGGGATTGAGGCTGTGACCAGGTCGAGGGCGGGATTCTTCGGGGCGAGGGCAGCCCTTGTGCCCGCCAGGGAGGTTGGAGAGGTTGGCGGCGGGCTGGCTGAGGGGACGGCGCAGCCCGAGAGGGGCGTAGACGTGGGCGCAATCGAGGCGCGAAGCGAGGGCGGAGCCGGAGCCGGAAAAACAAGCAGAAAAGAAATCGAGACGGCGGTTGATGAGGGGGAGCAGGGTTCAAACGGAAGCTCAAGCGTGAACGCACCGTGGATCGCGAGGCTGAGGGTCTACCCGAGGTTCTACCCGCTCATGATCGAGGCTCTGTCGCTGCTGGGCGAAGGTCCGTTGGAGGGAGATGTGGCTGCGGCGGGGAAGAGAAGGATCGGCAGGGGGGCGGAGTACGCGTGGTCGAGGGAGTACGAGCCATGGGACTCGCCCCGGTTCATAGACTGGAAGGCCACCGCGAGGAGGGGGAGCCTCTCGGTGAAGGAGTTCTTCGAGGACCAAGGCGGGAGGGGGGCGGTCGTCTTCTTCGACGGTAGGGCGCCCGGGAGGATCTCGGCGGACGAGATGGCGAGGGACCTGCTCTCGGCGCTCCTGGGGCTGGCTGGCGCCGGGCAGAGGGTCACGCTCTTCCTGAGCCGCGGGGGGGCGTGCAGGAGGGTTGAGGGCGGTGCGGAGGAGGCTCTGAGGGCAGCCCTCGCGGAGGTCTTCGAGGTGGTGGTGGGCGCGGACCCGGAGGTATTCGCGCTGATCCCGCCCGCGGTGAGGTCGTCGCTGCTCGGGATGATAAGAAGGGGGAGAGGTGGCGCCGGCAGCGGACTCCCGGAGGACGAGGCTGGCAGGGAAGTAGTAGCAATGTCGAGGTCGGGCAGGGTCGGCGACTTTGTCTACATCGGGTGCCCGCTCTACGGGGCTTCAGGGGCGCTGGGGATGATCTCCGAGGTCGCCTCGCACGGCGCCCGGGTCAGGGCATTCCTGCCAACGAGGCCGTGGCTCGACGCCCCGACCCTGGAGGAGGCTTACGAAGTGCGGGTGAGCTGGGCGAAGATCTTGGATAGGATCGAGGCTGCCGCCCAGGGATGGGCACTCCCCGATTCCATGCCCCCGTCGCAATTTTTCGAAAAACGCGCTTCAATACCAAAAGCCCTGTCAAGCTGATAGGCAAATAGTCACATGGATCAGGATTTGGAGTGGCTTTTGGATGCAGTCGGGAGGGTCAGAGTCGCTCTTGCGGCTCTAGGAGTTCTCCTTTCGGCGCTCTTCCTAGCGTCCATCCCGGAGTATAATTTTGTGAAGATCGACTACCTGGCTTGGGCAGCTTTTGTTGCTGTTTTTTCCGCATCTTTTGCAGATCTGAGAAAGTACGCTGGATCGTACGGGTATGCTTCGACCTTAACGCTTGACCTCCTTGCAATTTCGATGGCTGTCATTGGAAGGGCAGCATCCTCAGCAATCAGCATGTGGACCGCAGGGATTACTGCCCCGATCATTGGCGGGGGAATTTCTGGCTTGGAGTCAATTGGCTTTGCCGCTCTTATGATCCCTGCGTCGGTGATCTGCCTCTGGGCGACGATCGTCCACACTGCAAATAGGAAGCCGATTTCATTTGGTAGGTCGGTGAGCTACTCTGAGCTATTCCGCCTCTTTTGGAATAGGGCTCTCTCGATAGGGGGGTTTGTGGAGTGCCACCCGGTTGTATTCGGTTTCGCATTCGGCTTCGCCGTGAGGCTCATCCCGGAGCTCCTCTGGTGGCCTTGGCTGATCGGATGGGACACCCCGTACTACGTGGCAAACCTCGAGGACTTTCTGCTCAACCCTAACCCATTCGCCCCCCAGTATTGCTATGGATGGTACAGGAACACGCCTCCGATGCTCGACCTCGTCTTATCGGCGCCTGCAGCTTTGGCAGGTGGATGGATTACCTATAAGATCTTCCCGCCTGTTGCCTACGGAACCCTATGCTCGCTTTCCGCACTCGTGGCATCCAGAGCGCTCAGAATGGAGGCAAAGCATTCCCTGTTATCGGCAGTGCTGTCAGCCTTGTTCATACTCAACCTGAGGATTTCTTGGGACTACCAGAAACAGGCAATGGGTACGCTTTTCCTTATGGGCTTCATCGCTTTATCCGAAAAGCTCGAAATCGCTGCCGTTGGCAAGCAAAAGAGGAATTTACTCCTGGCGGTGCTCCTGCTTGCTGGGGCGGCTTTCTCAAGCGAAGTCACAGCCTTCGCGTCTTTCCTCGCCGGAATTTACTTGTCTTTTGCATCCTTTCGCACTCGGAGAGCATTTGATACGGTTGCTTACGCGTTATCAACGCTCGCGTCCGCCGCGCTGCTCATCTGGTATGCCAAGACACCGGTTTACTCGAATACCTACCTCGGAGCGGTTCCGGTAGGGCTGGTTCCCAACTTTTCGGATGCTGCCCAGGTGGTCTCTTACTTTGTCGCCGGTTTCGGTTTGGTTTTGCCGCTCGCATTTCTGGGCATGGACAAGGCAAATAGAGTCTACCAATTCGTGGTCATCGGGCTCATAATCTCCGGTCTCTCTCCATTGGTGGCTCCATACACTTCTGTGCAGACTTGGTACAGATTCTTGATACAGGTGGCTCCGCTCTCGATCCCTCTAGCTGTTAAGGCATTGTCTAGCCATTGGAGCAGGGGCGCAGTCCTAGTCTTCTCTCTGATGGTGATCCTCCCGGGCATTTACTACCTCTCCCCGAATGGTGCGAGCTATACGAATGCAATGGCAACCTCCCTTAGAGAGTTCCCTCAGAACATGGTTCCTGCTCCTGCTGGCTCTAATGCGGAGGCTTTGATGGAAGGCGGTCAGAAAGCCGCGGAGCTCGTTAGGAACGGGAGCGTTCCCTTGGTGGTAACAGTTTATGATGGTCGTTTTGTGCACCTTTACCTCAGAAACCCAAATCCGAATGATGTGATCTATTTGTGGAGCCTGGATGGTCACTCCCTGAACGCAACGATGAGCACGCTCGGCGTGGATGGTGTTTTCGTTATGAGTAATTTGGGGGTGAGAGGACTAAACTCTTCCTTATTGCGTTTTTCATACATTGGTGAAATCTTCTGCTTCAATATAACGCCAGTCTGGCAGGGCGAGAAGGGCTTCTCGATATATTATGTGACGCGACTGGGAGACTGGAACAATTCATCGGACTCGTCGTAATGAGCGAAAACCAAACACCGCTGCAAAATATGCAAGAAAAAGGTGGTTCCGAAACCAGGCCAGAAAGGAAACCCAAGATAGTGGTGTGCATACCCGCCTACAACGAGGAGTCGAGCATAGCCGGGGTCATCGCAAACGCCAAGCCGTACGCCGACCACATAATTGTCTGCGACGACGGGTCAAAGGACAAGACCGCCGAGATTGCAAAGAAAATGGGCGCGGAAGTGTTCTCGAACCCGGTGAACATGGGCAAAGGATTCTCCCTGAACATGCTCTTCGACTATGCCAGGGACCTGAACCCAGACATCGTAGTCACGTTAGACGCCGACGGGCAGCACGACCCGAACGAGATCCCTAAGCTGATCGATCCAATCCTAGCGAACAGGGCGGATGTCGTCATCGGGTCAAGATATGTGAAGGGCTCCTGGACCGATGCGCCTCTGTACAGGAGATTTGGCCTGAAGATAGTCAACTCGCTCTTTTCCTTTAACAACGAGTTCGGGATCAAGGACACTCAGAGCGGCTTCCGCGCCTACTCGAGCAGGGCGCTCAAGGCGATCTCCTGGTGCGAGATGAAGGGGTTCGGAATAGAGGCCGAACAGCTCAGGAAGGCTTCCCAACACGGGATGCGGATCGTGGAGGTCCCGATCTCTGTGAGGTACAATGGCGTTCACAAGCCATCGAAGAAAAACCCGATTAGACATGGGCTTGGGCTTGTCGGGACAGCGCTGAAGCTAGTGGTCGAGGAGTACCCACTCCTGATACTTGGGGCACCGGGGTTTTTGCTGTTCTTTGTGGGCGTCGGGCTTGGGGTCAGCCTGCTCTGGACTTTCAACGAG
>Ga0078972_1017712_pt1 | contig 10138 bp, 6 predicted proteins | sample YelNatPaOPGAMG01_FD_67568 | JGI IMG/M metagenome (GOLD analysis project Ga0078972, IMG submission 67568) | Hot spring thermophilic microbial communities from Obsidian Pool, Yellowstone National Park, USA - OP-RAMG-01 (SPADES assembly) (version 2) | ecosystem: Environmental > Aquatic > Thermal...
GCACCCGATAGCCGTTACGGATTTGCGGGGTGGCGCGCGCGCCAAATGCGCACGCACGCACGCACGCACGCACGCACACACGCACGCACGCACGCACGCACGCACGCACGCACGCACGCTGCCGATATTTTTCGAGTTTCAGCTGTGTCAATCACGTGAAGAAAAAGCGCTGCTGCTACTGTGTTTGTGTTCCCAGGCGGTACCAACGACAGGTCCGTGTTCTTTTGTCCTATCCGATGGAAAGTCTGGATGTTATAGAGGCGAACATTGGCGAGAATGCTCCGGTTCCACGTTGGAAACGGCGCCAGCAGCGCCAGCTCGCCGAGCAGCTCGCCAGAGCCGACTCCGCGAGGCCCGTGTCCATTCGCTCCCACGACGACAACGAAACACGCTCCGTTCTTGAGCGCAGCAACTCAGCTGCTGCTGTTCTTCGGGAGAGAAACCAGATAACCAGTCCATCGTTGGTTCATCGGAAGCGCTCCCGGTCCACGTTACCGAGTCCAGCATCGCATGCTGCGTCCCCGCGTTGCGACCGCTTCATTCCCGATCGTTCTGCCATGGACCTCGAACTGGGTCGTTTCGTGATGACGGCTGCTCTGGGTCGTTCCATCACACCAGGAACAGGGCCAGCGGAAACGCTGGAAAGCGTAGAGGGTTCACAGGCCTCGAGAACAGAGGTGACTGTGGAGCGCCCAGCCTGGGGCTCGGGCGCATTCAGTGCTCCAGAGCATGCTGTGCATACGCATGAGCTACTCGATGACCGAGCGAATCGGCCAGGTGCATCTTCATCATCGCCGACCTCGAGTACCTACCAGAGGTCGGGCACCCTCAGTAGCGCACAGAGCTGGGCCTCTAGCCTCGACACGTTTTCTTCGATACCGAGCACCGCAGACGAACTCACCGGGGAGTGGCAGACAAGTGACGTGCGCTCGCCAGCGCGTCTGGCTGCAGCCGCAGAGAAGATTCACGCACCTGGAGCAGTCGACCCTCGACAGCTCGCCCAGAGCCTAGAGTACCGGAGCCAACTCGCTAGTGAGCTTGGTACCGCTGGCTTGCTCGGCTCCGTGATTGATAGCCCCAGCGATGAACCATGGCAAGCACACGAAGACACCAGCGGACTTGGCAGTCGACAGACGGCAAAACGAGGTAATACAGCCGAGTCCATGCCCGGCAGCGGTACCAAAATCCTCGCCTTCAAACCGAAACCCCCGGTGCACCTCGGCGATAAGGCTGCTCATGCGGCTATCGCTGTGGTCTATACGCAGAACCGCCTCGGTGCAGCCTGTAGACGACACCTCCATCGACATATCCCGAGTGCGCCGGAGCGAATCCTCGATGCTCCCGAGATGGTTGATGACTACTATCTGAACCTGTTGGACTGGAGTGCCAACAACGTGCTGGCGGTGGCGCTCGGTTCGGCGGTTTACCTCTGGAATGCCAGCACTGGTGGCATTGAGCAGCTCACTGACCTTGCACCTGGGGATCAGCACACCAACCAAGACTATGTGTGTTCGCTTAAATGGGTCCAAGGCTCTGGTTGCGCTCCGCATGCAAACGCAGAAGCTTCAGCACCGTACCTAGCAGTAGGGACCGCCTTTGGTCACGTTCAAATCTGGGATGTTGAAGCGAACAAGCGGCTGCGAACGCTGCGAACGCACCAGGGACGCGTCGGCTCCCTGCACTGGAACGGACCGCTGCTGTGCTCGGGCAGTCGCGACAGCACCGTGCAGCTTCATGACGTGCGGGAAGCACGCCACCTTGCCTCGACACTTGTAGCGCACGAACAAGAGGTCTGCGGCCTGCAGTGGAGTCCGAACGGTATGCAACTGGCCACGGGCGGTAACGATAACCTGCTGATGGTTTGGGATCGTCGCGCACTGCAGCATCCACGACTCCGTTTCGATGAGCACACTGCTGCGGTTAAGGCACTCGGCTGGTGCCCCTGGCAGAGTCATCTGTTGGCGTCGGGTGGTGGTACCACCGATCGCATGCTGCGCTTCTGGAATACCCATACGGGCGTCTGCTTGCAAGCCGTCGATACCGAGAGCCAGGTGTGTGCGCTGCAGTGGAGTATGCATTATCGGGAACTCGTCACGGGCCATGGATTCAGCCGCAATCAACTTGTAGTCTGGAAGTATCCCGACCTGAACAAAGTCGCTGAGCTAACTGGCCACGGGGCACGCGTCCTGCACCTAACCACCTCACCGGATGGTCAAACCGTGGCAAGTGCTGCCGCCGATGAGACGCTGCGCTTTTGGAAGATTTTCCCCAAACCCCAAACGAGTCGTTTCGGAGTGGGCAAAGCCCTGCTCGCTGGAACAGCGCGGGAAACGCTGGTGCCCGAGGACACCAGGCAACTTGCGCATGCTGGCACAGCCTCGTCGTCTTCCAGCAGCCAAAGATCTCATGCAGGTGACAGGAGCGCTTCAGCAACCGGGCGCTTACCTTTCACAGCGATGTGGAAGTCGCTCGGTTCGGCGGAAAGCGCCCCAGCTGGGGATACGGATGCATCGCCCGCTGTCGAAGGCACTCGTTTCACAGAGGCATCAGCGTCGGCCTTCGTTCGTGTATCCGCTGCTCGCACAGCGGATGCTTCGCGCACGGGAGACACAGCCTCGATGACGACACTGGAGCAGCTTTCGTCGCTGCGGAATGAACTGAACCGACGGATCGGAAGCCGACCCTTGACGACCATGCGCTCAAGTGCGATACGTTAAGGTTGCCTGCTACTGTTGCTGCTGTGCATTGGATGCTGCTCACAGGAGCGGCGTTCGCGTAACTCCTCCTGGGGCACCCGTCAAACGCGGTGCTGCATCTCGGAATGCCAGGGCATGACCCCTGCTTGCAGCCTCCCTCCGCTTCGTTGTTGCACGGAACGCAGGCGCGCTCTGCGGCATGAATAGCATGCTCATGGTCGTCGCAGAGGCTGCTGTCCTCGACACCGTCACAGCAGAGTGCTTGCGGGCATCACATTCCTGATAGGCATGCTACTGGCCGTTGATATCTACGCGGTTGGCGCTAAACTTGTCGCGATGGTGTTTCATCGATAGTTGGCGCAGTACGCGCACCAGAGTAAAAAGGACCGCGATGCTGCCTGATGAAAAGTTCCCAGTGACTGCTGCTGCTGTGCGTTCGGCGTTGTCAATGAGCGTTTCTCAGCTGAATGCGTCCGGGCATTCTCTGAAGATGCGGGAAAGAAGCAGCCTGGCACAAATCATGGAAAGGCGGGGCTATTTATAGTTATGCCCAAACTGCTGAAGGTCAACGGGCTCTTTTTCCAGAAGTCATCAGTGGACGCGCTGATACCCACGGTGTGGAGGCAAGCCGCACACGCCCTGGTATAGGGTTCCACGGGTATTCGCGGCGTGAATGCGCTTACCACTCGTGGGAGCGAAAAGAGCAGTCAGAAACAAGAGCCTGCTTCTCTATCGTTGAGCGCGTCATACGCTTACTGGATTTGCGGGACGTCAGGCACTGCCGCTGGAACCTATCGTGGCAGGCACCTCCTACGCAAGCCCTAGAAAAGAAGGGATTCTGAATTCGTCAACTGCATGTGCCTTTTTGTTGTTGTTGCTATTGCTACTGACGTCTGGTCGGTGGGAAACGACGGACTGGAGTGCTATCTGTGGTGCCTGAGTTTGCTGCTGCTTCGTCTACACCGGCGTCGGTATGAAATGGAACCTAGACCTGCTCGCTCCATTCTTGAATTGAGATTTTGTCCCGAATTTGTTTTCGATAATCAGGCACAACGTTCCGAGTACAGCGATAATGGCTCAGGGACTAGTTCGTAGAATGAGGATGGTTGGTGAGCCTTAAAGGGTGCTTCTTCAACGCCCTGCCGCTCGGTTTCTCTACGTCACTGGAATTACGACGATTTACAACACCGCCGAACACGGGTTCGTACCAAAACCATCATCATCATCATCATCATCATCTTATGCGAAGGCATGAGCCTTCACTCTGTTTCGTTCCTCAGGTGTGGCATGCTGCAATGCCGCTTGCCTCAAGTTTTCCATATTTCTGTTTCAAGGCCTTTCAGGGCTAACGTCATGGGCACCGGCAGGTCGACGCCGAGCAGCCGTCGACGCCGTCCTTGACGTCTTCTCTTGAAAGGCTCACAACGAACAATCCCGACACTTTTCATGCCAAATAATCGATACCGTTCGAGACGCCTATCATCATCATGCTAGGGTCATTGAAGGAAAGGCGTCCAACAGCATTCGCTAGATTCCTCTTATCCGACATGCTTTCAGAGGCTCGCTTGCCTTTCGTTTGCATGGGAATGTATATCTCGGACTCGGACATCTGGTATCGCTGCATTGACCTCTGGCGGAGAGTGCGTCACTGCATTGTCCCAAGGGAGCGCAGAAGAATCGAACGTTCTTGTGCGGCTCTCGACACTGGGTTTTCATTCCTGTACGCGATCCATCATGGACAGGATTGCGTTCAACACGTCCTTGTGCCAAATAGGACAGCGTACGTTACCGTATGCATCGGATGAGGTACTCGCCAAGGAAAACGCCTCAAAAAAGCATGTGATTTTAGAGTACGAGTGTAGGGCGCAAGAATGGAAACGGGCCTCCAGCGCAGCCTTCTCTTCCCGTCGATAACATGCACCTTGCGGTGAAGCAGGTGTTCATGCTCCACAGGGCCGTGTCCGACGGAGCAGCTGCGATGGATATACGATATCATCTGACGACTGGCAAGCGCCACCGCAGCACATGGCGCACCGAGACTGGGCATGCTCAAGCTGAAAATGGAAAGGGAATCGTAAATCGCAACTTTGGGGAGTCTGTGTGTGTGTGTGTGAGGCATGCTGAGAAAAAAGCTGGAAGCGGCGAAATCGGTACTGTAATGCAGCTATCAACATCCTCCGACTGCTGACAAGACAGCGCGAAGGAAACGAGAGTCCAGCGTATTTCAAGCCGGAAATAGGAGAGAGGGCAGGATGCAGTTATGGGAAAAACCCGAATAGGCTGGTGTTGATCACAGTGGAGTGAGCGACTCGAGCTTTAGCGTAGACGCCTGAGTCAGCACAGTGGACCCATTCCATTCCATTCCATTCCATTCCATTCCAGTCTAGTCTCGTCTACTCCAGGCTAGGCTACACAGAAAGCACACACATGGCTAGCTTTACTGTGAATCCAACGGACTCGTGTACCGGTCAGCTGTGACATCTGGACAGTTCCCGGTCTCTCCGCTGCTGCGCTCCTTCTATTCGCGTTTGTTTTCACCTCCGCCTACCTAAAGCGTCCATTCCAAGCCGAGCGCTCGACGCCAGCATACGCAACAAATACCGTACCACTTTTGAACAGTATAATAGCGTCGAGGCTTGCAAACGAAGACAAGCGCTGCATCCAGCGGCTGCGCAAGCAGTCGACGCGCTCTGAGCCTACGGAACACGTCAACGCTGCACGTGCGGAAGGTCCTGCTCGTTCCTCGTCCGAGCAGACGAGTTACCAAAGCGCTCAGGGTTTCGATGACGCTCCAGCTACGCGCGTTTACTCCAGAGTGATACAATTACTAGCGCGCCAAGTCGGCTGAGTAGCCTCGTTACAACGATTCTACTCTGCTCTGACCGCGAAAAGCTTATGCTGGATGAGCATACTCCGCCAAGTCATACGCTAAGCGTAACGAAGAAGTTGCTTCTTCCCTCGGGGCAAACGTATGCGCCCAGACTGAGAGCTCTCGCGACGTCCGCACCTCACGTCAGGATTCGGAGCCGGTTCAGCTCGGATCGACGCGCCAGCACAGTGCCAAAAAGTTCTGTCTGCACACGTTTAGGCCACAACATTGAAAGTACAACGCATTTCAGTTCGTTGCAGTGCAGTTTCGTAGACAACAAGGCGTGCCTGCGGTAGTCCCAGTGGAGTCATACGCTGCGAACTTGCCACTGCGGGGAAACCGCACCATATGACCATTGCGCAGCAGTGGTGCTCTCGGCGAAGCGTTCACGGGAAACTTGCTGGAGTCGGGGTCTCGGAACACTTTCAGGAAGCCTGCTGAACAAGCGACTCACCCTCGATCTATACCAGGGAAGCAGCCTAGGCGAACCGCTGTTTCCGACACACACACACACACGTAAAGACTGGCAAAGGTTGTTCCGGAGCTCGTGTCTTCGCAGTCGTACAAACGGCTCGCGCCTTCGAACGAGGCTTCCAAGAAAGCGCGTACGCAGCTGTTCCGCAATGCCGCTTCCGTCAGCACAGACGCGTCGCTTTATTAAAAGAGCAAGAGGTGCTGGTGCCACTGGGCAGGCCTCGGTGCTCCGCGTCTCCCGGGAGCACTACTTGCGGAGTGATCTACCGCTGCCTCCGGAGCCAGCCCTGCGGCCGTTTCTCTTGGTACCCGACACGAACGTAGTGCTGCGTGCAGCGAGCCTTTTCGAACTCGATGCCGTCCAGGAGGTTGTCTTTTTGCAGACCGTGCTGCAGGAGACCCGCAAACAAAGTCCAGAGACCTACGATCGCATACGGCGACTGTTAGCTTCCCCGGAAGCGAAGCGCCGACACCTCTACCTCTTCAGCAATGAACACTGTGCAGCAACGTTCTCGGAGCCACGAAAGGGTGAGTCACCAAACGACTACTACGACCGGCTGATTCGCAAGTCTGTGGCGTGGTTGAATACTCAGTACAACGCACTGCAGGGGCCGCGAGTGGTGCTCCTCACCGAGGATCGCGAGAACGCTCGTCGAGCCAGAGACGATGATCATCTGGTTACCTTCAGCCTCGCGCAAGTGGATGCATGGTGTGCGGGCGCTGCAGACACGCGAGTTAGGGACCTAGTGGCAGACTCTGGCGGTCACCATGATGCAGCACCTGCGTCCAGGACGGAGTCTGCGCCCTACCCGGAGTACTGGCCAGTCGACAAGGTTGAACGCGCGCTCGCCAGTGGTAAACTGTTCCGTGGCGTATTTCGTGCAACCATGTATGAGCCGTTGGAGAGCGGTGTAGTGGTCATTCGGTCGCCAGCGGGAAATGCGGAGCCCCAGAAGACACAGGTCGCCACACAAGTGCAGCCAGCGCTGCGCATTCGGGTCCAGGGCGCTGCCGCCGTGAATCGTAGCGTCGACGGAGACCTCGTCGCTGTGCTACCACTGGACGGCGTTGTCGACGGAGCAGCCGGTGCTGGTCGAAATGCGATACCGACCATCGACGCAGACGCCTTCAGTAGCGTGACAGAGCAGGTGGTGACAGCTGCCTCTGCACTGGGATCCGAGTCCTCGGATCCGCTGGCTTCGACGCCTTCCCAGGGGCCTCGTCTTGGGAAGATTGTTGCAGTGCTTGAGCGCCGTTGGCGTGCGCAGTACTGTGGATCGCTGCAGGCCAAATACACCGCAGATACATTGAGTTTCCAAGGTCGCAGACGACACCTCTTTTTGCCGGTGGATCGGCGGATACCCCCGATCCTACTGGAGACACTGCAGGCAGCGTCTCTCTACGGCAAGCGGGTGGCTGTTGCTCTTGATCGCTGGGATACCCAATCGCGTTTCCCGGTTGGTCATGTGGTCAGCGTGCTGGGGCGCATTGGCGATGAGCAAGTCGAAACGCAGGTTTTGCTTCTGGAGAACGGCATTGTGACCCGACCGTTTTCGGAGGCGGCGCTAGCGTGTCTGCCTCCACCAGACTTTTCCGTTGCGCCTGCCCCGATGGATACCACGCTGGTTGGTCGCCTCGATTTGCGGTCTATGTTTGTTTTCAGTATCGACCCACCGGGGTGCACCGACATCGACGATGCGTTGCACTGCCGCCTCGTGGATCGGAGCAATGGACAGGGAGCAAATGCGAGAGCGTCGACTCGCCTTCAAGTTGGCGTGCATATCGCTGATGTGGCGAGCTTCATTCGAGCAGGGACAGCACTCGATGAAGAGGCACGGGAGCGTGGCTGCACTGTCTACCTGGTGGACCAGCGCATCGAGATGCTGCCGGCGCTGCTAACGAGCAACCTGTGCTCGCTGGTTGCGGGCAAGGATCGGTATGCGTTCTCGGTTCTCTTCGAGTTGGACGTTGAATCTGCCCAGATTAACGATGTCCAGTTTACACGCAGCATGATTAGGTCACGAGCATCGTTGACCTACGAACAGGCTCAGTTGATGCTGGATGCATTGGTTGTCGACAAACAGAGCGCGAAGCAACTGGGGATACCGCCCGAGCTAGGCGAAGCGCTGCCGCTTCTAGCCCGCGTTGCAGGAAGACTGCGGGCTGAACGACTCGCCAATGGTGCGCTCATTCTCGCGTCACCGGAGATCCGTTTCGAGCGAGCGGATGGTGAGAGCCCGAGTCCCAGCGTTGGTTCAGGTTCCAGGTGTCGCAGTTTTGACACGCACCACCTCGTCGAGGAGTTTATGCTGCTCGCAAATGTGACGGTAGCTAAGCGCATTGTGCACCAGTTTCCGCACTCGGCGTGCTTGCGCCGACATTCTCCGCCGAGTGTCGAGCAGTTTGAGCCACTGGTACGGGCGGCAGCAGCATACGGAATCGAGATGCACGTGGATTCGTCCAAGGCGCTTGCGGCAAGTCTCGACGCCGTCTCAACGACCTCAGCTGGCCAAGAGGACCCACTGCTGGAAGAGCTGTTTCGGATGCTTGCAACCCGTTGCATGATGCAGGCTGCATACTGCTCCGCTGGCTCGGCTCCTGCGTCATCCTACTACCACTACGGACTCGCAGTGCCGCTGTATACCCATTTCACCTCACCGATACGGCGCTATGCCGACATTATTGTACATCGCCAATTGGCAGCAAGCTTGGGGTATGAGGATGCTCCTGGTGAGTTGCTCATGAATGAGCAAGTCGAACGTATCTGTGAACACGTGAACGAACGCTATCGCAATGCACAGGCCGCTGGACGAGCGAGTTCTGCGCTCCATGTGTTGCTCTGGTTCCATCGGCAATGCCAACGCCCAGCTCATGAAGCACGCGATACGGCCTCGATGCTAGAGACAGACGGCCGAATTCTGCGATTCTTGTCGACTGGATTTGTGGCGTACCTGCCCAAGTTTGGTATTGAGGGCGTCGTTCGCGTAGACGGTGCAGAGACCTCCTGGGTATTGAGCCCTGATTCGCAAACGATCCTCCATAAGGACTCGGGAGTGACGTACCGTATTTTGGGCGCTTGTCGTATTCGAATTGTTATTGATGAAAATGCTGTCGGTGCCGATCGTATTCGATTCGAGCTGCTTCCTAGGAACGCCAACAACGCCGTTCAAAGTCGAACGACGTCGGGCGTGTGCAGTAGTGGCGGCAACCGCGCCCAAGACGAAACGTCTCCTACTGACGTACAGACGCCACCAAAATAACATACCATCGGAGGAAATTTCCTTATACCTCCCCTGCGGTATTCCTCGGCGAGCTACGTCGAAGCTCATCTACGATCGTTGTGATCTCTGAGCGCAGCACTGCGGAACCCTTGGCACTACGTACTGGCGAAGTTGTTGTTCGAAATGGTCTGAGTTCTGCCTAGTTTCTGAAAAGGCATTGAGCGCTTGTGCTAGTTGCGCTGAACGCTAGACAATCTACGGGAGATTTAGCTCGGACTCTGGACAATTGACGGGCGGTCACTCGTGCCGCTACGCAAAAGAGGTTTTTGACTGGATACGCACACTTACGCGATCGATTCTAGCCGATGACGTGATCGGCAGCTTTCGCACCGGAGACGACCTAACCCGAGAAAGTACAAGGCATGTTTGTCTCTGATCCGCTGTACCGGGGCTAAAGAGTAGTTCGCTCACCTGCTGTAAGTAGAGCACCGTTTCCGCTGGGTACCGAACATGACAGGTGCTTCACAGCTGGACATCGTCACCACTGCCAGCGTCCGCTTCCTTTGGTAATGCAGCGTTCGCCTGTAGCGCGCCGGCATCGTATGCTGCATCTTCGTATGGGTCCGAAACAGTCGCAGATCGCCGTGGTCACTGGCGCGTCCTCTGGGGCCGGTCTGTATGCAGCTCGCGCTCTGATCAACAAGGGCAACTGGCACATCGTCATGGCATGTCGTGACGTCGACCGGGCGGAGCGCGCAGCAAACAGCGTGAACCTCCCAAAGGACGCCTATACCGTGCTGCATTGTGATCTGGCTGATTTCGCCTTCGTACTAAAGTTTGTGAGAGAGCTATCGAGTGTGGCGCGCGTCGATCGCCTG
>Ga0078972_1017715_pt1 | contig 10136 bp, 7 predicted proteins | sample YelNatPaOPGAMG01_FD_67568 | JGI IMG/M metagenome (GOLD analysis project Ga0078972, IMG submission 67568) | Hot spring thermophilic microbial communities from Obsidian Pool, Yellowstone National Park, USA - OP-RAMG-01 (SPADES assembly) (version 2) | ecosystem: Environmental > Aquatic > Thermal...
GACGCCCTGGTGTACGCCATCACCTCCAGCGAAGGCATCATCAAAGTCACCGGCGAAGTCGGCAGCGGCAAGACCATGCTGTGCCGCATGCTGCTCGAACGCCTGCCGCCGCAGGTGGAGCCGGTGTATCTGGCCAACCCCAGCCTGTCGCGCGAAGAAATGCTGTATGCGATTGCCGACGGGCTCGGCCTCGATCTCGAGGGACAGCGCGTCATCATCCTGCAGACCCTGCTCGAACAGAAAAACCGCGCCGGCAAACGCGTGGTGATCCTGGCGGATGAGGCGCATGCGATGCCGCTGGAAACGCTGGAGGAGCTGCGCCTGCTGTACAACCTGCAGGTCGGCGACCACAAGCTGCTGCAGATCGTACTGTTCGGCCAGCCGGAATTGAACACCAAGCTCGACCAGCCCAACATGCGCCAGCTCAAGGATCGCATCGTGCACCATTTCACCATGCTGCCGCTGTCGCAAATGGCCATCGGGTCGTACCTGATGTTCCGCATGCGCGCTGCCGGCTACCGTGGCCCCGACGTCTTCTCGGCGCCCGCCGTCAGGCTGATCGGACGCGCATCGCGCGGGCTGATGCGCCGCGTCAATATCCTGGCCGACAAGGCGCTGCTGGCCGCATTCGTCGCCAACACCCACCACATCGACACGCAGCACGTACAGGCCGCCATCCGCGACAGCGAACTGGTTCCCGTCCGCCAGAATGCTAGGGTTGTGGTGCTGGCCGGTATCGCGCTGGCCACCCTGCTGCTGGCCGCCATCGGCTGGCCGCTGGTCACGCATTATGTGCGCCCGCCCGCCGCCGCGGACAGCCCGGCCGCCGCACCGGCCGCAGCTCCGGTCGCGACGCAGGCTCCGCCCACGCCGGTGGCGATTGCGCCGGCTGCCGCAACGCAGCCCCCTCCCGCCAGCGCAAAAGCGGGGAGCGCAAAACTACCGCCCCTGTTGACACAACGCCTGACCGCCACCCGGCACATGCTGTCCACGCACGACAAGAACAGCGTGAGTATCCAGTTGTTCTACACCGAGGATGTGCGCCCGCTGCGCATGGAACATTTCCTGGAACGCGCCGACAAACTGGGCAAGCTGGATCAAATCTACGTGCTGCCGCTCAAGCTCAAGGACAACGACGGCTTCCGCGTACTCTATGGAAGCTATCCGAACGTAGAGGCGGCCCGCGCCGGCATCAAGCAGTTGCCGCGCCGCTATCAGCAAGCTTTCGCACCGACGCTGTATCTGCCCGAAGCCGCCCCGATCGCCCAGTAAAGTCATCGGGATAGCCTGAACGGCATATTGAGGAGCCCCCCCAATAATGCTAGTCTTGTTTCCAAACTCAGTGGAGGAAGCAGCAAAATGCGACAGCGCCGGGCATTAGTGTTGTGGGTCTGCATTTTGTTAAGCGCATGCGGTACCCAGCCGCTGCAGCCCTCGGACAAACACATCCTGCGCGAAGATGCGCAAGCCGCCAGCGGCGCCTCCCCCCTCCCTCCCGTCAGACAAAACATCCCGCTCCCGCCCCCCAAGGCCGCCCCCAAGGTGGAAACCTACAGCGTGGTGGTCACCAATGTGCCGGCCCAGGAAATCCTGTTCGCGCTGGCGCGCGACGCCAAGGTCAATCTCGACATCTATCCGGGCATCCAGGGCAATGTCACGCTGAATGCGATCAACCAGACCCTGCCGCAGATACTCGAGCGCATCTCCAAACAGATCGACATGCGCTATGAGCTGGACGGCCCCAACCTGGAAATCATGCCGGATACGCCGTTCCTCAAGCAGTACAAGATCGACTACGTCAACATGACGCGCGACACCGACAGCGCGATCAGCACCAACGCCACAGTCAGCAGCGGCGCAACCGGCAGCGGAACCACCACGACCATGGCCTCCGGCAGCAGCTCGACCATCGCCATCAAGGACGTTTCCAGGAACCGGTTCTGGGACACGCTGGTGCAGAACATCAAGGACATCCTGCATGAAACCGACAAGATCCTGCCTGCCGGCTCCAGCGAGACCGTGGTGCAACAGAGCAGCGCGATCAGCACCAGCGGCACCGGTGTACAGCAAACCAGCAGCAAGAAAAGCAAGACGGTCGGCATAGAGAGCAGCCCCAACCCGGCCAACCTGCAGGAAGGCGCCACCACGGTCACCCGCACCAGCACCTTCCGCGAGGCCGCCTCGGTAATCGCCAATCCGGAGACCGGCATCATCACCGTGCGCGCCACCGGCAAACAGCACGAGAAAATCCAGGAATTCATCGACCAGGTGATGGCCAGCGCACGGCGCCAGGTGATGATCGAGGCCACCATCGCCGAGGTGGAGTTGTCCGATCACTACCAGCAGGGCATCAACTGGAGTGCGGCTCCCATCGGCCGTGCCGGCTTCACCATCAATCAGGGCGTGGGCGGTACGCTGACCGCGCCGGCGCAGAGCATTTTCTCGCTCGGCTACACCAACACCGCCTCGCGCCGCGGCAACATCAGCACCCTGATCAAGTTGCTCGACACCTTCGGCACGGTCAAGGTGCTGTCCAGCCCCCGGCTGTCGGTGCTCAACAACCAGACCGCGGTGCTCAAGGTGGTCGACAACAACGTCTATTTCACCATCAAGGCCGATACCAGCCAGAACCAGACTCAGACCACCATCACCTACACCACCACACCCAACACGGTGCCGGTCGGCTTCGTGATGAACATCACGCCGGAAATCAGCGATGACGACGAAATCATCCTCAATGTGCATCCCAGTGTCTCGCGCATCCTCGGCTATGTGGCCGATCCCAACCCGGCGCTCAAGGCCAGCGCCACCAATGGCTTCACCCAGGACATCGTGAGCCAGATCCCGGTGATCCGCACCCGCGAAATGGAGTCCATGTTGCGCATCGAGAACGGCAACATCGCGGTGATGGGCGGCCTGATGGAAGACACCATGACCAACACCAACGACACCGTCCCCGGCCTGGCCAGGGTGCCGGGCCTGGGCGAATTCTTCCAGAACAAGGACAACCAGAGCGTCAAGAAAGAACTGGTGGTATTCCTGCGCCCGGTGGTCATCAAGAGCGCCAGCATCAATGGCGACTTCAGCGAGTTGCGGAATTCACTCCCCGACAAGAACTTCTTCCGGCAAGGAGCAGGGCTAAACAGCAGCAAGACTCCCTAGGTCACGGTCATGAGCCTACTACTCAATGCCCTTAAAAAAGCCGGGGCCAACCGGCAGGATGGAGCAGCCGCAGGCCGAGGCAGTTCTACCCCGCCGTCAGCCGCAGCTGGCACCCCCGCCATGCAGGAGGCGGCGCGCGACGCCGGCCGCAAGCTGTTTGCCGCCAAGCTGCTGCAGGTGAGCGGCAAAATGCAACCGGACATCATTCCGGTCGCGCTGGTCAGTGGCGCGCTGCTTGCTGCGGCGGGCGGCCTCTACGTCTGGTACCAGACCCGGCCGCAACCGCTGGTCGCCTACCTGCCCCCCGCCGCCGAGGCGGCAGCACGCCCGGCGCCAGCGCCGGCAGCAACGCACCCGCCCGCCCCGGCAACACCCGCAGCCAGCCAGCCGCTGCCAGCCGCGCCCATCGCGCTCGCCGATGACGCACCGGCGCTGGAACCGCTGCACCCCGAACCGCGCATCCACATCGAAAGCCATCCGGAAACCAACAGCATCGACCCGGTGCTGGCCGCCGCCTACCAGGCCTACCGCCAGGGCGACTATGCCACGGCCCAGCAGCAATATGCCGCGGCGCTCAAACAGGACCCGCAGAACCGCGACGCCCTGCTGGGCAGTGCCGCCATCGCCCAGCAACAGGGGCAGGATGCCGCCGCCGCCCAATATTACGAGCAGGTGCTGACGCTCGACCCGCGCGACCCGGTGGCATATGCCGGCATGGCCGCATTGAGCCAGGACGACTCGCCGGAGGCGGAGAGCCGCCTCAAGCTGTTGCTTGCGCAACAGCCGCAAGCGGGCACCCTCTACTTTGCGCTCGGCAATCATTACGTGCGCCAGCAGCGCTGGCCGGAAGCGCAGCAGGCCTATTTTGACGCCTACCGCCTGCAGCCTGACAATGCAGTGTTTGCCTACAATCTGGCCGTCAGCCTCGACCACCTCGGGCAGCGCCCAGGCGCCGCCCAGTACTATCAGCGCGCGCTGCAACTGGAGACCGCCGGCGACGCGGACTTCGACCGCAAGCAGACGCAGCAGCGGCTGGATGCCTTGCGGAGCCACTGACCATATGACCCAGCAAAACGACACGCCGCCCCAGATTCAGCAGCCGCTCGGCCGCCTGCTGGTGGAAAAGGGCGTCATCAGCGACGACCAGCTGCGCATCGCGATGCAGGAACAGAACAAGACCCACCAGCCGCTGGGGCGCCTGCTGGTCGGCCTGGGCTTCCTGTCGGAAGCCACCATCCGCGACGTGCTGTCGGAAAACCTCGGGCAGGAGAGCGTCGACCTGGCCACCGTGATCATCGACCCCGCCGCGATCAAGCTGATCCCCAAGGATATCGCGCGCCGCTACCAGCTGGTGCCGCTGGCGGCGAACTCCACTACGCGCCAGCTCACGCTGGCCGTGGCCGACCCGGACAACATCATCGCGCTGGACCAGGTGCGCGCACTGCTCAAGGACGAATACCGACTGACCACGCAGTTGGCGAGCGAATCCGACATCCTGCGCGCGATCGACCAGTATTACGGCTTCGAACTGTCGATCGACGGCATCCTGCACGAAATCGAGCCCGGCGAAATGGAATACCAGGTGATGCAGGCCGGGGTCAACGAATTCAGCCAGCCGGTGGTGCGCCTGATCGATGCGCTGCTCACCGAGGCGGTGCAGCGCAGCGCCTCGGACATCCACTTCGAACCGGAAAGCAGCTTCCTGCGCATCCGCTACCGCGTGGACGGCGTGTTGCGCCAGGTGCGCAGCCTGCACAAGAGCTTCTGGCCGGCGATGGTGGTGCGCCTGAAAGTGATGAGCAACATGAACATCGCCGAGACCCGCGCGCCGCAGGACGGGCGCATCTCGCTGCGCCTGTCCGGACGCCAGATCGACTTCCGCGTCGCCTCGCATCCCACCACGCACGGCGAGAACATGGTGCTGCGCATCCTCGACCGCCAGAAAGGCATCGTGCCGATCGACCAGCTCGGCCTCGACGACAGCGCGCTGTCCATGCTCAAACTGATGATCGCCAAGCCGGAGGGCATCGTGCTGGTGACCGGCCCCACCGGCAGCGGCAAGACCACCACGCTGTACTCGGTGCTCAACCATGTGAACACCGAGTCGGTCAACATCATGACCCTGGAAGACCCGGTGGAATATCCACTGTCGCTGATCCGCCAGACCTCGGTGAACGAGGCGGTCAAGATGGATTTCGCCAACGGCATCCGCTCCATGATGCGCCAGGATCCGGACATCATCCTGGTCGGCGAAATCCGCGACCACCCGACCGCGGAAATGGCGTTCCGCGCCGCGATGACCGGTCACCAGGTGTACTCCACGCTGCACACCAACTCGGCCATCGGTGCCATCCCGCGCCTGCTCGATATCGGCATCCTGCCCGACGTGATGGCCAGCAACATCATCGGCATCGTCGCCCAGCGCCTGGTGCGCGTGCTGTGCCCGCACTGCAAGTACCCCTACCATCCGGATGCCGCCGAGCGCCGGCTGCTCGGCATCGCGCAAAACGGCGAGGCCACCATCTACCGCGCGGCGGGCTGCGACATCTGCCAGAACCAGGGCTACCTCGGGCGCATCGCGGTGATGGAACTGCTCAAGATGGACAACGAACTGGATGACCTGGTCACGCGCCGCGCCAGCATCCACCAGCTCAAGCAGGCGGCGCTGGCCAAGGGCTTCCGCCCTCTCGCCGAGGACGGCATCCGGCGCGTGCTGCAGGGCGTCACTTCGCTGGCCGAAGTGGCGCGCGTGATCGACCTCACCGAACGGGTCGGCCCGCCATGACGCTATATGCCTACAAGGCGCTCAACGAACAGGGCAAGACCGTGCGCGGTCTGCAGGATGCGGCCAACCTGATCGACCTCGAACAGCACCTGAAGCGCGGCAAGCTGGACCTGGTCAGCGCGCGCGAGGACGAAACGCCTTCCCTGTTCGGCGTGCGCAAGATCAAGCGCGCCGAACTGCTCAATTTCTTCCTCAACATGGAGCAGCTGACGCGCGCCCAGGTGCCGCTGCTGGAATGCCTGACCGACCTGCGCGACAGCACGGAAGACCCCAAATTCCGCGAAATCATCGCCAGCATGGTGGAAGAAATCGAAAACGGCGAGAAACTGTCGCAGGCGATGGCCAGGCATCCGCAGGCCTTCGACAAGATCGCCATCAGCCTGACCCATGCCGGGGAAGAGAGCGGGCGCCTGCTGCAGGTGTTCAAGCACCTCACCGACTCGCTGCGCTGGCAGGACGAGATGGCGGCCAACGCCAAGAACATTATGATCTATCCGGCGTTCGTCGCCAGCGTGGTGCTCGGCATCACGCTGTTCCTGATGCTCTACCTGGTGCCGCAACTGGTCGTATTCATCCAGAGCATGGGACGGGAAATCCCGCTGCAGACGCGCATGCTGATCGCCACCTCTAACTTCTTCGTCGCCTACTGGTATCTGGTGCTGCTGCTGCCGGCCGCAGCGCTGGCCGCGTTCAAGATTGCCATCGCTTCCAGCCCGCAGCTGCAATACCAGATCGACAACCTCAAACTGCATATATGGCCGGTGGGGCCGGTCATGCGCAAGCTGATTCTGGCGCGTTTCGCCAACACTTTTGCCATGATGTATGCCTCCGGCATCAGCGTGCTCAACTGCATCGCCAATTCACGCGACATCGTCAACAACCGCGTTATCGCCACCAGTCTCGACCAGGTGGCACAGGAGATCGAGGCCGGTAGGAACCTGACCCAGAGTTTCCAGCAGACCCGCATGTTCCCGCCGCTGGTGATCCGCATGCTGAAAGTGGGCGAAGCGACCGGCGAACTCGACCAGGCGCTGCTCAATGTCAGCTATTTCTACGACCGCGACGTCAAGGACGCGATCCACAAGATCGAGGTGATGATCGAGCCGGTAATGACACTGATCCTCGGCCTGCTGCTCGGCTGGGTGATGCTCGCCGTGCTGTCGCCGATCTACGATATCGTCAGCAAGATCCAACTGTGATGGCCAGCAAAATCCTCCTCTTCCTCAGCACCAGCCAGTTCCAGGGCTACCTGTGGAAGGACGGCGCACTGCTGCTGCAGCAGTCGTTCGCCGACAACCAGAGCGGGCGCGAGCAGTTCGCGGCATTCCTGCGCGCGAACCGCATGCCGACCTACCTGCTGACCGACCTGATCGAGGAGGATTTCCGCCATGAAACGGTAATCCACCTGCACGGTCACGAACGCAGCGCGCAGATCCAGCGCAAGTTCGAGCAGTTCTACCGCAGCACGCCGTTCCGCCAGGCATCGCTGCACCAGCGCCAGCAGGAAGGCCGCCGCGACGACGAAATGCTGTTTTCCGCGCTGACCAATCCGAGCCTGATCCAGACCTGGCTCGACATCATGCTGCAGCAGCATACGCCGCTGGCCGGCATCTATTCGGTGCCCGGCATCAGCAAACCGCTGCTGCGCAACCTGCAGGCGGACCATATCCTGTTGCTGACCTGGGAAAAAAGCGCCGGGCTGCGGCAAACCTATTTCAACACCAAGCGCCTGTACCTGTCGCGCCTGACCCCGGTGGCCGACGACCAGACCTTCAGCGCGGTGGTCACTTCCGAAGTCCTGCGCACCCAGCAATACCTGAAAAGCCTCAGCCTGCTGCCGCTGGGACAGACGCTGCAAGTGCTGATCGTGTGCCACGCCAAAGATCGCCGCGATCTGCAGGCCACACTGCATGACGTCAACGACATGTCCTATACCTATCTGGACATCAGCGACCTCGGCGCCAGCATCAAGGCCGCAGCACACTATGCGGATTCGGACGCCACCCACCTGCTGCTGCAACTGCTGGCCGCCCGCCCGCCGGACAGCCATTACGCCGCCGTGGAGCACACGCATTTCTTCTGGCTGTGGCAGCTCAATCGCCGCCTGTTCGGGCTCGGAGTGCTGTCGGCCATCGCCGGCCTGTTCTGGAGCAGCACCAGCCTGTGGGAGAGCAATTGGCTGACCCAGGACAGCGCCGCCTTGCAGATGCAGGCGCGGCATCTGGCCCAACGTACGCAGGCAGTCACCCGGGGCTTCTCCAACCGGCTGGCCTCGGCTTCCGACATGAAAAGCGCGGTCACCGCGCTGCGCAGGCTGGACAGTGCAGCCCCCCCGCCGGAACAGGTGTGGGATGGAATCGGCGCTGTGCTCGCGGATTTTCCGCGCATCAGCCTAGACCGCCTGAGCTGGCAGAACGGCAGCGGCAACCCCAACACGGCGGGCACCGGAGCAGCCACAATGGACAAGCCCGGCATCGAGCTCAGCGGTCGCCTCGACGGCTGGAGCGGCAATTACCGCGGCTCGCTGGCCTATCTCGAACGTTTCCAGCAGGCGCTCAGGCAGCGGCAGTTCATGGTGTCCGCCAGCAACCTGCCGCTCGATGTCAGCTCCCGGGCCAGCATTGCCGACAATGTCCTGGGCGGCAGCGGCCAGCCGGGCGCATTCTCATTGCGGCTCACGCGGGAGCGGACGCCATGAATCACTTCAAATCCGGCCTGCCGCACCTTAAATGGGGACTGCTGGCATTGCTGCTGGGAAGTGCAGCCGGCATCGCCACCATCGTGCTCAGCCAGAGCCTGCTGAGCGCCGCGCAGCAGGTGCACGACGCGGCCGAGCACAAGCTGGCGAACACACGCCGCGACATGCAGGCGGCGCTCGACGACCAGCAGAATATGGCCTCATACGCCCAGGAGTATTCGCTGTTGCTGCAGCGCGGCATCATCGGCGACGAACAGCGCCTGGACTGGATCGACGAACTGGAGCGCCTGCGCCACCGCGGCCTGGTGCTGGATTTCAGCTACACCATCGCCCCGCAACAGCCCTACCGCGCGCCATTGGCACTGGATACCGGCAACTTCGATCTCAGGCGCAGCGACATGACGCTCAGCCTCGACCTGCTGCATGCAGGCCAGCTGGTGAATTTTTTCCATGCGCTGCGCACCGACGGCAAAGGCTGGTTCATGCTGGATGGCTGCAGCATCGACCGCCTCACAGGCAATGCGGCGGAAACCGGCACGCCCGGCATCACGCCGCTGCTCAGGGCGGAATGCAAGGGCGGCTGGCTGACGCTGCATAACAGGAGCACGTCATGAACAAGCTTGCCGTGCGGCTGCTGCTGATCCTGCTCGCGCTGCCGCTGCACGTGCGGGCGGATGACCTGGGGCGGCTGTTCTTCACGCCCGAACAGCGCACCCAGCTCGACGATGAACATGCGCGCAACGCCCCGGCGGACGATGCGGGCGACGGCTCGACGCTGGTCATCAACGGCATCGTGCAGAAAAACGGCGGCGCGCGCACCGTCTGGATCAACGGCGTTCCCCAGCCTGCCGGCAAGAGCAACGGGCACGACCCGACCTCGGTACCGGTCTCCGTCCCCGGCGCATCGCAGCCGGTAAGAATCAAGGTCGGACAGAAGCTGCGGCTGGAGGAACCTGCGCAAGCCGGGACCTCCCGATAATGCCCGGCACCGGCCATCTTCCGCCCTGCCTGCCGCAGCGCCAGCGCGGCATGGCGCTGCTGGTGATGCTGGTGGTGCTGATCATCGGCCTAGCCGCCATCCTGGTCGGCTCGCTCAGCAACCAGTCCGTGCATATCCAGCAAGACCAGAAGACCGCGGCGGCACTGGCCCAGGCCAAGGCCGCGCTGATCGGCTACTCCATCACTTACGCCGAGACCCACACCTCCTCCCCGCAAGTGGATGGCTACCTGCCCTGCCCCGATCTCAGCGGCACCGCCGGCGCCACCGGCGAAGGCTCCGCCAGCACCTGCGGCAGCCGCGATGTCAGCAGCCTCGGCCGGCTGCCCTGGAAAACGCTGGATCTCGAACCGCTGCGCGACGGCCATGGCGAATGCCTGTGGTATGCGGTTTCCGGCACCTACAAGAACAACCCGAAGAGCGGCCTGATGAACTGGGATACCGGCGGCCTGCTGCAGGTAAGCGATGCCAACGGCAACACCGTTGCCGACGTG
>Ga0078972_1017719_pt1 | contig 10133 bp, 3 predicted proteins | sample YelNatPaOPGAMG01_FD_67568 | JGI IMG/M metagenome (GOLD analysis project Ga0078972, IMG submission 67568) | Hot spring thermophilic microbial communities from Obsidian Pool, Yellowstone National Park, USA - OP-RAMG-01 (SPADES assembly) (version 2) | ecosystem: Environmental > Aquatic > Thermal...
AGTAGAGTTAGTTGAAGACTGATCTTCCATTTATTTACTACATATATTTATACATTTTAGGCGGATCCATTTAACTCAAAACGGCTCCACTGAAAATTACCCGCGCGTCTTAACTTTCGCGCGTTCTATTTTCAGACCAAGTGGCTGAGACAATAAAAGAAGGAGGAGATGTAAACAACTTGAAAACAAAGAGACCACGTTTTTCTTAAGGTCAAAAGTGGCGTCTCTTTTTAATTACTTTTAACGGTTTTGTAGAAATGAGTTTTACAGAAAATGTTTTTCAAATTTCATAAATTAGATTAACGATTAATATTACGAAATCCCTCCATTAGTTTTGAATTGAGTTTGCAGGGTTTAAGTTTAAGGTGGATGCCGTTTGAGTTAATCACAAGGTTAGCAAACAATGAAATGGCCCTACCGTCCGTGCCGGACACACCTCGTACAAATGGGTTAGTAAACAAAGAATCTCGATTTCTCCAATCAACTTTAGGCGCCGAAAGGGTTATGTTAAGCTACTGGTTATTTGACTAAGATTACTCTTGACTAAAACAGATCTAGGATTGATTAGGCCGATCATTAACAGACTGAGGTAGTTATTGATATTGCATTGATAAAAAGCTCTTAAAATTTTGATTTTAATATTGCAAAAGAAATGAGATCAAAAGTTTTGTTTGAGATTCAATTTGAGATTTGATGTGAGATTTTAACGTCGCTTATTGTGAACTCGACGTCGTTCCAGTTCCTCGCTAGAGCTGTCCTCGGTAAATTCAGGAAGGTCATTTTGGCGATAGATAACCGTGGGAGCTGATGGTTGATACTCCGGCTGCGGCAACATCCGTTTAAGCTCGGCTACACACTCGTCCAGAGTCAGGGGAGCACGGCGAGTCAGACGTCGCACCAGACAGTAGATGAACAATCCGAGGATCACTGCAAGAACAAGGGAAACGGCTGACCAGATTACAATAGCAAGGATGTGTGGGCGTTTTAGATAATCCACAAGCATATCCCCAAATTCTGAGTCCAGGGTGGCCTCCTCATTAAGTTTATTTACCTTTTGGTCAGTATGGTCCCTAAGTGTTTTTACTTTACGGTCGGTCTCATTTTTAAGTTCCTTCATTCCCTGTGAGAGACGGTTAAGAGCCGCATCTACGTAAGGAGCTTCTCGGAACATGTCGGCTGGGAGTTCCAGCGGGTGAAAGGAGAAGGCATAGACATTGGATGGAGGATGAAGGGAGTAATGGGTGGGAGCGGTAAGGACATGGTCTTCGAGGATGACCTGACAACCCATTGGAATAGTCAATTTAGTTACTTCGCCAAGATGGGCGATAAAACTAGTTCCATTGGGGCATGAGACCTGACCTCGTTTGTGGTTAGGAGCGTAGACAAGGTATTGGTTGGGGCTAAGTTGGAAAACTTCCTCGTTAGCATGTTTTTGTTTGAAGGAGCAATAGGAGAAAACTCCCCCTTCCGATCGGAAGAACAAGGAGCCTAAACACGTCTGATTACGGTCAGTGCGTAAAGCGTTCATTTCGTCACATATATAAGTCGGTCCGTTTTTGTCGCAAGTCAGTAAGTCGGTGTCAGAGATAAGTCGGTATTGTTGTCGGTCAGAGACGGCGATGAGATAGGTTTCGGGTTGAGGGTAAAGGTTCTTGTAGGCCCAGTCAGGCTGAGGATCTCGGAAGACTGGTTGACCGTCCTGGTCGAGGGGAATGCGGGGTGTGAGGGCATCTCTGAGGGTGCGGGTCGAGTAGCGCCCGTGAAGTCCGGCAGGAATGGGGAAGGGTAGGTATCGGTAAAGGGTAAGGAGGTTGATAGGGTCGAGACAAGGTACGTGGAGGATCATCATAAGGTCTTTTCCGTTGCGAAAGTACGACACATCTATTTGGTAGTAATCGGAAGATTTCTTGGTGAGCGGTTGATAGTTTCCTTCTTGAGCCAGTTCGGTTACTCTCTCGTGAAGAAGCTCCAGTTGATGAGCGGTGAGAGTTCCGACTGCTAGTCTATGGTTCTGGAGTTGCTGTACTGTTCTTATATGGGAGTCGACTGAGTTCTCCCACATGGTCATGGCATTTTCTAGTTTGGCTGCGAGAAAACCAGGGTCTAAGCGTGCTTGGATTTCTATGGCTTGTCGGAGTTCGTCCATGAAGGATACTATTTTCCATTGCTGGCTATCACGTTTGGAGGCTGCATGAACTAGTAGGTTATGTTTTCCGGCTAGTGATTCTTGTTGTCTTCTGAGGTCAGCTATGTTAGTCTGAGAGAGAACTCCTAAGAAGGTGCCAACGACGGCTGCGGCATCGAGGATGGCTTTTACAAACCTAGCCGAGCGGTCGACGATGAAGTCACCTTCGGGTTCGTCGGATACAGGAAGGTAGATGGGTTCTTGGTCAGAGGGAGCCAGGGATAGGAAAAGTTCAGTGTATTCGGCGAGCGGGTGAAGATTTGGTATTGCTTCTCGCATGTGTCTAAGGACGGGTGGGGCGAGGACATAAGGGTGGTCTCTCAGGATAGTCACTTGGTTTTGGATTTCTCTTGAGAGTTCGTTTAAATCATGTGTGTGGAGTTCGTAATTTTCAACTGGATCTAGATCAGGATTCATGACTAAAGGTGGGGGTTGAAGAGCGGAAAGGTTAAAGGCAGGTTTGTATTCGTCAGGAAGAAGTTCAAAAGATTGTTTGAGGACGCGGGTGAATTCCCTGTGAGTGTCTTCATATTTGGCTTTGGCTTGTTCCAGGGTGAGTGTTGCTATTGCTTCTACTTTTTCCTCTTCTGCTGTAACGGATGGTCGAGTTACCTGGTCATTTATAGCGGAGCTGATTGAGTATCCAATTACTGTTGCTCCAGCAGTAGCGAAGAGTCCTTTTGCGATGGAAGGGATCATTCGGATCAACGCTCCCCAACCTCGGGCCACTCGTGTGTTGGCGTCGCCGCGGGGAGAGGGATCAATCGGTAAGGTTTGTTCTATATCACTGATTCTGTCGAGGCCTCTGCGGAGGCGAAGTTTGTAAACGGTTCCTAGGTCCTGTATGTTTTTGGCTATGTGAATTTGTGAAAGGTTGGCCGTTTGAAGAGTTTGCATTCTGGAGAGTTGGGACATTATGGGTTGGGCTTCATAGATTAAGGCCGAAAGATTGACCGGTATCATTACATGAATGAAGGAGGTCGAAGAGGAGAGCTGGCCTATTTTGTCGAAGATTAGGAAGTGGTCGTTTTTGCCTTGGGAAAGGATCTGGGATATAGGTTCGTCGTCATTAGTCGGTGGTTGATGTCGGTCGTATCGGTCTTGTCGGTCAGTCTGTGGGTTAGTTGCGTCGGTCGGTATGGTTAGTAATGTCAAAGTAAATAAAATTAAAACCACAGGAGGTGCAGAGCGAGTAAAAATCCTCTGAATATCCCTCCCTTTGTCAAGAATTAAGAGGCATAGCACCTGGACTATTTCCTTGAGTTTGGTCCAGGCGGAGATCGGCGGGTCTTGGGCTGTTTCTTCGGTGGGTCGGGCGGCTGGTTTTGGCGGTGGGCGAGCGCTTCTCGTTGAGCTGGGGTTAGGCGGCTGAGGCTGCTGAGGCGAGGGGGTAGTCTGGGTGCTGTCGGTTGGTTTGGCGGGGCGACCTCGAAGGCTTCGGACAGTCGACGAGACGACGGCTGCGCGGAGGGTTTTGAAGGAGCGCCATCTGGCGGTGGGTGAGGTGAGAGTTGTCTCAGGAAGTCTTGTGTGGCCTGGGACAGTTGAGACGTCGACAGGCGAACTGAAGAGCTTCCGCATAGTGGAGAGCGGGGCAGAGCAGAGCGGCGAGCAAAGGGGTTGTCGTCAGAGGGCTTTTGGGCGGGCTGGTCGGTCGAGCGGAGATTGTGGCCACCAGGTAAATCAGTGGTCGTCAATCTAGAAAATAAAAAGGCAGCATCATCGATCTTTTTATTGGTTTTAGCTTTAGAGTAAGGCCGGGAAGCGGCAGTGGGTGTGGGGTTGCTGGGTCTTTGGTAGGGTGAAGGGACTGTGGGAGAGGTGGGGGAGGTGGGCGGAGGTGTGACCTGTGGGCTAGGAATTGGTGATCTATGGACTTGAGGTGGGGTTCCTGCCGGGGAGGGGTCTAGCGGCGGAAGATTATCTGGTAACGCGTCAGTGTCAGGGAGTAAAAAATTTTCAATATTATCCTCCACATAATCGTTATCAGATAAAAATTCGTCATCAGACACTTGGGGAGATCCGTTGTGAGAACTAGGTGGTGACGGAGGGGGACTTAAGTAACCTAATTGCTGTTGCACCAGCAGAGGCACATCCAGAGGGTCAGCAGCCATGACGAATTCATAGACCACTGGGTCGAACGTGAAAGCTGGATCTCCTGTGAGCAAGAGGTTACGAGCGGCGGGATTTAGTCTGTTTAAAAATGTCTTTCGGCGGTCAATCCACTGCTTTTTGGTCGGCATTGGCAGAATTAAACGTTGCAGCGGAACACCTTTTTTCACTAAATTGTCTATTACTTGAAAGTTAATACTGTTTATCAGCCCTGTTGCCAACTGAGGGGTGAGGCCGGCGCGTTCCATTTGCCTGGCCTTAGCCCTTGTTAAACGTCCCTCCAAGTCTAGCGGAGGGACCGGCGGTGGAGGAGCCATGCCTGGTATCTTTCTTGGCCGTCCTCTTGCCCGATTTTGAGCCGGCGGAGGAGGAGGAGCAGCGGCTTGGGCTGGCTCTGGCGGCATGTCAGCAACTACGGGTGGCGGTTGAGTGTCGAAGTTGATTGGAACGTTTGCCCAAGGATCAGGTGCCACTTGCGCTTGTGGAACCTCGACATCATTTGGGTTGAGCTGAGAAACAAAGAAAGGCTTAAGTCTCTGAATATTAAGACGCCATTCCCGACGTGGCGTTTTTACATCAACTACGCCATTATCCCATACTCTGGTTATGGGATAAGGACCTTCCCAATTCGGGGCTAACTTTTTGTTCTTACCGAGGAAATTCCTAACGTCTACTAATACCTGCTGTCCCACTTGATACTTGTGGGGAGACGCACGGCTGTCGTGGTACTCTTTATATTTTTCGTTGGCCGCCCATGAATTTTGACTAGCCAATGCTCTTGCTTGGTGTAGTCGCGACAACCATTCGGAGACAGGGTCCTCACCATAGCTGACGAATTCCGGCGTATCTAGACCCGGAATACGTGGCTCGACTCCATAGGTGAGAAAATACGGTGTGGCCTTAACCGTGCGGTGAACCGAAGTATTGTAGGAGAACGCCAATGGTGGAAGGTAGGGTTCCCAGTCGAGGGTCGAAGAGTCCACTACGTTGGCCAGGTACTTGGCTATCGTTTTATTAGCTACTTCGGCCTGCGCGTTACACTGAGGATGCGCTGGTGTAGTGGTGGTATGTTTGACACGAAGAAGATCATAAAGCTTGTTTGAAAGTTCGGCGCAGAATTCTTTTCCCTGATCTGTGACTATTTCCAGAGGTGGGCCGAAACGGCATATCCACCTATTGAAAATGGCCGAGGATACCGTGTGAACTTCTTTGTTGGGAACTGCGAGGATTTCAACGTATTTAGAAAAAGCGTCTGTCATACATAAGACGTATTTCTTTCCACTGTCAGAGGACTTGAGCGGGCCAAAGAGATCGCAATGCATTCTTTGATTCAACGACGTGCATTGGGGTAACGGGAAGAGTGGCCCCGGAGGAGGACGGTCCGTGGTCTTGGTCAACTGACATTTCTCACATGTTTTGAGGAATTCGGCGATCTGGACTTCCATGGACGGCCAGTAAAAACCTTGCAGTAAACGTTCTTTCGTCTTAGTTATACCTCCATGTCCCGTCAGTAGGGACCCATGGGCTTCTTGGATGATTTGAGGAACCAGAGAGGCGGGGAGCATCACCACGTTAGTGGGGATGGACCCGGGTCTCTCCAGTCTTCTCCACAGAACACCTTTCTGGAGGAATGCGAATGGTCCGACCGTCTTTACTAATTTCGCTAGTTGAGGATCGGGTGGAAGAGTCTTGCTGCGGATGAACTTGAGCACCGCTGAACAAAATGGATCTACCTCCTGTTCTCTGATCAACTCCGAATTAGGCAGTTCGGCTTCCACATTGTTTATTTCGAATGTCGTTTCAAGCGACGAGACGTTTCGGCTGAGAAAATCAGCGGGCATCTCAGACCCCTTTTTATAAACAATGGTGAAGTCGAACTCGTTCATAGCCTCTTGTAGTCGGTTTAGAGTCTTTGTATGAACCTTGCCCAATTTTTCCAAAGGACGGTGATCAGTATACAGCGTGAAGTGTCGACCCCGAAGATAAACGTCAAAATGGTTCATGCCCCATACAGCGGCCATCATTTCCGCTAGGAATGGGGTATAATTTTTCTCATGTTTCTGAAGACCTCGACTGGCATAGGCGATGACATGTGATTTGCCTTGCTCGTCAGTCTGACACAAAATAGCTCCCATACCTCCCTCTATGCCTTCTCCACCGGTAGAGGCATCGACGATGAGGGAGTAGGGTCGGTTCCGGCGGGGGTATGCCACGACTGGTTCGGAGATGAGGGCATTACGAAGAGTTTCAAAGGCCCGCTTAGCCTCTGGAGTTAATATACCATTTCTCCAATTGACAGCCTTACATGTGAGTTGAGTCAAAGGAGCGGAGATACGAGCAAAGTCTTTAACATGAGTTCGGAAGAAGTTACATAGTCCTAGAAACTGTCGAATTTCAGTGACGGTTCGGGGGGGCTTGGCCTCCCGAACCACCTTGAGCTTGTCTAAACCTGGTAGGATTCCGTCTGGGGTAAGGCGGAATCCCAGATATGACACGTTGGTGGCCCCAAATTCACACTTCTTGAGATTGGCTTTTAAACCAACCTTTCTCAATCGGTCAAATAACAGTTGAAGAATCTTTCTATGTTCTTCGTGTGATTTTGAGTGCACCAGCAGGTCATCGATGTACACAATTATACCTGGGATACCTTTGACTGCTAATTCTACTAACCTTTGAAAAGATCCTGGACACCCCTTGAGACCCATAGCACCCCGAGTCCATTGGAATTGTCCTAGACCCGGGATGGTAAAGGCCGTATAAGGGCGTGATTTTTCATCAAGTGGCATTTGCCAAAAACCTGCGGTGAGATCGAGCGTGCTGAAAATATGGGAACCCGCTCGTCCTATATCTCCAATACACTCGCTGACGTCTTTCATAGTATACCTGTCGTCGTGACTATTAGAATTTAACGCCCTAAAATCTAATACAAACCTCATGGTCCCGTCCTTTTTGGGGACCACAAAAATCGGAGAATTAAATCGACTATTAGCGGGTTCGATTATACCCAGTTTGAGCCAATCCTTAACTTGAGAAACCAGCGCGTCACGGTGCGCCTCCGGGATCCTAAATTGCTTTATGTAGGATGGTTGGTTCTCGCTCAAAGTGATTCTATGTTCAAAATTATTAGCCGTGCCTAAGTCTAGTTTGTCTTTGCTAAAGACATCGAAATTTTTGACCAACAATTTTTCATATTTACCTTTTTCACTCTTGGGGACCGTCAAGTTGACATCCGCCAGGAACTGTCGGGCGGTGTGGCCCGACAGTGCCGGGGGAGCATGTGTTTTGGTCCGTTCGAGGTGGGCGATTAAGGACTCCGAGGTGACCTCAATCGGCGTAGTGGTGGATAGTTCGCAAAATCCGATGGGCTCCCCACGTTCAAGTGTGACAGCTGTGGGGGCACAATTTTTAACCATCACCATACTATTAGTAGTACTACTCAAAACATTAATAATTCCCGGTCCGCCGCTTAAAAGAGGGTATCTCACCGAATCAATCCAGGTGATTCCGTAGGCGGATGAGGGTGGACTGACAGAGCCGTTGTTTTGTACCTTGACCTTCACTGGGACAGCGGTCCAAGGAGGGATGGTCTCGGCTGAAACAACAAAAATAGCGGCGGCAGTATCATGGTTTTCATTTATGGAAAAACTTTTATTCCCACAATTGTAATTTAGACTCAGTTTAGTTATGAGGTCCATTCCCATAATGGCCGGTTGGGTCAGGTTCTCGCAAACAAACACAGGGTGCATGACACGCTTACCCATCACTTCTATGTGCATGAGAAATCTGCCGTCGAGTTTCAAAACGTTCTTAGACGCCGAGGTTAATTTGAAATCTTGTTTCATCTTATGTGGTCGAGCGCTTAGCGGAATTTTTGAAAACATTTCTCGCGAGATAACTGAACAGTCTGCACCAGTGTCGTACAAAAAGGGAACAACGAGCCCTTGAAGTTTAGTTCGTATTATCGGTCTTAAACCCGATTGAACTGCGTTAATTGAAATTTCGTTTATCTGAAATTGCCTGCTAGTACTAGAAGCAAGGTGACGCCCCGCAGGATTGGGGTCACCTACTGAAAGTTTAAATGGTTCGACGCTGGTGACTGCCAGATACCCGCGACTTCGTGGTAAAATGGCGGCGGAGTTTCCTTAGCAAATGGGTTGGATGGGCTTACCTGCGACACTTCCTGTACTGTTCTGCGACGATAAGGTTTTCCATCCTGTCCCACCATAGGTGCTCGATCTTGTCTGCGTTTGACACACGTGTATTGCAAATGTCCGGGTTGCTTGCAGTACCGACAGAGTGGGCTTGAGCCCGCTCCTCCACCACCATTAACTTTCTTTTTGTTTTTATTGTTTTTCACTTTATTTTTGGCGAGTTTGGCTGTGAGCTTGTTTATTTCGGCTAAAATGTCACTATCATCATTGTCAGATTGCTCATCAGCTTCCTCGGCAAACTCGTCATCACCTTCGTTAATATCATTTTCCAATGCCAACACTGTGGCGTTTCTTTTGGGCTCACTTAACTGCACTTCAAGGTTCATGGCCGCATCGAACGCGGCAGAGAAAGTAGCATAGCGGCGCACTACCATTTTCTGTCTGATATGTTGCTTCAGGCCGGCGACGAAAAGGTTCACTGCGATGAGTTGGATTACCCTGTCTTCTCCTATCAACCTGATGGCATCATGGGCGGCCCGTCGGACTCCTTGGGCTAGGTCTCCAACGGCGTCAATGGCTGCGATGCCTCCCCCGAACAGTTCGTTATCTGCCGGGTGAACGTAGTCTTCTATGATTGAGTAGAGATCGGTTACTACAATCGTCACTCTGGAAGCGTAGTCGCACACATTCTCATTGGCCCCTTGTTTGACCTCGAGATTAGCGATGGTTGATCTAATTGTTTTCGAGGGTTGGTATACTTTTAGGAAATCGTCTCTTACTGCCTGCCATACCGCCATGTCCACTCGTCGAAATTTTGCGTTGTTGAACCAATGTATGGCCCTCCCCCTGAGGGCTTGGTACATGTAACCAATGGTTGCCTGGTCGTTCCAGTTGGCGGTATTTCTGCAGTTGGTAATTCTTTCGATCCATTGTTCTGCCGTAAAAGCATCTTTCGTAACCTCTCCGTGCCACAGGGGAATTTTGCCCAGTTCGACCTGTCTCTGAGCCTCTAGAAGTGCTTGTGCTTGTACATTTTGTGCATTTTGAGCCATCTTTGAGTCTTCTTTTTAGCGTTATTTATCTCTTTATAAATTGGACTTTTTAAGGGCTATGGGTTCTTAACTGTTTTATACTGCGTTGTACTTATTTATCTTTATTAAATTTTGACCCTATATTCACTCCCCCAAAAATTTAGTTGGGCGGGGCGAAAGTCAAAACTCGCAAAATAAAAACAAAAATTAATTAAAACAATGGGCCGGGTAACCCAAACGTTGAATTAAAACAAAACAAATAAAATTGAACGGTGAAATTTTAAAGTAAAGTTTGAATGAAAAATCAAAATTAAAACGAAACAAAAATGCGTCAAGTAAAAAAAATACGAATGACGCCTAGCAGGATAAAACTGCGTGCCACCAATTTCGTAATTTGTATAATTAACCCGGTTAATTAAGTACCTTATTATTTAAGTCCGCGATGCAATATTTAATCTCTTTAAATAAAACCACGTGTTTTCCAACCACGTGTTTTCTCCCGAAATAGTTTATGCGAATAATGAATGAACACGAGTAGAGTTAGTTGAAGACTGATCTTCCATTTATTTACTACATATATTTATACATTTTAGGCGGATCCATTTAACTCAAAACGGCTCCACTGAAAATTACCCGCGCGTCTTAACTTTCGCG
>Ga0078972_1017720_pt1 | contig 10132 bp, 15 predicted proteins | sample YelNatPaOPGAMG01_FD_67568 | JGI IMG/M metagenome (GOLD analysis project Ga0078972, IMG submission 67568) | Hot spring thermophilic microbial communities from Obsidian Pool, Yellowstone National Park, USA - OP-RAMG-01 (SPADES assembly) (version 2) | ecosystem: Environmental > Aquatic > Thermal...
CTTTAAATTATGGTAAATTAGAGGAGTAAATTTTTTTAAATAATTAGTAAAATAATTTTATGACCAAAACTCAAATTATCAACTTTCTTTCTGATTTCGTAAAAATTCAATCGGTCTCAACCGACAAAAATCGTTTTTCAGAAATTCAAAAAGCGGTTTCTTTTTTAAAAGATTTTCTTTTAAACTTGGGTTTTTCGGTTAAGATTTTAGAAAAAGAAAAAGCCCCACCTTTAATTTTGGCGACTTTAATTAAAGATGAAAAAGCAAAAACAATTGGTATTTATGGTCATTATGATGTTCAGCCCGAAGATCCAGTGTCTGAGTGGGAAACGGCGCCTTTTTTACTGACAGAAAAAAAGGGTAAATTTTTTGGTCGTGGGGTGGCTGATAATAAGGGTCATATCGTTCAAAATCTTTTTGCCATTAAATATTTGCTTGAAGCAAAAAAGCTAAAAAACAACATTGTTTTTATTTTAGAAGGAGAAGAGGAAGTAGGCAGTGTCCATTTTGAAGATTATGTGAAAGAGGCAAACGATGTTTTGTCAAAGGTGGATGTTTTTTACCTAACCGATACCGGAATGCATCAAAAAAATGTGCCGCAGATTTTTTATGGATTGCGGGGAATTATTTATTTTGAACTGATAGTAAAAATCGGCGAGCGTGATTTACACTCAGGTGTTTATGGTAATCGGGTTTATAATCCGATTAATGTTTTGGCTGACTTGATTGCTAAAATCAAAGATATAAAAACCGGCAGAATCTTAATGCCAAAGTTTTACGAAAAAGTAAGAAAAATTGAAAAAGAGGAACTTTTATTTTTAAAAAAGACTTTAAAATCAGATGAGGAAGAAAAAAAAGAAGCCGGGGTTTTTGGATTAACAGAGATTGAGGGATTTTCTTCTTTATCATCAAAAATTTTTCCCTCTTTTGACTGTCATGGAATAATTGCCGGGTTTGTTGATGAGGGTCAAAAAACAGTCATTCCCAAAGAAGCAAAGGTGAAGTTTTCTTTTCGTTTGGTTGAACATCAGGATCCAAAAGAGATTGAAGCGCAAGTTTTTGACTTTGTTGAAAAAAATCTTCCCAAAGAAGTTAGATGGGAGTTAAAATGTTTATCAAAATCAGCGCCATTTTACACTGACGTTAAAAATGAATGGGTAAAAAAGACAGCTTCAATTTTAAAAGATGTTTTTGGGAATGAGGTAGTTTTTAATCGCAGTGGGGGATCAATTCCAGCGGCAGAAATTCTTCAACGTCTGTATAAAAAACCAATTATCTTAACCGGTTTTACTTTACCCGATGATAATATTCACGCACCCAATGAAAACTTTGATAGTGAGATGTTTTTTTTAGGGATTGAAGCACTTGAGAGGATTTATGAATAATTTTTGTTAACTAAATTCGTTTTTCGTGATAGATTTTAAAAACAATTAAAAACAAAGCGACGGCAATCAGTACTAAAGCGGTTGAGACTTGAGCATTGTTAATAATTTCCCAAAATTTGTCAAAAGTCATATTTTGCTTCTGAGATTAAAAAAACTGATAAGATTAAAAAAAATATACCAAGGATAAAAGATTTTGTCAACAGAAAAAACCAGTCGCTTCGTTTAAAAATCTCCAGTCCTGGAGAAAAAAGAGCTAATCCAAACCAAGCAGCAGAAAGGTTTTGGCAAACAGAAGCGGTTGATAATAAAAGGAGGCGACGGGTTTTTTTGTAAAATAAAAATTTCATCTAATCTTTTTTCATTAAAAAATTAATTACCCCAATAATCCTTTTTGTTTCTGCTTTGGTTTTTAACGCTTTGACACAAATCCCAATTAAACTTTTTGGATTTTTTTGCCATAAATCCTTATTTTTTTCAATAATTTTTTGAATTTCCTGTTTTAATTCCTCATCGGATAAAGGTTTTGGTAGATAGGGGAGAATGATATTTAATTCTTCATTAGCTTTTATTTCTAGATCTTCTCGTTTGGCTTTTTGAGCAGCTTCTTTTGCTTCTTCAAGTTCCTGCTTGATTTTTTGAAGAATTAATAAGGTTTCCTCATCGGTTAGTTCTTTTTGTTTATCAATCTCTTCTTTTTGGATTCTTGAAAGGACAAAGCGAAGAATGGAAACTTTTTTTTCATTTTTTTCTTTTAATGCAGAAAGTAAATCATTTTTTAGTTGGTTTTTGAGCATATAATAAGAATTATACTTATTTTATTTTAATTTGCAATCTTTCTTTTTTGTCATCTTTATATTAAAGATTCTATTTTTTCTCGATCGGTGCTAAGATAGAATTTCATTATTAAAACAATCTAAAAATAAACAAAAATTCTGTTTTTGATGCGACCGCATTCAAGATAGAATTTCTTATTTCACCGTCACACTTTTGGCTAAATTTCTTGGTTTGTCGGGATCAAGGCCTTTGGCTAAAGTGAGATAATATCCCAAAAGTTGGGCAAAAACAACATTGGGAATAGCGGTCGCATCGGCACAATCTTCAATTTGGAAAAATTGATGGTAAACAGGATTGTTTTTTGACGATATGCCAATCACATAAGCGCCACGAGCAGAGACTTCATAAGCTGAAGATAGGGTATCTTCATAAGTTTCATCAAGTGGATTATAAACAATTACCGGCGTTCCTTTTTCAATTAAAGCAATAACACCGTGTTTTAACTCCCCACCAGGAAAACCTTCGGCATGAATATATGATGATTCCTTAATTTTTAAAGCTGACTCCAAAGCCACCGGATAAGAAACGCCACGACCTAAAATAAAAATATGTTCTTTGTTTTTTAAAAAGGAGGCTAATTTTTTTATTTTTTCACGTTCGTTTATTATTTTTTCCACTTCTTTGATCGCTTTTTTCAAATTTTCTTGACCTTTTTTAAGACTACCATTTAAGATATGGGCTAAAAGATATAAAAAAGCAAGTTTTGCCGTAAATGATTTGGTGGCCAAGACACATTTTTCAGGACCGGCCAAAAGCAAAAGTTTTTCATCGGCAAGGCGATACAAAGTTGACCCCAAAACATTGGTTAAAGCTAAGATTTTGGCTTTTTTTTCTTTGGCTTTTTTAATCGAGGAAATAATATCAATTGTTTCACCCGATTGAGATAAAGGGATAACTAACGAAGTTTCTTTTAAAAAATCAACCAAGTAAGAAAATTCCGAAGCCACAGCCGCATTGATATGACGCTTAGCAATTTTTGAAAAAAAATAAGTGCCAGCAAGCGAAGCATAATAGGCACTCCCACAACCAATAAAGTAACTGCCATATGAGTTTTTAATTAAATTGGCTGCTTTTTTAAGATTTTGTTCTTGAGTGTCAACAATTGTTTTTAAGACTTTTGGTTGTTCGCTTATTTCTTTAATCATAAAATGTTTATAACCTCCAAGAAGCGTATCTTCGACTTTGTAGTTGAGATTAATGAAGTTGATTTTTTTTGGTTTTCCATTTTTGTCAAAAAGAGAAAGAGTTTTGTTTTTAATGACAAGAATTTCGCCATCGTCAAGAAAGTAAACTTTATTGGTATAAGGAGCTAAAGCCGAAGCGTCTGAAGCTAAAAATATCCCATCGTGATTTTTCCCCACCACAATTGGCGAGCTATTTTTAAAGGCATAAAACTCACTGTCGTTTAAAAAATAAAAAATAACCGCGTTTAACCCTTGAATTTTTTTGATAATTTCTTTGATTATTTTTAAACGATCGTTTGTTTTTTTTCTTAATTCTTCGGCTAAATGCGGTAAAACTTCGGTATCAGTTTCAGAAGTAAAAATATGACCCTTTTTGATAAGTTCTTGTTTTAATTGATTAAAGTTTTCAATAATTCCATTGTGAACTACAAAAATTTGTTTTTGACAGTCAAAATGGGGATGGGTATTTTTTTCAAAAACGCCACCGTGAGTCGCCCAGCGGGTATGACCAAAACCTGCAGGGGAAATGATTGTTGGTAATTTTTCGTCTGTTATTTTTCCAACTTGACGTTTAAGATAAAAGGCGTTGTTGTTTTTTTTAACTAAAACTCCCCACGAGTCATAACCGCGATATTCAAGCGATTTTAACCCGGAGAAAATTAAATTGGCAACATCGGTTTTTTTTCCTTGATAGGCAAAGATACCACACATAAAAATATCTCAAAACTCAAAAGTCAAAACTCAAAAATTTCAAAGATTTTTTGCTTTTTCGATTTCCGAAAGAAAGCCTTCTTTACCGCGAGCGCCAACAAATTGATGGATGACCTTTCCATCTTTAAAGATTAAAAACGTGGGGATAGAAAAAATATTATATTGAGAAGCTAAATCTGGATTTTCATCGACATTAACTTTGACAAATTTAACTTCTTTTATTTCATTGGCTAATTCTTCAATAATGGGAGAAGTCATTTTACAAGGACCACACCAATCAGCATAAAAATCAACAAAGACCAAACCCTTTTGATTTAAAACCTCATTTTGAAATTGATCGGCATTGATTTTTAACATAGATGATTAGAAAAAAATTATAACTTTTTAAATATAAAGGATAATTTTGAGGGTGTCAAGAGGAAAAAGCGAAACGTGGAACATTTAACGTTAAACTTTAAACGTTAGAGATACGAATGATACGAATGAATATGCGAATGATGCGAATTATGCGAATATAAAATAGAGATAAATAGAGATAAGTAGAGATAAATAGAGATTAGGAGAGATTTTTTTTAAGAAAGATTTTTATTTTGTAGAGACGCACTGATGCGCGTTTTTGTTAAAGTTAAAATTATGTAGATTCGATCAATCCCGCCCTCCGATTCGGAGGGCAAGGAATGACAAAATGCGCTCTTTGTCATTCCCGCGAAAGCGGGAATCTATATAATTTGACAATACAATTTTATAGATTCCTGATTAAATCAGGAATGACAGTTATTATAGATTTTGGGTTTTATTTGCTGGTCTTTAAAAAATATGTTATCATTTGTTATTATGACTATCCAAGATCGTTTAAACCTTATCAAACAAGTTGGGGAAGAGATTGTCACTGAAGAGGAGTTAAAAAAGCTTTTGGAGAGTGGGGAAGAACTTATCGCTTATGATGGTTTTGAGCCCTCAGGCCAGATTCATATTGCTCAAGGTCTTCTTCGGGCGATAAATGTTAATAAAATGACTAAAGCCGGAGTTAGATTTAAGATGTTGGTGGCTGACTGGCATGCCATGGCCAATAACAAAATGGGTGGTGATTTGGAAAAAATTAAAATTGTTGGTCGTTATTTTATCGAGGTTTGGAAAGCCTCAGGGATGGATCTGTCAAAAGTGGAGTTTGTTTGGGCGTCAGATTTGGTCAAAGATCCAGAGTATTGGAAGTTAGTGATTCAGGTTGGTCGCTCCAATGCTTTGCGGCGCTTTATAAGAACCGCTGAAATCATGGGTCGGCAAGAATCACTTGATAATTTAACAGGGGCGATGATTATTTACTCTTGTATGCAGACAGCCGATATTTTTTATTTGGGAGCAAAGATTTGTCAGCTTGGGATGGATCAGCGAAAGATTAATATGCTTGCGCGGGAGATTGGGCCGATTTTGGGATTTTGGAAGCCGGTTGTTGTCTCTCACCACATGCTTATGGGTCTTTCCAAACCGCCAGTTTCGACCGCTTCGGTCGAAAGTAGGTTGGCAAAAAGCGCTATTCAGAGGACAATTGAGAGAAAAATGTCTAAATCAATCCCAGACTCCGCCATTTTTATGACTGATACTACTGAAGATATCAAAAGAAAGATCAATAAAGCCTACTGTCCCGAAGGAGTAGTTGAAGACAATCCAATTTTAGAATACTATAAATACATTGTTTTTGAAAGTTTAGACCGACTAGGCGTTGATAAAATTGTAATTTCTCGTCCGCAAAAATTTGGTGGTGATATTTCTTTTTCTAATTATGAAGAACTAGAAAAAAAATTTGCCAACAAAGAAATTCACCCAGCAGATTTAAAAGCAAGCTTAGCCTCATATTTAGATCAGCTAATTGAGCCAGTAAGAAAACATTTTGAGGAGAATGAAGAAGCAAAAAAATTGTTAGAGAAAGTGAAAAGTTTTCAGGTGACGAGGTGAGAAAGTTATAAAGATACGAATGATGCGAATAAAATATGCAAATGACGCAAATTATGCGAATTAAAAAAAGAGACAAATAGAGATAAATAGAGATAGATAGAGATAAATGGAGATTAATAGAGATATGTGGAGATAAATTGAGATAGATGGAGATTGAGAAGTTAGAAAAAATGGGTAAAAATTATTAATGGAGGCGCTTGATTAAATTTATATTTACTATGAGACTTTAATTATGAAGCCACGATCGTGGGTTTGTAATTAAAGTTGTTAAAAATAATTTATGAATTTTATCTCTTAATTCTTGAGCTTACTAATTAAGTCGTTTCACTCTTTCTTGATTCGTTTCTCTTCTTATTATTTGGTCAATTCTTTCAAGTCTTTTTAAAAGGCTTTGGCTAAATATTCTGCTTTTCTATCGTCTGGTAGTCCACTTAAATATAATGCTGCGGTGATAGCTTCAATGGTTTGAGGGGTAATATTAACACCACTAAGTATAAAATCAACAAATTCTTCAGGAGAGCCACCGAATACCCTGATTGTTCTTTCAGTTCTAAATAATATCTCTTTAGAAGGTCGGGGAACGATGTCAGAAAGAGTTGGTTGTTTTTTAGCATCTGCTGCCTCGGTCATTTTTTCAAATTCAATTTATATTAATTAAACTTTTTAAGTTTACTTCTTCTTCTTCTTCTTGTCAAGCGAAAATGCAGTTGATTTTGGTTTTATTTTCTATTATTATAGAAAAATACCGTGATAAGTTTTTAGAAAAATAGAAAATATTTATAGCAAGCGACGTCGAACTATGTTTAAAATCGAGTATATCTGGCGGGATCTTCTTGATCAGGTGATTGAGGAAAAAAAGCCAGAGTTTACTATCACCGAGCTTTCTAAAAAATATTCTTTATCAACCAGCGTGGTAAATCACGCTCTTTATCCTTTGCGTCAGTTAAATATTGTTAAAATTGGCAAGTTTTCCTCGAAAGTAGTTGATTGGGAAAGGCTTTTGTACTTTTGGGCAACAAGAAGAAATTTAAAAAAGGATATTGTTTACTTTACTTTAGTCCTTTACCAGTTTATGATCGGGAAGGTTTAATGCCGGAAGATGTTGTCCCAACTGCCTATACTGCTTTTCGTTATTTTTTTAAAAAAATACCAGCCGATTATGACCATATTTATTTTTATTCAAATAATATTGAAAATGTTAGCAAAAGATTTCCCAAAAGAAAAAATCCGCCAAATATTTTTATTTTAAAAGCCGATTCCTATTTAAAAAAATCAAAAAAAGTTAGTCTTTCTCAGCTTTTTGTTGATTTGTGGAATTTGCCAGAATGGTATGCTAAAGATTTTTGTGAGGCAACGCTTTTAGAAATTAGAAAAAGATTAAATATATGAGTTATGGAAAAAATTATTTTAGAAACAAAAGAAGTTCCTGAGTTAAATTTGAATAAACATTTTTGGGGTAAGAAGAAGAGAGAGTTATTAAAGAAATTAAGGTAAAATGCATTTGCTTTTTATTTTTTTTCTGTTATACTTTATTTGTTAGTTAGTTTTCGAGATCTTTTTTAAGGTTTCGGTTTTTTTCTTTTTTGTGAGTATCTTTTTCTTTTTTTCTTTATTGCTTTTTCTTCTTTTTTTGATTTTTAGTATTTATAACTTTCTTCAAAAGGGGGTGATCATTAATGAATAAAAAACTTTACGTTGGTAATTTATCTTATGATCTTTCTGATGATGAATTAAAAGATCATTTTAGTCAAGCCGGTAATGTGACTTCTGCCAATGTTATTCGCTATCATGATACTGGCCGGTCAAAGGGTTTTGGTTTTGTTGAGATGGCAAGTGAGGAAGAAGCACAAAAAGCGATTGATATGTTTAACGGTCAAGAGCTAAAAGGAAGAAAAATGGTTGTCTCTGAGGCGCGACCACCAAAACCAAGAGGTGAATTTGGTGGTGGTTTTAGGCGAGGCAACCGTTTTCAAAGACGCGAGTTTAATAAAAATGAGTAATGATTTTATATAAAGTCATTAAGAAGGTTTTGGGCTGACTTCTAAGAAGTCAGCCCATTTTTGTTATAATGAATGAATATTTTAAGTTTATTTTTTTGATAAATTTGATAAATAAAATATGAAATTTCGACCGTTTCATTTTAGCCATCTTTATCATTTTGGTTATGTGGTTTTGGGAGGAACTTTTGATCATTTTCACAAAGGTCATAAATTTTTTTTGGAAAAAGCGTTTGGGGTTGGAAAGAAAGTTTTGATTGGGATAACTAGTGACAAGATGATTAAGGATAAATTTTTATCATCAGCCATTGAGTCTTTTTTTGTAAGAAAAGAAAACGTTTGTCAATTTTTGATGAAAAAAAACTGGCAAGAAAGAGCTAAGATTATAAAAATCAATGATTTTATTGGTGGAGTTGATAGATTAAAAAACGTTGAGGCAATTATTGTTTCCAAAAATACCTATCAAAACGCTTTAAAAATCAACGATCTTCGAGAAAAAAATGATTTTAAAAAAATGCGAATTGTTATTGTTCCCGAGGTTTTAGCTGATGATAAAAAAGTTATTTCTTCAGAAAGAATAAGAGCGGGAGAGATTGATAGAAATGGAAAAAGTTACTGGTTGCGAGTTACTAGTTTATTGAAAAATACTGAAAAATTAGTTTTGCCAGAGAGTTTAAAAGAAAAGTTAAGAAAACCTTTGGGAAGGGTGTTTTCTAACACAAAAGAGTTGATTAAATTTATTAAAGAAAAAAACAAAGAATTTATTTTTACTGTTGGGGATATTGTTTCTTATCATTTAATAAAAAATAAAATTAATCCTCATCTTTTGATTTTTGATTTGAAAACAAAAAGAGGAGAGGTTGACAAAGAAGTGAAAAAAACTTTTGAAAGCTTTTTTCCAAATGAAATTGTCAATCAACCAGGGACAATAAGCAAAGAGGCTTTTTTAACAATAAAAACTGGTGTTGAAAAAATTTTATCAAAAAATGAAAAGCAGAAAGTTTTTGTTGAGGGTGAGGAAGATCTTTTGGCTTTGCCTGTGATTTTATTTTCTCCTTTAAATTCTTTGGTTTTTTATGGTCATTGGCAGCTTGGGGTAGTTGCGGTAGAAGTGAATGAGGGGATTAAAAATAAAGTTTTGAAATTATTAAGAAATTTTACTGCTTGATTATTTTAGCTAAAATGAACAATATGAAAAAAACCTTTATTTCTTCAACTGATTTAAAAAACAAAACGGCTGAGATTTTAAATTTAGTTAGTTTTGGTGGAGTTGAGGCGATAATTGAGCGTCATGGTCGGCCTTTGGCCAAGATTTTACCTTTTAAGGAAGAAGAAAAAAAAAGAAATCTTAAAGAAAATTTAAAAAAATATTTTGGGGCGATTGCTGATTTTCCTAAAGTATTCAAAAATCGATATTTTAAAAGAAAAAAGATTCACTTATAAAATATATTTTGGGCACAACGGTTTTAGTTAATCATCTTCGGGGTAAAAAACCCATAAAAATTGATTTTTTGGAAAAAGGATGTGGTGTATCGATTATCACTCAAGCTGAACTTTTTTACGGCGCTTATAAATCTTCTAATTCCCTTGAAAATTTGAAAAAAATAAAGGCGATGTTTTTCGATTTAGGGATAGAAGTAATCACTCTTAATGAGGAGATTATTGAACATTATGTCAAAATTAAAGCAAAATTAGAAAAAGAAGGAAAAAGGTTGGATGAATTTGATCTTTTGATTGCGGCAACTGCTATAGAAAAAAACTTAATTTTAGTAAGTGATAATTTAACTCATTTTAAAAATTTCCTCATTAAAAGTGATTAACCAATGATTTTTTTAGCGAGGTTGGTTTAAGAAGTTGGAAGTAAAAAAATAGTTGGTTTTAATCTTCTTAAAATGTGATATAATTTTATTTTAATGAGTGCAAGTCTACAAGAGAAAACATCCACATTTGAACTAGCAATGCGGGTAGTTTATGCGGGTTGGGGGCATATTATTACCGAAGAATGTCTTAGACAAGGATTGAGAAGAAAATTTAAGACCTCTGGTTTATTACTTCCAGAAAAAAGTTC
>Ga0078972_1017723_pt1 | contig 10130 bp, 9 predicted proteins | sample YelNatPaOPGAMG01_FD_67568 | JGI IMG/M metagenome (GOLD analysis project Ga0078972, IMG submission 67568) | Hot spring thermophilic microbial communities from Obsidian Pool, Yellowstone National Park, USA - OP-RAMG-01 (SPADES assembly) (version 2) | ecosystem: Environmental > Aquatic > Thermal...
ATGGAACATTAGGCGACATAGAAATCGCAATTGCAAATTATATAAGCTCAGGCCCATTCTTCCACAGGGCCGAAGCCCACGCGCCCATACCAGTTCCAGAATGGTGGTTTAATAAAGAGTTGACTGGCGGAGGAGCCCTAATAGACCTAGGCAGCCACCTAATAAACCTTCTAAGATGGTATTTCGGCGAAATAACAGAAATAAAAAGCCATTTAGGCTACAGATTCAACATGCCCTTCGAAGACAAGGCCATATGCCTAACAAGATTCGAAAACGGAACAACAGCCATAATAAACGTAGGATGGTTCCTACAAGGATACCAACTAAAAATCGAACTCATAGGAACAGTAAATCACATAACAGTCCAACACAAACCACCAAACCCGCTAACAGCAGCAATCCAAATGCTAACAACAGGAACATCCCAATTCTATCACGCCCACAAAGCAGAACTCCAACACTTCGTAAACAGCCTAATCAACGACAAAACGCCAACACCAACAGGAGAAGACGGCCTAAAAGACTTAGAAGCCATAGAAAAAGCCTACAAAAACCAAATACGCATGCGCACACTTACCTATGGCTTATAACATATCAGGTTTAACAAGAGTTAAACCTGGCACTCTATCGTATGCTTTGTCGAACGAAATTATTTTTCTATCAAATTTACATGTGGTAAAGCCGCCAGGGCAGCCAAATCTTTTAGCAGTTTTTCCTCCATTTTCTCGCTTCGATAGATCAACCCATTTCGATTAAGCTTACACTTGAAATGTGCACAATTAACTTCCCCTTTTGAAGTTTTTGAAATATTCCTTCGGCAATAGGAATGATTGGGATAGGCAAATATAACGTTCGGTTTCCAAGAGGGGGATTTACCTTATCAACTCTTTTCCTTACTCACTTCGCCTTCAGCCATAAGCTCTGCCTGTCTCCTTAGCTCCTTAAACGGCTTTCTAACATTAAACGCGCCGTGAAGTGTTCGAAAGGGGTCAGAAGGCAGCGGAAGTATTTTGATGTGATCCCCAGCATTTATAACTAAAACCTTTTTTCCAAAGTTGAGCGAGTCCCTAAAATCCTTTGGCAGAGTTAGTCTACCCTTATTATCCAGCTCCAATATGCTCATTTTCCCATCAAACAAAATTTTTAGTATTGAATGGGATTTATACCTTATGCAACTTGGAGACTCCAGTCGTAAACCACGGCTCTAACCCTCGCACACACGAATTAACTTTTGTTTCATAGTAAAAACTGGATCTCATATGGATTCCGGAAACCTAAATAAAGTAGCCAAATGCACAAAATCCACACTGCTGACCAAACCCCTCATATCCCGTGGACGTACCTGAAAACTCTATTGCCCTATACTGGTTCACTTTTTTCAAGCTTCCGCTACGCAAATTACCCAAAACAACTCAAACACCTCAGCCAAAAGCCGATCCACAGTGTGGCTGCCAATAAAACTTGCACCGCCCGTAACTAAAATCCTCAAACAACTGCTAAGCCCAAAACTCGCATAAAATGCAACAACAACCATGAATATTAATCTTTAACAAATCACTAACTAGAAACTAAAAAGAGCTTGAACAGAAAGGGGTAAAACATGCAGAAAGCCCTAGAAATGGGAAAAACATCTGCAGCCGGAAGTTTCCAACTATTTGCGGGTGTAGCAACTTCAACAATAACGATGGCTATTGGCACAATCATCCTAGCCAGACTTATGACACCTGAAGAATATGGATTATACTCAATAGCTTTGATTCCATCCTACATGATAATTCTCTTCAGAGACTGGGGTGTTAACTCAGCCATAACCAGATACACAGCCAGCCTAAGAGCTGAAAACAAAGAAGAGCACATACGCGAAGTGGTTGTCGCCGGCATAGTTTTTGAAGTTGCAACAGGACTAACATTAACGATAACCCTAGTTTCTCTTTCCGGCTTTATTGCCTCAGCAGTATTCCAAAGGCCGGAATCTTCATCGCTAATAGCAATCGCTTCCCTTACAATATTTGCAGGAGCCATCCTAACAGCCTCCCAATCAAGCTTCGTAGGCTTCGAAAGAATGGAGTTGAACAGTCTAACATCAGTCTACCAAGCCATCGTCAAAAGTGTTATTTCGCCAGTGCTGGTTTTCATCGGGTACAGCGCTTTAGGAGCAGTGCTGGGTTACACGATATCATTCTTAGCCGCTGGACTAATTGGCTTAATAATCCTCTATTTAACTATTTTTAAAAAATTAAAAGCAAAAAACCCGCCAAAATCAAGCTTGCCTAAAACTTTAGGGAAAATGCTACGTTATGGAGTTCCCCTTTCAATATCATCAACCCTAACAGGTTTTCTCCCGCAGTTTTATGCTTTCCTGATGGCTATACATTGCACTGATGCGTTGATAGGTAACTTTCAAGTAGCCTCGCAATTCGCCACAATACTGACGTTCTTCACATTTCCCATATCAACAGTCCTTTTCCCAGCCTTCTCGAAGATTAACCCACAAAGTGAAAAAGAACTTCTTCAGACCGTGTTCACATCCTCAGTTAAATATACAAGTTTGGTGCTTGTTCCCGTCACCATGGCTGTGATGGTTTTATCCAAGCCTATGGTAAGCACGCTCTTCGGCGAAAAATGGACTTATGCGCCATTCTTTTTGAGTCTATACGTTATAAGCAATCTTTTTGCAATCTTTGGAAACCTAAGCTTGGGAAGCCTACTATCAGGTTTAGGAGAAACAAAGTTGCTTATGAAACTAAGCATTATAACTTTGATTTTCGGGATCCCTATGGCCTTAATTCTGATACCTGCAATAGGGATAGTAGGCCTAATAATAACAAACATTGTGGCTGGAATACCCAGTATGGTTATTGGGCTTTACTGGATACGTAGGCGTTACAAAGCTAAGGCAGACTTGAAAACTTCTGCAAAGATTCTCTTCGCATCAACAATTGCGGCATTAACTACGTTCTTAATTACAACATTTGTTGTTTCCGCAGATTGGTTAGAACTAGCAACTGGTGGAGTAGTCTTCCTTTTAACTTACCTAATTTTAGCCCCCCTTATTGGCGCGGTAAACTTAAGCGATATTCAAAACCTTAAATTCATGTTTTCCAGTCTCAAGGTGATATCAAAACTTTTAAACATCCCTCTAACCGCGATGGAAAAAATTGCCAGAAACAATGTAGGAAACTAGATTAGTTAAGTATTTAAGTTCCCCAACACAATAAAATGATGGAATAAGTACTTGAAATTTCTATTAAGCTCTCTAGTTCAATTTTTACGTCGCTCAAAGAAGACTATACTGTTAATCATAATTGTTTTTCTGCTAACTCTTACCATCAGCACGTTAGCCTCAATTTGGCTAAGCAGCTCCCATAACCTGCGTTTTCCAAGCCTGGGCACAATAAGGGTAATAGGTGTGGAAGCCTATGGAGGAAACATAACCATAGTTCAAGATGGAAAACAGTACATCGACTGGGGCACGATTTATCCCGGATCCCTCATAAACCGTTCATTTTACGTTAAGAGCAAAAGCAACGTGCCTGTAACCCTAAACCTTTCAATTTCAAACATAAATTTCAAAAATTCCAAAGAAGAAAATGTGACAGAAGCTCTGCCCATAGAAAAACCTTTGATCCTAACATGGAATTATAACAATACGCTGCTTAACCCTATGGAGACTATTTACATAACCCTAACTCTCAAGGCATCATCCGATGCCAACTTCCTCGATTACCTAATAGCTAATGACGTGAAGGAATTCGGCTTTGACATAATTATAACCGCTTTACAGCACCGCTAAAACCCATGACAGATAGTCAAACGTAACTGACCTCTCTTCAAAAATCGACCTTAAATTGTGCAACTATCCATTGATGAATATAAGTATGCTCTAAAGAGTTAATTCAAAATTGTTTTATTTCACATAGAACAGTGGTTAATGTTTTCTGTAATTAACTTTCATACATGGTTAAATATTTAGGTATGGAGTTCTAGTCTTGGAGAAGGCTTCATAAATGAAAAGAAACTTACCAAAAACTTTTACAATCATTTTCCTAAGCCTATTTATAGTGCTCTTAACCCTTTCAACGGTTGCCGCACAGACAGTTAACGTGTACATATATGGAATCAACCATCCAGTGCCATGGAAGGGAAAAACGTTTTCAATGAACGGTGGCACTTACTGGGCGGGCGAGATTCACATACAGTATGACGGGACGGACACCAGAGCATACTGCATGGAATACAACATCATTCTTCACACGTCCAAAACCTACTCATACACCATAACAGACGTCACAGACAACTCTACATGGCGCGCTGTCAGCTATGTCCTCTCATGGCATGACCCGCCAACCAATAATAGCGAAGCTGCAGCCGTCCAAGGCGCCATATGGCAGCTTCTAACGGGCTCTGATCCTTCAAGATATGGTGCATCCATTGCTTCAGAAGCCAATGGCAAGGATGTTGTCCGGGATGGCGATAAGTTATTTTGGGTTAATCCTCCGAGCGTCATGGGCCCAGGCGAAAGCATAACGTTGAGAGTTAACGTTACAGACAAGGACGGTAATGGGAGACCTAACGTAAGAGTCAAATTCAATGTAACTGGAGGAACACTGGATAGGCTAGAGGCCTTTACCGACAGTAACGGCGAAGCAACCGTAACGTTAACAGTGCCATCTGAAACAGGCACTGTAATTGAAGTTAAGGCTTGGACAAGAGGAGTGTGGCCAAAGAAATACCTTTGCACCGAGGCCACTCAAGACTTAATAGGGTTAGGCGATGAGATAGGATTAACTGCAACAACTGAACTCTGCGTGTTAACAAGGATTAATGTTATTCCAGATGTGCCTTTCGGAACAATAACCGCGGTTGCCGCATTTTTCTTAGCATTTATTATGAAGACGAAAAAATTTAAGTTCCATGACAATCCTTAGCAAACTTAAAGTAAATAGGTTAAATAGAACAATCTTCATTTTTTCTGTAATTCTAATTCATATGTGTTTTTATGAAGCCATCGCAATAATATGTAATATAGAATAGAGTATTGTAAGAGAGGAGAGCAAATGAAGAAGGCTTACGCAATAATCGTAATTCTATCGGCAATATTTATAACAGCAGTTGGAGTAGCAAACGCACAGTGGTCTGCTATAAGTTCCGGTTATGCTGTAACCACCGATTACCATGGCACAGACGCGCCACTAGGAACAGTAGTTACTGCAATAGCAGGCACAACAAATACCGATGTTGTTAATGTTACTTTTTTGTGGAAATGCAACGACGTAATACAATTTAGAGATGAAAACAAACCAGTTCGGTCAAATGGCACTACATATAACGGAAAACTAATTTACTATGCAAATAGTTCATATAGGTTAGATGCCATCGGAGACTGGGGCGTCCAAGCTCTTTTCATAGGGAACAGTGGAACCACAAAGGTTGATTACCCTAATGTAATTAAGGTTAGAGCAACTTCAGTTAATGCCGTACCTGATCTTCCTGTGGTGGGCACTGCTGGTGCACTCGTGACAATGCTTTTTGGCTTAGGCCTGTTTCTACATAAGAAAAGGCAGTGAAACCTATTTTTAATATCCCTTTTCTTCTAAGAGAATTGCCTGAATCAATGGGCACTCTCGGTTAACAAAGCATAGGAAAATATGTTCGGATGCCACTTTATGGAAAAACTGAAAAAAACATTTGAAAAAACAAAATTTTACTCTCAACATATCTTAGCAGCCTCACTGATAATATTGCTGATCTTAGTGATTTATTGGCGCGACCTTGAAATCCTGGCAAACGAAGCCCTAACCACGGAAGCCCTCTCTCACGTCATTCTAATACCCTTCTTTCTAGGCTTCCTCTTATACCAGAAAAAAGACATGTTCACCGCTTCACTTTTCCTAGATAAACTGCACAAAAAACCAAAAATCAAGTTTGTAGATGAACTTGTCGGACTAAGCCTCTGCCTAATCGCTTTACTCCTATACTGGTATGGATCATACACCTTCTACCCATTAACCTATCACCTGCTTTCGCTACCCATATTCGCAGCAGGCGTAATACTAATACTCTTTAACCTAAAAACACTAAAAACCATAATTTTCCCCCTTCTACTCCTTCTATTCCTAGTACCCATCCCAAACGAGATCATGTACACAGCAGGCGGAAACCTAGCAAATGTTAACACTCAAACTTCCTACGCTGTACTTAAAACCTTAGGGCTCCCAGTAACCCTGTCAACGGCTTACGGAGCCCCCACATTAACCCTCACAACATCCGCTGGGCAACCCGCATCCTTCACGGTGGATCTCCCATGCTCAGGCATCTACACCTTAATCGCTTTCACCATGTTCGCCTTCTTCTTAGCTCTAACAGTGTCAACCTCCACGGTCAAGAAGCTTCTAACATTCACATTCGGCTTCGCCATATTCGAATTTTTAAGCATAATACGCATAGCAACAATAGTATCTGCCGCATACTTTTTCGGAGAAGAAACCGCCATGCTAATCTTCCACACATTCGCCGGTTTAATCCTCACATTCACTGGCATGCTGTTAACTCTATTCATAGCTGAAAAACTCCTGAAAGTCAAATTTTCGCCAAAAACCGAAACCCCCATATGTCCAAAATGCAAAACCGCACAGAAAAACCTTGAAATCTTCTGTTCAAACTGTGGAAGACTCCTCAATTCTTTAAAAGGAAAGCCTTCTCAAAAATTTTGGGCAAAACTGCTCATCATTCTGATTGTCTTTCCCGCCATAGCTTTAAGCGTTAACGCACCTACATTAGCAGTCGCCAAAGAACAAATAGAAGTCACATCAACATGGGAAAACGCAACAGGCGTGCTCCCCCAAATCCCCCAATACAGACTAAAATTTCTATACAGAGACATAAGCTATGAACGGGTAGCAAGACAAGACGTTTCGCTGGTATACGCCTATATCCCCACAAACCTCTCAAAGCAAGTGGTCTACGTTCTAGTCGGCGTCGCAGACAGCCTCTCAAACCTCCATAACTGGGAAGTATGCCTAATCTCCTATCAAACAGCCCAAGGAAAATATCCAATAGTTTCAGTAATCGATTCCAGAGATATACAACTGCTTGAGGAAAGTTTCCCCCTAACAGCGCGATACCTAGTTTTCAACGCTCCTGAAAACTACACGCAAGTAACCCTTTACTGGTATGAAAAAGCCACATTCAAAACAGGAATAACCGTGCAACAAAAGTATGTGCGAATAAGCCTAGTAATCCTAACTTACAACGCTAAAGAATACCCCCAACATGAAGACACCCTTCAAAACTTTGGAAAAACCATAGCCTCATACTGGCAGCCAATCAAAAACCAGGCATTAATCTCCCTTGGAATCCCAGCACAGCAAACCCTCCTGATTCTCTCCATAGCCCTAATAACCTTCACAAAAACCTCAGAATATGCAGAAGAATGGCGAAAAAGAACCAACAACTTAAAAATCTTCAACAACTTCGCAACACCCGAAGATAAAATAGTTTTTCAAGCCATCTCAGAACTAAGCAAAGAAAAAAGAACCTTCACAACCGCAGACGTTAGCAAAGCCATAAAAAACAAATTTGGAAAAACCATGAAATTAGAGAATCTTATAGAAAGGTTAAACCGCCTACAAGAATATGGCTTCGTAAAGAGGGATATAGCCTCCAACGGAAATAAGCCAGCGCTTGTTTGGAAAAGCCTGATAAGTGTCTAGAAACCTTAAAAAAGACCTAAAACCAATTTTACTGAGAAGACAATGAGTTCAGAAGAAAAACCGCAAGCGCGAAAGGAAACAGAGGATAAACCCTCAGAAATAACCACCCAACAGCATCTAATTGAGACAATTAGGCAGCTGCAGACAGAAGTTGAAAGCCTAAAACTTGAACTTAAAAAGGCAAAAGGTATGCCCTCCGCAAAAATAGGTTTGGCATTTATAATTCCAGGTATACTGGCGCTTATTTTCTCCATACTAAATAATTCTAACATCTTAGCCTTTATAGGCTTAAGTCTAGCCTTTTGGGGTGCCCTCTTCTTCTTCCTGAGACCCGTAAAATATGTTTCAAGCAGCTTATTAGACTCCACTGCAATAGCCACATACACTACAATCGACAGAATAGTCAAAGACTTAAAATTTAAGGGAAAAAGCTACTACATACCGCCATACCCAAAGGAAGTTTATCTCCCGCAACACCTAAAAGGGCTTAAGGAAACCGTTGTCTTCATTTCTGCTGACACAGGCGGCATGCCCTCCATAGAAGAACTTGCAAAAAGCAAATTTCTCCTTGAAAATCCGAATGGAATATGTGTAGTTCCACCAGGCTTAGGGGTGCTAGCTCAATTTGAAAAGGAATTGAGAATTGACATCGCGAAACTTCAAATTAGCGAATTATGCGAAATCTTTCCGCCATTAATCACTGAAAACCTCCAACTAGCAAAAGAAATAGAAATGAAGCAAGAAAACGGTCAAGTTTACCTGAAAATGATTGATTCCACATATAAAAACCTCTATGCTGCAGAAGATCTGAAGAGCATCCATTTTCTAGGCTGCCCCCTCGCAAGCGCCATAGCATGTGCCCTTGCAAAAGCCACGGGAAAAATGGTTACAATCCAAAAAGACAACATAACGCCTGACGACCAAACCATCGAAGTCTGGTATAGCATGGTAGAAGGTTGACATATGAATTTCCCAATGTCTTTGTCAGACATAAGCCTGTGGCTGGCGGTTATGGCGATAATCCTGCTGATAACCTCCGAGCTTATATCCGCTACAACAGAATACTCAAGAAATATAATGATTGAAAAAAAACGTCTCAGACTTGTAGCTTTGGCTTTGGGCGCAGGCTTTATGGTTACAGTGATTATGCGAATTTTTCAACCCTTTTAAATATAACATTGACGTGTTTGCCCTGTTCCAGTTAAATCTAAAACTAACTCGCAACCCCCGTAATGCAAACGCTCTATAAAGTTAAGTGTTGGTAGCTATTCTGTCCAGCAAAAGTCTGGCGGCTACCAAACACCTAATCAAGGCCATCAGCCTTACCAGCACACTTTACAATAACCAAATAATAATTCACCCATACTCAAATTGTTCATTAAAATTAGCCAAAGACATAGAAGCCATAGAAAAAGCATACAAAAACCAAATAATCTTATGAAAGAAAAGTTAGGATTAGAAAGCACCTAGCCCTCGTAATCCTTTAAATGCACTGTTGGAACAGTATCTCTTGATTTCTTGTATAAAACGTCGCCAGCCGTCACGAGGGTTCCACCAACCTTCTCGCATGACCTTACATATACATGCGCGCGCCTGCCGTCCACCAAACTGAGGAATAAGTCCAAGAATATCTCTGGCTAACTGATTCACCCTATATCCGCCGATTCTCTCCAAAGAAACAACCTTTGAAACTTTATTTTCAAAATTTAATACGCTAATGCGACTCTGCACTGCTCCAACCTTCAAATCAGAAACGTAAAAGCTCAAAAATTATTAAATTTAACTTAAAACGTGCATTTTAAGTTCATCCTTATATCTCTTGCGCAAGCAACACAACGCTAAATGACTGACGATTGAAGTCCAATGTCCCTAATAAATGGAAAAATGGAATATTCCTATGTTTGCTCCGTTCCAGTTATAGTTATTTGAAAACTAAAACTAGTAACCCCTGATATACTTGTTGGAACTGTGAGAGTTAATGTAGCCTGAACGCTTGCCCCGGCACTAAGTTGGCTATTTTGGCAGTTCCATGTCACAGTTATAACGTTGGCGTTGGAAGGAGTCCAATTACCCACCGACATACTCAACACTATTGGAACAGACCCCTCATTTTTTACGTATATTGTCTGCGTTCTTGATTCCCCGGGTGACAGCGTTCCCCAATTAATAGACGTAACTTTAGTGGTGCATGCGCTATCAGAATAAACACCTACTCCAACTGTCTTAATTGAGGCTGTGTTGTTAAAAGTTTGTGTCGCAAACAGGGCCCCTAGAACGCTTGTAACAAGTCCAATAATCGCAATCGCAGCCACGCTTCCCAAGGTTATTCTCTGCATTGCCATTCTCTACACCTCTAAAAAGGCGTGGAGTCTTAAATCTTAATAAACATTACTGTCCACTAGACCTACACAAATACAC
>Ga0078972_1017726_pt1 | contig 10128 bp, 8 predicted proteins | sample YelNatPaOPGAMG01_FD_67568 | JGI IMG/M metagenome (GOLD analysis project Ga0078972, IMG submission 67568) | Hot spring thermophilic microbial communities from Obsidian Pool, Yellowstone National Park, USA - OP-RAMG-01 (SPADES assembly) (version 2) | ecosystem: Environmental > Aquatic > Thermal...
AATCACGCAGCCTCCTGAACCCCCACAGAGAGGTGCTGAGAACGAGCCAGCACATGAAGATTGTGAACGACGGCACAGCGCCGGAGATCGAAGAGATTCTTACGTGTGCCCCGATAGCGCGCCTGTCGTCCCTGCCACCGGCCAACATGGGCCAAGGTATGCTCAACGGCTACCCGTTCACGAAGTTGAGTACGCCCCTGTGGTGTTTGCTGACGCTCTCGCAACTCGATGAGCAAGGCTTCGTCGGGATGAATACTCACACTACGCCCGTTCATGCTGGTCGTGCATTGCCCTTTCAACGAACACTGGGCACAGGTGTCTTTGGGAAAATGCACAACTCCACCGGGCACAAAGGGCATTTCCTGTTTTGCCGGGCAGCGAATGATCTGCCGATCCCAATCCAGGGTAAATGCCTGCTTAGAGAAGCGTTTCCCTTCGCGTACGGGCCAAGCTTTGCAATAGATCTCAAGGGCAGCACTGCGCTCACGCACCAGATGGCTACTCAAATAGGCTCGGTCGATATGCAATTCCTTCAACGTGACCGCTTGCCGTTCCAGATCCGCACTGATCTCTCTGGTGACGCTGGCTTCTGGAACATTGGCAGGCGTGATGCCTACCGCACGGATCAGACCCGTATCCAAATCATGGAGCACATGGCGTTTGTAGCCATCCACGCGGATACTTCGGCTCTTGCGTCCATGCCGCATCTCGGCATCCTCGATACTGATGCGCCGATCTTTGGCGACTCCTTTGATCAGGTGAGATTTGCCCTGCTCGTTTGCTTCCACATCTTGTGCTTTGATCTGCTGGGCAACCGAAAGCGACGGCGTCGCCAGGTCTTTCTCTTCCCGTTGCAACGTCTGTACCCAGTTTTCCATCGCGTGGAGCACGTTCAAGATGAGGTCCAGTGCCTCTTCTCGTTGGCTTGCCTGATCCCAATTCCGATCAAGGGCAGCCTTCAGACTGGTGGCACTGACCATTTCGGCACCTGCCTCTTGCGCGACTTCGGCCAACTCCTGTCTCTGCTGGTCAGCCACCGCACGCAGCACCTTTTTGAGTGCGTGCCCCAGGAGATTGTAGGTGTCCTCGACGCGACCGGCTCCCCACAACGGACTGCTATCCAATGCTGCACGGAGGGCTTGTGGACCAAATGCTTGGCTTTGACTCGCAATCTCAATGGTCCGTTCGATGAGTCGCCGATCCATATGTGCCTCAATCAGCCGCTGACGAAAGGCTATCAGCGTGCCTTTGCTGAAGGGAGCGTGCTCGCAATCCAGGCAATCCAGCACCAATTGCCAGCGCCGATCCATGAGCGTTGCCTCAATGACTTCATCATCCGAGACGCCCATGTACGCTTGCAGAATGGTCGCCAGGGCTACTTGTGCTGGCGGAATAGGAGGGTGCCCACGGAGGCTCGGTGCATAGAGCGCCGCCAGTTCCTCTTGAAAAGCGTCATTAAAAAATTCGTGGCGGTGATAGCGGAGAAAGACAAACAACTTCGCTCGTTTGATGTGTGCGATGATGTTTTGCTCACAGGACGATGGTTCCACCGGAGGATGCCAGGATGAAGGACGCATGATGAACTCCTTCGTCATTCGCACGCCGTGTCCCCTGCTCCATCGTCATACCTCGCCTCCAGCCAGGTGCGAAGCAATCTTGCCACCACCGCTGTCATCCAGGCTCCGCGCTGGTGATGGCATGCAGTTGGTTGCTACTCGCGCGTCCTTCACGCTTGCTCTCCCAGCCCGTCACTTCCACGCCCGCCAGCGGCTCCAGACCATCACTCTAGGCTGGGACAGGCACCATCACCGCCACGCGGCGCGGCGGAAAGAGCAGATCAAACAGCGGCTGCATCAGCCGCTCAACTCAAGATCAGCTTGGCCCGCTGGAAGCGCGCCAGTGTAAAGCCCAGCAACAGAACATCCAGTACTGCTACCAGCCCGGCAGCCATCAGCAAAATCTCGTCAAGGGTAAATGTGGTGAAAAAGTCTTTGGGCAGCAGTTGAACCAGCCCGATCACCGCGACACCTAACACGATGGTGCCAATCATCAGTGTCTGCTGCGCCTGCCGCACCGTTGCCATGCGCAGCGAGATCAGCACGCCCAGGATGGTCCCCAGCGCACCCACCAGCAAGCCCAGCAGCAGCGTAAAGAGCACCATATCGATGGGATAGAACACGAACTGCCCCTGCCAGTCTGCCAGATTAGAGACGAGCGCTCCCAGGAAGAGTCCCACGACCATAATTCCCCAGCCATAGAGCGCCACAATCGTTACCTTCCCCAGCAGAATAGCGCGATCAGATATGCGGCTGGCCAGGAGGGTCCCCAGGGTATGCCGCTCGCGCTCGCCGGCAATGGAATCGGCCACGATGGAGATGATGACGAAAAAGGTGAAGAAGAGGATCACCACCATTTGAATCACACTCAGGTCCATCCAGGCGGATTTGCCCAGCACCGGCCAAATAATGCCCAGAATGCCAATCAGCAGCCCTGGGCGAATCCAGGCTCGCCACCCCTGAAACAGGGAATCCTTCCATTCCTTCCACATGATGGTCCAGATATCGCTCATGCGTGTTCCTCCTCCATCAAGGTCAAGAAAACGTCTTCCAGGCTGGCTGCGCCCTTGCGCACCTCTTCCACCTCGCCGCCGTTTCTGACAATGAGACTGACCAGCGGCCCCACCTCGCTCTCGCCGCGCAGCCCCAACAGCAGATGCCCGTTCTGCAATTCGGCACTGGCGACCTCGGGGCGCTCGCTGAGCCTCGCCAGTAGATCATTGGTGAAGCCTCGGCCCACAATCTCGGCTTGCGGTCCCCCCTGCTTGAAGCGCAGTTCATCGGGGTTGCCCAGCGCCAGCAGCTTGCCCTGGCGAATGACCCCCACTAGCGCGCACAGCCGCTCGGCTTCGGCCAGGTTATGCGTGTTCAGAAAGACCGTCGCGCCTTCGCGCTTGACCAGCGTCGCCAGGTCATCGCGCAGGGTCGCGGCTGCCAGCGGGTCAAAGCCAGAGGTCGGCTCATCCAGGAAGATCAACGGTGGCCGATGAAACAGCGCCCGCGCTACGGCCAGCTTCTGCTTCATGCCCCGGCTCCAGGTGCCCACCTGATCTTTGCGCCGGTCCCACAGGCCCAGATGGGTCAGCAGTTCTTTGGCGCGCGCCTGCCGGTCGGCGGCGGACAGGTGATAGATGCGCCCGTAGAGATCGAGGTTATCCTCAGCGCTCATCCGCTCATACAGGCCGTTAAACTCCAGCAGCGAGCCGGTGCGGGCGCGAATCTGATCGGCCTGAGTGCGGCTGTCAAAGCCTAGCACCGTCGCCTGGCCTGCGGTCGGTTCCAGCAAGCCCAGCAGCAGGTGAATCGTGGTCGTTTTCCCGGCCCCATTGGCCCCCAGAAAGCCGAAGACCATCCCGGCAGGCACCTCCAGCGAAAGGTCATCAACCGCGTGGACACTGCCAAAGATGCGCGAAAGATGGTGGGTGCGAATCGCATATTCAGCCATATTTTCCCTTTCAATGCAGCTCGCGTTTGATAGCAGAGCACCGTTAAACGATATACAGTGTCGGAGTCTTGAAACAGGAAAGGGGGATAAGCCCCTCTGGCTACGGCCGCTTCGCTGTCGGGAGTCTTCTCCGACGTATGGTCTGGTTCGTGCGCGGGCCAACGAGTCCTTTCCCAGGAGTTATTCGTAACGCAAGACTTCCAGGGGGCGTACCCGTATAGCGCTCCAGGCCACCAACCCCGCGATGCCCGCACACACCGCTGCCGTCGCCAGGACGATTCCTACCACAAGGGTGGTGCTGACCCCCAGGTCAAATGTGAAGACCAGCTTCGCTAGTATCACGGTTGCCAGTGTCACCAGCAGCATCGCCAGCACCGCCCCGGTGAAGCCGACCACGCCGTTCTCCAAGAGCACTTCGCCAAGGACGCTTCGACTGGTGTAGCCCACCGCCTTTAAGATGCCGAGTTCGCGCCGCCGTTCCAGCATGGCCAGCGCCACCGCGTTGGCGATGATGATGAGCCCGGCCAGCATCGCCAGTGAGGCAATCGCCGTCATGAGGACGATGACATTGTTCAAGAGATGAATGACCGAGACGAGCAGGTCCGCCAGATTAAAGACGGTTGCTGATGGCACCGCCTGTTGCACCTGATGCAAGATCTGTTGCGCCTGGCTCGGGTTGAGTTGCAGCCAATAGAGGTAGAAGGCCTGGCCGCCGCTCAGCATCTCTGCCAGGCTGTTAGAACCATAAATGCCTAGCCCGAGTTTGACCGAGGACGTGGGATAGAAGCCGACCACTGTCACGGTCACCGTGCGCTGTTGGTCGCTGCTCACCAGCGTCAGATGATCGCCCAGCTTCACCTTGAGCGGAGCCTGCTCGGTATACTGCGAGAGCAGGACGTTGGTGCTGTTGGCATCTTGCGGCCCCAGATTCCGTCCGCTCGTCACTTTCAGGTTCGCAATGGGGCCATGGGTCAGATCGTAGCCCTGAACGCCATCCAGATACTGCAGCGACGTACTATTGAGGTCCGCCCCGTGCAGGAGTTGCCCAATCGGCACTCCGTTGATCATCGTCGGGGTGATGCCTGCTTCGGTCGTGACCAACTCTTGCTGCACGCCCTGCACCTGGCGCAGCACCTGGTCCACACTGGCTTTATCCTGGTGGACGGATAGAATGAACGCGTTGTAACTCACGGTCTTGGCAACGAGGGCGTTGACGTTGGCTTCGAGGTCTTGGCCCAGTACCAGAATCAGCCCAATAGCGAAGATGCCAATGAAGAGGGCCACCATCGTGGCCGAGGTACGCGCCTTTTGTCGCCCGATGTTGCGCAGCGCCATCTTGATTGTGGCCTTCCAGTGACGCGGCAGTAGCACCACCGCGCCCCCCCAGAGGGACAACGTCAGGAACAGGATGCCAAACGCCGGAAGGGCAAGGGTCAAGAGCGCCGAGATCGCTACCTCTGCACCAACCAGCAGCAGGAACCACCAGATCAGGCGTTCCGGAACAGGCGCCTTGCTTATGATCAATGCGACCAGGGTGAAAGCCAGGCTCAAGAGCAGCAGCAAGAGACCACCGCCGAACACCACGCCCAGAGCCACCGCCACATTTTGCAGGATGGAAAGCGCCAGGAAGAAGAAGAGCACTAAAAGCAGGAGTGACAGCACAAGAGAGAGGACCACACTGGAGGTCGCGCGCTCGCCCAGCCCGCGCAGCACCGCAATGGGCCGAATGCGGCTCGCCTGGACAATGGGCAGCAACCCAAAGATCAGCGCCGTGAAAAAGCCAATCGCGACGCCGGAGGCAACCGTCACCGGGTCAACAACAGCAGGCAGCGAGAGCGAGTAGGCGTTCTCGACCAGCCCCTTCACCAGAAAACTGATGCCGGTGCCTGCCGCGGCGCCCACGACGCCGCCAATCAGGCCCAGCAGACCTGCCTCCACCCCAAAGAGGAGCAAGAGGTCGCGCTGGTGATAGCCCACCGTCTTGAGCACGGCAATCTCGGTCTGCCGTCGACGCAGCAGCACCTGCATCGTATTGAGGATGCCTACCCCGCCGATCAGCAGTGCCAGGAGGCCGATGATCTGGAGGAAATAGCGATTCTGCCGCACCTGATCGCCCACCTGTTGCAAGGCATCCTGGGCAGTTTGCACTTCGGCCCCTGGCAGATGCTGTTTGATCGTGGTCTTGACGGCGAGCGCTTTGGCACCGCTGTGGCCGGGCACATCCACATAGATAGTCGGATAGCGAGCCAGCTGGCTCGTGCTTTCGTTCGATCCCAGGTACGAGGCCAGCGAGATGAGGAGGGTATCGCCCTGGAAGAGCGGGGTATTCTTGATCGCACCGACAAGCTGCGCCGAGATGACCCCGCGCGTTTCCGTATGCACCGCGATGCGCCCCCCCATCTGCACATGCAACGTGTTGAGCAGACTTTGCGTTGCCACCACCTGATTGCCGGTCAGCAGCGATGCCAGGCTGCCGTTCTCCGGCGTGACGAAGAGCACGGATGCTGCTTCCAGCGGAAACACCTGGGGGTCCACCCCTTCCAGGGTATACTCTTGAGTGGCGCCGCTGCTGTCATTACTTTCGACCTGAGTTTGCGTCACCGCCGTATAGCGGGTGATCTCCCCATGAGATTGCAACTGGTCGAAGAATGGATGAAGATCCTGATTGGTAAATGACGCGAACTCAGCACTCACCGAAAGGTCGCCGCCGTTGGTGGCGCGAATGTTCTCTGTCAGCCCGGTATTGACCATGGTGACGACTAATTGCAAGGCCACGATGGCCAGCACCCCGATGGCGATACAAAAAACCGCCAACAGCGTCCGCTGCCCGCCTCGCACCAGGGAACGCGTGGGATACGACCAATAGAATCCGGCCTTCATAAAACGTCGCTCCTTTGTTTTCTAGACAATCCAGAGAAGCTCAGGCTGCTCCTGTCTCAGCGGCAACCAGGCCATCGAAAATACGAATAGCGCGATCAGCAGAAGCCGCCACCTTCGAATCATGGGTCGCAATAATGAAGGTCGTTCCCGTCCGCTCGCGGAGATCCCGAATCATCTGCAAGACATTGTCGCTGTTCTTCTGGTCCAGGTTGCCCGTTGGCTCATCCATAATGATGATCGCCGGGTCGGTCGCCAGCGCTCGCGCCACCGCCACCCGCTGCTGCTCGCCGCCGGAAAGCTGGATAGGACGGTTTCCCAGACGATGACTCAACCCCACCAGCGCCAACAATTCTTTGGCGCGCACGCTGGCACTCCCCTGATGTTTGCCCACGTAGAGCGGAATCTCCACATTCTCCTGAGCGGTGAGCGTGGGAATGAGGTTAAACGCCTGAAAGACCATGCCGATCTTCTGGTTCCGAACCTTCGCGAGCTGCCCCTCACTCATGCGGGTGATGTCGATACCATCGATCCAAACCTGGCCGCTGGTGGGGTTATCCAGCCCGGCAATGATACCCAAGAGCGTGGACTTGCCCGAGCCAGAGGGGCCGATGATGGCAACAAACTCACCCTTGTGTACACGCAGGCTACTCCCTTTGAGAATTTCGATGCGGTTCCCAGCCAGGGGTAAAGATTTGCGAATGTCTCTGGCTTCCAAGGCTGGCAGAGTGGCGGTTGCTGTGCCGCCCGATGACAGAGCGGTCTGTTCTTCAGAACATGTCATACGTCTCTCCGTTCCCTTCAGCGCATGAGCGAGCTGCATTCCTTGAGTTAAATGTAGCCGCCGGAGCTGGACAATGCCTGTCCCCGCGGTCACGAATCGCGGCCTATTTCTGGCCCTGGCGGCTAGACCCAGCGGCATAGGTCTGCGCGTGTCGACCTATGACCAGCGACCTAGGCTAGGTCCAGTAGCCCTATGTCTGTAGACACTGGCGAGCGAGGAGGGACGTCTGGTACACTAGGGAAAAGCAGTGTATCGCTCACTGGTGGGGGCACACTCATGACAGGCAAGAAAGCACCAATCATCGACCTGCAACGTATGCCATTACCAGGTCGACTCCTGCGTTGGGTTCCCTGGGGCGCCTATGTGGGGGCCACGGTAGGCTACCTCTCCGGGGTCTTGACGACGCCACATCTCACCCTGCTCAGCTTTCTCCTGCTCACGGGGACGTATGGGGCCTGGGTTGTGCTCATCCTTATCGGGCAACGGCGGGTCGCGGTGATCTTCCATCCCAGCTGGGTGCTGGCTCTGTTCTGCCTGGCCTGCGCCTCCCAGTTCATTCCCTTGCCCGGCACGAACGTCTCTTGGCTCCCGCTGCTGCCGGTGATGACGGCTGGCGCGATGGCAGCCATCAAGCCACGCGTGCTCGGGCTGCTCGGGACAGGTGTCCTGTGTCTCGCTTCCTACCTCGCGATCCGCCGCATCGTCCCGGATTGGGATGCCAGCAGCCAGGTGGGTCTCCTGATCTCGTTTGTCTCCACCTATGGCTTCTGGGCCATCATCCGGGAACTGGCAGCGGCCCGCATGGCATTGGAAAGCTCTAACGCTCAGCTTGCCGCAGCCAACAGGCGCCTGGAGACGTACAGCGCTCAGGCGGAGGAACTCTCGGTCACCCGCGAGCGCAACAGGATTGCGCGTGAAATCCACGACACGCTGGGTCACGCGCTGACCTTGCTCGCCGTCCAACTGGAAACGGCCACACAGCACGAAGCGCGCGGCGATCCCCGGCTGCACGAGGACCTGCTGGAGGCACGACGGGTCGCGACCGCCTGCCTGACGGACGTCCGTCACTCCGTCGAGGCGCTCCGGCCTGACGACGCCTCCAGAGAGTCATTGCCGGAGCAACTGCGCCGACTGGTGGCGGCATGTGAAACCACCAGTCCCAAGACCAGGATTGCGCTCGATGTGGAAGAGGCGTCGTATCCCCTGCGTCCAGAAGTGTGTCTGGCGCTCTACCGCTCTGCACAGGAGGCGCTGACGAACATTCGCAAGCATGCCCATGCAACCAAGGTGCTGTTGCGCCTCTGCACAACTGGGGGGCCAGAGGGCCGGGTGGAACTGACCGTGCTGGACAACGGCCAGGGCTCCACATCTCTCGACAAGTATCCCGCGTCTGGCTTCGGCCTGCTGGGGATGCGCGAGCGCGTCGCACTCCTGGGGGGGACGCTGCGAGCTGGCCCGGAGCCTGGACACGGCTGGCGCGTGGAAGTAGTCCTCCCCTGTGAGCCAAGGGGCCACGCCGAGGCAATCGCCACAGGCGCAGGCAAAACAAGGGATGAGAGAGCGCCATGACCGAGCGCATCCGGGTCTTGATTGTGGATGACCAGCGCCTGCTGTGTGAGGGCTTCCGCCAACTGATTGAGCTGGAGCCGAGTCTGGAGGTGGTGGGGATGGCTGGGGATGGCGAGGAAGCCCTGGCACTGACTGAACAGCTCGCTCTGGCGCACACCGCCCCCGAGGTGGTGCTGATGGATGTGCGCATGCCACGGATGGATGGCATCACGGCGACCCGAGCCTTCAAAGCGCGTTGGCCTGCGATCCGCGTGGTCATCTTGACGACCTTCGACGATCGAGAACTCATCCAGGCGGGGCTGCAAGCAGGAGCACAGGGCTATGTCCTCAAAGACATCACCGCTGTGCAGCTTGCCACGACCATTCGGGTGGTCGCCCAGGGGCAGGTCCTCCTGCATCCAGACGTTGCCAGCAAGGTCGTTGCTGCCTTCTCCTCAGCCTCCAGCGAACCTGCAGAGGTCGCTCCGCTCACCCCGGCGTTCAGCGACGTGAGCGACCCGATGCAGTTGACCGAGCGCGAGCGAGAGGTGTTGGCCCTGCTGGCGCGTGGCGCATCGAATCGGGAGATCAGCGAGGCTCTTTACATCGCCAGCGGCACGGTCAAGAACCATCTGAGCAACATTCTAGGCAAGCTGGGGGTGCGCGACCGGACACAGGCTGCCCTCAAAGCCAGAGAACTCGGCTTGCTGTAGCACAGCACTGGGAACATGGCAAGCTTGCCACCGCAACCTACATGAGCATGCCGTTTCACCTGCGGGTACGCTGACCCCATGAGCAGCGCGATGATTGGTGTGCCGACGCTTTGAACGGCTCTCCTGCATTACTTGACCGGTATTCTAGCAGCCTCCGCTTCATGCCAGCAACTGACAACGGAGTCCGTCTCTCTTGCGGGGTCTCCACGGTTTTTGGTGCAAGCACCTCTGCCTCTCCAAAGCAAGACCGCTGACCACATTCGTGAGATATCCCTGCTGCTTACAGCCTATCCGAATAACCCAGCGGCACGAAACGCACTCAAGCCACAGGCGAACTGCAAAAACGCAAGATAGTTCTGTGGTTTCTTGTCCCAGCGAATGAGCAGACGGCGGAAGCGATTCATCCAGGAATGTGCCCGCTCCACCACCCACCTGCGCGCTTTGAAGCCAGCGACGGACTTGATCGCTTTGGCTTCTTCCCCACGCGGGCGCACATGCGCGGTGAAGCCGAACGCTTTGAGAATGGCATAGACCTCATCGTAGTCGTAGCCTCCATCCAGGCACATCCCCTGTGGTCGCTCTTTGGTAGGCTTTGGCCGCTCGACGATCAGGCTTTCGATTGTTGGGCGCGTCAATTTCATATCATGCCGATTGGCACCCTCAGCCACCAGGCCGATCGGAACGCCATGCCCCTCCGTTAAGAGA